>Ga0209457_1000013_pt1 | contig 86363 bp, 77 predicted proteins | sample WorMetHEROISLAND_5_FD_187410 | JGI IMG/M metagenome (GOLD analysis project Ga0209457, IMG submission 187410) | Marine gutless worms symbiont microbial communities from Max Planck institute for Marine Microbiology, Germany - Olavius sp. 5 HERON... ... | reverse complement strand
GTGGAGAGGGCTGCGGGCCCGGATCGGTATGGGACGGCTGCTGAGATCTCGAAGCTGACGTTCGCGTCGGGCGTGGCGGCCGTGTACATCGCGACGGGTTTGGACTTCCCCGACGCGTTGGCCGGAGGCGCCGCCTTGGGTGGCGACGGCCCGATTCTCCTGGTGAAGCGAGACGCGATCCCCGCGGCGACGTTGACCGAGCTGAAGCGGCTCAAGCCGAAGAGGATCGTCGTGTTGGGCGGGACCGGGGCCGTGTCGCTGGCGGTCGAGGTGGAGCTGAGGAAGCATGCGAAGACGACCCGCCAGGCGGGACCGGACCGGTACACCACGGCGGCGGCGATCTCCGCCGCTCACTTCGAGCCCGCGGCGCCTGTGGCGTTCGTGGCGACCGGCGAGGGCTTCCCCGACGCTCTCACCGGAGGCCCGGCCGCGGCGAAGCTGGGCGGGCCGGTCCTCCTCACCCGGAAGGACAAGCTGCCGTCGGCGACGGCCGTGGAGTTGAGAAGGTTGAAGCCGAAACGCGTCGTGGTCCTGGGTGGGACAGGCGTCGTCTCGGCGTCGGTCCGGTCAGCCTTGAAGCCGCTCACGTTGGGGGAGGTGGCGGGCGCCGACCGGTACTCGAATGGGGCGGCGATCTCCAAGGACGTGTTCGACGCCGGCGTGGCCGTCGCCTACATAGCGACGGGCCTCGACTTCCCCGACGCCTTGGCGGGGGGAGCGGCCGGGGCGTTCAAGGGCGGCCCGGTCCTCCTCGTGTCGGGAGGGACGATCCCCAAGGCCACGAAGGACGAGTTGGCCCGTCTCAAGCCGAGGCGCATCGTTGTGCTCGGCGGCGAAGCCGTCGTGCCCGAGTCAGTGCGGACGGCTTTGGCGGCGTACCTCCCCTGAGGACCGCGCCTCAGGCCGGGGCGGGGTGGATCGGCCTCAGGAGATGAAGCGGATCGTCATCGGGTAGCGGTAGTAGTCGCCGTCGCTCGTCGTGACCGCAGCCACGATCACCAAGACCAGCCAGACGAGGCCCGCGATCGGCAGGAGCACAAACCCGACGACGACGAAGACGAGCAACCCCGACACCAACATGTATATGAGGAAGGAGATGTTGAAGCTGACCGCTTCCTTGCCGCGGAAGTCGATGTACGGGTTGTCGTTCCTCTTCACCAGTCACACGATCAGAGGGCCGATGACCGCCGGCAAGCCGATGAGCATGGTGAGCGCGGACAGATGGGCCGCCAGGCCCGCCGGGAGAGCTCCGGCCCTCGCTTGAGAAACGGGGCTCTGGCTCGCCCCGGCCCCGGGGCCTACGGCTCTCGGCCCCGGTCAAGCGCCGGCGATGGCATCCATCGCTTGGGCGAGGAGATCCGAAAGGCGGGGCTCGCCCACCTCGACCGAGCTGTAGGAGGCGTGCCTGACCGGGTGGCCGGCGTCGATGAGGCGGCCGAGGTCGAACGGCGTCCCGGCCAGCACCACGTCGCACGGCGTGTTGCGGATCGTCTCCTCAAGCTCGGCTAGCTGGCGTTCGCCGTATCCCATCGCCGGGAGCACGGGGCCGAGGGCGGGGAAGGCGTCGAAGGTCTCGATGATTGAGCCGACGGCGTGGGCTCGGGGGTCGACGATCTCGGCCGCGCCCGCCTCCCGCGCCGCCGAAGCGCCCGCCCCGAGCGGCATCCCGCCGTGGGTGAGGGTGGGCCCGTCCTCGACCACCAACACCCGCTTGCCCGCGATGGGCGGGCCGTCGTCGAGCCGGACCGGGGAGGCCGTCCGAGCCACGGCGGCGCCGGGGTTGACCGACCGGACGTTCCTGATCGTGGCTGCGACGTCATCGGGGTCGGCGGCGTCAACCTTGTTGACCACCACGACATCGGCCATCCGCAGGTTCACCTCGCCGGGGTGGTAGGTCAGCTCGTGCCCGGGGCGAAGCGGGTCGACCACCGTGACCAGCCAGTCGGGTTTGCAGAACGGGAAGTCGTTGTTGCCGCCGTCCCAGACGATGGCGTCGGACTCGACCTCCGCGGCGCGGAGGATCTTCCCGTAGTCCACGCCGGCCCAGATCACCAGCCCCTCCCTCACCGGCGCCTCGTACTCCTCCCGCTCCTCGATGGTCGGGTCGGAGGCGTCGATGTCCTCCAGCGTCTCGAAACGCTGGATCTGCATGCGCGCCAGGTTCCCGTAGGGCATCGGGTGGCGGATGAGGGAGACCCGGCGCCCCGTCTCGGTCAGCAGCCTCCCGATGAGGCGGCTCGTCTGGCTCTTGCCGGCGCCGGTCCTGACCGCGCATACCGCGATCAGAGGCTTGCGGCTCGGGATCATCGTCTGGCCCGGGCCGAGCAGGGCGAAGTCCGCTCCGTTGGCGAGGACCAGGGACGCCTTGTGCATGACCTCCTCGTGGGAGACGTCGGAGTAGGCGAACACGACCAGGTCGACGCTCTCGGTGCGGATCAGGTCCGGTAGCTTCGACTCGTCGACGATGGGGATGCCGTCCGGGTAGCGGTCGCCCGCCAGCTCAGCCGGGTAGGCGCGGTCGGCGATACCCGGTATCTGGGCGGCGGTGAAGGCGACGACGAAGGCGGCGGGATCGTCGCGATAGGCGACATTGAAGTTGTGGAAGTCTCGCCCGCCCGCCCCCATGATCACGATCCTGTTGGCGTCGGCGGTCACAAGGCCAGGTTGACGCGGGGGCCGCCTCAGGGCCAGAGACCTTCGGCCCATGACCGCGGGGCTCCCTGCCCAGCCGGGGTCGCGCTCGAGGGTGTGTATCTTCTGAGCCGAACACGGGAGGACCGGCGATCAAGGACTACCTGGAGGTCTTCGACCTCACCCGAGCCGACTTGGCCGAGGTGCTCGACTTGGCGGTCGAGGCCCGCGAGGCGCCCCACGGCCGGGGCGACCTGCTAAAGGGCGAGATCGTCTTCTGCTACTTCTCGAAGCCCTCGACGCGGACGAGGGTGTCGTTCGCCGCCGCCGCCGCCCGCCTGGGGGGCGAGGCGGTGTTCGCAGGCCCCGACGAGCTTCAGTTGGGGCGCGGCGAGACCATCGAGGACACGGCGATGGCGATCTCCGGATATGCCCGCGCCGCTATCATCAGGACCTCCTCGCACGACGACGCGGCCAGGTTCGCCGCCGCGGCGGCGATCCCGGTTGTCAACGCCCTCACCGACGCCCATCACCCCTGTCAGGCGCTGGCCGACCTGATGACCATCAAGAATCGGTTCGGCTCGCTTGAGGGCCTGCGGGTCGCCTACGTCGGCGCCGGGAACAACGTCGCCCACAGCCTGACCCAGGCTTGCGCCCTCGCCGGCGCCGATGTCGCCGTGGCAGTTCCCGGTCGCCTGTCGGTCGACGCGGCGATTGTCGAGGAGGCCCGGGTCGCGGCGGCCGCCGTCGGCGCCTCGGTCGAGGTCACGGACGACCCGACGCGGGCGGTGCGGGGGGCGGACGTCGTGTACACCGACGTATGGATGTCGATGGGCGATCCCGAGGACGAGCGGGAAGCTCGTCGCATGTTGCTGCGCCCCTACCGGGTGACGGCCGACCTCATGGCGCTCGCCTCGAGCCGCGCCGTCTTCATGCACTGCCTGCCTGCCCACCGCGGCGACGAGGTGACCGGGGAGGTCATCGACGGCGATCGGTCGGTGGTCGCCGCCCAAGCGGAGAACCGGCTGCACACCGGGCAGGCGATGCTGGCCGCCCTGTTGGAGGGAAGGCTCGGAGGCCGGGCCTAGGCCGCACACGCATGAGGCGTATGATCAGCCGCCCCCGAAAGGAGAGCGATGACCACGAGGAAGACCACCGAGCACCTTCCCTTCGGCGAGAAGAGAGACCCGCGGTTCTTCGGCGAGGACATCCTCTCGGTACGTCAGTTCGACAAGGGGCGCCTGGGCACGCTCTTCGCCGTCGCCCGCGAGATGAGGGGGATGGTCGATCGGGTCGGCACCTTCGACCTCCTGAAGGGCAAGGTCTTGACCAATCTCTTCTACGAGCCCTCGACGCGGACCTCGTCGTCGTTCGTGGCGGCCATCGAGCGTCTGGGCGGGTCGGTCGTCCAGATCAACAACGTCACCTACTCATCGGTGTCCAAGGGCGAGTCGCTGCGCGACACCGTGCGAACCCTGGAGTCCTACTCCGACGCCATCGTCCTTCGTCACCCGGAGAAGGGGGCGGCGGCGGAAGCGGCCGCCGCGGCCCGCAAGCCCATCATCAACGCCGGCGACGGCCCCGGCGAGCACCCGACCCAGGCGCTTCTCGACGCTTACACCATCGTTGAGGAGATGGGTGCGCTCGACGGGCTCACGGTGACGATGCTCGGAGACCTCAAACACGGCCGGACCGTACACTCCCTGGCCCGCCTGCTCGCCCTCTACAACACCAAGATCAACTACGTCTCGCCGGAGAGCCTCGCCATGCTGCCCGAGCTTGTCGCCGAGATCGACGAAGCGGGCGTCGGTCAGATGCAAACCGCCGATCTGGGCGCCGTCCTCGCGGACAGCGACGTCCTCTATGTCACCAGGATCCAGGAGGAGCGGTTCGAGAGCCCGGCCGACTACGACGCGGTCAGCGGCTCATATGTGATCACCGGCGAGACCATGAGCCGCGCCAAGTCGAACATGATCGTCATGCACCCGCTGCCCCGGGTGGGCGAGATCGCCGAGGAGGTCGACTCGGACCCGAGGGCGGCCTACTTCCGACAGATGGAGTACGGGATGTATGTGAGGATGGCTCTGCTGGCGTTGGTGCTCGGGAGAGCGTGAGCCCTGAGGGCAAGACTACGGCGGCGACCCGCCCGGCCCGAGCCGCGGCGGCCCGCCGGCGGCCTCGGGAGCCGTTCTCGGCGCACAAGCCGTCACCGGGGCGATTCTCAATGCACAAGCTTCGGCATATCGAATCCAGAGCATTAGGAAACAAGTGAGGTGAGGTGGGTTGTCAACTCGCCGGATGGGCGGCTGGCGATCGAGCTCAGCGGCGACGAGCGGGAGCCGCGCCCCGTCGAGTACCGGGTCTTCCATGACGGGCGCGAAGTGGTCGGCGCCTCCCGGCTCGGCCTTGAACATCAGGGGGCGTCGTTCACCGATGTGACCGTGGCCGCGGGGCCCGTCGCCCGCGTCGAGGACGACTACGAGCTAGCCCACGGCAAGCGGCGCCGCGTCAGGTCGCGGGGCCGCGAGCTGACCTTCGCCCTGACCAACGAGGCCGGGGCCGTCGCCCAGATCGTCGCTCGGGCCTACGACGACGGCGCCGCCTTCCGCTACGTCGTCGACCTCGGGGCGGGCGGGGCGTCGCGCCTCACCGCGGAGCACACCGAGTTTCGGCTCGGCCCCGGGCGGGCGTGGGCACAGAGCCGCGACGCCCCTTCGCTCTTCACTCCCGCCTACGAGGCGGCCTACGCCGACGGCGCCGCGATCGGGAGCGTCCCGGACGGGTCGTCGTGGAACATGCCGGCCCTCTTCGAGACGGCGGGCCGGTGGGCCCTGATCGCCGAAACCGGCCTGACGCCACCCTGCTTTGGCGCCCATCTCGCCGCCGCCGCCGGCGGCGCCTACCGGGTCGCCCCGCCGGAGGAGGGCGAAGGACTCGGCTGGGGCGACGTGTGGCCCGCCATCGAAGGGAGGTGGCGGTCGCCTTGGCGGGTGATAGTCGTCGGCGACCTCGCCGCCATCGTCGAGTCGGCCCTCGTCACCGACCTGGCGGCGCCTTCCCTGCTGAGCGACGAGCCCTGGGTGAGACCGGGGCGGGTTTCGTGGAGTTGGTGGTCCGACCGCGCCTCCCCGCGGTCCCTCGACGCTCTCCGCCGCTACGCCGACTTCGCAGCCGACATGGGTTGGGAGTACACGCTCGTCGACGCCAACTGGGACACACACGACGAAGCCGACATCCGGGCGCTTGTCGAGCGAGCCGCGGCCGGAGGGGTCGGCGTGTGGCTTTGGTACAACTCCGGCGGGCCTCACAACGATGTGACGGAAGGGCCGCGAAACCGCATGCACGAGCCCGAGACGCGCCGTCGCGAGCTGCGCAAGCTGTCCGAGTGGGGCGTCGCCGGCGCGAAAGTCGACTTCTTCCAGAGCGACAAACCCGACATCGTCAAGCTGATGTGGGACATCCTCGCCGACGCCGCCGAGCACCGGCTGATGGTGAATATGCACGGTTGCGCCCCGCCTCGCGGGTGGCAGAGGACCTGGCCCCACCTGATGACGACGGAGGGCGTTCGCGGGGCCGAGCAGTACCTGTTCGACGCCGAGTACGCCGAGATCGCGCCGCGGCACAACACGATCCTGCCCTACACCCGCAACGCGGTCGGGCCGATGGACTACACCCCCGTGACGGTCGGCCCGCGGCCTGGCGGGCGGCTGACGACCGCGGCGCACGAGCTGGCGTTGGCGGTCGTGTTCGAGTCGGGCGCCCAGCACTTCGCCGACAGCATCGAAGCCTACGAGTCGCTGCCGCCGGGCGCGGTCGACTTCCTCCGCCGAGTGCCGGCCGCGTGGGACGAGACCCGCCATGTCGCCGGCTACCCGGGCCGATCTTCCGCGCTGGCTCGCCGCAGCGGGGGCTCGTGGCACATCGTCGGGATCGCCGGGTCCGAGCGTCGCGAGCTTGAGATGGAGCTGCCGTTCCTCGACAGGCCGCGCCAAGGCGTGCTGATCGCCGACGACGGGGGCGCCTTGTCGATCACCGATGTGTCGGTCGAGCCGGATTCACCGTTGCGCTTTACCCTCGAGCCCGGGGGAGGGTTCGTCCTCCGCCTGCCCGGCTGAGAGCGGCGGGCCGTCAGCCCTTGGTCGAGCCCAACGTCAACCCGGCGACGAACTGCCGCTGCAACACCGCGAAGACGATCAAGGTGGGCACCGCCGCCAGCAGCGACCCCGCGGCGATCAGGTTGTTGTCGATGAAGAATGTCCCGCTCAGGTTCTGCAGGGCGGAGGTGATTGGCCGCTTGTCGCCCGTCACCATCAGCACCAGCGCCCAGAAGAAGTCGTTGTAGATCCAGGTGAACTGGAGCACCGCCAGCGCGGCGAGCGGAGGCCTGGCCAACGGCAGGATGACGCTGCGGAACTGGCGCCAGACCGATGCGCCGTCGACGAAGGCCGCCTCGTTCAGCTCGGACGGCAGCGCCTTCATGTAGTTCGACAGCACAAAGGTGCAGAAACCCATCTGGAACGCGACGTGGATGGCGATGACGCCGATGCGGCTGTCGTAGAACACGCCGCTCTCGGCGATCCAACTCGGCAGCGGCAGCAATAGGAACATCCGGTACAGCGGCGTTATGATGACCTGCTGGGGGAGGAGGTTGCCCGCGGTGAATAGCATGAGCAGCGTCAAGTTGGCGCGGAAGCTGAAACGGGAGAGGACGAACCCGGCCGCCGAGGCCAACAGCAAGGTGATGAGCACCGCCGGGATCGTGATGATCAACGTGTTGATGAAGTATCTCGGCATCTCGGCGTCGGTCCACGCCGCTATGTAGTTGTCGAAGTTGTACTCGCCGCCGACGGACACATAGCCGCGCTTGGCCGTCTCCGAATACGGCCGCAGCGACGTGTAGGCCGCCCAAAGGAGCGGGGCGAGCCACACCAGCGCCGTGATCGCGAGGAAGGCCTGGAGGCCGACGGTCTTCCATCGGGGCGGTCCCCGCCGGGGCTCCCTCTGTCGGGGCTGCGCCCGGTCGATCGCGTCGATAGCGGTCATCGCCTCGCGTCCTCCGACCGGAACGTGTGCCACAGGTACGGGATGATTATCCCCAACGACACAACCAGCAGGATCACGGCCAGCGCGGAGCCGAAGCCGACTCGGCTCGCCTCGCCGATGATGTTGTTGGTCACCGCCACCGACAATAGCTCCAACCCGTTGGTCCCCTTATTGGTGACATAGACGATGTCGAAGGCGCGTAGCGACTCGATGATCGTGATCACCAGGATCACGATGTTGATCGGCTTGAGCACGGGGAACACGACGCGGAAGAACGTCTGGCGGCTCGTGGCGCCGTCGATGGACGCCGCTTCCGTGAGCGTCGGGTCGACGCTCTTCAAGCCGGCGAGGTAGAGGATCATGATGTAGCCGACGTGCCTCCAGCTTGCCGCGATCAGGATCATCCACAGGTTGATGCTCGGGTCGCCCAGCCAGTCGATCAGGTTCTCCGGGTCGGTGCGGCCGAGCAGGTTGTTGATCAACCCCTCCTCCGGCGAGTAGATCAACTGCCAGATGAACCCCACCAGGGCCAGAGACAACACGACCGGCAGGTAGAGGGCGTTCTGATAGAACTTGGACCCTTTTAACCCCTTGTCGAGCTGCACCGCCAGGTACATCCCGAAGGGGGTGGCGATGAGGATGAAGAAGCCGAGCCAGATCAGGTTGTGCGCCACCGCCGGCCAGAACGGCGGGTAGATCGACGCGATCTGCTCGTAGTTGCGGGCTCCTACCCACTCGATCGCGCTCACCCCGCCGATGCCGTCCCAGCTCGTGAACGACAGCAGGACCGAGAGCAGCGCCGGAACCCACACGAAGAAGATGTGGACCACCGCCGGCAGAGCGAGGAACAGCGCGATCGCCCAGCGATCTCGACGAGTGAGGAGGGTGAGCCGTCCGCGCTTGCGTCTCGCCGTCTTCCGATCGCCCGCCCCGACGCTCGTGCCGGTGCTCGTGCCGGTGCTCGTGCCGGTGCTCGTGCCGGTGCTCATCGGGGCGACAGGGTAGACGGCTCAGCCGCCGCCCCGCGCCCTCTTCTCGTCGCGGCGACGGCGGGGGAAGCGGCCCGCCCGCCCAGGGAAGGCTGGCTCAGCTCTCGAAGATGGCGGCCGCCTGCTCCTCCATCGAGTCGGTGAGCCCGACGATGTCGGCGGGGTCGTTCAGGAACGTCTGAAGAGACGGCAACACCACCGTGGAGGCGAAGTCCGGGCGGGTGTCGCGGTCGAGGAACTGCGCGATGTTGTCCACCGAGGCGATCAACTTCACCGCCTTGTTCTGCAAGCCGGTGTAGCCGCTGGTGTCGCCGTCGTTAGCCGTCTGCAGCCAGTTGGAGTTGGCGTCGGTGTAGTACTTCTGGGCTTCGCCCGATCCCATGAACTTCAGCAGCTCCTTGGCGCCGTCGAGGTTGGCGGGGTCCTTCGACAGCATGAAGCCGTCGATCGGCGCGTCGACCGAGTCTTGGGCGTGCTCGGGGTTGATCTCCGGGAAGGCGAAGAAGTCCAAGTCGTCGCGGGCCTCTTGCGACACCTCCTGGAACTGCTCGCCCACGAACATGCCCAGCAGGTACATGCCCGCTTCCTTGTTGGCCACGGTCTGGGCGGCCTCCTGCCACGTCCTGCCGAGGGCGCCGGGCTGGTGGTAGGGGAGCAGGTCGGCCCAGGTCGAGAAGACCTGCTTCACCCGCTCGTCGTTCCACTTCTCCCGGTGCGCCATCAGGTCGACGTGGAACTGGTAGCCGTTGACGCGCATGTTCAGGTAGTCGAACGTGCCCATGGCGGGCCAGCCGTCCTTGTCGCCGAAGGCGATCGGTATGAGGTCGTCGCCGACCATGGCCTCACAAAGCGCCTTGAGCTCTTCAAGAGTGGTCGGGATCGCGTAGCCGTTCTCTTCGAACACGCTCTTGCGATAGAACAAGGCCCACGGGTAAGTCACGAACGGGACGAAGTACTGGTCGCCGTCGAGACCGGTCGAGGCCTGCTTGAACGCATCAGAGAAACGCCCGCCGATCTCATCCCAAACGTCGTTGATAGACGTGGCCAAGCCGCGATCGGCGAAGAACTGCATCCTGAAGCCGGCGAACCACGTGAACACGTCGTCGGGCCGTCCCTGCAGGTAGGTGTTGATCTGCTCCTGGAAGGTGTTGTGGTCGACCGTGTTGACCTTCAGCTCGACGCCGGTCCGCGCGCTGAACTCGTCGTAAGCGGCGCCGTAGGCGTCTTTGGTCAAAGGGTCGGACGCGTTTGAGCCGACCGAGACGGTCCCGCTGGGGGCGACCGTGCCGGCCCCGCCCGCAGCGGCGGTCCCGTCGGCTGTCGTGGTGGTGGCGGCGCCTTCGTCGTCGCCGCACGCGGCGAGCAGCCCTGGGGCGGCGAGCACCCCGGCGCCGGCGCCGATGCTCTTGAGCAGGTCGCGTCGGCTGATCTTCGTCCCGCCCGAGCCGGGCGGCCGATTGGTCTCTGTCATCTCTCTCATCCTCCTCAAGGTCTGGGGGCCCATCTTGTCGGAGTCGGCCCCGACGCGGCCCTCTCCCATTTCACTCGCCGCCGCGGCGCCTGTCAAGCACCGGGGTCGCCGTGACCGGGTCTACCGCTCGTCGGCGGCCCCCGAAGACGCGGAGAGCGGCGGGTCGGGATGCCTCGTTATGTGTTGACACATGGGCGGCCGTGATGCAAGCTTCGCTCATGGGACGCGGCCTCGGCGTTACGGCCGGCCTTGCCTACGGCGGCGACTACAACCCCGAGCAGTGGGACGATGACGTCTGCGAAGAGGACCCGGCGCTCATGCGGGAGGCGCGGGTCAACTTGGTCAGCTTGAGCGTTTTCGCATGGTCGAGCCTCGAGCCGCGGCCCGGCGAATTCGACTTCGGCCGACTCGACCGCATCATGGATCGCCTCGCCTCGGCCGGCATCTCGGTCAACCTCGCCAACGCCACCGCCTCGCCTCCGCCGTGGTTCAGCCGGCGCTACCCGGAGAGCCTGCCGATGCGCCGCGACGGCACACGAGACTGGCCAGGGGCCCGACAGGCGTACTGCCCCAGCTCACCCGACTTCCGCCGGGCGGCCTGCGCCCTCACCGCGGCGATCGCCCAGCGGTACCGGTCCCACCCGGCGTTGGCGATGTGGCATGTCAGCAATGAGATCGGGGGGCACAACGCCCTCTGCTACTGCGACGTCAGCGCGGCCGAGTTCCGCCGCTGGCTGCGGCGCCGGTACGGCGACCTCGACGATCTCAACGCGGCGTGGGGCGGCGTCGTGTGGAGCCGGAGCTACTCAAGTTGGGAGGAGATACTGCCGCCGCGCCAGGCGCCATCGCCGCCCAACCCGGCCCATGTGCTCGACTTCAGGCGGTTCTCGTCCGACGCCTGCCTTGAGGTCTATCGCGCCGAGCGCGACGTCCTGCGCTCGATCACGCCGTCGATCCCCGTCACGACGAACTTCATGGTGACTCGATTCGTGCGCGACCTGGACTACTGGGGCTGGGCGCCCGAGGTCGATGTCGTCGCCAACGACCACTACCTCGACGCCGCCGACCCCGACGCCCACATCGAGCTTTCCTTCTGCGCCGACCTCACCCGCGGGCTGGCGTCGGGCGGGCCTTGGGCTCTCATGGAGCACTCGCCCGGCGCGGTGAGTTGGCAGCCTCGCAACGTCGCCAAGGCCCCCGGCCAAATGATGCGCAACAGCCTCCAACACGTTGCCCGGGGCGCCGACGGCGTCATGTTCTTCCAGTGGCGAGCGTCGCCGTCCGGCCCGGAGCAGCACCACTCCGCGATGGTCCCCCACGCCGGCGTGACGTCGAGGAAGTGGCGAGAGGTCGTGGACCTCGGCCGGGCCCTCGGCCGGCTCGGGGAGGTCGCAGGGACCGAGCTGTCGGCGGAGGTCGCGATGTTCTTCGATTGGGAGTCGTGGTGGGCGCTGGAGACGGGGCCCCGCCCTTCGGTGGATCTGCGGTACCTGGACGTTGTCGGTGACTTCTACCGCGCGTTCTGGGAGGCGGGCGTCACCGTCGACGTCATCGCCCGGTCGACGGATCCGCTCCCGTACCGCGTGGTCGTCGTCCCGGCGCTGTACGTCGTGGACGTGGGGGCGGCGCGCCGGGTCGCCGAGCTGGCGGCGAACGGAGCGTCGGTGATAGTGACCTTCATGAGCGGCGTCGTCGACGAGTCGGCGTCGGTGATCGGAGGCGGCCTCCCCGGGGGTTTCCGCGACTTGACCGGCGCCTTGGTCGAGGAATTCCACCCGCTCCGCGAGAACGAGGTCGTCAACCTCGAGGGCGGGGGGACCGCCACGGTGTGGGCTGAGACTATCCGATCCGACGGCGCCGCCGCCGTCGACACATACGCCGACGGCCCGACGGCGGGCGGCCCGGCGATCACCATGCGCGAGCACGGCGACGGCGCCGTCTGGTACGTCTCGACTCGAACCGACCGCGCCGTCACGAGCCGCGTCGTCCGCGGCGCCCTCGCCAGGGCGGGCGTCAAGCCTCCCATCCCGATGGTCACGGCGCCCGCGGGGCTGGAAGCGACGAGGCGCTCGGGCGACGGCCGGTCCTACCTGTTCCTCCTCAACCACGGCGACGAGACGGCCCATGTGCGGGTGAGCGGTCACGAGCTGATCTCGGACAGGCCGGTGACCGGGGCCTTGGGCTTGAAGGCGGGTGAGGTCGCGGTCGTCAGGGAAGACGGGGGCTGAGGTGGTACAAGGCGACCCCGGCCCGGCGGACCGGGCTCGCGCCGGTCATGTCGAGCGTTGGGGGCGGCCGCCGTCGGCGGTTGTCCGCTCGCCGGGTCGAGTCAACCTGATCGGCGACCACACCGACTACTCGGAGGGACTCGCTCTCCCCATGGCCATCGACCGGGGTTTGTGGTTGGCGATGCGCCCCAGGAGAGACCGGGTTGTGAGGATCTGGTCGGAGCTGACCGGCGACGAGGCGGTCGTCGACCTCGACGCGTTGCGGCGCCGGAGCGGGTGGGTCGCCTACATCGAGGGGGTGGCCTCCGTGTTGACGGAGCGGGGGGCCGATCTCCGAGGTTTCGACGGCGCCCTGACGTCGAATCTCCCGGCCGGGGCCGGGCTGTCGTCGTCGGCCGCTCTCGAGCTCGCCGCCGCCCGGGCGTTCGCTCACACGTCGGGCCTCGAATGGGATCCTGTCGCCATGGCGGCCGTCGGGCGGGAGGCGGAGACGGGATGGGTGGGGGTGGAGTGCGGGATCATGGACCAGATGATCTGCGCCGTCGGCGAGGCCGGGAGCGCCATGCTCCTGGACTGCCGAACCTTGGAGACGGCGCCCACGCCGATCCCGCGGTCGGCGACGGTGGTCGTCATGGACACGGCCACGCGGCGCGAGTTGGTCGGCTCCGCGTACAACAACCGCCGCGCCGCCTGCCGGACTGCGGCGGAGGCTCTCGGCGTGCCGACGCTGCGCGACGCGAAGATGGATGACCTGCTCGATGCGGCCGATCGCCTCGGCCCGGTTGCGTTTCGGCGCGCCCGGCACGTCTTGAACGAGAACGCCGCCGTCGTGGGCGCCGCCGCGGCGCTGCGGGCCGGCGACTTGGAGCGCGCCGGGGCCCTGATGAGCGCCTCGCACGCCAGCCTCGCCGCCGACTATGAGGTTACCACGCCCGCGCTTGACGCGATGGCGGCCGCGACGCAGGCGGCGCCGGGATGCTTTGGCGCCAGGATGACCGGCGCCGGCTTCGGCGGCGCCGTCGTCGCTCTGGCGGCCACGTCGCAGTTGGAGGCTTTCGCCGTCGAAGCGTTGGCGCGATACGAGTCGGTGATCGGGGCCCGCGGCTCGGCCACGCCGGTGACCGCCTCGGCGGGAGTCGGCCTCACCCCCGAGTTAGCGTATTAAGGCGCGCCTGCGATCGCTCGTGCGGGAACCGATCGGGCGTGCGGGAACCGATCGGGGAGGCGGCACGTTCTCACATGAGTGAAGAGAAACGCCGGGTTGACGTCGTGAGCCGTGTCGCCGTCATGGTCGGGCTCGCCGCTGCGGTCGGGGCGTGCGCCGAGGCGAGCACGGAAGGAACGACCCCGGTGACCGAGCCGGCCTCCACCGTGACGCTCGCGGCGCCTGACACCACGACCACGGCCGCGTCGCCGGGTACCACCGCGGCCGCGGCGCCGGGCGCCACGACCGCGGCCGCGGCGGCGCCAAGCCAGTCGCCTGTGGACGCGGCCTGGGACGGGATCGTCCCCGAGATCGCCGCGCTGCCTCTCGAGCGGCGGGTCAACGAGAGTCGGCCGTCTCACGACGTCGGTCGCATCGAAACGGCGGAAGGCGCCTGGGTGATCTCCGAGCCGTCGCCGGAGAACGTCGATCAGTTCTCGGTGATCGGCGATGTGCTCGGCGCCTACGGCCGGGACTACGTCGATCTCGACGAGTACGCCGAGATACTGCTGCTCGACCCGGATACGGGCGAGATTGTCAAGGTCTACCCCTTCCCCACGTTCACGCCGCACTCCCTGGGCCGCTTCGACGACGATATCTATTGCATCGGGTACTCCAAAGGCTACGACGACTCGATGTTGTGTCGCATAGACAGGCAGACGCTCCGAGCCGCGGTGAGAGTCTTTCCCGAGGGCCCTGCGATCGATCCCGACGACTACGATTGGATCCCGGACAACTGGGCGGTGGATGTGAGCGGGCGGGCGCCGCGGGCTCTTGAGGGCCCGGGCGCGTCGCCAGACGGCATCGATCCCGTGACTCTCGAGGTCTACGACGAGTTCTGGACCAAAGCCGAGGAAGAGCGTCACGTCGAGAGTTTCCTCGCCGCCCTGGCCGACGGAGCGTATGAGCAGGCGGCGCTGTCGGCGGAGGGCCTCGACACGGCCGCCGATCGCCTACGGAGGGACGAGAGCGGGGCGGGCCGACGGAGCGATGAGACGACGGCGGAGTATCTCGCCCGCATGTGCGGCGGCGGCCGTTGCGCCGGCCCCTCCGAGGTCGAGGCGGCCGGTCCCGGCGTGGTCGCCCGGGGCGGGGCGGGCTCAACCGTGACCGTCGTTCACACGGAGTCGGGCGAGACGGGAGCGATTCGGCTGGAGGCCCCCGAGGGCCGCATCACCGTCTTGGACCTGCCGCCGCTGGTTGAGTCGGACGGGGGACCGACTCTCGTCGACTCGCTGTTCGGGAAGGAGATCCCCCAAAACGTCGTTGTGCAGCGGTATGGGGCTTTCGAGGTCTGGGAGAGCGGGCGGCGGGAGTGGGTCACGAACCGGTACGCCGACGACGCCCGCGAGGTTGAGAGGACGATTGTCGGCGTCCTCGGCGACTATCGCACGATGGAGATGTTCGCGGTCAAGCTTCGCGACGACAGAACCAGGTACTCCATGGGTTGCGGCCGGTTGGCGACAAGAGGCGCCGAGGTCTTGGTGCTGGATGCTGACTGGTGTCGGGGAGGTCATCGGCTTGCGGCCGAGGTGATTTCCGGGGAAGCCCGGGATCGGCCGGCTGCGCCCGATCTCGAGGTGGAGGTCCTGTGGGAGTGGTACGACGAGCGCGGCGGAACGGCGATCCAGGGCGTCGGCGACTACGAGGGCAATATCTTCGAGTTGACGGCACTGGACGGGACCGACCTGCTCGGCGACGGCTACGCGAGCATCACACGTCTCTCCGTCGACGGCGGTCGCCTCGCCTATGCCGACGTCTCCCCAGCCGAGTCCCTGTTCTTGAGCCGCCATCTGGTCGTGGTCGACACGAAGTCGGGGGAGGTCGTGGGTCGGTGGACGCTTGACGGAATGATCACCTGCCTGGAGCTCGCCGAGGATTGGGTCGTGGCCTGTGAGGCCAACGACGACGGGCTCTTGCCGCAGCAGGAAGCCCTGGTCGCGATCAACACAGCTACCGACCAGATCAACCGCGTCAGGACAAGGGCCCGGATCTTCCTCCCCTGACCGGTCTTCTGATGCGGTGGGTTCGCCTGGCTCGTGGTCGGCGAATTGGGGGCCCGCCTCCAGATCGCGGCACCCGCGCGGGAACCGGCAGGGGAGGCGGCACGTTCCCAGGTGAGTGAAGCAAATCGCCGGTCTGACGCCGTTGCGGCGTATCGCAGCCATGGTCGGGCCGGCCGTGCTGGTCGGGGCGTGCGCCGACGCGAGCACGGAAGGAACGACCCTGGTGACCGAACCGGCCTCCGCTGTGACGCTCGCGGCGCCGGACCTCACCACCGCGGCCGCGCCGCCGCCAAGCCAGTCGCCTGCGGACGCGGCCCGCGACGGGATCGTCCCCGAGATCGCCGCGTTGCCTCTCGAGCAGCGAGCCCCCCAAAATCCCGGATGTGGCCGGCGCCGATCGAATCGAGGCGCCCGAAGGCGCCTGGGTGATCTCCGAGCCGTCGCCGGAGAACGTCGATCAGTTCTCGGAGATCGGCGATGCGGCCGGGGTCTACGGCCGGGACTACGTCGATCTCGGCGAGTACGCCGAGATACTGCTGCTCGACCCGGAGACGGGCGAGATCCTCAAGGCTCCCGAGGCATGGGCAGGCGCCGAGGCGGAGCGTCACGTCGAGAACTACCTCGCCGCCCTGGCCGCCGGAGCGTATGAGGCGGCGGCCGTTGCCCGCGCCGGCGTGAGGGCCGCGGACCAGTGGCGCGTCGAGACGGTCGCGGAGTATCTCGCCCGCAGGTGCGACGGCGGTCTTTGCGCAGGCCCCTATGAGGTCGAAGCGGACGGCCCCGGATATGGGCGCTCTTTCGGTCGGGCGGGCTCAACCGTGACCGTCGTCCACACGGAGTCGGGTGAGGTGGGCGTGATCCGGCTGGAGTCCTTCGACGGGCGGCTTGCTGTCATCGATCTTCCGCCTCTGGTCGCGTCGAAGGGGGGTCCCACGCTTGTCGACTTGCTGTTTGGGCGAATGCCGCCGCGCCGCGTCGTGGTGCAGCGTCTCGGCGCCTTCGAGATCTGGGAGAGCGGGCGCCGGGAGTGGGTAGTCAACCGGTGGGCGGACGACACCTATCAGGTCGAGAGAACCGTCGCGGCCTCCGGCGACTGGAGAGACGAAGCGACCTGGGTCGGGGAGTTGCGCGACCCGGACACCTTCTACCCCGTGGCCTGTAGTCCTCGGTTGATGAGCAGAGGCGCCGAGGTCCTCGTCTTTGACGGGTGTTGGGCCGACCGCGGGCGCTTGACCGAGGTGATCTCCAGAGAGGCTCGAGACGCGCCTGTCGACCTCTTGGCCGAGGTCGACGAGGTCGAGGAGGCGGGTTGGCCGTGGTTCGATGAGCGTGGCGGGACGGTGGTCCGGGGCCTGACCGACTCAGAAGGCGCCCTCAGTGAGCTGAGAGCGCTCGACGGGACCGATCTGCTCGGCGCCGGTTTCGCGGGCATCCTGCGCCTCTCCGTCGGCGGCAAGCGCCTCGCCTATGTCGATCATGCCTTCCCGGCCTACTCCCCCCATGTGAGCCCCTATCTGGTCGTGGTCGACACCGAGTCGGGGGACCTGGTGGGGCGGTGGGTGCTTGACTGAGTGATCACCTGCCTGGAAATCGCCATGGACTGGGTCGTGGCCTGTGAGGCGAAAGACGACACGCCCGAGCGGCCGCTGGAAGCCCTGGTCGCGATCAACACCGCCACCGGCGAGGTCAACCGCGTCGAGACGAGGGCCCGAGTCTTTCTCCCCTGACCGGTTCCCTGATGCTGTAGATTCGCCTATCCCGTGACTGGCGCCTTGAGAACGCGCCTGTTCCCGGGCTCGACGCGAGTGGAAGGGAGATGTGGTGGACGCGGTCGTCTTCACCGGGCCGGGCGAGGTCGAGGTTCGCTCCTATCCGGCGCCTGAGCCTGGGCCGGGTGAGGTCCTCGTCGATGTGCAGGCGTGCGGCGTCTGCACGTTCGAGCGCCGTCTCTTCGCCGGGCAGAAGCGGTGGTACCCGATCAGCCCGGGCCATGAGGCCGCCGGCGTGGTCTCCGCCGTCGGCGATGCGGTGAAGGGGCTGGCAGGGTCGCCTCAGGTCGGCGACTTGGTGGCGATGGACTTGCGCACCAGGTGCGGCGCCTGCCGCCCGTGCCGGCGCGGTCGGACCTCCTTGTGCCTCCATCGCCAGGGGCGGCGGCTCCCGGACGGGACCGTGTTGTTCGGAGGGCTCGCGGGCCAGGCGGTCGTCTGCGCAGAGGCGGCCCACCCGATGGGCGACGCCCCCGTCGAGCACGCGGCGATGGCCGAGCCAGTCGCTTGTTGCGCCCACTCTCTCCGTCGGGGCGGTTTCCGGCCGGGCGACCGGGTGGCCGTCGTCGGCGGGGGGCTTATGGGCCGGCTCCACATGGCCCTCGCCCGCGTCGGCGGGGCGGCTAGCGTCGGCGTCATCGATGTCTCCTCCGAGCGACTGGAGTCGGCGAGGGAGGCGGGCGCCTCTTGGGTCGCGGCGCCCGAGGAAGCCGTGGAGACGGGCGGCAAGCAGGACGTCGTCTTCGTGACCGCCGCAGGCGGGGTCGATCTGGCGGTTGAGATGGCCGACCGCGGCGGGGCCGTTGTCCTCTACAGCGCGTTCGACGAGACGACCCTCGCTTGTGTTGGCGCCGACAGGTCGCACCGCGAGGAAGTGGACATTGTCGGGGCGTTCAGCCAGGAGCCGGAGGATTGGCGGCTCAGCGCTGCCCTGATCCGCTCCGGCGCCCTCGCCGACGACCTGGGCGCCATGATCACAGCGAGCTTCGGCTTCGATTCGGTCCTGGGGGCAATGACCCTGGTGACCACACAGCCCACCTTCCGCGTCTTCGTCAAACCCCCGGAGCGGGAGTGACGGCGCGGGAGCGACGGCCGATCACCCTCGGCGGAGAAGGAGACTGAGCAGGTGGAGCAAATATCGTCAGCGATCGGGGCCGCCAAGATCCGGCGGGCATCCCGCTTCGTCCAGCTCGACGGGCGCACCCTTCTGGCGGCGCTCGACATGCAGTCGTCCTTGGGTCGGGGCCCCGACCTTGATGCGGCGACGCGGATCGCCGAGGGCGGCCCCGACGGCATCCTCACCACATGGCAGGTCGCCCGCCGCTACCCGGAGGCCTTCGCCAAGACCGGCTTGATCCTCCGGCTCGACGGAGGGCACACCGCGCTGGGCGCCGACGGAGAAGACGACGCCTTCTCGTTGTTGTATCGGGCCGAGTTGGGAGCGACCGTCGGCGCCGACGCCGTGGCGGTCATGGCCTTCCCCGGCGCCGACGATGAGACAGCGTCGCTCCGCCGTCTGGCGGCCGTCGTCTCCGAGGCGGAGAAGGTCGGCATGCCGGTGATCGCCGAGTCGATACCGGGCTCGTGGTCGAGGGACGTCCCCTGGGACGCCGAGCACATCATGCGGGCGGCTCGCGTCTGCGTCGAGATCGGCGCCGACCTCATCAAGACTCCGGCGCCGCCGGATCTCGCCGACTTCCCCGACGTGTTGTCGGGGGTCGAGGCCCCGGTGCTCGTGCTGGGCGGACCGAAGCGGGACACCGAGGACGAGGCGGTCGACTATGCGGCGGCGGCGGTCGCCGCCGGCGCCTCGGGCGTCGTCTTCGGGCGGAACATTTGGAGCGCCGACGACCCGACCGACATGGTGCGCCGCCTCCGCGAGGCGGTGCACGGCCCGTGAGCGCGAGGAACGATCACATCGCCCAGTGCTGTGTCGCAGGTTTACCACTCCCCCCCACCCCGGTTTCCTAATGCTCTGGATTTGGTATGCCGTAGTTTGTGCATTGAGAATGGCCCCCGGGTTGGAGGGACCGACCGGCCCGGGTCGCCATGTTGACGACAGACCGCTGGGCCGGGCATCGAGAAGAGCTTGGGCGGCGGCGCTCGTCTTGGTCGTCGCGGCCTGCAGCTCCGACGGAGCCGCCTCGACCACGTCCGCGGCGCCGCCCGCGTCGGCCCCGCCCGCGTCCGAGGTGGAGGCGAACGACTACGACGCGGCCGACTTCAACGGCGACGGAGTCGTCCGAATCGGCGTGGCCACGGACGGGCCGCGGGACGACGGCGGCTACTACCAAGCCCTCGTCGCCCGGGTCGAGGCGATCTCGGCCGAGGGCGGGTACGAGCCGCCGATCATTGTCGATCAGATCGACCCCGCGAGCGCCCGGGCCGAGTTGGAGAACCTGGCGGTTCAGGGGGTGGACGTCATCGCCATCGGCTCGAGCGGCCTGGCCGACGGCGCCGAGGACCTGTTCTTGGAGTACGAGGACATCTTCTGGTACTGCAACTGCGGCTCCGGCTATCAGGACACGCCGGGGTTGCTGCGCAGCCAGGACAGCGGAGCGGAGCTCCAATTGTCGGCGGGCTACGCGACGGGCCTGCTCCTCCAAGAGCGGGGCGGCGACAGCGCCGTCTTCCTCGGGTGCTGTGAGCTCGACTTCGAAGTCGAGTCGCTCCGCGCCTTCGAGCACGGGCTACACCTCGTCGACGAGAGCCTCACCGTCGAGTACGCGCCGACCGGCAACTTCCCCTTCGACTTCGACAACTCCGCGGGCGCCGTCGAGGCCTACAACACGGCTCTCGCCGAGGGGGTCGACGCCGTGGCGCCGTTTCTCGGCGGGGCCCACGAGCCGATCGTGCGGCTCGCCAACGCCGACGGCCTCATAGTCATGACCGCCGGCTCATCGCAGGGTTGTGGGCGCGACGACCTGGAATACGACATCGAGGTCAAGTTCGACGCCGGCGACTACCTGGCCCCGATCTTCTCCGAGATCCTCTCCGGCGAGGCGGAGGAGGGCGGAGCGCGGGTGTTCAAGGTCGGCGTCGACCCGGAGGTCGGGGCCGAGCTCTGCGACGCGACCGTCGAGCAAGTCAGCGCTCTCGCCGAGTTCAACAAGGCTGTGGGCGCCGGCGAGTACGACGACATGATCTCCGCGATCCGGGCGGAGGCCTACGGCGCCGGGCGTTGATCGGGCGCTGGTGACCCGTCGTCAAAATGGCGACCCGGGCCGGGCGGCCCCCCGGCCAGCCGGTAGGCCATTCTCAACGCACAAACTACGGTATACCGAATCCAGAGCATTAGGAAACCAAGTTGGGGTGGGGTGCTACATGTGCGACACACCACTGGGCGGCCGTGCGGTCTCCGCCTGATGCGATGATCTGAGGCCCATGCCAGGCCCCCCCGACGACCGACCCGCGCTCGAGCTTCGCGACATGGCGAAGCGGTACGGCGACGCCCTCGCCTGCGACGGCGTCGACCTGACGTTGCGGCGCGGCGAGATCCACGGAGTCCTCGGCGAGAACGGAGCGGGGAAGACGACGCTGATGAGGTTGATCGCCGGCCTCACCCTCCCCGACAGCGGCTCGATGAAGATCGACGGCGAGCCGGTCGGCGTCGCCGACCCTGCCCAAGCCGCCGCACTCGGAGTCGGGATGGCCCATCAGCACGGCAGCCTCGTCGACGCCCTCACCGTCTGGGAGAACGTGGAGCTTGGTGCGACGGGGAAGCTGGATCCCGGGGCGACCCGAGAGAGGATCGTCGAGATCGGCCGCCGCTACGGCCTCGAAGTCGACCCCGGCGCCGTCGTCCGCGACCTCGGGCCGGGCACGCGGCAGCGGGTCGAGATCGTCAAGTGCCTTTGTCGTTCCCCGAAGATCATCATCCTCGACGAGCCGACGTCGGCTCTCACCGCGTCCGAGTCGGAGCGGTTTCTCGGGAGTCTCGGGGAGCGAGCGCGGGAGGAGGGCTGGGCGGTCGCCCTAGTCAGCCACAAGCTCGACGAGGCGCTCGCCGCGGCCGACCGGATCACCGTCATGCGCAACGGGCGCGTCGTGGACCGGGCGGCGGCGACCGACGTCGACGCGCCCTACCTGGCGCGGGCGATGGCGGGAGACTCCGAGCCGGCGCCTTCCGGCCCCGGAGCGGCGCGGCCTGTGGAGGGCCCGGCAGGCGACGGCGCTGAGGTAGGGGGCGGCGGGGCGGCCCCGACCCTGCGAATCGACTCCGCCACGACTCGGGCGGACGACGGCGCCGAGCTCCTCGACGGCGTGTCGCTTGAGGTCGCCCCGGGCGAGATCGTCGGCGTGGCGGGCGCCGAGGGCGCAGGCCAAGGGCCGTTGACTCGAGTCCTGTCCGGCCTCATCAGGTTGGAGAGCGGCTCGGTGACCGTGGCCGGCTCGGAGATCGCAACCGGGGTCGCCGGGGCCATGCATCGCGCCGGTGTGGCGGTGATCCCGGCGGATCGGGGCGACTCGGGGTCTGTCCCCGAGATGTCCGTCGCCGAGAACCTTGTCATGGGCGCCGTCGCCGCCTTCAGCAGGCGAGGTGTGCTCCAGCGGGACAGGATCAGGCGGCGGGCGGAGCGTTTGGCCGCCGAGTTCGGTCTCGACTCCGTCCGCGTCGACGCGCCGCTCGACCGGCTCTCGGGCGGCAGTCAGCAGCGGGTGGTCGTCGCTCACGCGCTTTCGCACGACCCGAAGGTGTTGGTGGCCGCCCAGCCGACCCGCGGCCTCGATGTCTCGGCCGTCGAGCACGTCCGCGGGCGGTTGAGGGTTGCTGCCGAGGACGGGGTCGCCCTGTTGCTCATCTCGACCGACCTTGCCGAGATCGCCGCTCTCGCCGATCGGGTCGTAGTCATGCGCCGGGGGGCGATCGTCGACGAGATGACGGCTCGGCCGAAGCTGGACACGGAGCGTCTCGGGCTGCTGATCGGCGGGTCGGCGGCGAGGAGGGCCCCGCATGACTGACTCGCCGGGATGGTCTCCTCTCGCCGGAGCGTCGAAGCGGCACGGCGAGACGATCGCCCTCTACGTCGCGAGCGTAGGCGTGGCGCTCGCCGTCTCCGGGGCGCTCGTCGCGCTCGTCGGGAAGTCGTGGCGGAGCGTCGCCGACGCGTTGATGCAGGGCGCCTTCCTCGCGCCGGGGCGTTGGAGCGAGACCTTGGAGACGGCCGTCCCCCTGCTTCTCGTCGCCCTTGGGATGGTCCTGGGAGTGAAGGCTGGGCTGTTCAACATCGGTCAGGAGGGCCAGTTGCTGATGGGCGCCCTCGCCATGTCGTTCGTCGGCGCCAAGCTGGCCGGGCCGGGCCCCCTGCTCCTCGTCGTCGGGCTCGCGTTGGGAATGGCCTCAGGCGGCCTGTACGCGGGGATCGCAGCCCACATGAGGTTCAAACGCGGGGTTCCCGAGGTCATCTCCACCCTTCTGCTGGTGTTCGTCGCGTTCCAGGTCAACGGTCTCGCCGTCACCACATCTTGGCTCCTCCAGGATCCCGACCCGAGCCGCCCGAGTGAGGCGGTGGCCAGCGCGCCGCTGCCCGAGGGGGTCAGGCTCCCCTCGGTCACGGTCTTCGGCGCCGAGCTGTCCATCGGGGTCGTGATCGCGCTCGTGTTGGCGGCGGTCGTCTTCTTCGTCTTGGGCAGGACCGTCTGGGGGTTCCGCATCCGGTTGCTGGGCGCAAGCCCTCGGGCGGCTCACAGGTTCGCCCCGGCGGCGGGCCGCGCCGGCGCCGAGGCGCTTGTCCTCTCCGGCGCCTTCGCAGGTCTGGCGGGCGCCGTGATGTTGTCGTCGGGCGCCTCCGGGGCGAGGCTCACCACGGGATTCTCGGCAGCCTTCGGGTGGCAGGGGCTGCTTGTGGCGCTGATCGCGGCGGGCAACCCCCTGGCGAGCGTCCCCGTGGCCGTCCTCTTCGCCGCGCTGCGCACCGGCTCGGGGTTCTTGGCGGCGACCGGAGTGGATCGCCGGATCGTCGATGTCGTCCAAGCGTTGTTGGTGTTGGCGTTGCTGATCCCGCCGGCGGTCAAGCTCGTTCGGGAGCGTCGCAGGGCCCTGGCCGCGGCGGCCGAGGGGGCGAGCCGTGAGTGACCTCCTGGCCGCCCTCGCCGATGTCCTCGGCAGCTCCTCCATGTACGAGAGCGCGGTGCGGTTGGGCGCCTTCCTCGCCTTCGCCGCCTTGGGTGAGCTGGTGGCGGAGAAGGCGGGCACGATCAACATCTCCGTGGAGGGCGCTCTTCTCGCCGGGGCTTTCGCCGGCGCCGCCGCCTTCAGCGCAACCGGGTCGATGTGGCTCGGGCTCGCCGCCGGCGTGGGCGGGGGGTTTCTCGTCGCTCTCATCCAGGCGAACATGAGCCATCGCCTCGCCGCCGATCAGTTCGTCGTCGGCCTGGCCGTCAACGTGCTGGTGCTCGGGCTGGCCGGCTTCCTCAGCTCGGGCATTGACCTGGCCGGCCGCCGGGCGGATGTGGTCGAGGTCCCCCTGCTCTCCGACATCCCAATCATCGGCCCGGCGCTCTTCGGCCAGACCTGGCCCACATACCTGCTGTACCCGTTGATCCCGCTCACCTGGTGGCTCCTCTACCGCACGCGGTGGGGCCTCGAGGTGCGCTCGGCGGGGGAGAGCCCGCAGTCGGCCGACGCGTCGGGAGTCGACGTGAACAAGCGTCGGCGGGAGGCCGTCTGCTACATGGGGCTGCTTTCCGGCCTGGGCGGCGCCTTCCTGGTGTTGGGCCAGATCGGCTTCTACGACAACGGCGCGGTCGGCGGGCGGGGCTTCATCGCCGTGGCCGCCGTGTACTTCGGGGCTTGGCGGCTCCGGGGGGTGTTGCTCGGGGCGGCAGTGTTCGGGCTCGCCGACGCCCTCCGCCTCGCAGTGCCGGTTCTCGGCTACCGGATCAACGCCCAGCTATTGGCGGCGCTGCCTTATGTGGCCACGCTGGCTGTGATGTACGCGATCACCAAGGAGCTGCGGCAGCCGGCTGCGCTGGCCAGGCCCTTTGTGCGAGGCATGCGCTGACGCCGTCTGTCCGGGCCCCGGCTGCGCCGGCCGGTCAGGGCTGCACCGCGGCCTACGCATCGTTGAGCGTGTGCAGTAACACCGACGAGAGCCGCGAAACTGCACACGCATCGGCCAGGCAACCCTCGACCGTGTCACTACATCCGCTGGCGTCGCCGGCCGGTCAGCCCTTCGTCTCGGCCTTGGCGGCGGCGACCGGCCCTTCCGACTTGTCCCCGCGTCCCAACGCCTGCCGGATGCCGCGGGTCGCCTGGTTGATCCGGTGCTCGTTCTCGACGAGGGCGAACCGGACGTGCCCTTCGCCCGACGGGCCGAACCCGATGCCGGGGCTGACCGCCACCTTCGCCTCCTCGAGGAGGTGGAGGGCGAAGCCCATCGATCCCATCGCCCGGCACGCCTCGGGGATGGTCGCCCACACGAACATCGTCCCCTCGGGCGCCTCGACCTCCCACCCGGCCCGCGCCAGGCCGCTGATGAGGGCGTCCCTCCGGCGGCGGTAGATCTCGTTGACCTCCTTGACATAGGCGTCGCCCTCGTTGAGGGCGATGATCGAGGCGATCTGGATCGGCTGGAAGGTCCCGTAGTCGAGGTACGACTTGAGCTGGGCCAGGGCCTCCACAGCCTGACGGTTCCCCACCATGAAACCGACTCTCCACCCCGGCATCGAGTGGCCCTTCGTCAGCGTGTACAACTCGACGCCGACCTCCTCGGCGCCCGGGACCTCAAGCAGGGAGGGGGGCACATAGCCGTCGTAGGAGATGTCGGCGTACGCGAAGTCGTGCACGAGGAACACCTCCCGATGTCGGGCGAAGTCGACCAGCCGCTCAAAGAACGAGAGGTCGACGCACAGGGTGGTCGGGTTGTGGGGGAAGGAGGTGAGGATCACGCGGGGGCGAGGCCACGAGGCGAGGAAGGCGGCCTCGAGGCGGCCGAAGAACTCGTCCGGCGAGTCGCCGATCGGCACCCGCAGGGCCTCGGCGCCCGCCATGGAGGCGGCGTAGATGTGGATCGGGTAACTCGGCTCGGGGACCAGGGCCACGTCGCCCGGCTGAACCAGGGCCCACATCAGATGGGACAGGCCCTCCTTGGCGCCGATGGTCGTGATCACCTGGGTGTCGGGGTCGAGGGAGACGCCGAAGCGCCTCAGGTAGCGGTCGGCGACGGCCTTGCGGAGGTTGGGGAGGCCCCGAGACGACGAGTAGCGGTGGTTGCGCGGGTTCTGCGCCGCCTCGATGAGCTTCTGCACCACGACGGGGGAGGAGGCGATGTCGGGATTGCCGAAGCCGAGGTCGATGATGTCTTCGCCGCTTCGGCGGGCCTCACGTTTCTTCTGGTCGATGTCGGCGAACACATAGGGGGGGAGGCCTCCGATTCTCCTGAAGTCGAGGCGACTCTCGTCCCACCACATCGAGTTGGGCCGGGTTTCCGCCATCTCGTCGCTCCATGCCTCCGGGCAGGCGCCCTCGTCTGTGTCCCGGTGAACCTCCCTGAATGCTAACCTCGACCCGGTGACACCAGGTGGAGGCGTGTTGAGAGTCAAGATGAGCGTCAAGGTCAAGAGGCGGGCGCGGATGATCGCAGGCTTGACGCTGCTCATGTTGGTTCTCGCCGCATGCGCCGCAGGCGCCAACTCCGCTGTCGACACCCCGGCGGCCGACGGCGACGTCGCCGGGTTCTGGATGGGGCTGTGGCACGGTCTGATCCTCCCGATCACATTCATCGTCTCGCTGTTCACCGAGAGCGTAAGCGTCTATGAAGTGCACAACTCGGGCGGTTGGTACGACGCCGGGCTCGTGTTGGGGGCCGCGTGCTCTCTGGGCGGCAGCGGCGCCGGCGCCAAGGGAGCGAAGGCCTAGTGCCGCGTCCCCCCGCACCCCCCAACCGGTTTCCTGATGCTCTGGATTCGCCTATACCGTAGTTTGTGCATTGAGAATCGCCCGGGCCGGCGGGGGGTCGCCCCGATCCGGCTCGTCTTTTTGGCGACGGGCCGCTAGGCGCGATGCGAGCGGCCGCGGCCTCGGCGCCCGACGGGCCCCAGCCGACGGCGGCGCGACCCCTCAAGGACTCCTTCGGCCCCGACGCGCCGGTGCGGGTCGCCGCGATGATCAAAGAAGTGCACCCGGCTTTCGACAGCGAGGGGTTCGCGGCGGCCGCCCTTGAGGGGTATGAGGCTTCAGAGCTTACGGGGAGGGCGCGTCGGATCGCCGAGTCGCTCGCCGAATTCCTCCCCGGAGACCGGCGGGAGGCGTTGGAGATCCTGGTCGCCTCGCTCGGCCCGGAGATCGAGGAGAGCGAGCTGACCGGGATGGGCGCGTTCATCTACCTGCCTCATGTCTTCTTCATCGCCGATCAGGGTTTGGACGAGTTCGACGCCTCGATGAGGGCCCAGTACGAGGTCACCAAGCGATTCACCGCCGAGTTCAGCATCCGCGCCTTCCTCGACCGGTACCCGGAGGAGACGCTCGCCGTGCTCCGCCGCTGGGCAGGAGACGACAACGTCCATGTCCGGCGGCTTGTGTCGGAGGGTTCCCGGCCCCGGTTGCCCTGGGCGCCGAGGCTGCGGCGATTCCAGGACGACCCCGCTCCGGTGATCAGCCTCCTCGAGAGCTTGAAGGACGACCCCGAGGAGTACGTCCGGCGGTCGGTGGCGAACAACCTCAACGACATCTCCAAGGACCATCCCGGCCTGGCCGTTGAGCTGGCGCGACGTTGGTGGGAAGACGGCGACGAGCGGCGCCGGAGGCTGGTGCGTCACGGTTTGCGGACCTTGATCAAGGCGGGCGACCCCGAAGCGCTGGCCATACTCGGGTACGGGGCGGGCTCGCCGGTTGAGGTCGGGTCGGTGACGGTCGAGCCCGGGGAGGTGCGGATCGGGGAGGCGGTGCGCGTCAAGGTTGAGTTGGTCAACTCGGGCGACCAACCGGGCCGGGCCCTGACCGATCTTGTGGTCCACTTCGTGAAGGCCAACGGCTTGACCTCGCCCAAGGTGTTCAAGGGAGGGGAGCGGGCGGTCCCGCCGGGCGGGACGGCTGTTGTCGGCAAGACCATCTCCGTCGCCCAGATGTCGACGCGGGCCCACTACCCGGGCCGCCACCGGGTCGAGGTTCAGCTCAACGGCGCGGTCTCCGAGGGCGGCTTCTTCGACCTCCTCGGTGCCTGATCCCGGATACTTGTGGCGGGGCGCCGACGAGCGGCGCGTAGCGGGTCGAAGAAGCTGCACACGCCGGGCGATGCGTGTGCAGTTTCGCGGCTCTCGTCGGTGTTACTGCACACGCTCAGGCCTCGGCTCGGCCCGACCGTCCCAGGATCCGGTCGATCGCCTCGAGGCGCCTTGCGATCTCGCCCTCCTCGCCGTGGGAGCTCGGGCGGTACAGCGCCGTCGGGTCGACCCCGTCGGGAAAGTGCCGCTGGGGGACCACCCCGCGAGGATCATCGTGTGGGTAGGCGTATCCCTCGCCGTGACCCAGCTCCGCGGCCCCGCTGTAGCCGGTCGACCGGAGGTGGGGAGGCGCCACCGGGGCCGGGCCGTCGCGGACGAGATCGCGCGCCGCCCCGATCGCCCTCCGCACCGAGTTCGACTTGGGCGCCGTCGCCAGGTGCAACGTGGCGTGGGCAAGGTGGTACGCGGCCTCGGGCAGCCCGACGTAGGCCAACGCCTGCGACGCCGCCACGGCGACCTGCAGGCTGGTCGAGTCGGCAAGCCCGATGTCCTCCGACGCCAAGATGATGAGTCGCCTGGCGATGAACTCGGGGTCCTCTCCCGCGTCGATCATCATCAGCAGCCAATAGAGGGCCGCGTCGGGATCGGAGCCTCGGACCGACTTGATGAAAGCCGAGATGACGTCGTAGTGGGCGTCGCCCGCCTTGTCGTAGCGCACGAGGCGCCGTTGCAGCGCCTCCGAGACGTCGGAGTCGGCGATCTCGACCCGACCGTCCGACTCGGCCAGCAAGGCAGCGACCTCCAAGGCGTTGAGGGCTTGGCGGGCGTCGCCCCCGGTCCGGGAGGCCAGCTCGCGAGCCGCGGCCTCAGGTAGCCGGAGACCTCTGCCTCCCAGCCCCCGCTCCGGGTCGTTGACCGCCGCGTCGAGCAGAGCGCCCAGGTCGTCGGGACTCAGCGCTTCGAGGCGGAAGAGGGTCATCCTGCTCATCAGCGGGCTGTTCACCTCGAAGAAGGGGTTCTCGGTGGTGGCCCCGATCAGGGTGATCGTCCCGTCCTCCGCCCCGGGAAGCAGGGCGTCCTGCTGGTTCTTGGCGAACCGGTGGATCTCGTCGAGGAACAACACCGTGCGACGCTCCTCCTCGGCGAGTCGCCGCCTCGCATCAGCGAGGACCTCCCGCACGTTCTTGACCCCCGCCGAAGTCGCCGAGAGCGTGGCGAAAGCCGCGTCGACCTCGCTTGCGACAAGCCGGGCCAGCGTGGTCTTGCCGGTCCCCGGAGGGCCCCAGAGCAGCATCGAGATCAGCTTGCCGGAGTCGACGACCCGTCTGAACGCGGCGCCCGGGGCGAGCAGATGGGGTTGGCCGACCACCTCGTCGAGGGCTGCCGGGCGCATCCTCGTCGCCAACGGGGCGCCTTGGAGGGCGAAGTCGTCGGCTTTCGAGGAGAAGAGGTCGCTCACCTCCGTCACGGTACCTACGGCCCGCCCGCGCCCGAGCGGGGGCTGGGGCCTCAGGCCGCCTCGACCCGCTCCTTCTCGACCCGCTCCTTCTCGACCCGCTCCCTGGTCGGGCGGGTGAGGATGAACCAGATCCCGTACAAACCCAACCCGGCGACGGCCAACCGCGACCAAAGGGCGTCGAGAGCGACGAAGACCGAGTAGGAGACCACCACCGTCACGGCGACGACGCTGACTACTTTCACTCGTCGGCGGATGCCGAGCCCGGCTTGGTAGTCGGCCACCGGCCGGCCGAACCACTTGTTGGTTGTCGTCCATCGGTGCAGCCGTTCGTTGGACATGGAAAACAGCCAGGCGGCGACGAGCAGCAGGGGAGTGCCGGGAAGGCCGGGGACGAGGAACCCGACGATCCCGACCCCGAGCAGGATCAGGCCGGCGGCGACGCACGCCGCCTTGAAGAGGGGGTGTCGCGAGGCCGGCGACCGAGAAGCGACCGGCTTAGTGGTCTGCACGGGCGCAACCGTACGATCCGCGACTCTCCGACGTCGAGTCGGGACATGTGCGGAGAGGGTCGCTCCGGCCGGTCAGGGGGTCTCGGCGAAGTCGCCGCGTATCAGCTTCACGGCGCCGTCGATGAGGCTTGCGACGAGACCGACGCAGGCGACGATCATGATCACCCGCGCCGCGCCGGCCCACGGGCCCGACTCGAAGCGGATCGGGAAGACGACGAGGGCGCGCCAGACGACCGCCAACGCCGCGGCGGCTGTGATCGCGTCCCCGACGGCCTTCCACCGCAGCGGGTCGTAGAACATGTACATGAGGTTGACCGCGCTGCTGAGGACCAGCGAGAACACGATGATCGTTGTGAGCGACTCGAAGTCTTCGGTGATGAACGCGGGCCATCCCCAGTCGACGACATTGACCGTGATGACGATCAGGACGATGTTGGCGACGAGGCCTATCGCGTAACCGAAGCGCCGCGCCGCGACCGGGGCCCTGGTTCTCCTCTTGGATGTGCGCTTCTCAAGGCCTGTGGGCACTCTCGCCTCCCTCGCCCCCAGGTAGTCCGTCGCTAATAAGACGAGCCGGATCGGGCCGGCCCCTCGCCCGCCCGGACATTCTCAATGCACAAACTACGTTATCGGCGAATCCAGAGCATTAGGAAACCGAGTCTTGCGGGTGCGGGTGCGGCACGCCACCACACCACCAGCCGTCGCCGCGGACGGTGGGCCGTCTGTCAGAACTGGTCCCAATTCGCGATCCTTCTCCCGTCGCTGTCGACGGCGAAGGTCCCGGCCGCGAGGTCGAAACGGGCCTCGACGAGTCCGGCGGGCGACCGCCAAGCCATGTGAAGCTCGCTGTCGCCGCCGCCGCCCAAGTGGAACCGGCCGCCGAAAGCGGGGTGCCGGTTGCGCCACCGGGCCATGGCCAGCAGCCTCCTCACGACCGGCGCCTCCAGCCGCTCCGCGATCTGGGCGGCGCTGAAGTAGGGGCGGTTGATGTCGCGCCCGACTCCCGTCTCGGCCAGAAGCTCCATGTCGTTCTCGGTCGCCAGCAAGCCCGCGTAGTAGACCTGAGGGGCGCCGGGGGAGAGGAACTGAATCAGCCGGGCGGTCAGATACCGGTCCTCGTCGCCGCCAAGCGCCGAGAAGTAGGTGCAGTTGACCTGGTAGAGGTCGAGGTTCGACGCCGCCTCGCCCGTCGCCAACCTGCTCTGCCCGTCGCTGGCGCCGTGGATGGCTTCGATCAGTTCGTCGATCTGATCGGGCGTCAGCAAGCCGGGCCTGGTCTCGTCGGGGCCCACATCGACGATGCCGATCCCGTCGTGGGTGTCCAGCACGGTGACGGCGTTGCGCGGCGCCTTCTTGAGCCAACGCCGCAGGGTCTGGGCGTCGCTCGAGTGCAGCGCGTGAAGCACAAGCGGGGGTAGAGCGAAGTCGTAGACGCGGCCACTCAGGGCGGCGGCGGCGATCTGGTCCTTGTGGTGGGAGTGGATCTCCAGCAGAGGGCTCATCCCGAGTCGCCTGATCTCGCCGCACAGCTCGTCGATGAACATGAGGGTCTCCGGCGTCATGAAGCAGGAGGTTCCAGCGGTCTTCACGGCGTAACCGGCGGCGTCCACCCTCACCTGGCTGACGCCGGCGCCGGCCAAGAGGCCCAGGACTCCCGAGAGGTACTCCCGCGCCCGCGGGCTCCCGACGTTGAGATCCACCTGCTGCGGCGTGAAGGTCGTCCACATCCGTCGTGTCGAGCCGTCGGCCAGAGTCATCTCGGTGAAGGGCTCCGTCGGCCGCGGCCTGTAGATCCGTCCGAGGTCTTCTTCGGTGATCCCGCCTGCGAAGACATCGCCTGTCTCGAGGAACATCTCGGCGTGCGGCGAGTCGTCGCCCCTGGCCAGGAAGTCCCTGAACTGAGCAGACTCGACCGAGATGTGGTTGACGATCAGGTCGGCGGTCACGTCCCCGGTCGCGGCGATCTCGGCGATGCTCGACCAGTCGCCGAGGCGAGGGTCGACGGCCAGGTGGTCGACGGGGTCGAAGCCTGCGTCCGCCCCGTCGAAGGGAGTGAAGAACGGGAGGATGTGGGCGCCGGTGAACGCCCCGGCCAGAGGCCCGCTCAGGAGGTAGCGGATTGTCGCCAGATCACCCATCCCGAGCCGGTCCGCGTAGGTGATCAGTTGGACGCCGTTGCGCACCCCGGCATCTTCCCAGGTTGGGAGGTCGCCGCCGCCGTGCCGGATGAGGCGCCGCTCGGTCGGATAACCTGGGGCCATGACGACGATCCGGCGCCTCACCGACTCCTGCCTCCTCGCGACGACGGACGACGGGGCCGCCCTCTTCGACCCCGGCTTCCACACGTTCCTCGGCGGCGATGTCGAGCTCGACTCGATCCCCGATGTGACCAGGGTGTTCATAACCCACGAGCACGGCGACCACGTCCACCCCGACTTTGTCAGGTGGCTCGTCGACCGGGACTCTGACGTCACCGTCTACGCCAATCGGGCCGTGGCCGACCTCCTGGCGCCCCACGACATCGAAGCCGTCACGTCCGCGCCCGACGGCGTCACCTTCGAAGACGTGGCGCACGGCATGACCCCCGGCGGCTCTCAGCCCCCCAACAGGGCGTTCACCATCGACGGGATCCTCACCCATCCGGGGGACAGCCGCGAGCCGACGTCAACCGCGCCGGTTCTCGCCCTTCCCCTGATCACACCCTGGGACTCGACGACCGGGGCGGTCGAATTCGCCCGACGGCTGCGCCCGGGCCAGGTCGTGCCCATCCACGACTTCTACCTGTCGGCAAGCGGGAGAAGCTGGATCAGGGAGATGGTCGGCGGCGTGCTCGCCGGGGACGGCATCGAGTTGGCGGACATCGACTGGGGCGAGGAGATCACGGTCTGACCCGCCGCGGGGCAGGTACCTGCTACCGCCGGCCGTGGAACCCCTCGGGGTCGGCCTCGGTGTGGATCGACATGTCCCGGTGCACATGCCGCTTGGTCTCATGGGAGTGGGCGGCGTCGTCGAGGAAGACGCGGCCGTCTTGGGCATGGAGGAGCGCCGCCCCGTAGGCGGAGCGGACGTTGTCGGCGCGGAGCGCCTCATCCGGGGCGCCGCAGGCCACGACCCGGCCCGCAAGGAGCATCACATTGTCGGCCACCTGCGCTTCCGAGAGGTCGTGTGTGGTCAGGACCACCGTGCAACCCCTTCCGATCTCATCATGGATCACCGCGTCGATGGCTTGCGCCGTCGGCAAGTCGACTCCCGTCATCGGCTCGTCGAGCAGGAGGAGGTCGTGGCTCTGGGCAAGGCCTTGCGCCACGAACACACGCTGACGCTGGCCGGCGGACAGGTCTTTGAGTTGCCTGCCGGCCAGCCCGGCGATGCCCATCCGGTCTATCGCCTCGGCCACGGCGGAGCGGTCGGCGTCGTCGATCCACCTGTAGGCGCCCGCCCGCGCGTAACGGCCCATCATCACGACTTCGCTCACAGAGATAGGAAGAGCGTCGTTGACCCTGGTCGTCTGGAGGACGTAGGAGATCCTCGCTCGCTCGGCGGCGACCCGGATCGTCCCCTCGTAGGGGCGGATCAACCCGGCGATCCCGTTCAGCAACGTGGACTTGCCCGCGCCGTTCGGGCCGATCACCGCCGTGACCTTCCCGGCGGGGATGGAGAAGGTCGAAGGGGTGAGGGCGGTGCGGGTGCCGTGGCCGAAGCCGACCGCGTCGCCTGAGACCGCAACGCTCACGGCCGCCTCGGGCGCACGCCGGCCATCTCTGGCGGTCCGTCGTCCAAGTGGCGAACCGGGCTGGGCGGTCCCCCCAACCAGCCGAGAGCAATTCTCAATGCACAAACTACGATATACCGAATCCAGAGCATTAGGAAACCAAAGAGGACCCGCCTGATCATCGCCGGCTTGGCGGCGGCCTGCGTCGCGGCCTGCGCCGCAGGCCGCGGAGGCGAGGGGGTCGGGTCGGAGGACGGGCTTCATGTGGTCGTCACCACGAGCATCCTCGGCGACGTCGTCTCCAACATCGTCGAAGACGACGCCGAGGTCGAGGTCCTGATCCCCCCAGGCGCCAGCCCCCACGACTACAAACCCTCTTCCCGGCAGGTCGCCGCCCTGAGCCGCGCAGATCTGGTCGTGGCCAACGGGCTCGGCCTTGAGGAGGGCCTTCACGACGCGTTGGAGGCCGCGGCGGCCGACGGCGCCCGCGTCTTCGAGGTGGCCGGGCTGGTCGACCCGATCCCGTTCGGGGCCTTGTCGGGCCATGTTGAGGGCGAGGATGACCACGCGGCCGAGGATGATCACGCGGCCGAGGATGACCACGCGGCCGAGGATGACCACGCGGCCGAGGATGACCACGCGGCCGAGGATGACCACGCGGCCGAGGATGATCACGCGGGCGGCGACGACCCCCACTTCTGGATGGACCCGACACGGGTGGGCGAGGCGTCGTCGGCGATCGCCGACGAGTTGGGGCGCGTCGACGATTCGGTGGATTGGCGCGGGCGCGCCGAGGCCTACGCCGACGAGTTGGGGCAGCTCGACAAGGAGATCGCCGAGATGCTCGCCGGCATACCGGCCGGCGCCCGCAAGCTGGTCAGCAACCATCATTCCCTCGGCTACTTCGCCGACCAGTACGACTTCGAGTTGATCGGCGTGATCATCCCGGGCGGCTCGACGTTGGGCGATCCCAGCTCGGAGGAGTTGGCGGCTCTGGTCGCCGTGATCGAGGAGCATGAGGCGAAGGCGGTCTTCGCCGAGACCATCGGGCCGTCGGCCCTCGCCGAGGCGGTCGCCGAGGAGACCGGCCACGACGTCGAGGTCGTGGGCCTTCACACCGGGTCGTTGGGCGCACCGGGCTCGGGCGCCGAGACCTACGTCGGGATGATGCGCGCCAATGCGGCCCTGATCGCGGACGCTCTCCGATGACCGCGCCCTCCGCGAGCCGAGCGCGCCGGCGGGCCGGGACGGGCGCAGGCTCTCGACCCTGGAGCCCTTGAGACCGATGGAGTGGTTGACGGCCCCGTTTGAGCTCGCGTTTCAGCAGCGGGCCCTGATAGGAGGGTCGCTTGCCGCCATCGCCCTCGCCCTCGTCGGCGCGTGGGTCGTCATCAGAGGGATGAGCTTCCTCGGCGACGCCCTCGTCCACGGTGTGATCCCCGGCGTCGCCCTGGCCGTCCTCCTCGACTTCAACATGCTCCTCGGCGCCGTGATAGCCGCTGCGGTGATGCTTGCCGGGATCAACCTGGTGCACCGTCAGACGGCGTTCTCCGAGGACACGGGGATCGGGCTGCTGTTCGTCGGCATGCTCGGCCTCGGCGTCATCCTCATCTCGAGGACCCCTTCCTACACCGGCAGCCTCACGGCGATTTTGTTCGGCGACGCGCTGGGCGTAACCGTCGCCGACATCGCGGTGCTGGCGGCGGTGGCGGGCGTCACGCTGCTCGCCTCATCGCTGCTCTACCGGCCGTTCATCGTGCTCGCCTTCGACGAGCAGAAGTCGGAGATGCTCGGGCTTCGCCCGAGGATCGCCCACGGCGCCCTCCTCGCCCTGATAACGCTCGTCATCGTCGGCTCGTTCCAGACCGTCGGCGCCCTGCTCGTCCTGGGCCTCCTGATAGCGCCTCCCGCGACGGCGGCGCTGCTGGTGAAGAAAGTGCCGCTCATCATGGCGACTGCGTCTCTCATCGGGGTGCTCAGCGTGGTGGCCGGCCTGATCATCAGCTACCACGCCGACACCGCGGGCTCGGCGACGATCGCTGTGGCCCCTGTGGTGTTCTTCTTCGTCGTCCTCACAGTGAAGAACCTGACCGGTCGAGCGCGAACGGCCGCAACCGCCTCCTGACCGGTCTCAACCTTCGGTCGAGACCGGCGGCGGGCTCGGCCCCCGGCCGAGCTGGGCGACCGGGTTGGGCGGCCGAGCTCAGCCCTTGCTCCGCAGCCTCGGGTCGAGAGCGTCGCGGATGCCGTCGCCGATGAAGTTCACGCACATGACCGTCAGCGAGATCATGAAGCCGGGGGCGACGACCCGGATGGGGGTGAGCTCGATGTAGTTGTTGGCGTCGTAGAGCAGCCGCCCCCAGGTGGGGAAGCTGGCGGGGAACCCGAGTCCCAGGAAGGAGAGGGCCGACTCGGTGATTATCGCCACCGCCACGCCGAGGGCGGCGGACACCATGACCGGGCTCAGCGTGTTGGGGAGGATGTGACGGGTTATCAGCTTCCGCTTCCGGGCGCCGATGCTCCGGGCGGCCAAGACGAACTCCTCCTCCTTGATGGCGAGGACGTCGCCCCGCACCACCCGGGCCGTCTGCATCCAGCTTGTGGCGCCGATGATGAACACGACGAGCAGGAAGATGCCCAACTCGGGCCCGAAGGCCTCCTTCAGGGGCTCGCGGAACAGGAGGATCGCGACGAGGAGGAGGGGGAGGAGCGGAAGAGCGAGGAACAGGTCGGTGATCCGCATGAGCAGCCCGTCGACCCGGCGGAAGAAGCCGGCCAGCACACCGACCCCCGTGCCGATGACCAGCCCGAAGAACATGGCGGCGAACCCGACGGAGAGGGAGATCCTGCCGCCGACGAGAAGACGGGCGAAGACGTCGCGCCCCAGGTTGTCGGTGCCCAGCGGGTGACCCCAGCTCGGCGGCGCGCTCGCGTTCGGGGTGTTGATCTCATAGGGGTCGAGAGGCCAGAGAATCGGCCCGAGCACCGTCATGAGGACGATCAGGGTCAGGACGACAAGGCCGGCCACCGCCCCCTTGTGCCTCTTGAACTGGCGCCAGACGTCCTGACGCAGGGTCCGATGCGCCTCGACGTCCCCGGCGCTCGGCGGCGGTTGCCCCTGAGCGGCCCGCGTCTGTGGGGGCCCGCCCATCAGTCGTACCGGATCCGGGGGTCCAAGACGCCGTAGGTGACGTCGGCCAGGAGATTGAAGGCCACGGTCAGGAAGGCGAAGATGAAGGTCAGGGTCTGCACCATCGGGAGGTCGGCCGAGTGGATCGACGATATCAGCAGGTGCCCGAGGCCGTTGATCTTGAAGATCTGCTCCGTGATGATCGCCCCGGCGAAGATGCCAGGGATCTGCAAGGCGATGAGGGTGACCACGGGGATCATGCTGTTGCGCATCACATGGCGCATCACAATCTTCCTCTCGGCCAGGCCTTTGGATCGGGCGGTGCGGACGTAGTCCTGGTTCAGGTTGTCGAGCATCGAGGCGCGGGTGAATCGGCTGAGGGCGGCCGCGTTGAAGAACGACAACACCGCGACGGGCAGGATCATCTGCTTGATCTGGAACCAGATGCTCTCCCAGCTTGTCCAATCCACCACATGGGTGGTCTTGTAGAAGGAGGGGAGCCACCTGAGCCAGACGCAGAAGACCACGATGGAGAGGAGGCCGGTGAAGAAGACGGGGAGGGAGAAGCCGACCATCGTGACGAAGGCGCCGACGTTGTCGAAGAGGGAGTACTGCTTGTAGGCGGAGATCACGCCGACGGGCACGGCGATGGCGACGCCGAAGACGAAGGCGAGGCCCATGACCCACAGGGTCTGGGGCACCCGCTCGTTGATGATGTTGAAGGCCGCGGTGCGGGAGGACCACGAGATGATCCGGTCCGGGTCGTCGCAGTTGCCCAGGCACGTCCCGAAGATCTGATTGAAGGCGTGTAGGGGCTCGTTGACCGCGATGAGCTTGAGCCACTTGCCCCACTTGAGCAGGAAGGGGTCGTTGAACCCGAGGGACTCCTTGATGCGCTGGCGCACCTCGGCGGGGACGTTGAGTGGGAGCTCGGCGGTGGGATCGCCGGGGGCGAGGTCCAAGATGGCGAAGACGATCAGGCTGATGAGCAGCAGCGTCGGGACGGCGAAGAGGCTCCGCCTGATGATGTATCTGCCCATCTCTCAGCTACCCACGGCCCAGAGGCGAGAGAGCCCCCCGGGCCTGGGCCCGGGAGGCTCTCCTGATCGTGAAGCGGATCACAAGCGGCCGTCAGCCGGCGAGTCTCCAGTCTTCGATGTTCCAGAACTCGGTGTCCCAGCCGTTGACCGCCCTGTAGCCCTCCAGCTTGCTGCTGAAGGCGGACACGTTGCCGCGGTTGATGAGCGGGATCATGCAGTACTCGACATGTTTGTCGTTGAGCTGGATGATCAAGTCGTCGCGCGCCGGGTCCTCGAGGCCGGTCTTGGCGAGGATTTCGTACGTCTCGTCAAAGCCCTCCCTGGCGCAGCGCGGGATGTTGCTGCCGGCCCATTCGTTGCTCGACTCCGGGATCTGTGAGGTGATGTAGCTCTGGAAGTATCCCTGAGCGTCGGAGCCTGTCGCCGTGTTGGTGTACATCTGAATGTCTGTGAAGAACTTCCAGATGCCCAGGTCGGACGCGCCGTCGAAGAAGACGCCTGCGTCCTCGTTGCGCATGTTGACCTTGATGCCGATCTCCGTCCAGTACTTCTCGACTAGAGCCTGCGTGTCCTGCCTCACCTGGTTGGTCGACGTCACATAGTCCCACTCCAGCGGGGTGCCGTCTTCGAGCTCGCGGACGCCGTCGCCGTCCTTGTCGACGTAGCCGAGATCCTCCTCGAGGATGCGGTTGGCCTCGTCGATGTCCTGGGTCAGGCACCAGTCGTTGCTCGTGGACCGCGCCGGGCCATCCACAGGCCATATGTTGCAGGTGGGCTTTCCGCTCCGCCCGTAGGCGACGGCTGCGATCTCGTCGCGGTTGATCGCCAGCGACAGGGCCCGGGCCAGGTCAGTGTTCTCGAAGAAGAACGGGTTGGGGTTCTCGCCGCCCGAGTAGTCCGAGGGCGGGTCGCCGTCCGGGTCCGTCTGGTTGAGGCGGATCCCCTCGACCGAGGTGCTGTACCCGACTTCAACGACGCCGTTGCCCTCAGCTTCCATCTGATCGAGGATCTCGGGGGGGACCTGGAGGTTCCACGCGTAGTGGGCCTCGCCGGTGGCGAGCACGGCGCGCGCCGCGTCTTCGGCGGTGCCTCCGCCCTTGATGGTTACGGTCCCGAAGAAGGGCTTGCCGTCGGGCACGCCGCGGTAGCTCTCGTTCATGGCGTAGGTGACGGTGTCCTCCACTCTCATCTCCGTGACGACGAAGGGCCCGGTGCCGATTGGGGTGAGGTTGTGGTCACACGCCGAGAAGCCTTCTCCTACGCACTCGGTGAACTGCTCCCGCTGCACGACCGGCTCGGTGCCGCCTACGAACGGCACATACGGCCACGGCGTCGGGTCCTTGAACGTGATGGTGACGGTGTAGTCGTCGACGGCCTCTACCGAGGTGAGGTCCTTCAAGGCGGCCGAGCCGCATCCTTCGCTCGCGGCGCAGTACTCCCATGTGAACACGACGTCGTCGGCGGTGAACGGCGTGCCGTCCGACCAGAGCACATCGTCGCGGAGGGCGTAGGTGATCTGGGTGAGGTCCTCCGACTGGCCGCCGTTGGCCAACGTCGGCACCTCCGTCGCCAGGGCGGGCACCAGCTCGCCGGTGGCGTCGTACTCGAGCAGAGGCTCGATCACGAGCGATGCGGCTTGGATGTCCTTGGTTCCGGTGCCGGTGTAGGGGTTCAGGTGGGTCGCGGCCTGCCACTGGAGCAGCAGGAGCTCGCCGCCTTGCCCGGCTTCGGTGACAACCGGCGGCGCGGTGGTCGCCGGCGGCTCGTCGTCGGAGCCTTGGGTGGTGGGCGCCTCCTGCCCTTCCGAGGTCGTGGTGGTGTCGCCGTCGCTGTCGCTGTCGCCGCACGCCGCCAAGACGAGTGCGAGGACCGCGAGAAGCGCCGGCCACTTGCGTATTCTCATTTGACTATTCCTCTCATGCGCCGGTGCGAACGACCGACGCGCGTGAGACGCTACCAGCGATTGGGGGCGCCGGGCCGAATTGGGCGCTCGACGGCGCTCGACGATCGCCCGGCCGCCGGCGTCACTCGGCGAAGTGGCAGGCGACCCAACGGCCCGGCGCGATCTCACGCCACTGCGGCGCCTCGGCAGCGCAACGCTCCCGGACGGCGGGGCAGCGGGTGTTGAAGGGGCACCCGGGCGGGGGGCTCGCCGGGCTGGGGATGTCGCCTTCGAGGACGACCCGCCTCCTGGTGGCCTCGACCTCGGGGTCGGGCACAGGCACAGCCGAGAGCAACGCCTGGGTGTAGGGGTGTAGCGGCCCGTCGTACAGCTCGTCGACCTCAGCAAGCTCCATGATCTTGCCCAGGTACATCACGGCCACCCGGTCGGCGATGTGCCGGATCATGCTGAGGTCGTGTGAGATGAAGAGGTAGGTGAGGCCGAGCGCCTCCTGCAGGTCTTCCAAGAGGTTGACCACCTGTGCCTGTATGGACACGTCGAGCGCCGCGATCGGCTCGTCGCACACGATGAAGTCCGGGTTCAGCGCGATGGCCCGGGCGATCCCGATGCGTTGTCGCTGCCCGCCGGAGAACTCGTGCGGGTAGCGGTTGGCGTGTTTCGGCTCAAGGCCCACGAGCCGAAGCAAATCGTCGACCCGCTCTCGGCGCTCCTCGCCTCGTGCCGCGTTGTGCTCCACCAACGGCTCGGCGATGATCGATCCGACGTTCATCTTCGGGTTCAGCGAGGCGTGCGGGTTCTGGAAGATCATCTGCATCCTGGGCCGGTGGGGGCGCACCTCGGGCTCGCTCATCCCGGTGAGCTCCATGCCCTCGAAGACGACCGAGCCCTCGGTCGCCTCGTCGAGCTTCAGAATGACCCGCCCGGCGGTCGACTTCCCCGAGCCGCTCTCCCCGACGAGGCCCAGGGTCTCCCCGGCGCGGATGTCGAACGAGACCCCGTCGACGGCTTTCACCGCCCCGACCTGACGGCGGAAGACTCCCTTCATTATGGGGTAGTGCTTTTTCAGGCCGCTGACGCTCACCAGGGCGTAGCCTTCGGCGACGGGGCGGGCCGCGGTTAAGGCCTCGGCGCCGGCCTCAGGAGCGTCAGCGGCCTCAACTCCCATATCGCGGCCTGTCGCTCTCGGTGTCCCACCAGCAGGCGACCGAGTGTGTCTCCGATATCGGTGTCAGGGCGGGGTTGTCGCTGTTGCACTTGTCGTGGGCGTAGGGGCAACGCGGGGCGAAGGAGCAACAGTCCGGCGGTTGGTACAGGCTGGGGGGCTGGCCCCCGATGTTCACCAGCTTCACGCGCTCGTCGAGACGCGGGAGCGACCCGAGCAGCCCCTGTGTGTAGGGATGGCGCGGCCTGGCGTAGAGCTCTGAGACCAGGGCCTCCTCGATTATCTCCCCGCCGTACATGACCAACACCCGGTCGGCGAGGCCGGCGATCACCGCCAGGTCGTGGGTGATCCAGATGACGGCGCTGTCGAGTTTCTCTCGCAGGTCGTGGATGATCTCGATGATCTGGGCCTGGATGGTCACGTCGAGGGCCGTCGTCGGCTCGTCGGCGATGAGGATCTCGGGGTTGCAGGCGAGGGCCGTGGCGATCATCACCCTCTGTCGCATGCCGCCCGACAGCTCGTGCGGGTGGTTCTTGAGGCGCGTCTTGGCGGCGGGGATCCCCACCAGCTCGATCAGCTCGAGGGCGCGCGCCTCGGCCTGCTTGTCGTCCATGCCTTGGTGGAGTCTCAGCGTCTCCTTGATCTGGAGGCCGACGGTGAGGACCGGGTTGAGCGAGGTCATCGGGTCTTGGAAGATGAACCCGATCCGGCCCCCGCGGACTTGGCGCAGCGCGTCGATCTCCATGAGGAGCAGGTCCTCGTTGTCGAACATCGCCTGCCCGGAGGGGATGATCCCCGGAGGCATCGGGATCAGGCGCAGGAGGGACAACATGGTCACGCTCTTGCCCGAGCCGCTCTCGCCGACCACCCCGAGGAACTCGCCTTGACGCAACTGGAAGCTGACGTTGTTGACGGCGTGAACCATCCCGTCCTGGGTGTCGAACCTCGTCGTGAGGTTGTCGACGTCTAATACGACGTTGTTGCCGGCCAAGCGCTTCGCTCTCGTCTTGTCGGCAGGTTAACCCCGTCGGGCCTCGGCCTGCCCGCGGGTGAACGCCTCCTGTAGGTCGTCCCACGCTCCTTGCTCCGCAATGTCGATGACGGTGTGGGCCATGGCCAGGGCGCCGTCCCAGATGGCTCGCTCGCCGGAGGGGGTGAGAGTCGCCGCGGCGAACTCCTTCTGGTGGTTGACGGCGCCGCCGGAGTCGATGGCGATCATCGGGTGGATCGACGGCGTCACCTGGCTGACGTTGCCCATGTCGGACGACCCGCCTTCGGCGCCCATCTCAGCCTCGGTGGGCATCGGGCGGCCCATCGCCTCGGAGTTGGCGGCGAACAGGGAAGCCATGACCGGGTTGTTGACCATGTTGAGGTAGGGGTGGTCGAACGCGGAGATCTCCACCCGGCACCCGGTGGCCGCGGCTGCGGCCTCGAAGCAAGCCTTCACCTTGGGGACCAGCTCCTTGAGGCGCTCGAGGGTCATTGAGCGCACCCCCCACGTCGACTTGGTGTAGGACGGGATGATGTTGGAGGCGTCGCCTCCGTGGTCGATGATGCAGTGGACCCTGTCGTCGGGGAGCAGGTGCTGGCGCAGGGTGGCGACGCTCACATAGGCCTGGACGAACCCGTCGAGGGCGTTGACGCCGAGCTGTGGGGCGAAGGCGGCGTGGGAGTCCCGCCCGTAGTACTCGACGGTGAAGCTCTCCCGGGCCTGGAAGGACGGGTCGAGCATGTCGTCGGGGGCCGGGTGGATCATCATTGAGGCGTTGCAGTCCTCGAAGGCGCCCGCTTCGATCAGCGCCACCTTGCCCCCGCCGCCCTCCTCCGCCGGTGTGCCGAGCACCGTGACCCGGGCGCCGAGCTCGTCGGCCATCTCGGCCACGGCGACGGCGGCGCCGACGGCGGCTGCGGCGATGATGTTGTGCCCGCAGGCCTGGCCCACCTCCGGCAGGGCGTCGTACTCGCAGCAGATGACGACTCTCGGCCCGCCGGCCCCGACGGTGGCCTCAAACGCCGTCTCCAAGCCGTAGGCCGGGTAGGTGACGTCGAACCCCCGCTCGCCGAGGTAGCCGGCGAGCTTCGCCGACGACCGGCGCTCCTGCCAGGCGATCTCCGGGTTGTCGTGCAGCCACCCCGAGATCTCGCGGAGGTCGGCCTCGACTGCGGTGAGCGCCTGCTCCGCTCTCTTCTTCCGACTCATACCACCCCAAGCGTACTCGCCGGCTGGGGGTGGAGCGCGGTGTCGACGACACACCGCGCTTCCGGCGGGGCTGGGCGCGACCGCGGCCAAACCCTCCCCCCCACCGGTTTCCTAATGCTCTGGATTCGCCTGTACCGTAGTTTGTGCATTGAGCAAAGAGCGAAGGGTCCGGTTGCGGTCTGCGAGGTCATGAACGCCGAACGCGATCGTCGAGTTTCTGAGATCTTCTACTACTTCGAGAAGCACACGACTCTCGACAGCGGCAGGGCGGCCGGCCGCAAGATCGGCGTCGTCCAAGAGGTCATCCTCAGGCGGTACCTCGAGCGGCAGTCGGCGCTTCGTCGTCGGATGTTTCTGGAGCAGAGCCTACGGGGCAGGAGCGGGGCGAGTCACAGAGTCGAGTTCTCATGGTTCGCAATGGAGTCCTTCGAAGTCGGTCTCGGCGATGAGATTCCGGGCACAGGCTCATTGCGGCTCGTTTCTGTCGATCACAGCGGTGGAGGTGTTCGTGTCGGCCGCGCCGATTGGGATCGTCCTGTCATATTGGACGCTGCGACGAGATCGAGGAAGCTTCGCGACCACCTTGCAGGGATGTGCCTCGATATTCGCGTGACACCCTCAGAAGACGAGAGCATCGTCGCCGATGTGCTCGACTTGAGCCGTCCGCTGGCGTCGCTGGAAAGCAAGCGGGTCGGGGCTCAGCGTTTCAGTCGCACGAAGAAGCTGGGTCCCGGCATCCAGACGATCGAGTAAGCCAAGCAAGCTGCTCTCGTGGCTGTTGATCTCGACCTCGAGTACAATGGATCCGTCAAACCGCTCCCAATCGAGGCGCCAAGGGTGCTGGTTAGCCCTGGTAGCGCTCGGCAACGGGGTGCACTGGACCGACAAGGACCTGGCTGTCCTTGGTGCGTATGCGAACTACGTCTTCCAGGTTGAGGACTCCCCGATCGTTCGGTACGCCGACTATGTGCGCAGGCTCTGGGAGGCCGGCGGGTCGAACTCGGGCTTCCTTGAGTACTTCATGGCCTACTTCCAGAGCATGAAGACGCCGCCGGTCGACTCCTTCGAAGTCGGCGATGACGACTTCCGCGCCCTATCGCCCACCGGAGAGTCGCGTTCACTTGCCTCGGTGCTGGCACAGCACATCGAGCGGACGAATCCGTAGCCTTACGCGGCGCGGAAGAACATGATCGCGTCGCGTTTCTCGGCATCACCGTGATAATCGGCGCGGCGTCGGTAGGCGTACTTGCCAATCCCGTAGTGGGTTGTGCGGAACCAGATTTCCAGCGGCTCGAGGCCTTGGGCCTCGAGTTGCTCCCAGAACAGCTTGTGGACCGGCTCCAGCCTGCCCCGTATGGTGGCATCGCCGATGACGACCGCCAGAACGCCCCCCGTCGCCAATGCGGTCCTTGCCGCCTCGACGGAGGCGTGGAAGCGTCGATAGTACTCGGCTCGGAGGCCGTCGCTTGTTGCGGGCCAGGCGCGATGCTCAAGGTCCCGTATCGACGATTGGTCCCAGTCGAGCCAGATCTCTGGGAACTCCTCCGACCAGGCCAGTTCCAGCGAGAAGACGGGTAGATAGTCAAAGGAGTTGAGATACGGGGGGTGTGCGACGGCGAGGTTGACCGGTTGGGTACAGGCCCTGTAGGCGTTCATATCGGCGTTGTCGCCAATCACGGCTCGAGACGGAATCCCCGCCGGTCGCAGAGCGTCGAGTTCCTGCAACCCTCTCATCATGTCAGTGAACTTCTTGGCAAAGGCGGCGAGCGGCGGTCGCGGTCGCTTGTTGGGGTTGATGTGCGGCCGCACCTCTCCGTCGTATGCGTTTGACGCGCGGCGGATCACGGCCAGGAAGGCGGTCGTGAGGAAGTCCCGCGCCAAACCCGGCTCGACTTCCAATAGGGCCGCCCTGAGGCGCCCCAGGTCGCGGGCGGCATCGGGCGTGAACCACTTGGCCAGCCTCGCAGGCGCCATCCGGCTGGGGATCGCAGGCGCCATCCGCGGGGCATTGACCGAGACTGCCGAGAACACCTCGCGCAGGTGGTCGTAGTCGTAGTAGGAGGTCTTGACGTTGGACGCAAGCACGGCGAGAGGATTGATGTCGATGCCGAAAGAGCGGCATCCGGCGATCTGCGCCTCGACGAGGGTGGTGCCCGACCCGGCGTAGAAGTCGAGCACCGTCCCGCCGCTTGGGAGGAAGCGTGCGACGATCTCTCGGCCGACCACGGACGGGAACTTGCCGTAGTAGCGGAAGAACTGGTGCGACGCGTAGCCAAGCTGGGGGATTGTCTCGGGAACCCTGAGCACGAAGGCTTCCACGCCGTCGCGAAACTCGCCGGCGGGCTCGAGCCGGTCGCGGCCCTCGATCAGGAGTTGGGTCTGGGTCATCTCGGTCGGGCGGCGCTGGGCCGTCTCGGAATCACAGTGCTGCAACTTACCACTCGCGCGGGACAGGATCCTCGGCGACCGGCGCGGCTTGATCGCCCCTGGGTCGGCTCAGGAAGGATCCGCGGACTGGAAGCCTCAGCCGCAGCGCCGACCCGGTGTGCGCCTTGGGGCTCTCATCGAGGCAGGCTCTCGCGCTGCGGCTGTCACGAGCGGCCGCCGAGCAGGCGGTAGGCGGCCATCGCCGTCTCCTCGTCCACCCTCCTGACGGCGAAGCCGGAGTGGGTGATCACATAGTCGCCCACCTCCGCCTCGGGGACCATCGCCAAGTCGATCTCCCGGACGTCGCCGTCGGCGAGCTCGACCAGGCCCGGGCGCATCGGCTCGCGGCCTTCGTCGACGGAGACCACCCGTCCCGGCGCCGAAACACACATCAGCCCTCCTCCAACACTCGGACAACGCGGGCGACAGCCTCTGCGACGGGGGCGGTCATGGTCCCGCCGCGCTCGAAGTCGGACGCCTCGATCCCGTAGACCGTCAGCCTTCCGGGAAGCCGGCCCAGCGCCCTGGCCAGCTCCACCGTCTCGGCGAGGCCGAAGGAGTGGCTCGAAGAGTTGGCCCTGGCGGGCAGCACGTCGCTCAGCGCGTCAAAGCGCAGCACGGTCCCCGGGGCGCCGCCGGAGCGAACGGCGTCGACCACGACAACATCATCCTCGCCCTCCCAAGCGTCGATGAGGTCCGTGCAGTCGCGAAGCTCCCTCGAGCGCTCGCCCGCCAGCGCACGAGCGACCATTGCGCCCGCGCCGTCGTCGCCCCGGTCGGGGTTGCCGACGCCGATCACCAGGCGCCCCACGTCAGCCCCGGTCGACCTCGAGGTCAAGGAAGTGCGTGGCGCACGAGATGCACGGGTCGTAGTTGCGGATCGCCTGCTCCAGCCGCCACTGAAGCTCCTCGTCGGGGAGGTGGGCGCTGCCGGGGGCGAAGAGCGTGAGGTCCTCCTCGATGCTCAGTTGGTTCTGCGACGTCGGCGGCACTATCTGCGCTTGGGTGATCAGCCCATCGGCGTCGAGCGAGTAGGTGTGGTACAGCAAGCCGCGAGGTGCCTCCGAGGCGCCGTGGCCGGTCGCCGAAGCCGGGGCCACCTCGATCGAGGGCGCCGCCGGCGGCTCATACTCGTCGATCAGCCGAAGCGCCTCCTCGAAGGCGAAGATCAGCTCCACGCCGCGCACGATGATGCTCTTGAAAGGGTTGGCGCAGGTCGGCCCGAGGCCGGCGCGCTCCGCCTCCTCCTTGGCCTTCGGCGTGAGCTGCTCGTAGTTGAGGCTGTATCGAGCCATAGGCCCGACGTGGTAGGAGCCGCGCCGCTTGACCCTGGCGTGCAGGGCGTTCGACCACTCGACGTGATCCTCCTCGAACACGTTTCCCCACTCCGCCGCCTCGATGTCGACTCCGCGGTTGGAGACGATCCGTCCCTGATGGACGGCGTACTCGTCGGGGTGGTGCAGGGCCACCAGCTCGTAGTCGCGCTCAAACTCCGGGAACGAGAACCCCGACACCCAACGAGTCGTGTCGATCGCCGCCTCCAGGCCCCACTCCAGGTCCTCGACCTTGGCGCTCAGCTCCGACTTGTCGGGCGCCCGATAGAAGCCGCCGACCTTCACGTTGATCGGGTGGATCTCCCTGCCGCCGATGACCGTCATCAGGTCGTTTCCCAACTTCTTCAGGCGCAAGCCGAGGCTCACCCTCTCGGGGTGGTCCTTCGCCATGGCGATCCCGCTCTCATACCCAAGGAAGTCGGGGGCGTGCAGGAAGTACATGTGAAGCCCGTGGCTCTCGATCCACTCGCCCACATAGAGCAGCCTGCGGAGCGCCTGCAGCTCGTCGGGCGCCTCGGCGCCGGCGGCGTCCTCCATCGCGTTGATCGCGCTTGTCTGATACGCCACCGGGCAGATGCCGCAGATGCGCGCCGTTATGTCGGGCGCCTCGGTGAAGCGCCGGCCTTCGAGCAACGCCTCAAAGAAGCGGGGCGGCTCGAAGATCTTGAGCTTCAGGTCGATCACCTTGTCATCCTCGAGCTTCAGGTACATCGCCCCCTCGCCCTCGACCCGGGCCAGGTACTCGACGTCTATCTCCCGCTCACTGTGCATAAGAGTCGCTGACCTCTCTGAACTCGGGGGCGTAGGCGTTGAAGGTGCGCAGCGCCCTCACGATGTCGTCGTCGGAGACCCCGATCCCCCGCCACCACTGCGCGAGCGCGGCGACATTGGGCTGCTCGCTCGGGCCGAAGCAGCCGTAGCAGCCCCGGTTGTAGGCCGGGCATAAAGCGCCGCACCCGGCCTGGGTGACCGGGCCGAGGCAGGGGGCGCCGTCCCTGACCATGACACACGCCGCGCCGCGCCGCTTGCACTCGAAGCAGACGCTGTGCCCGGGCGTGTTCGGCTTCCGGCCGTGCAGCAGCGCGTCGACCAGCTCGATCAACTGGCTCTTCGAGATCGGGCAACCCCTCAGCTCGAAGTCGACCTCGACGTGGTCGGCGATGGGCGTGGAGGTGTCCAGGGTGTCGATGTAGTCCGGGCGGGCGTAGACGATCGAGGTCAGCTCGGCGGTGTCCGCCCAATTGCGCAACGCCTGCACCCCGCCCGCGGTGGCGCACGCGCCGAGGGTTATCAGCGCCTCCGACTGGTCGCGGATCTCCCTGATCCGCTGGGCGTCGTGCTCGGTGGTTATCGATCCCTCGACCAGCGAGACGTCGTAGGGCCCGGCCGGCTCGGTTCGGATCGCCTCGGGGAAGTAGGCGATCTCGACGGCCTCGGCGATCGCAAGAAGCTCGTCCTCGCAGTCGAGGAGGCTGAGCTGGCACCCGTCGCACGACGCGAACTTCCAGACGGCGAGCCTCGGCTTCATATCTCGTCCACCGTCAACCGATCGGCGAACCCGGCGTACGAGCCGACCGGCCCCTGCGCGCACAGGAAACTTGACCCGTACTGGCAATGGCCGCACAGCCCGACGCCGCACTTCATGTTCCTCTCCATGCTGATGTGGATGCTGTCGGCGGCCACCCCGCGACGAACCAGCTCCCGGGCGACGACTCTCATCATGACCTCGGGGCCGCAGATGAAGGCGGTGGTGTAGGCGGGGTTGAACGGGACCCGCGGCAGGAGGTTGGTCACCAAGCCGACGTCTCCCCACCACTCGCTGGAGGCGCGGTCCACCGTGACCTGGACGTTGAGCGCCTTCGACGACTCCCATCCGAGGAGGTCGTCTTTGTAGAGGAGGTCGATCGGCGTCCGGGCGCCGTAGATGAGGGACAGCGAGTTGATCTCGTCTCTCCTGTGCATCGCCTCCATGACGGCGGGGCGCAGGGGCGCCAGCCCGATGCCCCCGGCGACGATGAGCAGGTCGCCGCCCTCCGCCGCCGACACCGGCCACGAAGTCCCGAAGGGGCCGCGGGCCCCGACGACATCGCCCGGGTCGAGGGCGCAGATGGCGTTGGTCACCGCGCCCACCGCCCTGATCGTGTGCTCAAGGTCGCCGCCCACCCGGGGGTTGCCCGAGATCGAGATGGGGACCTCGCCGACCCCGAGCACATAGATCATCATGAACTGGCCCGGCTCGAAATCGACCTCCTCGCCGTCGACGCTTGTGAGCATCATGGAGATGGTGTCGGGCGTCTCCGACTGCTTCGAGACGACCCGGAACGGCTTGGGCGCCATCGGCGGCGCCGGGGCGACGGCCGGCGCCGCGGTCGTCACGCCCCCGCCCCCGGGTAGAGGTCGAGGAGGCGGATGCGGGTGGAGTCGAGCCTCATCACCGACTGCATGGCCACCGCCCGGTAGACGTGGATCGCCAAGTCGGGGTCCTTCTCGATCTGGAGGCGCACCGCCATCGCGTTGAAGGTGATGGCGCGGGTCAAGGCGTGCGAGCGCGCCCGCCATGTCCACCGATAGGGCTCGAACAGCCAGCTCATGCCGAGCATCTCGCCGGGCCCGATCGTCTGGATGAGCATCGGGGGCTGAGAGTGGAGCGAGACCTCAAGGCCGATCTTGCCGTCCTCGACGATGTGGAAGCTGTCGGCCGGGTCGTCCTCGTTGAAGATGACCGATCCCACCGGGTACTCGACCTCGGTCGCCGCCGACTCGAGGAACTCCATGCCCTCGTCGGAGAGCCCCCGGAGCAGAAGCGAGGTCTCCGCCAGGTCGCGCAGGCTCACGCCGGGACCGCCTCTCTCATCGCGGCGACCTCCTCGGTCATGTCGATGCCGACCGGGCACCAAGTGATGCAGCGCCCGCAGCCGACGCACCCCGACGTCCCGAACTGGTCGTGCCAGGTCGCCAGCTTGTGCGTCAACCACTGGCGATAGCGGGACTTGGTCGACCCTCGCACCGCATGCCCGTGGAGGCTGGTGAAGTCGAGGCTGAAGCAGGAGTCCCACACACTCGTCCTCACGGCCTCGCCGTCGAGGGTGACCGAGTCGACCGTCGTCGAGCAGAAGCAGGTGGGACAAGACAGGGTGCAGGCGCCGCATGCCAGGCAGCGGGCGGCGATGTCGTCCCACCTCGGGTGATCGGGGGCGCCGACCAGGAAGTCCCGGATGCCGTCGGCGCTCATCGACCGCACCATCGACTCCTCGGTCGCTTTGAGTAGGGAGTCGGCGGCCGCAAGGTCGGCGGCCGCGGCTTCGCGGCCCGGGAGCGCCCCGGCGATGTCGGCGCCGCGCTTGGTCCCGCTCTCGACGAGGTACTCGAGTCCGTCGCCGGATTCGATCTCGGTGAGTTGCAGGTCGGCCCCCGGCCCGACGCGGGGGCCGGTCCCCATCGAGGCGCAGAAACACGTCGCCGCCGCGGTCCCGCAGTTGACGGCGATGATCAGCAGGCCCTCGCGGCGGGAGGCGTAGGCCGGGTCGGTCGCATGCGGCCCCATGAGCACCCGGTCTTGGACGGCGATCGCCGCCAGCTCACAAGCCCGCACCCCGAAGAAGGCGAGCCGCGACGGCAGCTGGGGTGTGGGGGTCGCCTCAAACCCGTTCTCGCTCGGACGGATGCGCGCCAGCTCCGTCTCGGGCTCGTTGAGGAACCTCCTCCATGTCGTCGGCCCAAGGTTGTAGCCGAACAGGGCGCCGTCTCCCCGCTCCGTCAGCCGGTACTCGCCCCCGTCTTGGGCGTCGCCCGCGCCGACCGGGAGGTCGTCGGTGGATGCGATGGTGTCGTACACGACGGCGTTGTCCCGCACGGTGGGCCCGATCACGGTGAGCCCGTCCTCGGCGAGGGAGGCCATCAGCGTGTCGATGCCGGCGCGGTCGATGACTCGATTCATCTCCGAGCGACGTTATCGCGTTCGCGGTCCGATCAATAGGGACCAACGGCCCTGGCCCGCGGGTGGAAGTGCCTGTGAAGCTCACTCACATGAACACAAACAGCAACACGCGGCGCCAGGGCGTGCTCCTCGCGGCCGCCACGGCGACCATCAGCGGGCTCGCCGTCTTCATCAACGGCTACGGCGTGCGCGCCTGGAGCGAGGCCGCCGGCGCCGTCCCGTACACGACCCTGAAGAACCTGACGGCCGCTCTCCTGATCGGGGTCTTCGCTTGGGCAGCCCGGATGCGGGCCGCCCGGATGCGGGGCGCCAGGGAGAAGCTCGCGCTCCCGACCGATCGCCGCAGCCGCCTGATGCTCGGCGTGATCGCCGTCGTCGGAGGCGGCGTCCCTTTCGCCCTCTTCTTCGAGGGGCTTGCCAGGGCCAGCTCGACTGAGGCCGCCTTCCTGCACAAGTCCCTTGTGATCTGGGTCGCGGTCCTCGCCGCGGTGTTCCTCAAGGAGAGGCTGAGTTGGCCTCATGTGGCCGCGATCGGCCTGTTGGTCTGGGGTCAGACGGCGATTCTCGGCTCGCTCGGGGACGTGTCCTTCGGCGCGGGGGAGGCGATGATCCTGGCGGCGGTCCTCCTGTGGTCCGTCGAGGTGATCGTCGCCAAGAAGGCGCTCGCCGACGTGAGCTCGACGACGGTCGGCGCCGCCCGGATGATCGGCGGCTCGGTCGTCCTCGTCGCATGGGCCGCGATCGGCGCCTCGCCCGTCGAATGGTCGTTGGTGACCGGGGCCCATTGGATGTGGATCGTCGTCACGGGCCTCTTCCTCTCCGGGTATGTGCTCACATGGTTCGCGGCGTTGTCGAGGGCCGCAGCCGTCGATGTCACGGCCGTGCTCGTGGGCGGCGCCGTCATCACGGCCCTCCTTCAGTCCGCGGTCCGCGGCGCGGCTCTTCCCAACCCGCTGGGGTTGGCCCTGCTGGCGGCGGGCGCCGCCCTCGCCGGTGTGATCTCTTGGAGGGCCGGGGCGCCGCAGACAAGATGACGAGCGGGGCCGAGCTCTTCTGCCTCTACGCCCAGCCGCCGAATCTCCTCGGCTACTGCGGGCCCGCCGACCGCGACGCGGTCGCCGCGGTCGCAGGGGGGTTGGCGCTGCCCGCGGATGAGGCGGCGCGGCTCGCCTCCACCTTCGACGGCGCCTGGCCCTACCTGGAGCTGATCGGAGGCTTCACGTCCGAGAGCCCGTTGTCGCGGCGGGTGGTGGAGGCGTACTGGATCGGCGGCGGGTTGGCCGACTCGATCCCCCTCCGCGTGTGGGGGAGCTCGGTGTCCGACCGTTTCCGGCGCCAAGCCGAGGGACGGTGGGAGGCGGTCGAGAGCGCCATCAACTCGGGCGGAGCCCCCAGCCATGCCTTCCATGTGTTCTGCGTCTATCCGTGGGTCGGGTTGCTCCGCGAGGGTTTCGTCGGCCCCAGCCTCCAAGTGCTGGACCGGTGTCGAGTCGGATGGGGCCGGGTGGCGGCGGCGGGCGACATCGTCACGGTGACTCGCCGCCCCCTCGTCTGGGAAGGCGACACCCTGAGGCCGGGCGAGGCCGTGGATGAGCCGTTCCGGCCCCCGGCGGGCGCCGAGCTGAGGGTGGGCGACATGGTCTCGCTCCACTGGGACTGGGTCTGTGAGCGCCTCGACAAGGCGCGGGCGGAGCGGTTGCGCCGGGTCCACGACGCCCACCTGGCGATCGCCAACGCCGAGTTGCGGGCCGGGCGGCTCGAGCCCGCCCGCTGAGGCCTCTCCGGGCGGCCCTTGTCAGGCGGTGGCGATGGCGTCCCGGGTCATCTCCAGGCGGGTGCGGACCTCGTCGGCGATCTTGTGGATCCTCTCCGCCGCGACGAGGGAAAGGATCGCCGCCGGGTCCATGAAGTCGACCATCACGCCGTCGCCGTCGAGTGAGCGAACCACGACGTTGCAGGGGAGGAGGGTGCCGACGGCGGGGTCCTCGGTCACCGCCCTGTCGGCGAACCCGGGGTTGCACGCTCCGAGGATCAGGTAGGGGTCGCGCTCGACGCCAAGCTCCTTCTTGAGGGTGGCCGCCATGTCGATCTCGCTGACGATGCCGAAGCCGTGGTCCTTGAGGGCGGTCCTGGTCTTGGCGACCGCCGACTCGAAGTCTTCGTGCAGGGTCACGCTGAAGTGGTAGGGGGTCATTCCGCTCCTTGTCTTGGTGCTCGCCGTCTCGATGCTCGCCCCAAGGGGTCGGCGGAGTTGTGGTCTCGGCGCCCCACGAGGCGGGCGCGCGAGCCGTCGGGGCCGTTTCTCAATGCACAACCACGGTACAGGCGAATCCAGAGCATTAGGAAACCGGTGGTGGGGGGTGGGTCGGTTACCAGGTGGGGGTGTAGGAGGTGAGGGTCCTCACGTAGCTGGTCCGCTCGAACACGCCGGGGTCGGGCACGGACGAGTAGCTGAGGCTGCCCCGTGCCTGATCCGCCGACACGTAGTCCCGCTCGGTGAGCCAGTCCCGAAGCCCGTCGCGGGCCTCGGTCAGCCGGTGCGGCCCGTCCTTGAGCAACGCCGAGGCCATCATCGCCGCCTTGGCGCCCGTCAGCAGCGACTTGATCACGTCGTCGGCGTCGTGAATGCCCGACGTCGCGGCCAGGTCGCAGTCGACTCGCCCGTAGAGGATCGCCAGCCAGCGCAGCGGCAGCCGCAGGGCCACCGGGTTGGACAACACGATGTTCGGCGTCACATGCAGCGTGTCCAGGTCGATGTCCGGCTGGTAGAAGCGGTTGAAGAGCACCAAGGCGTCGGCGCCCGCCTCGGTCAGCCTCCGGGCCATGTCGCCCATCGACGAGAAGTAGGGGCCGATCTTCACCGCCACCGGTAGGTCAACCGACTTCTTGACGGTCTCCACCAGGTCGAGGTAGGACGCCTCGACCTCCTCCGACGACATGGTCACGTCCGTGGCGATCTTGTAGATGTTCAACTCGAGGGCGTCGGCGCCCTGATCGGCGAGGATCCGGGCGTAGAGGGTCCACCCTCCCACCGACGCCCCGTTGATGCTCGCGATGACCGGCGGCGCCACCTCCGCCTTGGCTCGCCTGATCAGGTCCAGGTAGTCCTCCGGGCCGGTGTTGTAGTCGTCGAGCTGCGGGAAGAACCCGGCGACCGCCTCGCCGAAGCCCTCCGCGCCCACGTCCAAGGAGTGGTGGAGCGCCATCGCGTCCTGCTCGATCTGCTCCTCGAAGAGGCTGGGCAGCACCAGTGCCGAGGCGCCCGCCTCACACAGGGCGTGAATGTGATCGATGTCGCCGGTCAGCGGCGACGCCGACGGCACAACCGGGTGCTCCAGCTCCAGCCCGAGATAGTTGGTGGTGAGATCGGCGCTCATTCGTCCTCCTCCGCGTATTCAGCCGTTCGATGGATGTGAACCATCTGCTCGTACAAGTGCCACCTGTCGTCGATGTCGTGTTGCGCCAGGGTGAGAAGCGCCTCGGCGCCTTTGGGGTCGGCCTTGGTCAACATCGCGAAGCGGGCCTCCTTGGAAGCCAGCTCCTTGAACGGGACGGTCGGCTTCCTGCTGTCCAGCTTCAGGCCCGGCGCCCCGGCCTCCTCCCGCGCCGGGTCGTAGCGGTAGAGAGGCCAGTACCCGGTGTCGGCCGCCAGCTTCTGATGGCTGAGCTGCTCCTTCATGTCTATGCCGTGTGCGATGCACGGGCTGTAGGCGATGACCAGCGACACGCCCCGATGGGCCTCGGCCTCGGCGATGGTCCGCACCGTCTGGGTGGGGTTGGCGCCCATGGCGACCTGGCCGACGTAGACGTTGCCGTAGGACATGGCGATCTGGCCCAGGTCCTTCTTGCCGGTGGTCTTCCCGCCGGCGGCGAACTTGGCGATCGCCGCCCTAGGCGTCGCCTTCGAGGCCTGCCCGCCGGTGTTCGAGTAGACCTCGGTGTCCAAGACCAAGATGTTGATGTCCCGGTCGGAGGCCAGCACATGATCGAGCCCGCCGAAGCCGATGTCGTAGGCCCAGCCGTCTCCGCCGACGATCCAGATGCTGGTCTCGGTCAACGAGTCGGCCACTCCTTCCAGCCTCCGGGGGAGCGGCCCGTCCATCGTCTTCAGCTTCTTCTTGAGCTCCGCCGTCAGCGTCCGCTGCCGCTCCACCAACGCGTCGCTGTCGAGGTCGCCCGGGCCCTTGGCGGTCTCGAGGAGGTCGACGGCGAGGGGGCCAAGCTCGGGGGCGAGGGCCGTGAGCAGCAGCACGGCGTCGGCGCGTTGCGCCTCAAGCGCCAGCCTCATCCCCAAGCCGAACTCGGCGTTGTCCTCAAACAGCGAGTTCGACCAGGCGGGGCCACGGCCCGCGGCGTCGGTGGTCCACGGAGTGGTGGGCAGGTTGCCGCCGTAGATCGACGAGCAACCGGTGGCGTTCGCCACGATCATCCTGTCGCCGACCAACTGGGTGATGAGCTTCAGGTATGGGGTCTCGCCGCATCCGGCGCACGCTCCCGAGAACTCGAAGAGCGGTTGGAGGAGCTGCGACCCCTTCACCGTCTGCGCGTTCACCTCGGACCGATCGGTCTCCTCGAGCCCGAGGAAGCACTCGAAGTTGTTGCGCTCCCTCTCGAGGTGATCGGCCTTGGGCGCCATGTTGATCGCCTTGTGTTTGACGACCTCCTTGGACTTGGCGGGGCAGATCTCCACGCAGATGGCGCAACCCGTGCAGTCGTCGGGGGCGACCTGGATGCTGACCCTCTTGCCGGCCAGCTCCTTGCCGATGGCGTCCTTCCACTGGAAACCCTCGGGAACCTCGACTTCGGGGTCGAACGCTCTGAACCGGATGGCCGCATGGGGGCAGACCAGGGCGCAACGCCCGCAGTCGATGCAAATGTCGGGGTCCCAGATGGGGATCTCCTGGGCGATCGAGCGCTTCTCCCACTTGGTGGTGCCGGTCGGGAAGGCCCCGTCGACGGGGAGAGCCGACACCGGGAGGGAGTCGCCCTTGCCGGCCATCATCATCGCGGTGACCCGCTTCACGAAGTCGGGGGCGACCTCGGGCACGGGGTCGGTCATCCTGATGTCGCTCGTCGCCTCGCCGACCTCCACCTCGAAGAGCCCGGCGATCGACTTGTCGACCGCCTCCTCGTTGCGGCGTACCACGACCTCGCCCCGTTTGCCGTAACTCTTGCGGATGTGGTCCTTGATGGCGGCGATGGCCTCGTCGCCGGGGAGGAAGTCGGTGAGGTGGAAGAAGCAGGTCTGAAGGACCGTGTTCACTCTCCCGCCCAGGCCCGCCTCGCGGGCGATGGCGGCGGCGTCGATGGCCCAGACCCGGAGCTTCCTCTCCACGACCCGGGTTTGCGCCTCGAGGGGGATCCGGCCCCAGATCTCGTCGGCGGCGAAGGGGCTGTTGATGAGGACGACGGCGCCTTCCGCCGCGACCTCGAGGGCGTCGATGTCTTGGAGGAAGTCGAACTGATGCACCGCCACGAAGTCGGCCCGCCTGATCAGGTAGGTCGAGTTGATCGGCCGCGGCGAGATCCGCAGATGCGACACCGTGCGCGAGCCCGACTTCTTCGAGTCGTAGACGAAGTAACCCTGGGCGTGCAGGTCGGTCGACTCCCCGATGATCTTCACCGAGTTCTTGTTGGCCCCGACCGTCCCGTCGGCGCCGAGTCCGTGGAAGACCGCCCGCGTCACATCGTCGGGCTCGTCCCACCAGTCCTCGTCCCAGTCGATGGAGAGGTTGGTCAGGTCGTCGACTATGCCGACCGTGAAGTGCCTCTTCGGGTTGTCGCCGCGCACCTCGTCGAAGGCGCCGCGGACCATCGCAGGGGTGAGCTCTTTGGAGGAGAGGCCGTAGCGGCCCGCGTGCACGTCGGCGGCCCGGCCCTGCTCGGCCAGCGCGGCGACGACGTCGAGGTAGAGGGGGTCGCCCACCGAGCCGGGCTCCTTGGTCCGGTCCATGGCGATGATCGTCCGGGCGGTCTCCGGCACGGCGGCGGCGAACGCGGCGGCGTCGAAGGGCCGGTACAGACGGGGCACGACCAACCCCACCTTCTCCCCGCTCGCGGCCATGCGCTCGACGGCCTCGGTCGCCGCGCCCGCGCCCGAGCCCATGATCACCATCACGGTCCCGGCGCCCTCGGCGCCTCGGTACTCGAAGAGGCGGTAGCTGCGCCCGGTCTCCGCCTCCAGCTTCTCCATGACGTTGGAGACGATCAGCGGCACGGCGTCGTAGTAGGCGTTGGCGGCCTCCCGGGCCTGGAAGAAGACATCGGGGTTCTGGGCGGTCCCCCGCAACGACGGGTTGTTGGGGTTGAGGGCCCTCTCCCTGTGGGCGGCGATGAGGTCCTCGTCGACGAGGCGGCGGAGCGCGTCCTCGTCTATCAGCTCGATCTTCGCCGTCTCGTGCGAGGTCCTGAACCCGTCGAAGAAGTGGAGGAACGGGACCCGCGACTCCAATGTGGCGAGGTGGGCCGCCAGGGCCAGGTCCTGGGCCTCCTGAGGCGAGTTGGACGCCAACATGGCGAAACCCGTCTGCCGTGCCGCCATGACGTCGGAATGGTCGCCGAAGATCGAGAGGGCGTGCGTCGCCACCGTGCGCGCCGCCACATGGATCACGACCGGGGTCAGCTCGCCGGCGATCTTGAACATGTTGGGCAGCATCAGCAGCAGGCCCTGGCTGGCGGTGAAGGTCGTGCTCAGGGCGCCCGCCGTGAGCGAGCCGTGGATGGCGCCGGCGGCGCCCGCCTCGCTCTGCATCTCAACGACGTCGGGGACGACGCCCCAGAGGTTGGGCCTGCCTTGATGCGACCAGGCGTCGGCCAGCTCGCCCATGGGCGACGCCGGTGTGATGGGGTAGATGGCGATGACCTCGCTGAGCAGGTGGGCGATGCGAGCGGCGGCCTCGTTGCCGTCGACTGTGACGTAGGCGGGTGTCGGGGAAGGGCTCATACAGGTCAATCTACGCGGTCAGCGCGCCGGGTCCCACATAAAGCGGTAGGGGGACCCTTCTCAATGCACAAACTACGGTACAGGCGAATCCGGAGCATTGGGAAACCAGTGGGGGGCAAGGCGCTCGGCGCGCCGATAGCGCCGAGGGGCCGACAGTTTCGGGACTATTGGCACTTGCGCCGGCGGAAGGATCGGCCCATGCTCGGCGCATGGCACAAAACGACGCCGAGTGGAGGCTTGAGCAGGAAGAGGCGGCCCAGGGCCAAGATCTCTTCAAGGCGGCAGGGCGGGGCATGCAGTCGTCCGAGGCGGAGGAGGACGCCGCGGAGTTCACGGCGGGCGGAGCGGGGACGGAGCGCGTCGAGAAGGCCAGGGTGCGCAGGCGCTCGCTCGGCGGGGCCATGACGGTGTTGGAGGATGTCGTCGCAGGCCCGTCCGGCGCCGCCGGTTGGCATGAGGCCGTGGCAGCCGCCCTCGAGGAGCTTCGGCTGGCTCTGGACGACCACATCGCCGTCACCGAGGGAGAGGGAGGGCTGTTCGCCGAGATCCTCGACTTGGCCCCCCGCTACGCCGCCGAGGTCGACCTGACCGCGGCCGAGCACGAGGGCCTTGTCGAGGCGTTGGACAAGGCCCGCCTCACGCTGGATGCGGTGATGGACACCGGGCCCGACGACCCCGAGCCTGTTCGACGGAGGGTGATGACCCTCGTGAGCAGGCTCTCGCAGCATCGTCAGCGCGGCGCCGACCTCGTCTACAACGCCTACAACGTGGACATCGCCACCGCCGACTGACCCAACTCGGTTTCCTTATGCTCTGGATTCGCCTGTACCGAAATGTGTGCATTGAGAAACGGGCCCGCAAGCGGAGGACCGGCCCCCCGGGGCCCGCACGCCGCGGCCGAACTCGGTCTACGATCCGGCCGCTCAACGAAAGGAGAGCCACATGACGCTCGGATACGACCGGAACCTGTACATCCTCGCCTTCGACCACCGGGGCAGCTTCAAGAAGATGTTCGGCGCAGGCGGCGAGGCGTCGCCTGAGATGCAGGAGACGCTGGAGACCGCCAAGCAGATCGTCTGGGAGGGGGTGAAGCGAGCCCTGTCCGACGGGGCGCCGGCCGACTCAGTCGGAGCCCTCGTCGACGAGGAGATGGGCGCGCAACCGGCGCGGGAGGCCAAAGAGATGGGTGTGAAGCTCGCCATGCCCGTCGAAGCCTCCGGTCAGCCCGTGTTCGACTTCGAGTACGGCGAAGGCTTCGGCGAGCACATCGAGGCCTTCGACCCGGACTTCAGCAAGGTGTTGGTGCGCTGGAACCCCGCGGACAGCGACGAGGACAAGGCCGTGCAGGGCGAGCGCCTCAAGCGTCTCGGCGACTGGTTGCATGAGCGCGGGAGGAACTACCTGTTCGAGCTGCTGGTCCCCGCCTCGGCGGGTCAGCTCGCCTTGGCGGGCGGGGACGTGCGCGCGTACGACACCGAGCTGCGTCCGCATCTCACCCTGCAGGCGATCTCGGAGATCCTCGAGGCCGGAGTCGAGCCCGACATCTGGAAGATCGAGGGCTTCGACCGCACCCTGTCCTGCGAGCTTCTCGCCGACCTCATCCGCCGCGACGGGCGCGACCATGTGGCGGCGGTGGTCCTGGGCCGAGGCGCCGACGACGCCCGCGTCGATCACTGGCTGCGTTGCGGCGCCCCGGTCGCCGGGTACTCGGGGTTCGCCATCGGCCGGTCGATATGGAGCCCGTCGATCTCGGCGTGGAGCGCGGGCGACTTGCCGCGGGAGAAGGCCGCCGCCGCCATCGCCGCCGCCTACCGGCGCTTCATCGACGTCTACCGGGAGTCGGCGAGCTGATGCGGATCGGCATTCTCACCGGCGGGGGCGACGTCCCCGGGCTCAACGCATGTATCAAGGCCGTCGTCAACCGAGTGGCCGACCAGGGCCACGAGGTCGTGGGGATCAGGCGCGGGTGGGGAGGCCTTCTCACCACCGACCCCGACGACCCGGAGACGGTCAAGACCAACCTCGTCAAGCTCACCTCGAAGAAGGTGAGGAAGGTCGATCGCTCCGGCGGGACGTTCCTCCACACCTCAAGGACAAACCCCCAGAACGTGAGACCCGGCGAGGCGCCCCCCTTCCTGGCGAGCCGGGTGGAGGGAGACGGCCCGTTCGACTTCACCGACCACGTCAAGGCAGTTCTCGAGTCCCAGGGCATCGACGTGCTCATCCCCATCGGCGGAGACGACACGCTCTCCTACGCTATGCGGATGCACGAGGAGGGTGTGCCGGTGGTCGCCATCCCCAAGACCATGGACAACGACGTCCACGGGACCGACTACTGCATCGGCTTCTCCACCGCGGTCACGCGCGGCGTCGAGTTCATCACCAACCTCCGCACCAGCACCGGGTCTCACGAGCGCATCGCGGTCATCGAGTTGTTCGGCCGTTACTCGGGGGAGACCTCCCTCATCACCGCCTACCTGGCCGGCGTCGACCGGGCGGTCATCTCCGAGGCCCCGGTCCAGATCGACCGCCTGTCGGAGATGCTCATCGAGGACAAGGCCGCCAACCCGTCCAACTACGCCATGGTCACCATCTCGGAGGGCGCCGTGATCGAAGGCGGCGACGTCTTCCTCAGCGGCGAGGAGGACGCCTACGGCCATCGCAAGCTCGGCGGGGTGGGCGCGGAGTTGGCCGAGCTCCTCAAGGCGCGCACCGGCCAACGGATGATCCTCCAGCAGCTCGGATACCTGATGCGCTCGGGCAGCCCCGACTCGCTCGACCTGATGGTGGCCACCAACTACGCGGTCATGGCGGCTGACTTGGCAGTGGAGGGCTCGTCCGGCCGTATGGTCGCCCTGCGCGGCGGCACCTACTCGAACGTCCCGATCAGCGTGACCAAGGAGGGCGTCAAGCGGGTTGACGTCGGCGAGCTGTACGACCCGGTGGAGTACAAGCCGAAGGTTCGCCACGTCGCCGGCAAGCCGATGTTCCTCTACTGATGGGAGCGGTCGGCGTCCTCACCGCGGGCGGCGACTGCCCCGGACTCAACGCCGCCATTCGGGGCGTTGTGACGCGCGTCGGCGCCGACGGCGTTGTGGTCGTCGGCGTGGAGAACGGCTGGGCCGGCCTCATGGACGGGCGCACTGCCATCCTGACCAGGGACGACGTGCGGGGCGTCTTGAGCCGGGGCGGCACCATCCTCGGCACCTCTCGGAGAGACCCGTATGTGCACGGGGACGGGCTCGCCTCGGTGGCCGCGACCCTCGACCGGGCGGGCATAGACCGCCTGATCGTGATCGGGGGCGACGGGTCGCTGCGGACGGCGGCGCGCCTTCAGGAGGAGGGCGTCAAGATCGTCGGCGTCCCCAAGACCATCGACAACGACATCAGCGGGACCGACGTCAGCATCGGGTTCCACACCGCGGTGCAGATCGTCGTGGACGCTCTTGATCGGCTGACGACGACGGCCGAGTCGCACAACAGGGTCCTGGTGGTCGAGGTGATGGGGCGGACCGCGGGGTGGATCGCCGCCTACGCCGGGCTCGCCGGCGGGGCGGAAGCCATCTTGGTCCCCGAGGTCGAAGGCGACTACGAGGGCCTCGCCGCCAGGATCAAGGCTCGTCACCGCGAGACCCACGACTACTCGGTGGTTGTGGTTGCGGAGGGGGCGGCGGGCCCCGCCGGGGATGTCGCCTCGTCGGGAACCGATATCTACGGCTTCGAGCGCATCGGGGGAGTGGGCCCCGCGGCGGCGATCCGGCTTGAAGAGCTGACCGGGTTCGAGGCGCGCCCCGTGATCCTGGGTCACCTCCAGCGCGGCGGCTCTCCCACCGCCTTCGACCGGGTCCTCGGCGCCCGGTTCGGGATAGCGGCGGCTGAGCTGGCGCTGGCGGGGGAGAGCGGCGTCATGGTCGGCCTTCACGGCGACGAGATCGCTCCCGTGAGCCTCGAGGAGGCTTGCCGCGAGCCGCGGCTCCTGCCGCCCGAGCGCCTCGCCGAGGCCGCCTGGTTCTTCGCTTGAGCCTATTGTGTGTCGCAGATGTAACCGCCCCACCCACCCGGTTTCCTAACGCTCTGGATTCGCCTATACCGTAGTTAGTGCGTGGAGAAAGGCTCTCATCGGGTTGGGGAGGTGCCCGGCCCGGTTCGTCATTTTGACGACGGACTGCTAGGCGGCGGCTTGCGGGCGAGTCCCCGGCGGCCCGCATTTCGCGGTCGCCCGGTTTTCTCCTAGGGTCTCCGTGCCTCGCCGGGCGCCGGGCGCTTTGCCGTCGGGCGCGGGCGAGCGGGACGGAGAGACGCGGGCAGCGAGAAAGGAGCATCGAGTGCCCTCGGAAGTCACTGGAGACGCGGCGGCGCGTGAAGAGGCGGCGCCTGAAGAGCACTTCAAGCCGGTGGGGTCCATGTTCATCCTCGCCCTCTTCGTGCTCACCATCATCTTGCTCTGGGGGTCGGTCTACCTGATCCTCCTGAGCCGGGGCGCCACGACATGAGCGAGGGCGACATGAACGGGGACGGGGCGCCCAAGAAGACGATGGGGGTCGATCCCTACGAGCGCAACTGGATGTACATCAGCATCGGCGTGATCGTCGCGTTCTTCGTGTTGATCTCAATCGCCGGGCTCGCTCTGGGCATCCAGGTCCCCACCGAGGAGCGCAGAGTCGACCCGCGGACCTTCGCCGACAGCGCGCCTTGGGGCGAGCCGGCTCGGGAAGTGGGCGACGGCGAATACGAGGTGTACGTCGTGGCGCGCACCTTCTACTTCGAGCCCGCCTCGATCGAGATCCCGGTGGACTCGACCGTCACCATCTATGTGTCAAGCCCCGACGTGCAGCACGGCTTCAGGATCCAGGACACCAACGTGAACATGCAGATCGTCCCGGGCGAGGTCTCGAAGCTCAAGTACACGTTCGACAGGCCCGGCGAGTACCCCTACATCTGCACCGAGTACTGCGGCCTCGCCCACGCCGCCATGTTCGGCGCCGTCAAGGTCGTTGAGGAGGGAGCGGAAGCGGAAGAGGCGGAAGAGGCGAGAGAGGGCGAGGGGGCGGAAGAGGGCGAGGAGGGAGAAGACGAATGACGCTCACCGCCGACAAGACCGGCCACAAGTTGTCCGCCGTGGACAAGAAGTACGTCGGCTGGCACGTCTTGGTCGCCGTCGTCGCCCTCCTGCTCGGCTCCTTGATGGGCCCGTTGCAGGCTCTCGAGTTCGCCGGCGTCGATCTTTACCAACACCTGGACCCGGTCCTCAAGTCCTACTACCAGGGGCTGACGCTCCACGGCGTGCTCAACGCCCTGGTGTGGACCACGTTCTTCATCACCGGGCTCGCCTGGCTGACGATCGTCAAGGGCCTGGGGAGGCCCCTCACCCACCCGAGGCTGAACAAGGCGGGTTTCCTGGTCATGACGGCCGGCTTGGTGATGACCGCCGTCCCGCTGCTGGCGGACCAGGCGACCGTGTTGTTCACCTTCTACCCGCCCCTCAAGGCGAGTTGGGCCTTCTACCTGGGCCTGACGCTGGTCGTGGTTGGCTCCTGGGTCGAGGGATGGGGTTTCATGCTCACGTTCCGCGCCTGGCGCAAGGACAACCGGGGGGTGAGGTCCCCCTTCGTCGCCATGGCGACTGTGGTCAACGTCGCCATGTGGCAGATCGCGACGTTGGGCGTCGCCGTCGAGATCCTCACAATGCTGCTTCCCTGGTCGTTGGGGATCATCGACGCCACCGACCCCCAACTTGCCCGCACCTACTTCTGGTTCACCGGGCACCCGCTCGTGTACTACTGGCTGCTCCCCGCTTACGTCTCGTGGTACGGGATGCTGCCGAAACAGGTCGGGGGTAAGCTGTTCAGCGACTCCCTGGCGCGGTTGGCTTTCTGGCTGTTCCTGCTGCTCTCCGTCCCCCTCGGCTTCCACCACCAGTTCGTCGACCCGGGCGTGCCCGCCGGCTGGAAGTACCTGCACGCAGGTCTCACCTACGGCGTCTTCTTCCCGTCGATGCTGACCGCCTTCACGGTCATAGCGTCGCTTGAGGGAGGCGGCCGGGCCAGGGGCGGCAAGGGCTTCCTCGGGTGGGTGCGGGCCCTCCCGTGGAAGGACCCGTCGGTCTCGGCCCAGCTCCTGGCCGGGATGCTGTTCTTCTTCGGCGGGATCGGCGGCCTGGCGAACGCCAGCTACAACATCAACCTTGTCCTCCACAACACGACATGGGTCCCAGGGCACTTCCACCTGACGGTCGCCAGCGCGGTTACCTTGTCGTTCATGGGCATCAGCTACTGGCTGGTCCCCCATGTCGCCGGCAGGAGGCTGCGTAGCCGCAGGCTGGCGTCGATCCAGGTGTGGACCTGGTTCGTCGGCATGCTCATCTTCTCCCAAGCCATGCACATCCTCGGGTTGCTGGGCGCGCCCCGCCGCACGCCGCTGGGCTCGGCGCCTTATGTGCCGGAGGAGTGGACGGGCCGGTTCGTCCAGGTGAGCGCGGGCGGGTTGATCCTGTTCGTCTCCGTGTTGCTGTACGTCTGGGTCATGTTCAGGACGGCCAGGGGCCCCAAGGCGGAGGAGGCGCCGGAGATCCCGATCGCCGAGTCGTCCCGCGACCCGCAGTTGACGCCGGAGTGGCTTGACAACTTCAAGCCCTGGTTGATCGCCACGGTGTTGCTGATCCTGATCGCCTACGGGCCTCAACTCGTCGAGCAGATATCCAACATCTCCCTCAACGCCCCGGGGGCGCCGTAGAAGATGATGGTCGCCGGGCTCGCCCGGGGCGGCTGACAGTGGCCCGTCGTCAAAATCGCGAACCGGGCTGGGCATCTCCCCAACCAGCCGGCAGCCATTCTCAATGCACAAATTTCGGTATAGGCGAATCAGAGCGTTAGGAAACCGGGTGGGTGGAGCGCTTACATCTGCGACACACCACTAGGACTCCCCTCGCGGGCGCGGTGAGCGTCGCCTTGCTCATCGTTGTCGTCGTCACCGGGGTGTACCTCACCCTGTTCTTCAACTTCGGCTTCGACGCCTCCCACGACGCCGTCGCCAGGCTCACGGGACACCCGATCCAGCGATTCATGAGGTCGCTGCACCGGCACTCGTCGGTCGCCCTCGTGGTCGCCGCGTTGGCTCACGCCTGGAGGATCCTCTTCGCTGCGCGGTTCGGCGGCGCCCGCCTGAAGCGGTGGGTCACCGGCTGGGCCTCCTTCGTCTTCGTCTGGGTCGCGGGCGTCACCGGCTACTGGATCCTCTGGGACGAACGATCTCAGCTCATCAACGAGGCCATGGCCTCGATGATCGGCGCCTTCGGCTTCGGGCGCGAGGCGACAAGCGCCGTCCTCACCGCTCAGGGCGACGGTTGGCAGGTCCTCCTGATCATCTGGTTCGCCCATGTGGCGGCAACAGCCGTCGTCGGCTACTACATGTGGCGCCATCTCCGCCGCTCCGCGGCCCCCCGGCTCCCTCCTCGGCTGTGGGCCGCCTTGACTGCGGCGGCGCTGGTAGCGGTCTCGTTGGCCTTCCCCGCCGAGCTTCTGGATCAAGCCGACGCGGCCTCCCTCGTGGAGTCGGCGCCTCTCGACCCGTTCCTCATCGTCCCGGCGCTTCTCCCCGCCCGACTCCCCGGTCTTGCCGGGCCCGTCGTCTTCCTCGGGCTGACCGCTCTGCTCATCGTCCTTCCCCGGCTGCCCGGCAGGAAGCGCGCCGAGGTTGTCGCCGGCCCCGCCTCCGGGGCGCGGCGCGCGATCGCTGGAGCGGCCGTCGTCTTGGCGCCCGCGGCTCTGGCCGCTCTGGCGACGACCGTCTCGCTCAACCTGGACCGCCCCGAGTCCGGCGTGCTCGTGGCGGTCCACCACGAGCCGGGCGCCGTGATCGCGGGCGCCGACGGGCCCAGCGGGTCGCCGGGGACCGGTTCGGCGCTCAGGGTGCGGATCGGCGACGGCGCCGTTCAGGAGCTGGAAGTGGGCTCCGGCGACCTGGCCTCGGCGGCGGCGACCTTCGACGCCCCCGCAGGGGAGACGTATGTGCTGGTCGAGCTGGTCGAGGGAGACGACGTCACCGTCATCCACGACGGGGTCGCCGACCTTGAGGAGGGGCGGCGCCTCGTGTTGGAGGCCCGCGACCTCGGACCGGCCGGCGCGGCGGCGGGCGAGGAGCTGTTCGCCTCCCGCAGAGCCGGGTGCGCTGTCTGTCACTCGATCGAGCCCGGTGCTGAGCTTGTCGGCCCCTCCCTCTTCCGGGCGGCTGTCACAGCCGAGACGCGAGCGCCCGGCATGAGCGCCGAGGAGTACCTGCGCCAGTCGGTCACCGATCCGGGCGCATACGTCGTCGAGGGTTATCCGGCCGGCCAGATGCCGGGTAACTTGGGCGAGAAGCTCACCGGCGAGGAGATGGACGACCTGGTGGAGTTCTTGCTGACTTTGGACGGTTGAACGCGAATGGCTGAAGAGAGCGGCTCAGGGATCGGGGAAGACGGTCTCCGTCCCGGCTCGGTCGAGCCCGTCCATCTGCAAGGTCCCGATGAGTCGCCCGTCGTCGAGGATCTCGTAGACGGCGGTCCCCCGGGCGGCCCGACGGGGGCCCGGGACGGTCTCCCACTCGACGGCGATGACGCCGTCGCCGACGGTCCCCTCGCCGCGGATGACGGCGCCGGTGACGATCCACTGCATGGTCACGTCGCCGGCGGCGGCGCCGGGGGAGATGTTGAGCCGCCCGGTGTACTCGACCCCGAGCGGGTCGACCCCGTTGACGACGTAGGCGCCGTGGATCCCGTTCTGGGAGAGTCGAGCCTCGGGGAGACAGGCGGCGACCGTGAGCAGGGCGATCAACCCCGTCTTCCGGAGCATGACCCCGATGCTAAGACGAGGATCCCGACGGCGGCGAAAGCCGGGCTCGGGCTGGCCGGCCTGATCCTGGTCGCGGTCATGTTGTTCGCCGTCTTCGAGCCGATCCAGGTCCTGCCCCGGATCAGGCTCGCGCCGGGGTTCTCCCTCGTCGACCAATCCGGGGAGACGCTGACCTCCGACGACGGGCGCGGCGCCTTCACGCTCTACAGCTTCGCACCGGTCGACTGCGGAGAGTGCGGCGCCATGTTCGAGACGATGCGAGAGGTCCGGGAAAGGGTCCCCGAGGAGGTTGACCTCGGCGACCTCCGCTTCCGGCTGGTCACGATCGCACTCGACGCGTCCGACCCCGCCTTGTTGGCCGCGGCGGCGGAGGCCTCGGGCGCCGACGGCGACCGGTGGCGATGGGCGGGCGCCGACGAGGGCAGGCGGCGGGAGATCGTCGGGGAGGGCTTCCGGGCCCGCTACGACGCGGGCGACCCATCCGATTTCGATCAGGCTTTCGTGATCGTCGATGGGAAGGGCCTGATCCGCGGCGAGTACCGCTACGCCACTCTGGCCCCGCTCGCCGACAAGCTCACTCGTCACATCGGCCTCATGGCCGCCGAGGTCCGAGGCGCCGAGGGGAAGGCGGCCCTTCTCTACGAGGCGGCCCACATGTTCCTGTGTTACCCGTGAGCGTCGACGCGAATCAGGCTCCCCGCCCGGCCGGGAAGGTAGGGAGGAGACGGCTGATGTTTGCTGCAGGGGCCGTCCTCGCCGCGGCGGCAGCGGCGGCTGCGCTGCACATATGGGGGACCTTCGGTCCCTACGTCTTCTCGGGCGACGTGATCGCCGGCTCGGCGCCCGCCCCCTCGCTCGCCCCCCTCGTCTACGAGAACGGCGAGCCGGTGGACATCGAGGCGCGTCGCGGCGACGTCGTCCTCGTCTACTTCGGTTACACCCGTTGCCCCGACATCTGCCCGACGATGCTGTCGGCGGCGGCCCGAGGGCTTGAGCTGGCAGGCGACCGGGCAGCCGGCGTGACGCTCGTCATGGTCACGGTCGACCCCGAGCGGGACACGCGGGCAGGGGTCGGCGAGTACGTCAGGCTTTTTGACGAGCGCTTCCGCGGCGCTTGGGGGACCGAGGACCAGGTGAGGTCGGTGGCCGGCGCCTACGGGGTCACCTTCAGCTACGCCGAGCCCGACGAGTCCGGCGCCTACTGGGTCAACCACTCGCCGCAGCTCATGGCGATCGACCGGGAGGGCGTCCTCAGGGTGGTGTACCCGGTCGGGGTCGAGCCGACCGAGCTGGCGAGCGATCTGAGGGAGCTTCTCGGTTGAGGCGCGTCGCCGAGCTCATCGTGGCCAGGTCGAAGCTGGTCCTCGCGTTGACCGGGGCCCTCACGGCGGTCGCCGCGGCGATGTTGTTTCGCATCGACTTCAACGCCGACGTGGCCTCCTTCATCTTGGAGGGGACGCCGACGGGCGCCGAGCTGGTCGAGCTTCAAGACAAGTACGACACCTCCGACCCCATCAACGCGATGGCGTCGCTCCCCGAGGGCGAGACTTTCGCCGACGGGGCCAACCTGGCCCTTCTCCTTGGGTTGACCCGAGCCATCTCCGACGTCGAGGGTGTGGCGTCGGTCACTTCGATCACGCCGGAGACGAGCCCGGTCGACGGCCGGCCGATTTCCGCCGAGGATCTGGAGGCGCTCCCCGCCCCCGCCGTCGAGGCCCTCCTCTCGCAGAGCCCGTTGTCCTCCCTGCTGCTCTCGGAGGACGGGCGGCACACGTTGCTCATCGTCGCACCGGCCGGGGCGGCGACCGCCGCGGCGAGAAGGGTCATGGGTGTCGAAGTCGAAGGGCTCGACATCGCCTACTCGGGCAACCCGGTGGTCTTCGCGACGGTGATCGAGTTGCTCTCGCTCTTCGTGTTGCTCATCCCCCCGGTGGTGATCGCCGTCCTCCTGCTGGTGTTCTACGCCAACATCGGCGATCGGCGGCTCACGGCCCTGGCGATCGTCCCGGCGGCGCTCGGCTCAATTTGGACGTTCGGCCTGATCTTCGGGCTGGGGCTCAAGGCCGACATCGTCACGGTGATCGTGCCCATCTTCGTCATCGTCATGGGATCGGCCGACGGCCTGCACTTCGTCGCCCACTTCCAGGAGGAGGCCGACAACCCCGACCCGGTGGGCAGGGTGTCCTCGTCGCTGTCGCATGTCGGGGTCCCGATGATCCTGACGACGGTCAGCACCGCCGCCGGTTTCCTCTCCCTGGCGTTCACCGGTGTGGCCCCCATCGCCCAACTCGGGATCTTCTCCGCCGTCGGCGTCGCGTTCGCCGGGTTGATCTCGTTCTTCGCCCTTCCCGCCGCCATCAGCCGCATTGAGATCAAGACGCGGAGGGCCGACGCCCTGATCGGGCCCAAGGTCACGGCCGGGCTGAAGGCGCTGGTCCGGACGCGGGCCCCCGCTCTCGTCATCACGCTCGCCCTGGTCGGGCTCGCCGCCTTCTCCCTGCCGAGACTCGACGTGAACCCCGACCAGCTCTTCTTCTTCAAGGCCGACGACCCGGTCCGGGTCGCTTTCGAGCGGACGTCGCAGGTGTTCGGCGGCGCCACCCCCATGACGGGTGAGTTCGTCTTCGACCCGTCGGGGCCTTCTACCCAGATCGACGACCTGCGACGGGTCTCCGAGGAGATGGAGGCGCTTTCGGGAGTGCGCGAGGTGTTCTCCGTCGTCGACCTCGCCCCGGCCCTGTCGGAGGAGGACAGGGCGGCGGCACTGACCGGGGACCTCGAGCTTGCGCTGGGCGGGATGATCAGCGAGGACGGGATGAGGCTCACGCTCCTTCCCTCCGAGTTCGACAGCGACGATCTCCGGGATTGGGTCGCCTACGCCGACTCGGCGCCGTTGGTGAGGGTGTTGACCGGGATGCCCCTGATCTGGGATGAGATCGCCAGGGCCGTCCTCGACGCTCAGGTCGTCTCGCTCGTCGTCGCCTTCGCTTTGGTCGCGTCGTTGCTCGCCGCCTCCTACCGGAGGCTCAGGGAAACCGTCGCCTCGTTGGCGCCCATCGCCCTCACCGTCGCGACGCTTCTTGGGTTCATCGCCGTCTCCGGGATCCAGCTCAACCTGCTCACCGCGGTGGTGTCGAGCATCGTCCTCGGCGTCGGGATCGACTATGCGATCCACTTCGTCGCGGCCATCGACATCGCTCGCCGGGACGGCCCCGGCTACGTCCTCCGCGCCATCGACCGGGCCGGGCGGCCGATCGCGGCCAACGCGTTGGGCGTCGCCGCGGCCCTGACCGCCCTCTGGTTGTCGCCCCTGCTGATCCACTCGCAGGTGTCGATGATCATGTGGGTGGGCATGGTCGTCGCCTGCCTGACTTCCCTGGTCGTCCTCCCCGCGCTCCTGCCCAGAGCCGCCGTGGCGCCTTCGGGGCGAGAGTCCGGGGAGGCGGCCCCGACCTGAAGTGACGGAAGTCCCCGCCGTTTGGGACCTCGGCCCGTGGCGTTTGAGTTGCCGAGCGGCCACAATGGGGGCAACGTCACAGGGAGATGAAGATGACGATCAGGGAGCTTGTTGGCGGGTCGGTGGTGTCGATGCACCCGACCGACTCGGTCAGGAAGGCGGCAGAGCTGATGGAGCAGACGGAGGTCGGCTCCATAGCCGTCGATCTCGACGGCGCCCTGGAGGGCATCCTCACCGAACGCGACGTACTGAACGCGGTCGCCGCGTACGCCGACCTCGATCGTGAGCCGATCAGCAAGTGGATGACGGCCCTGCCCGACACTTTCGGCCCTGAGATGGATGTCGCGGACGCGGCCGACTGGATGCTGGCCACCGGCTACCGCCATTTGCCGGTCGTCGACGAGACGGGCGGCCTGCTCGGCATGGTCTCGATCAAGGATGTGCTCTGGGCCGTCACCGACCCGATCGGCGGGTAAGGCGTGAAGGCGGGCCGGCCCTGACGTGTTCGTCCACTACTTCACCCACGACCCCCTCAACGTCTCCGAGGTGGAGAGTCGCACACGCTCAGCGATGCGTGTGCAACAACGCGGCTCCCGTCGGGAGTACTGCACACGCTCATAGCTGACCCGCCATTTCAACGACACACCACTCGCCGAGTCGCTTCAGGCCGACCGGGCCGTCAGAGGCCCGGGAGGCTGATAGAGACGACCGTGCCCGAGCCGGGGGCTGTCTCGATGTCCAGCCCGCCTCCGAGGCGCCGTGTCCGCTCCGCCATGTTTACGAGGCCGAGTCCCTGGTCGACCGTCTCGACGTCGAACCCCGAGCCGTCGTCGCTGATGGAGATTGTCAGCCCCGCCGGGTCGCGCGTGGCGTCGACCGCCACCTCTTCGGCTCGAGAGTGGCGCAGCGCGTTGGAGACCGCCTCGGTGACCAGCTTCATGACCTCCTCCGACACCCCGAGCTCGACGCCGCCGACGTCCCCTTCGAGTTTCAGGGAGACCCGGGTCGGGTAGGCGCTCCCCATCCTCTCCGCCAGGTCGTCGAGCATGCCGGCGAGGTCTTGCCGGCGGTCGTCGGCAGCCCTCAGCTCATAGATGTACTTGCGCAGCGTCTCGACCGCGTTGTGGAGTTGGTCGACCGCCGAGTCCAGCATGTGGCCGCCGGACTCGGGAAGCCTCTGCGAAAGCCCTTGGAGGCTGAGGCCGACGGCGAACAGGTCTTGGATGACCGAGTCGTGCAGGTCGCGGGCGATGCGGTTGCGATCCTCGGCAACGGCTGCGACGTTGACCCGCTCCCGGCGCCGGACAGCGCCCACCGCGGCCCCGGCGATCACCGCCAGCGCCTCGGTCAGGGCCACGTCGCCTTCGTTGAACCCCCCGGGCTTTCCGTGCAGGTGCAGGGCGCCGAAGACGACTTCGCCCGTCAGGACGGGCACGCCGAGGAAGGAGGTCGGGCGGCCGTCGGCGGGCGCGGGGAAGTCGGGCCGGCTTGCCGCGTCGTCGAGGACGATGGTCTCCCTGTCCTGGGCAACGGCGCTCAGCGCGCCCCGGCTTTGCGGGATCGGCCTGTCGGCCTCGTCGGACGGCCCTTCGTTGATGAAGTCGATGAGGGCGCCGCGGGGCCCGAGGGCGGCCAAGGCAGCGTATCTCGCCCCGGTGGCCGAGCGGGCCTCCGCGACCAGTCGGCGCAACACATGGGCGAGATCGGCCTCGCCGACCACGGCGTCGCCGCCGGTCAGGTTGGGAAGCCGTTCAGCTTGCGAGGTCATCTTCGCTTGACGTTACCGGGAGGATATCATGACCTTCAATGACGCCGGTCAGAATCGTTCTCATCGACGACCACGAGGTTGTGCGCGCCGGCATCCGGTTGATGCTGGACGCACAGGACGACATGGAGGTCGTCGGCGAGGCGGGGACGGTCGAGGAGGGCGTGAGACGGGTCGGGTACGACGACCCCGATGTCGTCGTCATCGATGTCCGCCTCCCCGACGGCAGCGGGGTTGAGGCCTGCCGCCGCATCCGGGACCGGTTCCCGGCCGTCAAGGCGTTGATGCTGACCTCGTTCGCCGACGAGGAGGCGTTGATGTCCGCCATCCTGGCCGGCGCCGCGGGGTACGTCTTGAAGAGAGTGAAGGGCTCGGACCTGGTCGACGACATCCGCCGCGTCGGCGCGGGCGAGTCGCTCCTCGACCCCGAGATGGTCGAGAAGCTCTTCGAGAGGCTTCGCTCAGGCCCGAGGGTCGACCCCTTGTTGGCCAAGTTGAGCGACCAGGAGCTTGAGATCGTCCATCACATCGCGGACGGGAAGACCAACAAGGAGATCGCCCAGGCGATGTTCCTCGCCGAGAAGACCGTGAAGAACTACGTCTCCAGCCTGCTCGCCAAGATGGGCATGAGCCGCCGCAGCGAAGCCGCGGCGTATGTCGGCCGCGCCGAGGCGGAGACCGACAGGCTCCCCCCCGAGGAGTGGCCCGCCGCCTCTCTGAGATGACCGCCTGAGCCGCTTGCCGCGGGCCGGCCCGCCGGCCGGCGCCGGGGCCGGTTTGGCCGAGAGCGGGGCAAGCTGGCAGGATCATGTGTGTGACATCGCAAGCCGACACCTCAGAGCAAGACAGCGCAGGGCCCGCCTTCGGGAAGGCCTACATGTGGTTCATGGGCTTGACCGGCGCCGTGTTCGCCGTCATCGCCGTGGCGATCCCGATGGTGATCCTGGCGTCGAGTTTCACCGAGGGCCCAAGGGGCGCCGAGGCCGCGTCATCGACCGACTCGCCGACGTCGCCCGGCGAGGCCGTCGCCGTCGCCGCCGGGTGCGTCAGTTGCCACACCGCCGACGGCGCCGAGAGCGTCGGCCCAACCTGGTTGGGGCTGGCGGGGATTGAACGCGAGTTGGAGGGCGGCGCCTCCGCGACGGTCGACAGCGCCTACCTGACCAAGTCGATCGTCGACCCGGCGGCGCAGCTCGCCGCGGGGTACGACGACCTCATGCCCAAGACCTACGCCGACGACCTCACCGACGAAGAGATCGCCGATCTCGTCGAGTACATCGAGAGCCTCGGGTAGGCGGGCCGGGGGCGGCGGCGCCTGACATGACGTCGTTCCTCGAGGCGGCGTCCTCCGGCCCCGTGATCTTCGACGGCGCCGCCGGGGCCAATCTCCAGCGTCTGGGCCTGACCGCCGACGACTACGGCGGCCCCGAGCTTGAGGGTTGCGTCGACTTGCTCACTCTCCGTCGCCCGGACCTGATCGGCGACCTGCACAAGTCGTTCCTCGACGTCGGCGTGGACGTCGTCGAGACCAACACGTTCGGGGCCTTCGCCGTCCCGCTCGCCGAGTACGGGATCGCCGACTTGGCCTACGACATCGCCGCGGCCGGCGCCTCCATCGCCAGGGAGGCGGTCGACGGGTATGTCCGCGCCGACGGCCGGGCGAGGTTCGTGGCCGGCTCGATGGGCCCGGGGACGAAGCTCGCCACGCTCGGCCAGGTCGCCTTCTCCGAGTTGGCGGTCGCCTACGAGATCGAGGCGAGGGGCCTCATCGACGGGGGAGCGGACCTCCTTATCATCGAGACGCAGTTCGACCTCCTCGGCGCCAAGGCGGCGATCGAAGGGGCCCGTCGCGCCATGCGCGGCGCAGGCCAGGAGCTGCCGTTGCACGTCTCGGTGACGATCGAGCTCACCGGCCGGATGCTGGCGGGGACCGAGATCGGCGCCGCGCTGACGACGCTCGAAGCGCTCGGCCCCGACGTGATCGGCCTCAACTGCGCCACAGGGCCGTCTGAGATGTGGGAGCCGTTGCGTCATCTCAGCCGGTTCTCGAAGGCGCCGATCTCGGCGATCCCCAACGCCGGGTTGCCTCAGGTGGTCGACACCGAGACCGTGTACGACTTGAGCCCGGAGGACTTGGCGGATCATCTCGGTCGCTTCGTCGCCGAGCTCGGGGTCGGGGTTGTCGGAGGTTGCTGCGGGACCACGCCGGAGCACCTGGCAGCGGTCGTCGAGAAGGTTCGGCCCTTGGAGGCGAAGGCCCGGTCCCCGGAGACGATCCCGTCGGCGGCGTCCACCTACAGTCAGGCGCCTTTCGACCAAGACGCGTCTTTCCTGATGATCGGCGAGCGGGCCAACACCACCGGCTCAAAGGAGTTCCGCGCCGCCCTGCTCGCCGACGACGTGGAGGGATGTGTGGCCGTCGGCCGGTCGCAAGTCAGGGAGGGGGCCCACATGGTCGATCTCTGCGTCGACTACGTCGGCCGCGACGGCGAGGCCGACATGCGGCGCCTGGCGGCGTCGTTCGCGACCGATGTCGCCGCCCCGGTGGTGCTCGACTCGACGTCGCCCGCCGTCATGGAGGCGGGGCTGGAGCAGCTCGGGGGGCGGAGCGTCCTCAACAGTGCCAACCTTGAAGACGGCGACGGCGCGGGCGGCCGGGCCGACCAGGTGCTCGACTTGGCCCGGCGACACGGCGCCGCGGTGATCTGCCTGCTCATCGACGAAGAGGGGCAGGCGCGCACCGTCGACTGGAAGATGCGGGTCGCCCGCCGCCTGCGGGATCTCGCCGTGGATCGCCACGGGCTCTCCCCGTCGGACCTCCTCTTCGACGCGCTGACGTTCCCTCTCGCCACGGGCGACGACGACCTGAGAGGCGATGCCGTGGCCACCCTGGAGGCGATCAGGCGCATCAAGGAGGAGCTGGCGGGCGCGAGGACGGTTCTCGGCGTGTCCAACGTCTCGTTCGGCCTCAACCCGGCCGCCAGGCGCGTGCTCAACTCCGTCTTCCTCCACGAGGCGGTGGAGGCGGGCCTGGACGTCGCCATCGTGCACGCCGGGAAGATCGAGCCTTTGAGTCGGATCCCCGACGAGCAGCGCGAAGCTTGCCTCGACCTGATCTACGACCGGCGCTCCGACGGATACGACCCGTTGGAGCGCGTCATCGAGCTGTTCTCCGAGGCGGCGGTCTCCACCGACGTCGCCGACCCCTATGAGGGCATGGAGGTGGGGGAGCGCCTGAGGCGGAGGATCGTCGACGGCGACCGGAGGGGGCTCACAGACGATCTCGACGCCGCCCTGGCCGAGGGTGCGGCGCCGTTGGACATCATCAACGGGCGCCTGCTCGCCGGGATGAAGACTGTGGGCGACCTCTTCGCTTCGGGTGAGATGCAGCTTCCTTTTGTGCTCAAGTCGGCCGAGACTATGAAGGAGGCCGTCGCCCATCTTGAGGCCCACATGGAGAAGGCGGATGCCACGGCGCGGGGCAGCGTGGTGTTGGCCACGGTGTCGGGGGATGTGCACGACATCGGCAAGAACCTGGTCGACATCATCCTCAGCAACAACGGTTACGAGGTCCACAACATGGGCATCAAGGTGGGTGTGGCCGAGATGATCGGCAAACTCGAGGAGACCGGCGCCGACGCCATCGGAATGAGCGGCCTGTTGGTGAAGAGCGCGTTGATCATGGGCGACAACCTCGACGAGCTGAGTCGGCGCGGCCTCGGCGACACGCCGGTGATGCTCGGGGGCGCCGCGCTCACCCGGAGGTATGTGGAAGCCGACCTGCGGTCCCGCTACCCCGGGCCGTTGTACTACGGCAAGGACGCCTTCGCCGGGCTCGACGCCATGGAGCGGATTGTGAGCGGAGAGCCGCCGCCTGCGCCCGCCGCGCCGCGCGAGCGCGCGGGAGGCGCGGGCGCGACGGGGCCCGCCCGGCCCGTCGCGGCCGACAACCAAGTTTTTGAGCCGCCTTTCATCGGGTCGAGGGTCGTGAGGGGGGTGAGCCTCGACGAGGTGGCCGAGCACATCAACGAGACGGCCCTTTTCCGCAACCAGTGGTCGTTCCGCCCCGAGCCCGGTGAGACGGGAGCAGAGCTGAAGGAGCGTCTCCGGCCCGTCCTGCGCGAGCAACTGGCGCGAGCGCGCGCAGGCGGCCTGCTCGTCCCGCAGGCGGTGTACGGGTACTTCCCGGTCAACGGGGACGGAGACGAGCTGGTGGTCTGGGAGGACGGGGAGCGGAGGGCTGAGCTCGCCCGGTTCGCGTTCCCGCGCCGCGAAGAAGAGCCGCGCCGCTGCATCGCCGACTTCTTCCGGCCCCTCGAGTCGGGCGACATCGACTACGCCGCGTTCCATGTGGTCACGGTCGGCGCCGCCGTGTCGGAGCGGGCGAAGGAGCTGTTCGACGCGGGGCGGTATCAGGACTACCTGTTGCTGCACGGGCTGGGGGCGGAGATGGCCGAGGCCCTCGCCGAGTATTGGCATCGCCGCGTCCGAGTCGAATGGGGGTTCGCCGATGAGGACGGCGCCTCGCTCCAAGACCTGTTCCGTCAGAAGTACCGGGGCGGCCGCTACTCCTGGGGTTATCCGGCGTGCCCTGATCTGGAGGGCAATCAGACGGTGGCCGAGCTGCTGGGCGCCGACCGCCTCGGCGTGGAGGTCGGGGCGGAGACCGGTTTTCAGTATCAGCCGGAGATGACCACCTCCGCTCTCATCTGCCACCACCCCCAGGCGAAGTACTTCATCGCTCAGCGTCCCGGCGAGGCCCGCCGCCCCACCTGACCGATGCGTGTGCAGTAATGCGGCTCTCGTCGGCACTACTGCACACGCTCGGCGTCAGGAGCGGAGGGTCTTGTCGAAGGGGGTGGCGAACCTTGGCGTGACGACGACATCATCCAACCAGTCCTGGAGCCGCGCCGCCTCGGCCTCGACGAGGGCGGCGCGTTCGGCGCCGACGTCCTCAAGCAGCCCGTAGGCCACCTCGCCGGTCTTGCGTTGGGACCAGCCGCCGACGACGCGGCCGTCGATCCAGACCGTCGGCCCGGCGTTCCCGTTGCGGTCGAACAGTCGGCCGGCGTGGTCGCCGAGGTACCAGCCCCGCTCCTTCCACCCCATCACGGTGGGGTCGAGCGAGGGGAGGAGCGCCGCCCACGGCCCGGCCGGGGGGACGGCCTCGGCGTCGTCGGCGTTGACGTAGCCCGGGCCCTCGGGGAGGCCGACTTCGACCGCGTCGATCTCGACGAGGGCGCGCCGCGTCTGAGCCGCCGTCCAACCCGTCCACCACCTCATGTCGACCTCCGTCGCCGGGCCGAAGCGCCCGAGCCATCTCCGCAGCAGCTCGGCCCGGGCGCGGTCAGGCGCCATCGAGGGGATGGGCCCGCCCAGCCACTGCTCCATCCCGCTCCATCGGTATTGGCTGCTTACCCAAGTGCCGACAGGATCGGCCCGGATGACCCGCGACTCGAGCGCGAGCTGGGTCAGGATGCGGGTGGAGGCGCGGGTCGCGCCGATCAACTCGCCTCTCCTGTTGTGGAACATGAGCTTCACCGTCGGCGCCCGCTCCCCGAGATCTCGGGCGAGGATAGGGCCTTCCTCCACGACAACTCGCTCGGTCCGCTCAAGCGCGGCGGTCAACCAGGCCTGCCCGTCTTCGGAGATCCCGCTGTCCTCGACCATCTTCTCCAAGCGCCGGCGTTGAGGCGCCCGCAGCCGGGCGGTGGAGGAGTGCTCCACCAGCGGGTGCGTCTCGCGGTCAACCACCCAGAGCGTCCGGCGCATCCCGTAGATCCGCACGAGCGAGCGCTCCTCGTAGAGCGCGGACGAGATGTCGGCGGGCGAGGCGGCGGCGGCCCGGGCCCGGATCGAGAGGTAGACGGTCGCCGGGTCCGAGGAGTGCAGCCCCGTTACGGCGTGAGCAGCCTCGAGAGCGGTCTCGACCGGCGCGGCGAGACCGTGGCGGGCGCCGAGCCGCGCCCGCCGCTCGTCGTTGGAGGCGAACCAAGCCATGGCGGTCACGCTAGAGCTCGGCTTCTGTTGCGGCTAGGGTTTGGAGCGACCCCGAGGAGGGACATGGAAAAGGACGTCACGCTGTCGATACATCTCTCTGAAGATGACACCGTCACGGAGGCCACGGCTGCTCTCAGCTTGAGAGGCGAGGAGTTCGAGGCTGTCGGTGTCGCCCGCCGCAACCCGATCGACCCGGTGAAGCCGGTGATCGGGGAGGAGCTGGCGATCGCCAGGGCGCTTCGGTTGCTTGAGGACCAGATCACAGCCGCCGCCATGGAGAAGATCGAGCAGTACCTGGTTCACGACTGAGCGCAGCTCGGCGGCCGGGCCGCTTAGGCGGCAGGCGCCGGGGGAGCGGTCTGGTTGAATCGGCGCGGTGACCGACGCCGCCGTCATCGACTGGCTTCTTGAGGGGGATCCTTCCATCGCCTGGCAGGCCCGGAGAGACCTGTGCGAGCAACCCCGCAAGAGCTGGGCGCCCGTCCGGGCGAAAGTCGCCGCGGAGGGGTGGGGGAGGCGGCTTCTCGAGCTTCAAGGCCCCGACGGGAAGTGGGCGGGCGGCCTCTACACACCCAAGTGGACCTCGACCACATACACGCTCCTGCTGCTGAGGAGGATGGGCCTCGACCCGGCCAATCGTCAGGCGGTAGCGGGCGTGCGGAGGCTGCTGGACGAGGCGGAGCGGCCGGAGGGCGGCGTCTCCTACTGGAAGACCCACCGGTACGCCGAGCGTTGCGTCAACGGGATGGTCCTGTCGCTCGGCGCCTACTTCGACGTCGGCGACGAGCGGGTAGACGACATCGCCCGGATGCTTCTCGACGCCCGCGTCGAGGACGGGGGATGGAACTGCGAGGACTACCGGGGGCACACCAGCCATTCCTCATTCAACACGATCATATCCGTATTGGAGGGCCTGCTGCTCTGGAGGCGGCGGACCGGGTCGGCTCTCGCCGACGAGGCGATGGCGACCGGGCGGGAGGTGTTGTTGGCGCATGAGATGTTCCGCTCGCACCGCACCGGCCGGGTGATCAACGAGGCCTGGACCAGGTTCTCGTTCCCGCCGCGCTGGCACTACGACGTCCTTCGCGGGCTCGACCACTTCCAGGAAGCGGGAGTCGCGCCCGACCCGCGGGCGGAAGAGGCCGTCGAGTTGGTGCGCACGCGTCGGCGACCCGACGGCGGGTGGCCTGTGGGCCCTCGCTACTCGGGTCGGGATCACTTCACGATGGAGGATGGCCGTAAGCCCGGTCGGTGGAACACCCTGCGCGCCCTCAGGGTCCTCAAGTGGTGGGAGGGTTGACCTTCCTCAGATCCCGAGAACCTCGGCGAGGTTGGCCTTGTGGCGATCAAAGGCGTCGCGGCCGGCCTTGGTGAGCCGGTAGGTGGTTCTGGGTATCCTGCCGACGAAGACCTTGTCGATCTTCACATGACCGGCCGACTCGAGCTTGGCCATGTGCGACGAGATGTTCCCCGCGGTGAGACCCGTTTGCCGGGACAGGAAGACGAAGTCCGCCTCGTCCACCACATAGAGGTTGGCCATGAGGAGTAGCCGGGCCGGCTCGTGGATGAGCCGATCGAGATCCACGTCAGTCCGCCGTGGAGTCGCGGTCGGCGCCCGCGAAACGGATGACCATGATCAGCCCGGCGCCTGCGACCACGGCGCCGCTCGCCAGGATGGGCCATCCCGGGCTCAAGTCCTTCAAGGAGGCGATCAACCCTCCGACGCCGAGAACGACGGCGTAGGGGAGTAAGCGCCAGGCGGCCATGACGAACGTCAACGGCAGGGTCATCACCGCGAGCAGCCATGCGAGGAGCCCTGGTGCGATGAAAGCCGCCACATCCTCGTCGGCCAGTGAGCGGTCGACGACGAAGAAGGCCGCGATCGCGCCGAGGAACAGCAGGGCGCCGGCGACGAAGACGGCGACGAGGTTGCGGCGCTCTCTGTCGCGACGCGGCGCCGACCAACGCACATAGCCGAATCGCTTCTCGACGAACTGCTTGCGCGCCTTGACGGCCGCGGGGGTGAGCGTCGCCGGGAGGATCCCGGCCAAACCCCCGTACTCGGGAAGCCAGATCCAGACGGCCCCGATCCAGGCGAGCGATACACCGACGAAGAGGTCGATGATCCCGTCGGCGTGGGCCCGCCGGTGGGCGCGTTGCTCGAGTGACCTGAGCGAGTCTTCTTCGTTCATGTGCCCCTGCACGCAAAGTAGTTCACGTCGCAAAGTGTAGCGGCGCCGACGCCTGCGGCAAGGCCGGAAGCCCGTGGGCGCCCAGCGACGTTCGGCCCCGCCGGCGAATCTGAGAGACGGTCTCAGCGGCTCTCAGGTTTTTCACAATGGGGCGCCGCACGATGGCCTCGAGCCTGACGAAGGATTAGGTCGACAGAAGATAAGGAGTGGGCGCCATGAGGCGGTCCAAATACTTGACAGGAGCCCTGACTGTGGGAGCTGCGGTGTTCATCGCGGCGTGTGGAGGGGTCGGTAGCGACGGAGGCGACGACGACGGCGGGGCCACGACCCCGACGGCGCCCAGCCTGACCGAGACCACAGCCGGTTCCGATCAGACGGAGACGACAGAGGAGGACGCGCCAAACTCGGCGGACGTTCAGCTGACCTACGCGAAGTGCATGCGTGAGAACGGCGTGGACTGGCCCGACCCGAGCTCTGACGGGGGCACACAAAAGGTGGATCTCACCGGTGTTGACGATGAGACCCTCACCGCCGCCGAGAAGGAGTGCGAATCCGTCCTCAAGGACGCCTACGGCGAGTTCGAGCTCTCCCCGGAGGATGAGGCCAAGAAGCATGACGCGGATCTTGTGTTTGCGCGGTGCTTGAGGGAACGCGGGATAGAAGTCCCCGACCCCAAACCCGGCGAAGGGATGAGAATCCCCATCGACGAGGGCAAACAGGATGAGATGAATGAAGCGATGGACGCCTGCGAGGACGAGGCGTACGGGGATCTGTTCAAGGAGGCGCCGTGAGACGGCTCACGGCGTTGACCGTCGGCGGACTGGTCACGGTCGCCCTGGTCGCCGGAGGCTTCTGGTTCCTGTCTTCTCGGGGAGCGGCCGCAGAGCCGGCGTCGACGACGATCTCCTCGACCGAGTCTGAGGACGAGGCGGAGGCCGGGTCTGAGGCTGAGGCCGGGGTAGAGACGGGGAGGGTGGAGCGCCGCACTCTGCAGCAGGCCGAAGAGTTCGAAGCCAACATCGGATACGGCGAGACGTTCGCCCTCCCGGGCGCCGCGTTCGGCACGGTCACATGGGTCCCCGAGAAGGGCGCGATCCTTCGCCCCGGGGACATGGTCTACAAGGTGGACGAACGTCCGACGTATTGGACCACGGGCGACATCCCCATGTACCGCGCGTTGCGGCGCGGGGTCAAAGGCGACGACGTGAAGCAGCTTCAACGGTTCCTCCAATCGGAGGGGTACTTGGCGGAGGACGCGTCTGTTGACGAGAAGTACGGAAAGACGGTGAGAGCCGCGGTCAAGAAGTGGCAGGGCGACCACGGGTTGAAGAAGACGGGCGAGGTCGACTCCGCCCAGCTTCTGGTCCTCCCCTACGACGGGTTGCGCGTGGCGTCGGCGCCCCGCATCGGCGATCCGGCCAACGGTGGGCTGATCGAGGTGACCAAACCCGACTTGTTCGTCACCGCGGAGGTCTCGGCTCGAAAGAAGAAGGCCTTCGAGGGCGACTCCAGGATCGAGGTCGAGTTGGCCGACGGGTCTCGTCACGAGGCGACCGTCGATGAGATCGAAGCCGTTGAGGTCCGGGATGTCGCCACGGGTGAGCAGAAGTTCAAGATCAGGTTGAGTGTTGACGCCCCCGCTGGTCAGAAGCCCGGCAACGTCCAAGTTGATGTGATCGATGTCCTCGCCGACGACGTGCTCGCTGTTCCCGTCAAGGCATTGGCGGCGTTGGTTGAAGGCGGCTACTCCGTCGAGGTGGTCGGGTCCGACGGCGGTCGTGAGTACCGGAAGGTTGAGATTGGCGAGTTCGCCGATGGTTGGGTCGAGATCACCAGCGGCCTCGCCGAAGGCGACGAGGTGGTGGTGTCGTCGTGAGCGCGGTCCTTCAGCTCGAAGGCGTCTTCAAGGAGTATGACGGGAGCCCCCCTGTGCGTGTCCTTGACGATGTGACGCTCTCCATCGACGCCGGTGAGCTGGCGGTGGTGGTCGGTGCGTCGGGGTCGGGGAAGACGACCCTCCTCAACGTGGTCGGCACATTGGCCCGACCCACCGCCGGGAAGGTCCGGCTGGAGGGTCGCGATGTCGGAGCGGCGCGTGACCGGGCCCTGGCCGGGGTCCGCGCCGACCGCATCGGGTTCGTGTTCCAGCAGTTTCACCTGCTCAACGGGGTGTCTGCGTTGGACAATGTGGCGGCAGGCCTCGTGTATCGGGGCGTCAGTCGCCGGAAGCGGCGAGAAGCCGCAGAGAAGACGCTCCACCGCGTGGGTCTCGGCGAGCGGATCGGGCACAAACCCAATCAGCTCTCCGGCGGGGAGCGTCAGCGGGTGGCGATCGCCCGAGCGATCGTCGGCGACCCGGCCATCGTTCTCGCCGACGAGCCGACAGGCAACCTCGATTCGCGGAACAGCGCCGGGATCGTCGATCTCATCCACGACCTCAATCGGAACGGGTCGACGATCCTCATGATCACCCACGACCACGAGATCGCAGAAGAAGCGCCCAGACGGATAACGCTGACCGACGGCCGGATCAGCAACGACACGGCAACAGCGACAGGAGCCGCAGCATGAATGACAAGACAGTCTCGAAGAGTCGGCTACGTTGGTCCGACCTGTTGGGCGCCGGCAGTCACGGGCTCCGAGCTCGCCGTGCGCGGACTCTGCTCACCGCCGTGGGCATAACCATCGGGATCGCCGCCATGGTCAGCGTGGTCGGTCTCTCAGCATCGTCCTCGGCTGATCTTCTCCATCAGCTAGACAAATACGGCACCAACCTGCTCGCCGTTCGCGCGGGCTCGTCGGCGTTCGGGGAGGCTACGAAGCTGCCCGAATCCGCTCCGTCCATGATCCGCCGGATACCGCCGGTTGAGGAAGCCGCCGCGTTGACCGCGGTCGACGCCTCCGTCCGGCGCAACGATCTTGTCCCGGCGGAGGACACGAGCGGCATCACCGTCTACGCAGCCGAGAATCAAGTGGTTGACACGCTCCAAGCCACGCTCGCCGAGGGGCGTTTCCTCGACCAGGGGACAAGCGCCGTCCCGGCTGTCGTGTTGGGCTCGGTGGCCGCCGAGCGGCTCGGCGTCACCCATCTCGAGGGTGGTCCTCTGGTCTATCTCAACGGGCACTGGTTCAGCGTCATCGGCATCTTGGACGCCATGCCGCTCAACGCTGACCTCGATCGCGCCGCCTTTGTCGGGTATGAGGTAGCCAAGAAGCTCTTCGGCGCCAAGGCAAACGCCTCCATCATCTACCTGCGGGCCCATCCCGACCAGGTGGCGCCGGTCCGAGGGCTCCTCGCCGCCACGGCGAACCCCGAGGCGCCCAACGAGACCGAGGTCAGCCGACCGTCGGACACCCTCAAGGCCAAGGCCGCCGTCGCCAAGGGGCTCGAGCAGCTCCTCTTGGGTCTGGGCGGAGTGGCCCTCCTGGTCGGGGGTGTGGGCATCGCCAACGTGATGGTCATCTCGGTCCTCGAGCGGCGCTCGGAGATCGGGCTCCGCCGCGCCATCGGCGCGAAGCGAGGGCACGTCGCCGCGCAGTTCGTCACCGAGAGCATCCTGCTCGCCGCAATTGGAGGTGTGTCGGGTGTGGCCCTCGGCGCGGCCATCACGCGGGCCTACGCCGCCCAAAAGGGGTGGCTGTTCAACATCCCCGCCTTCGCCCTCGCCGGAGGCGTGGTCGCGGCCCTCGTCGTCGGCGCCGTCGCCGGCCTCTACCCGGCTGTGCGCGCTTCCCGCCTCGACCCGGCGGAGACTGTGCACGCCGCAGGCTGAGCTTCCGCTAGGTTCCCGGTCGGAGTGCCCGGGACGTTGATTACGGGCGGGACTGTGATCACCGCCTCCGAGACGATGACGGCCGACGTCCTCATCTCCGACCGGAAGGTGGCGGCCCTGCTCCAACCGGGGGCGATCGACGTTGAGGCGGATGAGGTGATCGACGCATCCGGCAAGCTGGTCATGCCCGGCGGCGTCGACGCCCACACCCACTTCGAGCTTCCGCTGGCCGGGACGGTCTCCGCAGACAGCTTTCAGACCGGGACCCGGGCGGCGGCTTGGGGCGGCACCACCACCGTCGTCGACTTCGCCGTCCAAGCGAAAGGCGAATCGGCAATGGCGGGCTGGGAGACGTGGATGGCCAAAGCCGAGGGCGCGTGCGCCGTCGACTACGGGTTCCACATGATCACCGGCGACATCAACGACCAAACCCTCATGGAGATGGAGGCGCTGATGGACGAGGGGGTGACCAGCTTCAAGCTGTTCACCGCCTACCCGGGGGCCTTCTACTCAGACGACGGGGAGATCGTCCGGGCGATGCAGAAGGCGGCCGAGTTGGGCGCCGTCGTCGCCATGCACGCCGAGAACGGTCTCGCCATCGACGTGCTCGTCGAGCAGGCCCTCGCCCGCGGCGAGACCGACCCCATCCACCACGGCATGACCCGAAGCTCGATCCTGGAGGGCGAGGCGACCCATCGCAGCATCAAGTTGGCCGAGCTGACCGGCGCCCCGCTCTACATCGTGCACTTGTCGGCCAAGGAGGCCCTGGACGAAGTCATCGCGGCCCGCGACCGGGGCCTCAACGTGTCCGCCGAGACCTGCCCGCAGTACCTCCTCCTCGACCTGAGTCGCCTGGGCGGCGGGCTCGAGGGCGCCAAGTACGTCGCCTCGCCGCCGCTCCGCGACGCCGCCGAGGGCCACCAGGAGAGGTTGTGGCGGGGGTTGAAGACCGGCGACATCGGTGTCGTGGCCACCGACCATTGCCCTTTCAACATCGGGGAGCAACCCAGGCTCGGGCCGCAGAAGAGGCTCGGCCTGGGGGACTTCACCAAGATCCCCAACGGCCTGCCGGTGGTGGAGCACCGCATGGAGTTGGTCTACGACGGCGGGGTCGCCGAGGGCCGGATCGACCTCAACCGGTTCGTGGAGATCACGGCCGCGGCGCCGGCGAAGATGTTCGGCATGTACCCGAAGAAGGGGACCATCGCCGTCGGCGCCGACGCCGACATCGTCGTCTTCGACCCGAGTGCGAGGCGGGTGATCTCCGCCGAGACGCACCACATGGACGTCGACTACTCGGCCTTCGAGGGCTGGGAGACGACGGGTGCCGTCGAGACCGTCATCTCCAAGGGGAAGGTGCTCATCTCCGACGGCGCCTATCGCGGCGAGCCGGGCGACGGCGAGTACATCGCCCGCGGCCCCGGCGACGCCGCCGTCTGACCGCATCCGCCCCACGCCCAACCCCCCCAATCCGGTTTCCTAATGCTGTGGATTCGCCTATACCGTAGGTTGTGCATTGAGAATGGCCCCTGGCTGGTGGGGACCCGTTTCGGCACGGTTCGTCATTTCGGCGACGGGCCGTTAGCGCTCCGCCTACCCGATTTCGCCGATCCCCGCTGCTATAACCCGCCCGATGGCCGCTCAACTGAGACGCAAGCTGGGCCCGTACGCGGTGTTCACCGTGTCGATCGGGGCGATGATCGGCTCCGGCATCTTCGTCCTGCCCGGCCTCGCCTTCGAGGTCGGCGGCCCCGGCGCCGCCTTCGCCTACTTCCTCGCCGGCCTGATCGTGTTGCCCGCGGCGTTGTCCAAGTCGGAGATGGCCACGGCCATCCCGCGGGCGGGCGGGACCTACCTCTACATCGACATGGCCATGGGCCCGATGATGGGCACGATCGCCGGGCTCGGCGTCTGGTTCTCCCTCGTCTTCAAGTCGGCCTTCGCCTTGGACGGCCTCGGCCTCTACCTCGGCCTCTTCGCCGACATCGATGTCCACGCCCTAGGCCTCGGGATCGGGGTGTTCCTGCTTCTGGTCAACCTGGCGGGGATCAAGGAGTCGGGGAGGGTGCAGATGATCCTCGTCTCGGTTGTGCTGGCGGTGCTCCTCATGTTCATCGGCGGGGGCGCCCTCTTCGTCGAGAGCGACTCCTACCACCCCTTCCTCGCCGAGGGAGTGGGGGGCCTCGCCGCCGCCGCGGCGTTGGTGTTCGTCTCATACGCCGGGGTGACCAAGGTGGCCAGCCTCGCCGAGGAGACCGCCAACCCGGCGCGCACGATCCCCGTCGCCATCATCAGCTCGCTCCTGATCATGATGTTCGTGTACCCGGCGGCCGTCTACGTCATGGTGGGCGTCACGCCGCCCGAGCTGCTGGCGGGTGATCTCACCCCCTTGGCCACCGCCTCCAACCTTGTCTTCCCCGAGGCGGTGGCGAAAGGTGTGGCCGTCGTCGGCGCCTTGGCCCTGGCCTCGATGGCCAACGCCGGCATCCTCGCCTCCTCGCGGTACCCCTTCGCCATGGCGCGTCGCCGCCTCGCCCCGGCGATATTCGCCTCGGTGGGGGACCGCTCGGGGGCGCCCACCGTCTCGATCATCCTCACCGGGGCGGTCCTGCTCGGCCTTGTCGCGTTCGTCCCGGTCTTTGAGTTGGCGAAGCTGGCTTCGGCGTTCCAGCTTCTCATGTTCGCCATGATCAACGCGGCGCTGATCGCCTTCCGAAGCTCGAGGCTCTGGTGGTACCGACCCAAGTTCCGCGCCCCCGGCTACCCGGTGGTCCCGGCCCTCGGCATCGCGGCTTGCCTCGCTCTCATCACCCAACTGGGGTGGGACGCCATCGTCGGCGCCGCGGCGATCATCCTGGGGGGCCTGATCTGGTATCAGGCGTACGGGCGGTCCCGGGCGATCAAGGAGAGCGCCTTCAGGGAGTCGGTTCGCCAGCAGGGGAGGGCCCGGCTCCTTCAACTCATCGGCGAGGCTCTCGGTGTGGGCGGCAGGAAGGTGGCGGTCGTGTCGGGCGGCGACGGCGACGACGCTCCCCTGTTTCGGCTGGGCCGTCCGATGGCGGGCCCGGCGGCGGGGCCGCCATCGGA
>Ga0209457_1000012_pt1 | contig 88472 bp, 89 predicted proteins | sample WorMetHEROISLAND_5_FD_187410 | JGI IMG/M metagenome (GOLD analysis project Ga0209457, IMG submission 187410) | Marine gutless worms symbiont microbial communities from Max Planck institute for Marine Microbiology, Germany - Olavius sp. 5 HERON... ... | reverse complement strand
CCCCCACCCCGAACGTCGTCCGCCCCCGCGTCAGGTGATCGAGGAGGATCATGCGGTCGAGGAGAACGAGCGGGTGATGAAGGCCGAGCTGCACCACCCCGGCGCCCAGCCTGATCCTCTCCGTGTGCCGCGAGGCGGCGGCGATGAACACCTCGGGCGACGCGATGTTCTCCCATCCGGTGCTGTGATGCTCTCCGACCCAGGCCTCGTCGTAGCCGAGGCGGTCGAGGAGGGTCATCAACTCAAGATCGCTCTCCAGAGCCTCGGTCGGGTCCGTCGACGGGTGGTGGACCGGCTGGAGGAACACGCCGAACCTCAGCGGCTGCCCCTCCCCCGCGCCGCGGCCATCGCCTCCTCAAAGTCGGCGATCAGGTCGTCGGCGCCCTCAAGCCCCACCGAGAGCCGCAACAGATTGTCGGGCACGACGCTGTGGGGGCCTTCCACCGGGGCGCGGTGCTCGATGAGGCTCTCGGGGCCTCCCAACGAGGTGGCCGCGGTGAAGACTCCGGTGGCCGCGGCCGCGGCCACCGCCGTATCCGGCCCGTCGACCAGGACGGAGAGCATCCCGCCGAACCCGCCGGTCATCTGTCGTTTGGCGATCTCGTGATGGGGATGGGAGGCCAGCCCCGGGAACAGGACCTGTTGGACGCCCTCGATCATCTCGGCGCGCTCGGCGAACCGCAGCGCGCTCTCGCTCGCCCGGCGGTACCTGACCCCGAGAGTCCTCAGCCCCCTCAACAGGAGCCACGCGTCGAAAGGGCTGGGCGCCGAGCCGAGGAGCACGCGTATCGCCTCCGTCTCCGCCCACGCCTCGTCGGCCCGGCGAGTGATCAGGGCGCCCGCGGTGACGTCGGAGTGCCCGTTGAGGTACTTGCTGGCGGAGTGGAAGACGATGTCGGCGCCGAGGTCGAGCGGTCGCGTTGTGACGGGCGGGGCGACCGTCGAGTCGACCGCGAGGAGGCACCCGGCTGCGTGTGTCGCCTCCGCCGCGGCGGCGATGTCGAAGACCTCCCAGGTCGGGTTGAGCGGCGACTCGATCCAGGCGATGTCACAGCCTTCGGCCACCGCCTCGATCAGGCCCTCCGTGTCGAGCCGCTCGAACAGCGTCAGCTTGATGTCGCCGCGCTCATCGAGCCGGTGCAGCCAGTCCTGTGCGCCGTGGTACATGACCGTCGGGGCCGCCACCCTCACGCCTCGGGGTTGCGCCCCGAAGAAGGCGTTGATCGCGGCCATACCCGAGGAGAAGATCAGACAGCCCTCTCCCCCGTCGAGTCGGTTGAGAACGCCTTCGACCGCCCTGATCGTCGGCGACGAGGTGCGTCTGTAGCTGAAGTCGCCGATCAGCTCGCCGTCGGGCCCGCGGCGGAACGTCGTCGCGGGCTGAATGCCGGGCACAACGGCGCCGTCGGGGTCCCCGATCTCGGACAATGCCCGCGAGACCAACGTGTCGATCGACTCAAGCCGCATCCGGGTGACCGTATCGGCGACGTCGCCGGTGCGCCAGTCGCCCCGATCGCCCCGCCGTCTGAACGCCGCGGCGGCGCCGGCTCGGCGCTATAGTGGCCGTCGATGAGCCGCACACACCGCTCCGACCTCCTCATGTAGGGCGAGCGCCGCATCCGCGTTCGCCCGCCCCCGCCCCCTCAAGGGGGCTTTTTCTTAGCCCGTACCAGCCGATACCAGTCAGGAGGCCAACATGGCGCCGGAAGCGACCGAACCGAAGAAGATGGAACACGAGCGCTACAAGCGGTTCATCCCGCTCGTCCTGGAGGACCGCACCTGGCCCGACAAGGTCATCGAGAAGGCCCCCAGGTGGTGCTCGGTGGATCTCCGCGACGGCAACCAGGCGCTCATCGACCCGATGGACCCGGCCCGCAAGTTGAGGATGTTCCGCCAGCTCACGGAAATGGGGTTCAAGGAGATCGAAGTGGGGTTCCCGTCGGCGAGCCAAACCGACTTCGACTTCGTCCGCCTCCTCGTCGACGACGACCTGATCCCCCCCGATGTGACCATCCAGGTGCTCACCCAATGCCGGGACGAGTTGATCGAGCGGACTTACGACGCAGTGAGAGGCTCGCCGCAGGCGATCGTCCACTTCTACAACTCGACCAACCCGCTGCAGCGAGACGTGGTGTTCGGGACCGACAAGGAAGGCGTCAAGGCAATCGCGGTCAACGCGGCCAAGCTGTGCCTGAAGCTCGAGGAGACGATCCCCGAGACGGACGTGACCTACGAGTACTCGCCGGAGAGCTTCACGCTCACCGAGCCCGAGTTCGCCCTGGAGGTGTGCGAGGCGGTGATGGAGGTGACCGAGCCGAGTCCCGACGACCCGATCATCATCAACCTCCCGGCGACGGTCGAGTGCTACTCCCCCAATGTCTATGGCGACGTCATCGAGTGGTTCGGGCGCAACGTCAGCGACAGGGGCTCGATCTCCCTGAGCCTGCACCCGCACAACGACCGGGGCTGCGCCGTCGCCGCGGCGGAGTTCGGCGTGATGGCGGGCGCCGACAGGGTCGAGGGCACGCTCTTCGGCAACGGCGAGCGGACGGGGAACGTCGATGTCGTCAACCTGGCGATGAACCTGTTCGCCAACGGCGTCGACCCCGAGCTGGACATCGGAGACATCGACTCCCTGCGCCGCACCGCCGAGTACTGCAACAGGCTGCCGGTGCACCCGCGGCACCCCTATGTGGGCGACCTGGTCTACACGGCCTTCTCAGGGTCCCATCAGGACGCCATCAAGAAGGGCTTCGCCGCCTTGCCGGCCGACTACGACATGTGGGCTGTCCCCTACCTGCCCATCGACCCCAAACACGTCGGCCGCAGCTACGAGGCCGTCATCAGGGTCAACTCGCAGTCCGGCAAAGGCGGGGTCGCCTATGTTATGAAGGAGGAGCACGGCTTCGACCTGCCCCGACGGCTCCAGATCGAGTTCTCCAAGACCATCCAGGAGATCACGGAGGACACCGGCGCCGAGATCACCCCCGACGAGATGTGGGCCGCCTTCACCGAGGCCTACCGGCCTGCGGCGCCGCGGTTGCGGCTACGCAGCCAGGAGCTGCACACCTCGACGCGCGAGGGCAAGGGGCGCTCGTCCGTCGCCGCCCGGCTCGAGCTGGACGGCGAGCCGATCACGGTGACGGGCGAGGGCGACGGGCCGGTGGAGGCGTTGGTGCACGCCTTGACCGAGCACTGGGGTGTTGTCTTCGATGTCGTCGACTACACCGAGCACTCAATCGGCCGGGGGGCGGGCGCCGAGGCCGTCGCCTATGTGGAGAGCGTCGGCGAGGACGGCGCCCTCCGGTGGGGCGTGGGCGTGGACCACAGCATCACCACGGCGTCGTTGCGGGCGGTGCTGGCCGCCTTCGAGCGGCAGCTTCCCTAGTGGTGCGTCGCACCACTAGTCGGTCAGCGTCGCGGGCGCGCTTCGTTGACGGTCAGGCTGCGACCGCCGAAGTCGCTCCCGTTCAGCTCCGAGATGGCGCGGCCGGCGCTCGCGTCGTCCATCTCCACGAACCCGAACCCCCGGGAGCGCCCGGTGTCGCGATCGTTGATGACGTTGGCTGACAAGACGGTCCCGAACGGGGCAAAAAGCTCCTCGAGACCCTGGTTTGTGGTGTTGAACGGCAGGTTGCCGACGTATATGTTCACTAGTGCACGTCCTCTCGTACAGGGGCAATCTAACCGGCGCCGCCCCTTCCGCGTCTATTCGAGCGGAGCGGCCGCCGCTCCCGGCGCCGCTCCGGCCCCCTGGCGCATACCCTGGCGAGCCATGACCGCGCCCGGCCCCGCCGCCCCGCCCCGAGACGTCGCCCCCCTCGGCGAGGCTCGTCGCCTCATAGGCCGCCAAGTCCGCCGAGCGCCCAAGGAGTTCGCTTTCGGCGGGATGGGCGCCCTGCTCTACGCGGTGATGACGATCGTCTCCTCCTATGTGGTGGGTTGGGCAGTCGACTCCGTCCTGCTCCCCGCCGCCGAGTCGGGCCGCGTCGCCGCGGCCTCACTGACGGCCGCCGCGGCCGCCGTCGTCGGCGTGTCCGTGGCCAGGGCGGTCGGCATCACCGGCAGGCGCCTGGGCGCCTACCTCGCCCAGCAGCGTCTCCAGTGCCGCGACCGGGTCGAGGTGACGAGCAAGTACCTCGACCTGCCCATCGAGTGGCACCGCCGCCACTCGACCGGCCAGCTTCTCGCCAACGCACACGAGGACGTCGAGGCCGCCTCCTTCATCGCCGCTCCCCTGCCCATGGCCTTCGGCGTCGTGGTGATGCTCCTCGTCACGGCCGTCCTCTTGGTCGTCACCGACCCGTTCCTGGCCCTGATCGGGCTCGCCTCGGGACCTCTCCTGCTGCTCGCCAACTACATGTATCAGAGGCGGATGCGCTCTGTGGCCGCCCGGGCGCAGAGGCTCCGAGCCGAGGTCGCCGACATCGCCCACGAGTCCTTCGACGCGGCTCTGGTCGTCAAGACCCTTGGCCGGGAGGGCGCCGAGGTCGGCCGGTTCGGGGAGCGGTCCGATGAGCTGCGGGATCGCATGGTCGAGGTCGGCCGTCTGCGCGCCGTCTTCGACCCCGTGATCGAGGCCCTGCCCTCGATCGGCATCCTGGCGGTGCTCGCCGTGGGCGCCTGGAGAGTCGATCAGGGCGCTCTCACCGTCGGCGCCCTGGTCACCTTCGCCTACCTCTTCAGACTGATCGCCATGCCGATGCGGGTGTTCGGCTGGCTTCTGGGCGAGGCGCCTCGAGCGGCGGCGGGGCTCGACCGCGTGGAGAGCGTGCTTCGCGCCGAGGAGACGGTCGTCTACGGGACCCGGTCGGCGGGCGGGGGCGCCGCCGCGGCGGCGTCCGCCGAGTCGGCCTCGTACCTTCACCCGGAGACTGAGCACGCCGACCTCTCCGACCCGGCCGGCCCGACGGTCTCAGCCGCCGCGGGGCAACGAGGAGGCGAGGGGCGACGGGGCGTCGAGTCGGTCTCCCTGGACGTCTCGCCGGGGACGACCGTGGCCCTCGTCGGGCCGACAGGGGCGGGGAAGTCGACGGTGGCCCACCTACTGGCGCGTCTGTTCGACCCCAACACCGGTCGTATCCGCCTCGACGGCCACGGGCTTGTCGACCTTGACAGAGCCGCCCTTGCCGAGTCGGTGAGCATCGTCCTCCAAGAGACGTTCCTCTTCAACGACACAGTTCGCGAGAACATCACCCTCGGCGAGCCGTTCGATGACGCCGAGGTGCGCCGGTCCGCCGAGCTGGCTCAGGCCGACGGGTTCATCCCCGAGCTTGACCGCGGCTACGAGACCGTCGTCGGGGAACGGGGCGCCTCCCTCTCGGGCGGTCAACGTCAGCGGATCGCCCTGGCCCGCGCTCTCATCCGCAAGCCTCGGCTGTTGGTCCTCGACGACGCCGTGTCCGCGGTCGACCCGGCGGTGGAGGGCGAGATCCTGGCGGGCCTCGAGTCTCTGCGCGCCAGCGTCGTCATCGTCGCCCACCGCAGGTCGTCCATCGTCCTCGCCGACGAGGTGATCTACATCGAGGACGGCCGGGTCGTCGACCGCGGCTCCCACGACCGGCTCTACGCCTCCGTCCCGGCATACAGGGACCTGATCGACGCCTACGAGCGCGACGAGGCGCCGGCGTGACTGGGCCGACTACGAGGCCTCCCGCCAAAGAGGGGCGAGAGGGCGCCTTCGCCACCGTGCGGCGAGGCCTGGCGCTCTCCCCGGAGCTTCGCCGCGGCCTGCTCGGGACGATCGCCGTTGCCCTGGCGGCGACGGCGGGCCGCGTGATAGTCCCAATCGCGATTCAGCAGGTCATCGACGGCGGGCTTCAGGGCGAGTCGGCGGACATGGGTTTCGTCGCACGGATGACGCTGGCGGCGCTGGGCGCTGTGGCGGCGACGGCGGCGGCGACCGGCTGGATGCACCTGCGGCTGGCCAGGGTGTCGGAGACCGCACTCTCCGGGTTGCGGATCAGGGCGTTCCGCCACATCCACGACTTGTCGATGCTCCATCAGGCGAGCGAGCAGCGCGGCGCCCTCGTGGCCCGGGTGACCTCCGATGTCGATTCGATCAGCCGGTTCATGCAGTGGGGCGGCCTGATGCTCATCGTCCACACCGGTCAGGCGCTCATCGCTGTGGCGGCGATGCTGGCCCTCTCGCCCCGCCTCGGGCTTGTGGTGCTCGCCCTGGTCCCGTTCATCGTCTTGATGATCAGGGCCTTCCAGGGTCGTCTCCACCTCGCCTACCTGAAGGTGCGGGAGCGGGTCGGCCGCTCCCTCGCCGTCCTCGCTGAGACGGTGGTGGGGGCGCCGGTGATCCGGGCCTACGGAGTCGAGGAACGAACACGGCGGAGACTCGATGAGGCGTTCGAGAGCCAACGCGCCGCCGCGGTGAAGGCGGGGGCGATCTCGGCGTCGTTCTCTGGGGCCGGCGAGCTGTCCTCCTCGGTTGTGGTGGCCGCTGTGCTTGCGGTCGGGGCTGCGATGGCGGCCTCGGGGGCGGCGACCGTCGGCGTGGTGACGGCGTTCCTGTTCTTGGTCCAGTTGTTCATCCAGCCGGTGCAGATGCTCGGCGAAGCGGTCAACGAGGCCCAGACCGCCGTGGCGGGGTGGCGCCGGGTCTTGAACATCTTGGACATCGCCCCTGATGTGACCGACCCCGGCGAGAGGGGCGTCGATCTTCCCGGCGAGCCGGTCGGGGCGCGCTTTGATTCTGTGACCTTCAGCTACCCCCGACGCGGCGAGCGGGCCTCCGAGGCCGGGTCGCCTCCCGCGCTGTTGGAGACGACCGTCGAGATACCGGCCCGGCAGCGGGTGGCCGTGGTCGGCGAGACCGGGGCCGGCAAGACCACGTTCGCCAAGCTGCTCGCCCGTCTCATGGACCCGACCGAGGGCGCCGTGTCGATCGCAGGGATCGACGCCCGCGACATCCGCTTCGAGTCGCTGAGGGACCGGGTGGTGATGGCCCCTCAGGAGGGAGCGTTGTTCCGGGGGACGATCGCCGACAACGTCGGCATGGGGAAGCCCTCGGCGGGTCGGCGAGAGCTTGAGGAGGCGTTTGAGGATCTCGGGTTGAGCGACTGGCTCGGGGAGCTGGCGGCGGGCTTGGACACCGCAGTCGGAGAGCGCGGCGGGGCCCTGTCCGTGGGCGAGCGTCAGCTTGTGACGCTGGTGCGCGCCGCCATCGCCGACCCCGACCTCCTGATACTTGATGAGGCGACGTCGGCGGTCGACCCGGTCACCGAGGTCCGCATCAGTCGGGCCCTTCGCAAGCTGACGACGGGCCGGACCGTGGTGACCATCGCCCACAGGCTCTCCACGGCCGAGGCCGCCGACCGCGTCCTGGTGTTTGATCGGGGCCGCGTCGTGCAGGACGGGCCGCACCGCGACCTGATCCGGGAGCGCGGCGCCTACGGGCGCCTGCACGCCTCATGGCGGCGCGGCGCCGCCGACCGCCCCAGCCGCTGAGCGTGTGCAGTAGTACCGACGAGAGCCGCAATTCTGCATACGCATCGCCCGGCTCTCGGCTCAGAGCGGCAACATGCCGGCGAGGTCGGCCGCCACGGCTCTCGCCTTCTCCGACATCACCCGATGCTGAGCGTGAGGGTCGGGGCCTGCCGCGGCGCTGACATCGACGTAGATCTTCAGTTTCGGCTCCGTTCCGCTCGGCCGCACCAGGGCCCGGCCCGACTGCCCGAGCGACAGCTCCACCAACGCCTGCTCCCCCAGCCAGGCGGGCCGCGACGACCCTCCGGCGCGGTAGTCCGTCAGCCCGGTAACCCGCTCGCCCCCCACCGACCGCGGCGGCGACTCCGCCAGGCGGTCGACCGCGGCTCGAATCGCCTCGGCGCCGTCCTTCGAGACGATCGAATGTTGCGAGTCGGCCCAGACGCCGGCAATGCCCCAAAGCTCAGCCAGCCGGTCGAGCGCCGTCTCGCCCCTCTCGCGGAGACCGGCGACCAAGTCGCAGAAGACGAGGGCGGCCGATATCCCGTCCTTGTCGCGCACGGTCGGCCCGACCGCGTACCCCAGGGCCTCCTCGTAGCCGAACACGAAACGCCCCTCGCCCGCCGCCTCGAGGGCCAAGCCTGCGTTGGCTATCCACTTGAACCCGGTGAGGGTGACCTCGTGCCGCGCTCCCCGGGCCTCGGCCAGCCGGGCGAGCATCGGGCTGGAGACAATCGAGTTGACCACAATCGGCCGATCGGGGCCCTCATGGCCCCTGAGCACATAGTCGCCGAGAAGAACACCCACCTCGTTTCCGCTGAGACGGCGCCATGCGGGCCCGTCCTTGACGACGGCGGCGAGCCTGTCTGCGTCCGGGTCGTTGGCGATGATCAGGTCGGCGCCCAACTCGTCCGCCAGGCTCGCGGCCAGCTCAAGGGCGCTGTCCTCCTCCGGGTTCGGGAAGTCGACCGTTGGGAAAGCGCCGTCGGGCTCGGCTTGGGCCGGGACCGTGAGAAGGCCGGTGTGGCCGGCCCTCCGGAACACGGCGCCAATGGCGGCGCCGCCCACCCCGTGCATTGGCGTGTAGACGATCTTCATGTCCGAGCTCCGGGGGTTGGGCCGGGAGGCGCTCACCTCCTCCCAGTAGCGGTCGAAGATGTCGTCGGGAGCAGGCGCCGCCAGGCGGGAGGCCCCGGCGAACACCCCTTCGACTCTGGGGACCTCGTCGGCTCGCCCGACCTTGTCGATCGCCCCGGCGATGGCCGCGTCGACCGGCGCGATGATCTGAGCCGCGTTGGCCGCGTACACCTTCAGGCCGTTGTCCGCGGGCGGGTTGTGCGAGGCGGTCACGACGACGGCCGCTGCGGCGGCAAGGACCTTGGCGGCGAAGGCCGCCAGCGGGGTCGGGGCCGCGTCGGGGAAGAAGACAACCGGGATCCCGGCCGCGGCGAGCACGCCGGCGGCGTCTTCGGCGAAACGCCGGCTCATCGGGCGGGCGTCGAACGCCACGACGACCGGGTCTTCGGGGAGATCGGCCCGCTCAGCGAGGAGATGGTCGGCCAAGCCCCGAGCCGTGCGGATCACGACCGCTCTGTTCATCCTGTTGGGCCCGGCCCCGACCTCGCCGCGGATCCCGGCGGTGCCGAAACGCAACATCCCGGCCATCCGCGACGACAACTCCGCCTCGTCCCCGGCTTTGATCAGAGACCGCAGCTCGGCCCGCGTCGCCGGGTCGGGGTCGGCATCGACCCACTCCCGGGCCCGATCAAGGAGGTCACTCACGCGTCGAGAGGCCGATCACCCGGACCGCTGCTGCCATCGCCAGGCGTCGGCGCACATCTCGGCCAACCCGCGGCCGGCTCTCCAGCCCAGCCTCTCCTCGGCCTTGGTCACGTCGGCCCAGGTGGCGGCCACGTCGCCGGGGCGGCGCCCGACCACCTCGTAGGGGACCGGCCTCCCGGACGCCTCCTCAAACGCGTGGATCAGCTCAAGGACGCTGTGCCCGCGGCCCGCGCCGAGGTTGTAGACATGGGCGCCGGGGTCGGCGGCGTGAGCGTCGAGTGCCGCCACATGGCCTTCGGCGATGTCGACCACATGCACATAGTCGCGAACCCCGGTGCCGTCCTCGGTCGGGTAGTCGCCCCCGAACACCGACACCTGGGGCAGCTCCCCGTCGGCCACCTTCGCCACGAACGGCATGAGGTTGCTGGGCGTGCCTCGAGGGTCCTCGCCGATCAGCCCCGAAGTGTGGGCGCCCACCGGGTTGAAGTAGCGGAGAAGGGAGACGCTCCACTCGGGGTTGGCGCGTTGCGCGTCGAGGATGATCCGCTCAGACATGATCTTCGTCCAGCCGTAGGGGTTGACGGCCTCGCCGATCGCCGCCTCCTCGGTCAGGGGGAGGGTCTCGGGGTCGCCGTAGACCGTCGCCGAGGAGCTGAAGACGAAGGCGCCCACCCCCGCCTCCAAGAGGGCCTCGATGAGGGCGATGGCGCCGCCGACGTTGTTGTCGTAGTAGGCCAGCGGGCTCGCCACGGACTCCCCAACGGCCTTGAGCGCCGCGAAGTGGATGCAAGCGTCGATCCCGTCTCGGGCGATCGCCCGCATGGTCGCCGCGTCCCGGACGTCGGCCTCACAAAGCTCGAGCCTCGTCCCTGTGATCTCCGCCAGGCGGGCCATGACCGACCTGCGGGCGTTGCAGAGGTTGTCGACGACCACCGGCTCGTGCCCGGCCCCGATGAGCGACGCGACGGTGTGGCTGCCGATGAAGCCGGCGCCGCCGGTGACTAGCACGCGCATGCCCCAAGGCTACCTCCGGCCGCCTTCGCCCAGCCCGGGCCGTCGCTCGGGCCGCTCCCCGGCCCCGGCCGGGACTCGGTCCTCGAAGGGGAGGGCGGGATGATCGTCGAAGCGAGGGCGCCGCTCCAGGCCGTTCCACACCAGGTTGTCCATGAACGCCCAGGAGCGCCGGTGTATGGCGCTGGGGCCCATCGCCTGGAGGCCGGCCTTGTGGACGGGACAGGGGTATCCCTTGTTCCCCTCGAAACCGTACCCAGGGTACTCCGCGGCCCGCTCTCGCATCATCCGGTCCCGCGTCACCTTGGCCAGCACCGACGCCGCCGCGATCGAGAGCGACGTCCGGTCGCCGCCGACGATCCCGCGGGCGCCGCCCACGAAGTCCCAGCGCCCATCGACGAGGATGTGGTCGGGCTCGGCTCCCAGCCCTTCGACGGCGCGACGTGCGGCAAGCCGTTGAGCGGCCGACATCCCCAGCGTGTCGCACTCATCGTGGGTCGCGTGCCCGACGGACCAGGCGACGCACCAGTCGGCGATTCGATCGAACAGGGTCTCCCGCTCGCGCTCAGTGAGCATCTTGGAGTCCCTGATCTTGTAGACGCGCCGGTCCCTCGGCACTACCGCGGCGCCGACGGTGAGCGGTCCCGCCCAGGCGCCCCTCCCGACCTCGTCGACCCCGACGACCACGACGCTCTCGTCGACCCACAGCTCCCTCTCGACGCTCAACCCCGGAGATCGGCGCCTCAGGGAGGGGCGGAGCTTGGGGGCTGCGGTCACAAGCTCAGCGTAGGCGGCCCTGCGGGCCGACTCGGGTCTTCAGTTGAGCTCGACGTGATCTGGGTAGGTGGAGACGAGGGCCAGCGACCCGGCCTGGCGCCTGAGCACCCGCCGCCACATGCCCTCGGGGGCGTCGAACGGGTCATCCGGGGCGGCTTGGACGACATACCACGAGCCCATGGTCAGTTCGTCGCTCAGTTGCCCCTGTCCCCATCCGGCGTAGCCGGAGTAGACCCGCACAGGGGGGCCGTCGTCGGCAGGGCTGTTCCCGAGGTCGATCAGCCCGAGGCCGGGGACGCCGACGGCCATGCCTTCGGCGCCGCCGCCGACGCCTATCGCGGTCTGCGGCGCCACCGGCCCGCCGTAGTGGACCAACCCGGGGCGCGCCGCCCGGGCCGACCACTCGGGCAGGTGATCCTCGATCTTCTCGGTCGTGGGTCGGTTGAGGACCACGCCGACCGTCCCCTCCTCGTCGTCTTGAAGAATCAGGACCACAGTCCGGTCGAAGTTGGGGTCGACGAGCCGCGGCGAGGCGATCAGCAGCTTGCCCGCGAGTGACTCCGACACCTCCCAATCGTGCCACACACCGGCCGATGCGTGTGCAGTTTCGCGGCTCTCGTCGGTACTACTGCACACGCTCAAGGCCTTCCGGCGCCCCGCCTCACGCCGGCAATCTCGGCCGGGTCACACCATCAGAGAATCGGGAACCTCACGAACTCATCCACATCGAGAGCGGCGAGCAGGACGCCGACGCTCTTCGGGACGAGCGAGTAACCCTCGGCCCTGCGGATCGTCTCGGGGGGGCCGACGCGGACTCTGTCCCCTCCCATGACCATGACCGACTCGGCGGCGGCCCTGGCGTTCTTCAGCCAATCGACGTCCGAGCCGTAGGACAGGGCGACCACGACCGCGGACTCGCCCCGCCACGCCATCAACGGCGTCTTGTAGACGGCCCCGGTCTTCCGCCCCTTGTGCTCGAGAACGCCGTGCCAGGGGATGCGGGAGGCATACGGCCTGGTCAGGCGGTTGGTCACGCGCCGATTGACTCGCCTCAACGACTGGGGCAGCGGCACACATCCCTCCTTCAGATCCTGTCGTTGATCCAGTCGATTATCTCGGCGACGATCTCGGGGCCTTCCGGCTCGTTGAGGATCTCATGCCGGAGCCCCGGGTAGAGCCTGCGCTCGACGCCGGAGAGCTCTCCCAGAAAGGCCGTCGATTGCGGCGGCACGATCGGGTCGGCCGCTCCGTGCAGGACGAGGGTCGGCGCCTCGATCCTGTCCGCGTCGGCGATGACGTCGCTCATCGCCTGAAACAGGGCCGCCCCGAGCCGCGTCGTGGACTTGACGTGCACAAGAGGGTCGGCGAAGTAGGCCCCGGCCACCGCCGGGTCGCGGGAGAGTTGATCGCCCTTAACCCCGTTGGCCATGTAGAGGCCGGGCGCCAGCTTGGCGGCTATCGGCGCCGCCGCCTTCTGCCATGCGGCGCCTCCCTCGACGCCGGGGGCCGTGACCACAAGAAGGTCCGCGGCGGGACGACGAGACTCCGCGTAGCCGAGGGCGAGGTTGCCGCCCAACGAGTGGCCCATGAGGATCACCGGCCTGCCCTGCTCCCGCGCCCAAGACATGTGCCGCTCGATCTGGTCGTGATAGCGGGACCAACGGTCGATGTCCCAGCGTTTGCCCCCGGTCCGGCCCGCGCCGATCAGGTCGAAGGAGCGCACATGCAGCCCTGCGCCGGAGAGAAGGTCGCCGACGCGCTCGTAACGCCCCGAGTGCTCAGCCAAGCCGTGGACCAAGACGACGATCGCCCTAGGGGACTCGTCGGGCGCCCAGTCGCGGATCAACTCGGCGCCGATGTCGGCTCGGGGGACGGGTGCTGCGACGCTCTTCAACGACTTCTCCTCTCGACAACGCCCGATCCTAGAGGTCACAGCCCTGGGGGTCGCAGCGTGAAGCGCGTGAGCCGGCCTGGGAAGTCGTCCCAGGCAATGATCTTCGCCGGCGTCAGCGTCCTGAGGCCGCCCGCGGTCTCATCGGACCACGAGTCGGGCGACGGGACGTACGTCGGCGCGTACTTGCGGGAGAGCTCGTCGGAGAGGCGGCCGCCCAACTCCCCCGCGATCGGGTCGGAGGCGACGGAGACTCCCTCGACGATCGTCACTTCGTTGTCGCCGACGGACAGGGCGCAGGCGCCGTCCTCGGCCAGGTTCTTGGCATGCCGAGTCTGAGGCGACCCGTCGTACCAGAAGGCGCCGTCGAGCCAGGCGCCCCACCGAGGCACGACATGGGGCCGCCCGTCGGGCCTGGTCGTCGAGAGCCAGTAGGTGCGGGCGCGGGCCAGCCGGTCGACGACCTCATCCCAGGAGAGGAAACCCCCGGCGGCCTCCGCGCCGTAGCCGTCGGGTATCTCAGGGCGGTCGACGCGCACGATCAGGCCTTGTGGAAAGGCGGCTTGGCCAAGCGGCCCGGCGCCCAGCGGCCCCGGATCTCGACTTCAATCGCCTCCGACCCGTCGGGGGGCGGTGCGATGTAGGCCAGCCCGACGCCGGTCTCAAGCATGGGGCTTATGTTCCCCGACGTGACGGCCCCCTCTCCCCCGCCCGACGTGCGAGCACGGTGGCCGGGCCTGGGTATGACCCGCTCCTTAAGGATGAACCCCGTCAGCCTCCGCGGAGCGCCGTCGTCCTGCTGCCGGGCGAGCGCCGCCTTGCCGACGAAGCCGCGGCCCATGGAGACGGCGAACTCGAGGCCGGCGTCGAGGGGCGTGGTCGTCTCGTCGATGTCTTGACCATGGAGCGGCAGCCCGGCCTCGAGGCGAAGCGTGTCCCGGGCGCCCAGGCCGCAAGGCTGCGCCCCCGCCTTGACCAGGGCCTCGAACAGCCTCGCCCCCGCGTCCGGTCCGGTCACGATCTCGCCGCCCGCCTCCCCCGTGTACCCGACGCCGGCGATGGCCGTCTCCGTTCCCCCCCAATCAACCGTCGCACACCGAAAGCGCCCTGGGCCGGCGCCCAGCGTTTCCTCGAAGACGGCGGGGGCGACGGGCCCCTGAAGGGCGATCATCGCGGTGCTCTCCCGGAGATCGGTCACGACGCAACCCGGCTCGGCGGCGAAAGCGCCCATGACCCGGTCATGGCTCGCAGCGTTGGGCATGAGCCAGAACCGCTCGGCGCCCCACCGCCAGACGATCATGTCGTCGATGATCCCCCCGTCCTCGTTGAGGATCATCGTGTACTGGCACCGTCCCGGATCGACCCGGTCGATGTCGTTGCAGAGAAGGCGCCGCGCGGCGAGCCGCCCGCCGGGCCCGGTCAGCTCGAACCGCCCCAGATGGGAGATGTCGAAGACCCCTGCGCCGGCGCGCACGGCGCGATGCTCGGCGAGGACCGACTCGTACCGGGCCGGCATCTCCCAGCCTGCGAACTCGGTGAAACGGGCGCCCAGGGCCTCGCTCGCCCGATGCAGCGGCGACCGGCTCATCCCGTCAGGCCCCTCCCCTGTCCTCAAGCCGAACGACCTCGGGCCGGCCGGGGATCCGAGCCGGCGGAGCGGCCTCCTCGAGGTGGTCCGGCTCCTCAAGCCCGTACTTCACCACGAGGTGGAGGTAGTCCCTCTGGTAGAAGACCTTGCATCTGACGTCGGGGTGAAGGGCCTTGAGACGGCGGACTTTCCAGTTCTTCTTGGTGACCAGCTTCTGATTCATCGTGGTGATCTCGATGAACATGTCGTCGTCGGGCAGGTAGAAGTCGGGTGTGAACCACTTGACCGGGTCGCCGGCCTCGTCGAAGTCGATGGGGAAGCTCTCCGGCTCGTAGTCCCATGCGACTCCGTAGAAATCGAGAAGGAGGGCGAATTGACGCTCGCTGTTGTGGGCGAAGTCGACGTCGTGCGCCGCGGGGTGTGCCGTGCTCAGTTCGCTCCCGCCTCGATAACACCGGCCAAACCCGCTTGCTCGGGGAACAACTCGAGGATCGCCCCCTCCACATCGTCTCGGACCGGCCCGACGGCGATGCCGAAAACGCCTTGCCCGCCGCGGAAGACGTCGACGACCTCCTCCGCGGTCTTGGCTGCGTAGATGGTTTTCCCGTCGCTGAGCAGCGTCACGTCGGCCAACGGCTTGTCGGTGTTGAGCTGGTCTCTGAGCATCTCCACGGCGGAGCGGATTCGCTTCAGGCTCATCCCCGCGTCCAAGAGGCGTTTGATCACCTTGAGCTGAACGACGTCGATGAACGAGTAGAGGCGTTGGGTGCCCGAGCCGTTGGCCTGCTTGAGCGAGGGCGTTATCAAATTCGTCCTTGCCCAATAGTCGAGTTGCCGGTAGGTGATGCCCACCAGCCTGCACACTTGTGGGGCGCGATAGCCGCCCTGTGTCATTTTGTCCTCCGGTCGCACATATGCCGTTCCGCCAACGGGCAAGTTAGCCCCCTCGCCGGCGCCGTGTCAACGTTCTCTACTGGCTGATCGGCTGGAGGAGCTTGGCCGCCTGGCGAACCTGTTCCCTGGTCCCAACCAGGACGAGGCGGTCTTCGGCGGCCATCACCGTGGCGGGGTCCGGGTTGACCTCCATCTGCCCGTCGCGCCCCTCGACGGCGAGGATCAACGCTCCGCTCTTCTGGCGGATGCGGGAGTCTCTGATGGACCAGCCGTCAAGCGCGCAACCCGCCCGGACGTCGACTTCTTCGACATGGAACTCAAGTGGGCTCCCCCCGACGACAACATCGAAGATCTGCGCCAGCTCCGGCCTGACGGCGAGAAGCGCCAGCCGCTCGGCGCCCACGGCCTGCGGCGCCACCACGGCGTCGGCGCCTGCGAGGCGCAGCTTCCTCTCCGACTCCAGCTCGGTGGCTCGGCAGATCACGCGGAGATCGGGGGTCAACGCCTTGGCCGACAGCGCGATGACAAGGTTGTCCGAGTCGTCGGCGACACACGCGATCAGCGCTTGCGCCGAGCCGATTCCCGCCAGCTCCAAGACGTCGTTGTGGGTGGCGTCGCCCCGCACGACCAAGGCGCCCGCCGCCTCGGCGGCGTCGGCGCGGGGACCCTTCGACTCGACCATGACGGAGTCGATCCCGGTGGCGCTCAACTCGCGCCATGTGCCGCGCCCCACCCGGCCCCAACCGCAGATGATCACATGGTTTTTCAGTTGCCCGACTTGCCTCGCCATCGATCCTCTCTTTCGGACCTCGCCGAGGTCGACCAGGTACTCAATCGAAGAAGCAGCCGTGAAGATAGCCACACCGAACCCCGAGAGCAGGATGAGCACCGTCCACATCTGACCGGTCGGCGAGAGGTCGAAGACCTCCCCGAACCCAACCGTCGTGATGGTGATGATCACCATGTAGAAGGCCTCGAAGGCGTTTGCCTTCTCGATGATCATGTAGCCGGCGGTGCCCACCGCGGCGATCACGGCCAAGGCCTCAAGGCCGTAGAGGATTCGCTTGCGGAGTTTCACTCGGGGTGCTCGGGCCCTTCGCTGCGCAGGAAGTCCTCAGCGGTGGCGCCCTCCAAGAACTCGCGGAACTCGGCGATCTTGTCCTCCTCGTCCCCGTCCTCGATCTGCACCGCGGCCTCGTCGAGCACCTCCGCGAGGGCGAGCAGCGGCGTCCCGGTGCGGACGGCGAGTGCAATGGCGTCGGAGGGCCGCGCTGAGATCTTGACGGTCTCGCCGGCGACGTCCAGCTCGAGGTCGGCGTAGAAGACCGAGTCGCGCATCTCCGTGATGACCACGCGTGTCGCCAACGCCCCGACGGCGTCGATGACGGATCTCAGGAGGTCGTGGGTGAGCGGCCGCGGCGGGACGGCGCCCTCCAACGCGATGGCGATGGCGGAGGCCTCGTTGACGCCGATCCAGATGGGGAGGTAGCGGTTCCCGTCCTGCTCGCGCAGCAGGATGATCGGCTGGTTCGAGGGCAGCTCAACGCGCACCCCCACGATCTGCAACTCGACCATCCCGCTCTTCGAGGCCATGCGGAGAGGTTATCACCGCGTCGGCCGCGTCAGTGAGCGCGGAGCGCCCGCCACAACACCGCGGGGTCCTCGACGAAAGGCTGCAAGTCGAGCACGGCCCAAATGGAGCGGAGGTTGCGGTAGATGCCCTCCCAGTCGAGTCCGTAGCCGAGCAGGAACTCGTCGCCGACCTCAAAGCCCCGGTACTCGATGGGGACGTCGGTCAGCCTGCGCCTGGTTTTGTCGAGCAACGCCGCGGCGCTGACCGAGGCCGCTCCCCTGTCGCGCATCATCGCGCGCAGCACCTTGAGCGTGAGGCCCGTGTCGACGATCTCCTCCACTACGATCACGTCGCGCTCGAACACCGGCGCCATCAGGTCCATGGAGATGCCGATGCGGCCGCTCTCCCCGAACCGGTTGAGGGCGAGGAACTCGACCTCACAGGGCGGGTCGAAGCGACGCACCAGGTCGGCGGCGAACGGGAAGGCCCCGTTGAGGACGATCACGAAGATCGGGTCGCGTCCCCGGTAGTCGCCGACCATCGCCTCGCTCAGCTCGGCGACCCGCGAACTGATGTCCGCCTCCGAGATGACCTCGACGGCGCAGGAGCATTCGGTCATCGGTCTCCGATGAGCAGATCCCACCAGAAGGCGGCGGCGCCTCGCAGCGAGACCTCGGGCTTGGGCCGCCTTGTGATCACGACCGGGGGCGGCGCCGCGGCTCCGATCGGCGGAGACGGCGCCGCGGCGGGGGGTGAGGTCACCAGGCCTTGCGCAGCCAAGTGCACATAGGCTTCGACGCCGCTTGACGCCCGCGGAGTCTCGGCAGGCTCAGGGGAGTTGCCGAGGGAGATGGCGGCGTAGCGGCCGAGGCTCTCGAAAGCCCAGTCGAGGAGGCCCCTGACGTCGTTCAGGTGGGCCTGTTCCCCCTCGGCGCCGAGGACCACGACGTAGAGCCGTCGGCCGTCCCGCTCGGCGGAGGCGACCATCGTGAGCTTCGCTCGCGTCGTGTAACCCGTCTTGACGCCCGCCATCCCCCCATAATCGTGGAGCAGGAGGTTGGTGGCCCGCCCGACACGACTCGTCCCGTCCGGGGCGTCGGGGAGAACCAGGAGCCGGGATCTCACCGCGTCGCGGAACACCGGGTTGGCCATCGCCTCACGCGCGACGGCCAGCAGGTCTCTCGCGGTCGAGTGGTGGTCGGGGGCGTCCAGCCCGTGAGGGTTCGCGAAACGGGTCTTCGTCAAACCCATCTCCGCGGCCTTGTCGTTCATCAGGGCAACGAACTCGCTGACTGAACCGCCCACATGCTCGGCTATCGCCGTCGCCGCGTCGTTGGCGGAGTGGATGAGGGCGGCCTGGATCAAGGTCTTGAGTGACAGCGTCTCCCCTTTGACCAGACCGATCTCCCGCTCCCCCGCGCCGGCCGCTGTCCCCGAGATCGTGACGAGGGACTCGGGATCGGATCTCTCCAGAGCGACGAGAGCGGTCATGATCTTGGTGGTCGACGCGATATGCCTCGTCTCGTCCGGCGACCGCGAGGCGAGGGTCAAGTCCCCCGCCTCGTCATAAACCAGCCACGCCTCGGCTGTGACGGGAGGCGGCCCCGTGACGCTGATCCCGTCGTCGGGCCTCGGGGGGAAGACAAGGGGCGCGGCGGCCGCCGCCGGGGCGAGCGTCAAGCACATGGCCGCCGCGAAGGCGGCGCCGGCGGGGCGGTGCCTCATCAGGTGATTTGCCGCCTGAGCTCGACGGCGAGAAGCGCCTTGTGCATCGCATGCACGGAGTCGGAGCACAACTCGAGGACGTCGAGGGCCCGCGCTTTCGCCTCGGGGCTCGAGGACTTGACCAACGGCGCCACGAGCTGCGCCAGAAGGTCGGACTCACGGTGCACCGAGAGGCGGATTGAGCGGAGGTGCCTCGGCTCGAGGCCGTGCTCCATCAACCTCCTGGCCTCCGACCCGACGACGCCCGCCTCCGGCGGGAACATGGAGGCCCCCGCCAACGGCTGGATGAGGCCGACGTCGATCAGATCCGCCAACTCCTCCTCCGTCAGCCCCGACCGCTTCAGCAGGGACCGCCTGTCGAGAGGGGCCTTGGCCTCGCCCAGCCGCGTCGACGGCGCCTCCGCCCCGCCCGGGGCCTCCCCGCGCTCCCACAGGGTCAACTTCGACTTGATCACTTTCAGCGGCAGGAAATGGTCTCGCTGCTGTTGGAGGATGAAGCGGAGCCGGGCCATGTCGTCTTCGTCGAATTGCCGGTACCCGCTGGGCGACCGGCCGGGGTCGATCAACCCCTGGCTCTCCAGGAACCGTATCTTCGACACCGACGCGTCGGGGAAGTCGTCGCGGAGGAGGTTGATCGCCTCCCCGATGCTCAGCGGCTTCGCCTCACCCATCCCCGCGGGCCACCACGAAGTGGAATCGCCCGACCATCACCTCGTCGCCGGGGTTGAGATCCGTTCGATCCACGCGGTCGTCGTTCACATAGGTGCCGTTGGTGGAGCCGCTGTCCTCGACGGCGATGGTCTCCCCCGAGACCGCGAAACGGCAGTGGCGCCTCGACACGGTGACGTCGTTGAGGAAGATGTCGCTCTTCGGGTGGCGGCCCACGGTGGTGTCGCCCGGCCTCAACAGGTAGGTCATGCCCGTCCTGGGGCCGCGCTCGATCACGATGGCGAATCCGGACAGGCCTTTGATGTGAGCGGCCTCCTCCGGGCTGAGGGGGCGCCCGGCGCGGTCGGTCAGCGGGACGTACAGGACCGTCGGGTCGCTCTCGACCTCAACTTCAGGCGCCGACCTGTCCTCGTCGCGGTCGCGGTCGTCAGTCATGGCGTGTAGATCATAGGGCCCGCCGCCTACTCGGTGAGGTCCCTGTACCCGGCAGCGTCGAGAAGCCCCTCCGCGGACGGCTCACCGTCGACTTCGATCTCGGCCAGCCAACCCTCCCCGTAGGGGCTTGCGTTGACGAGCTCGGGGTTGTCGGCCGCCTCCCTGTTGGCCGCCGTCACCGTCCCGGCGAACGGGGCGTAGATCTCGCCGACCGACTTGGTGCTCTCAATCTCAGCCAGAAGGTCGTCCTTGGCGACCGACGCCCCCACAGCGGGCAGCTCGATGTAGACGACGTCTCCAAGCTGATCTTGGGCGTAGTCGGTGATCCCGACCCGGATCAGCGAACCGCCCTTCCGGCGGATCCACTCGTGCTCCTCGGTGTAGAGGAGATCCTCAGGCGCCTCCATCAACTCTCCTTGGCTGTCGGGCCCGACTCTACCCCGACGAGCCGCAGGCGGGCGTCAACGAGGTACTGAAACGTCACTACCCAGTAGAGGGCGAGGCCGATCACGGCGGCGACCCAGGCGAAAGGCGCCGTCAGGCTCTCCAAGACTCCCCCCTTCGCCAAATAGAAGGCAGGGATGGCCCCGTAGAGGATGAAGGTCGAGACTTTGCCGAGGTGACGCACCTCGAGCGTTCCCCGCCCCCTGACCGCCAGCGTCAGGGTCACCGCGCTCATGAGCGCTTCCCTGACGATCAGGAGCCAGCCGATGGCCGGGGGGATCACCGAGGCGATCATGCCCCCGATCACCGCCGACGCGATCATCAGGCGGTCGGCCGCAGGGTCGAGGGCCTTCCCCAGGCGCGTCACCTGATTGAGCCTCCGGGCCAGTCGGCCGTCGATCCAGTCGGTCCCCCCGGTGAGGAAGATGATGATTGCCGCCAGGGTGTGGTCCTCCGCGGCGAGCAGGGCCCACCAGAAGAGGCCGACGCCCAGCAGACGGGCGAGTGAGATGACGTTGGGGATCGTCAGGATGCGGTCGGAGGCCGTATCGCCGGGCACCGGGCGAGGGTAACGCTACGATCGCGGTTTCTCGGGCTGTGGCGCAGCTTGGTTAGCGCGCTTGACTGGGGGTCAAGAGGTCGGGAGTTCAAATCTCCCCAGCCCGACCCAGAGCCCCGGGCGACGCCCGGGGCTCTGGACCCTCATCGAGGCTCGTCGCAACAGGGGTCTTGCGTCGCCGCCGTCTCTTCGGTAGTTGTCAGGTGAGAGGCCGCGCGCCCTGACCCGAGGTTGCCGTGAACTCCGCGGCCGCTGCGGGAAAGAAAGGGCGTGGAACCGCAGCGGGACGATGCGCGCTTGATTCGCGCATCGCTATCTGACCCGGCCGTTTTCGGCGGCATCTTTGACCGCCACGCCTCCGAGTTGCTCGCGTATGTGGTGCGCCGGGTGGGCGCCGCCGACGGCGAGTCGGTGTTGGGCGAGTTGTTCCGGGTGGCGTTCGAGTCGCGCGCCCGGTACGACCTCAGCCGCACCGACGCCAGGCCTTGGTTGTACGGGATCGCCGCCAACCTGGTGATGAAACACCACCGCTCGGTCGGCCGGCTGCGGTCGGCGCTCGAGCGGCTTGCCCTGCGTCAAGAAGGCAGGCCGGTGCCGTTCGACCAGCGTATCGTTGACGCCGCGGCCTACCGCCAGCTTTGCGCCCGGGTCGCCGGGGCGATCGAGGAGTTGCCGGACCACGACAAGGAGGTGGTGTTGTTGTACGCATGGCAGGGTCTCAGCTACGCCGAGATCGCCGAGGCGCTCGACATCCCCGTCGGCACGGTCCGCTCGCGGCTCAACCGGGTCCGGAGGGAGTTGCGCGAGCTTCGATCGGGGATTTGGGAGGAACCGTCATGAGCGATTCGGAGGGCCGCGCAAGCGACCCGCTCGACGTCGTCCGAGACCTCGCCCCTCAGGTCGGCGAGCAACCCGGGCTCGTCATGCGGGCGAGGACAGACCTCATGGAGAGCGTCACGCGGCGGTTTCGGCGCGAAGCGGTGTTGCGGCGAGCGCGCCGCGCCGCCGTCCCGGCCGCGGCCGCGGCGTTGCTGATCGCCGCGGCGGTCGCATGGGTGGTCGTGCAGGCCGGCGATCGGCCGACGCTGCGATGCCCGAACGGCGCGGCCATACGCTATGTGACCGGCGACCCGGTAGCGGATTGCGCCGCCGAGTGGCGCCGGTCGACGGCACAGTCGCCGCCGCCGATGACGGCGTACGACGACGGCCGGGGCGGGGTGCATGTGCTTCCGGAGGGCGAAGTCGCCCCTCCAGGCTACACCGCCCTCGAGCCCGGGCCGCTTGAGAGCCGCCCCTAGAAGATCCTGTCGATCAGCCACAGAACCCCCTGAATCAGGCGCCAACCCAGATAGAGGACGGTCAGGGCGATCATCAACTTGAAGGTGAACGGCGCCTTGATGTCGCCCGGCTCGGGCCGATTCTCCTCGCTCATCGCTTCGGACGGGTCCTGGCGACGAAACGAAGCGGCGCGCCGACGAAGTCGTGACTCTCGCGCAGGCGGTTCTCCAAGAAGCGGAGGTAGGAGTCGGCCAACTCCCCGCCCGAGGTGAACAAGACAAACGTGGGAGGGGAGGTCCCCGCTTGGACGGCGTATTGGATCGTCGGCCGTCGGCCCGACTTGGCGGGCGGCGGATGGGCCAAGGTCCACCGACGGATGTCGCGGTTGAGGCGGCCGGTGGAGACCCGCCGCCCTCTGGCCTCAAGGACCGCCTCGACGACGGGTCCAAGTTTGCCGACCCGGGCGCCGGTCTCGGCCGAGATGCGGAGCACCGGCGCCCACGACAGGAACCCGAACCGGTCGGGCAGCGACCTCTCGGTCTTCTCCATCAGCTCCTCGTCGACGGCGTCCCACTTGTTGAGGAGGACCACCGCCGACACGCCGGCATCGACGATCTCAGCGGCGATCTTCTGATCCTGATGAACGACTCCCTGGCAAGCGTCGACCATGAGCAGCGCGACGTCGGCGCCGGCCAGCGCCTCCCGCGCCCGCAGGACGGCGTAGTAGTCGGCGCCCTCGTCGACTCGAGGCTTGCGCCGGATGCCCGCCGTGTCCACAACCCGGTACTCCACGCCGTCGATCATTGCGGTCGCGTCGATCGGGTCGCGGGTCGTCCCCGCGGCCTCGGAGACGATCACCCGCCGCTCCCCCACCAGCCGGTTGAGGAGCGTCGACTTCCCGACGTTGGGGCGGCCCACGATGGCGAGCCGCGGCGCGCCGCCCGTCTCCGGCGCCTCGCCGCGTTCGGGCAGTGCATTGACCACCGCGTCGAGGAGATCGCCGACTCCCCTGCCGTGATACGCGCTGACGGCGTGCGGCTCTCCCAGGCCGAGCCCCCAGAGTCGATCGGCGCCCCGTTCCGCCGCTGTGTTGTCCAGCTTGTTCGCTGCGAGGACGACCGGCGCGTCCGCCGACCTCAGGATGGACACAACGCCCATGTCGTCGTCGGTCGGCTCCGTGAGTCCGTCCACCACCAAGACGACGACATCCGCCCCGGAGACGGCGCCTTCGGCCTGCTCCCTCACGGCGCGGCTCAGATCTCCGTCGGACCCGGCCTCCCAACCGCCGGTGTCCACGACGATGAAGTCCCTGCCTGCCCAATCCGCCTCGAACTCCCGCCTGTCCCGGGTCGCTCCCGACAACTCGTCCACGACGGCGGAACGGGCGCCGATGACCCGGTTCACGAGAGTCGACTTGCCGACGTTCGGCCGGCCGACCACTGCGACGACGGGTAGAGCGCTCACGTCAGTCGCTGATCAGCTCCAGCGCCTCGGTCGCGGTCCAGCCGCGGTCCGCATCCAGCCTGCCGTCGCCTTCGGGAGGCGAAGCCGCGACCCCCGCCTCGACCAGGTGTTGCAGCGCGACCACGAAGGACCGGAGTTGCGGCGGCAGCGGGAAGTACTCCTGCTCCTCGACGGCGCTCCGCAGCTCGACCCCGCGCTCGGGGCGCAGATGATCGATGACCTCCCCGATGAGGTGATCGGGAGCGGACGCGCCGGCCGTCAACCCGACGACGGCGACGCCCTCAAGCCACTCCGGGGCGATGTCGGACGCGCTGTCGATGCGGTGCGCCGCGGCGCCGCACTCACGCGACACCCGGACCAGTGCCTGCGTGTTGGACGAGTTGTCGGAGCCGACCACGAGCACCAGCTCACACTCAGCCGCCAACATCCTGACCGCGTCCTGTCTATTGGTGGTCGCATAGCAGAGGTCGGACTTTCTTGCGGTCTTCAGGTCGGGGAACCGCTCCGACGCTTCGTCCACGATCTCCCGCCACTCGTGCACGCCAAGAGTCGTCTGGGCCGCGAGAGCCACCCGCCCGGGGTCGCCGGGGGCGAAGCCGCCCAGCCCCTTGTCCGGCTCAACCAGGGTGATCGCCTCCGGGGCCTCGGCGACGGCGCCGACGGCCTCATCGTGACCCTCATGACCCACATAGATGATGTCGTAGCCGTTTCTGGACATCGCCTTCAGCTCATGGTGCACCTTGGTGACGAGGGGGCACACGGCGTCGATCACGACGGCGGCGCGGTCGGCGGCGGCCTGCGCGACGGCGGGCGCCGACCCGTGTGCCGACAACATCACCGGGGCGCCGTCGGGCACATCGGCGATGTCGTTGACGAACAGCACCCCGGCGCGCTCGAACGCGGCCACGACCCGTTCGTTGTGCACGATCTCGTGGTAGCAGTAGACGGGCCCCTCGAAGATCCTGGTCATCCAAGTCAGGGCCTTGATGGCCATCTCCACGCCGGCGCAGAAGCCGCGAGGCTCGGCCAGCAGGACGCGCTCAACCGCCACGGCGGTGATGGGCGGGGTCGATCAGGTGGAGCACCTCCGCCACGACCTCATCGAAGGTCAGGTCGGAGGTGTCGATGACAACCGCCCCCTCGGGCACGGTGAGCGGCGAGGCTCTCCTAGTCGAGTCGAGGCGGTCTCGTCTTGTTTGGTCGGCGAGGACCGCTCGGGGGTCGGCGCCGTCGTCCAGGGCGCGGCGACGGGCCCGCACCTCCGGCGAGGCGTCGAGGTAGATCTTCAGGGCGGCGGCGGGGAAGACGACCGAGCCGATGTCCCGGCCCTCGATCACGGCCCGGCGGTCGTGACGGTCGGCCCATGCCCTCTGGAGCTCGACCATGAGGCGGCGAACGCCTGGGTGAGCGGAGACTTGGGAGACGGCTGTGGTGACGGCCTCGCTGCGCGTCTCGACGGAGACGTCCTCGCCGTTGAGGTACATGACCCCGTCGACCTGCTCGAAGGTCGCCTCTGCGACGACCCGCTCCGCCTCAGCCTCGTCGCTCGGGTCGGCGGCCGCCCTGAGGACGGCCAACGCGGCCGCCCGGTAGAAGGCGCCCGTGTCGAGATGGGGCAACCCGGCGAGGCGCGCCGCCTCCTTGGACACTGTGCTCTTCCCGGCGCCGCTCGGCCCGTCCACTGTCACGACCATCACGACACGATAGGAGGCGGGTGAGGATGCGGAGAGGCCCCGGCCCCGAGGGGGGTTGTCCTACTTGGGGGGATGTTCGGACAATGGGGGCGATTCGGGGCCGGCAGCCCTCTCCGCCCGGGGACTATAGCCGATGCCCCGGGCGTTGTCATCTTCTGCTCGCCGCGATCTCGGCGAGCATGTCCCAGTAGCCCGGCCACGTCTTGTTGACGACGTCCGGGTCGGCGATCTCGACCCCCTCAACAACCAGGCCGACCAGGGCGCACGACATGGCGATCCTGTGGTCGCCGTGTGACGCCGCGGTCGCTCCCCGCATGGTGCCGGGCCGGATGGAGAGGCCGTCGCCGACAACCGAGACTCGTGCGCCCAGACGGCTAAGCTCCCGGGACAGAGCGGCCAGGCGGTCCGACTCCTTGTGCCGGAGGGAGGACAACCCGCTCAGCCTGCTCTCGCCTCGGGCGAAGCAACACGCCGTCGCCAACGCCAAGGCGCCGTCGGGGGCGTCGGACATGTCGGCGTCGATCGGGCCGAGGTCGACTCCGCGGGCGTCGAGAGTCAGGCCCTCCTCGCCCTCCCCCACGCGACACCCCATCGCCGACAACCTGCGGGCAACGCCGACGTCGGGTTGCTCCGAGTCGGCGCGGAGGCCGCAGATCTCAACTCTGCCGCCGGTGACGGCCGCGGCGACGAGCGGGTAGACGGCCGCCGACGCGTCCGGCTCGATTTCGTGGTCCGCGGGCCGATAGCCGTTGTTGGCCACGTCGTATCGGGCGACGGCGCCCGTGACGGGCGCCCCGAACGCCTCCATGACTCGCGTCGTGGCCTTCAGGTAACCCGCCGAGCCACAGAGCCCCTCCAACAGGACGCTGGTCGGCGCGGCGGCCAACGGCGCCCCGAGCATCAGCGCCGTGGCGAACTGGCTGCTCCGCGAGCAGTCGACCCGCACCCGGCCGCCCTTGAGCCCGCCCCGGCCGGTCACCGTCGCGGGAAGACCCCTGTCGGTCGTCGCGACGGCGGCGCCCTGAGCGCGGAGAGCTTCGACCAACGGCCCGATGGGCCGCACGCTCAACCTCCCCCGCCCCTCGATGACGCTGGTCCCCTCGGCGAGCGCCGCCAACACCAAGGCGATCCGCGCCGTGAGGCCCGACTCGAAAGCGTCCAGAGGCGCAGCTCGCGCGGTGAGGCGCCCGCCCGTCCCATCGACGGCCCAGGGGTCGGACCGGTCGTCCACGGCGGCGCCGAGCGCTCGGGCGACGCCGATCATCGCGGCGCTGTCCTCGGCCCGCAGCGCTCCGTGCAGGCGGGAGCGTCCTTGAGCCAGCGTCGCGGCGGCCAAAGCGCGGATCGTCTCCGACTTGGATCCGGGAGGGCGCACGCCGGCCGCGATCGGGCCTCTCGCCGCCGCCACCGATCGAGTGTCAGTCATCGCCGCCCTCCGGCCTCCATCAACCGGCGAACGTCGGAAGGGGCCAAAACGCGGCTCTCTCCCGCTCTGAGGCGCCGATCGGTCAAAGGGCCGATGGCGGTCCTGACCAGGGCGCCGACCTCATGCCCGATGGCGGCCATCATCCGGCGGACCTGCCGGTTGCGCCCTTCGACCATCACCAACTCGACCAATGACCGGTCGTCGTGGGCGGCGACCAGGCGGGCGGCCGAGGCTCGGGCCGGGCCGTCCTCAAGCTCCACCCCTTCGGTGAGGGCGCGGAGCCCGCGCGCCGAAGGCCGCCCGCCGACCCGGGCCAAGTACGTCCTCGTGATCCCGTGTCGGGGATGTGCCACGCGATTGGCGAGCTCGCCGTCGTTGGAGACGAGGATCAGGCCTTCCGAGTCGGCGTCGAGCCGCCCGACGGGGTAGAGGCGCTTGTCCGAGTCGATGAGGTCGACGACCGTCGGGCGGCTGCCGGGGTCCGCCGCGGAGCTGATGACGCCGACGGGTTTGTAGAGCAGGTGCGTCTCGAGGCCGGGGTTGAGAGGGAGCGGCACGCCGTCGAGCGTCAGGGTCTGAGCGTCGACGTCGACCCTGTCGCCAAGCACGGCCGGCCGGCCGTCGAGGCGCACGCGGCCCGCCGCCACGGCCTCCTCGGCCTTGCGGCGCGACATGAGGCCTGCGTGGGCGATGGCTTTCTGGATGCGTGCCCGCTCCGCCATCGGTCAAACCTCTCCCGGGCGCAGGCTCTCCTCGAGCGTGTCGACGAAGTCGGCCGGCGGCACATGGTCGCCGAGCGGCGGAAGCTCCGCCAGCGAGCCTAACCCCAGCTTCTCCAAGAACAGGGCGGTGGTCCGGTAGACGGCCGGACTCCCCGGGGCGCTCAGCCTCTCCCGCTCCTCAATGAGGCCGAGACGCTCCAGAGTCCGCACGGGCGAGTCGGAGTCGACGCCTCGGATCTCCGATATCTGCCGTCTCGCCACAGGCTGGCGGTAGGCCACGACCGCGAGGGTCTCCAAAGCGGCGCTCGACAGGCGTCGAGCGGTGGCGGAGGCTGAGAACCGCTCCAGGAAGGGATATGCGTCGGGGTGGCTGTACATCCGCCACCCCCCGGCAGCGGCCCGGAGAGTCAACCCCGAGCCGCGCGCCGCCATCTCGCCCGAGAGCCGGTCGAGCAACTCCTCCACCCGCCTCTCCGACACCTCCAGGGCCTCGGCGAGCTCGGGGACGGGCACCGGCGCCTCGGCGACGAAGAGGACGGCCTCCAGCGCCCCAGCTATGTTCACGGTCTCGCTCACGGCGCCGGCCCCGGCGCCAACTCGAGCGACCCGCTCTCCCCGCTGCGGACTTCGATCCGAGAGAGCCAGTCCTGCTGCGACACCTCGACGAGCCCTCGTCGCGCTGCCTCGAGTAGCGCCAAGAAGTACGCGGCGACCTCAACAGGCCGGGTGCAGTGGCCGGTCAGCTCATCGAAGCTCGAGACGACGGCCAGGGCGACCTTTGACCGCAGGTCGTCGATCGCCAGGCCGACGCTGGGAAGGTCGAAGTCGAAGTGGTCGAGGTCCGGCGACTGCGTCTCCCGGGCGAATACCTTGGCCGCCAGGGCCGCCACACCCTCGGCGCTCAGGGGAAGGATCGCCTCCGGCGTTGTCGCCTCGACCCGTTGGTCGATCCCCGAGGTGCGCGGGACAAGCCTGCGCCCCGTCTCCAGGCGCCGCATCAGCGCCGCTGCCGCGTCTTTGAACGTCAAGCCGGCGAGCAGGCGCGAGAGGAGCCGATCGCGCTCCTCGGCCAAGGCGAGCTCGTCGTCGAGGTCCAGCCCCCCGCTCGAAGGCAGGAGAGCCTGGGCCTTGAGCCGCACCAGCGCAGCGGCGATCAACAGGAACTCGGAAGTGACCTCGATGTCCATCTCCTGCATCTCGTCGAGGAAGGCCAGGTACTCCTCGACCACCTCCGTCAGCCCGATCGCGGTGATCTCGACTTGACGTTTCGTTATCAGTTGGAACAGAAGGTCGAGAGGCCCCTCGAAGACTGTCGTGCGAACGTTGTACGTCATCTGCGGGTCAGGGTATCGGCCGCTGCGAGCGCACTCGGGGCTTTACAGGCTCGTCGGCCGCCGCCAACACGTCCCACACGTCCTCGGCGATGGTCTCGGGCCTCCGACCGTGATGATGCAGGGCGAAGTCGACGACAAGGGGCGGCGCCCCGGCCCGGCCCAGCTCCCTCGCGGCCACGATCCCGTGGTCCCGATAAGTGAGCATCCTCTCGCTGAGGGGAAGGCTCAACAGGATCATCACCGAGGCGACCGAGCGCCCCAAAGCCCCGAAGCCGGCGTGCCGCTTGCCGACATCGTGCAACAGCGCCGCCGCCACGACATCGGGGGCGCGATAGCCCGCCGCCGCCACGCTCGCTCCGGCGCGGTAGCCGTGGCGCTGGTCGGCCGGTTGCTGCGAGAAGAAGAGGTCGCTCAGGGCGGGAGTGAGCCATGAGCCGACCGCCGCTCTCTCGTCTCGGCTGAGGGGGCGAGCCGACGCGACCTCGAAGAACCGGCGTATCAGGTGGCTCGGGCCGCCGGGCACGCGCTCAGGGGCTCACCTTGGACTTGCAGTCGACGCAGAGCACCGACACGGGGCGGAACTCCATGCGGGCGGCGCCGATCTCCTTGCCGCAGTTGTCGCAGGTCCCGTAGGTCCCGGCCTTGATGTGGGCGAGGGCTGCGTCGACGTCGTCAAGCTGATGCTTCAGCGACTCGACCAACCCGAGGATCTCGGTGCGCTCCGCGGTGACCGCGGCCGCGTCGGCGAAACCGCCCCCGAAGTCAAGATCCGTCTTGAGGTCGCCCGACTCGGCCGCACCCAGCTCGTCCAACTGGTGGACGAGGTTCTTCCGCTCCTTCCGGAGCGCCTTCTCTGCGTTTGCGACATCGAGCGCCATCACCTGCTCCTTGGATGAGCCTGAACGTAGATCTCCATCACATGCGCGACGCTGACGCGCGTGTAGGCCTGTGTGGTGCTGATTGTAGCGTGCCCGAGAATCTCTTGGACGGTCCGCAGGTCCGCCCCCGCCTCGACCATGTGTGTGGCCGCCGAGTGCCGCAGGACGTGAGGCGAGACCCGCGCCGGGTCGATCCCGGCGGCGGCGGCGTGTTTCCGCGTTATTTCGAACATGGCTTGCCTGGTCAACCGGCGCCCCCGCAGGCTCACGAAGACCGGGTCGCCCGTGCCCTGCGCCAGCCTGAGCCGATCGGGAAGCCAGGCCTCAACCGCCTCCACCGCCTTGGCGCCGAGGGGGACGAGCCGTTGCTTCGACCCTTTGCCGGTGACCAGGGCGGCCTTGTCGTCAAGGTCGACGTCGGCGAGGTCGAGGCCGACCGCTTCCGAGACGCGGGCGCCGGTGGCGTACAGGAACTCAAGCAGGGCGGAATCGCGCCGCGCCGCCGCCGTCTCCGCGCCGGGCGCCTCAACCAGGGCGATCGCCTCGTCGACGGTGAGCGCCTTCGGGAACGGGTCGGCGCGACCGGGCGCCTCGATCAACGCCGTGGGATCGGCGGCCCTCAAGCCCTCCACAACCAAGAACCGGTGAAGCCCGCGCACGGCGGCCACCTTGCGGGCGACCGTCGAGGCGGCGAGGCCGCCGGCCCTCAAGTCGGCGACGTGCTCGGCGATCTCCTCGTCCGTCGGCTCGCGACCGTCGAGGAACCGGAGGTATTGGCTCAGGTCCCTTCGATAGGCCGAGACGGTGTTCTGGGCCAGCCCGCGCTCCACGGCCAACGAGACCAGGTACTCGTCGACGCCGGCTCTCAGGGGCAGCCGCTCGGCGGTCTCGCCCCCGGAGACGGTCAACGGGCCTTGGCCGCTTCTGTCCGAGAGGCGCGTTTGGCGGCGGCCGCCTCCACCAGCCCGGCGAAGAGAGGGTGCGGCGCGTCGGGCCGCGACCGGAACTCGGGGTGTGCTTGTGTCGCCACGAAGAAGGGATGGTCGACCAACTCGATGTACTCGACGAGGCTGTCGTCGGGAGAGAGGCCGGAGAGACGGACGCCGACGCTCTCCAGGTCCTTGCGGTAGCGGTTGTTGACCTCCCAACGATGCCGGTGCCGCTCGTAGACGAGCTCCTCGCCGTAGAGCGCTCGCGCCATGGACCCCTCCGCCAGCTTTGCGGCGTACAGGCCGAGGCGCATGGTCCCGCCTTTGTCCTCGACGTCCTCCTGACCCGACATGAGGTCGATCACCGGGTGGGGAGTGGTCGGGTCGAACTCGGTGCTGTTGGCGCCGGCGAGGCCCAGCTCGTCCCGGGCGATCTCGATGACTGCGCATTGGAGGCCGAGGCAGAGGCCGAGAAGGGGCAAACCGCTCTCCCGGGCGAACCTGATCGCCTGGATCTTCCCCTCCACACCCCGGTGCCCGAAACCGCCCGGGATCACCACCCCGTCGAGGTCCTCCATGTGCGAGACCGCCAGGAGGCCGGTGACCTGGTCGCTCGGGATCCAACGGGCGTCCAGCTTCAGGCCGTGGGCCGCCGCGCCGTGGCGAAGGGCCTCAGCGACGGAGAGGTAGGCGTCGGGCAGCTCGACGTACTTGCCCACGATCCCGATCGTCACTTCATCGGTCGCGGACAGGGCCTTGTCGACCATGGCCCTCCAGGGCCCGAGGCTGGGCGGCCCGGTGACCAGCCCGAGCCGGTCGCACACCACAGCGTCGAGCCCGCCCTCGTTGAGAAGCAGCGGGACCTCGTAGATGTCCCTGGCGTCTCTAGCGGCGATCACCGCCCGCGGCTCAACGTCGCAGAAGAGGCTGATCTTCTTCTTGACGGGGTCGTCGATGTCCCGGTCGGAGCGGACGATGATCACATCCGGCCCGATCCCCTTGCTGCGAAGCTCGGCCACCGAGTGTTGGGTCGGCTTGGTCTTCAGCTCCTCCGACGCGGCGATGTAGGGGACCAATGTGACGTGGACATACATGACGGCGGCCCGCCCGACCTCGTTCCCGTACTGGCGTATCGCCTCAAGGAACGGCAGGCTCTCGATGTCGCCCACGGTCCCCCCGACCTCGGTGATGACCACATCGACGTCTTCGGAGGCCACCCTTCGGATCCGCTCCTTGATCTCGTTGGTGATGTGGGGGATCACCTGGACCGTGTCGCCCAGGTAGTCGCCCCTGCGCTCCTTGCGGATGACGGAGAGATAGACGGAGCCTGAGGTGACGTTTGAGCCGCGCTTCAGGTTCTCGCCGGTGAACCGCTCATAGTGCCCGAGGTCGAGGTCGGTCTCGCCTCCGTCGTCGGTGACGAACACCTCCCCGTGCTGGAAGGGGTTCATGGTCCCCGGGTCGACGTTGATGTAGGGGTCGAGCTTCTGGTTGACCACCTTCAACCCCCGCGCCTTGAGGAGCCGGCCCAACGACGAGGCCGCTATCCCCTTGCCCAAGCTCGACACGACGCCGCCGGTGACGAAGATGTGCCTGGTCTCGGCGGGCGCGGGCTCGGGGGCCTCGGGGGAGGCGAATTCGGGGGTGAGCAGAGGCCCGTCCATGACGGGCCGCCACCCTAGCACGGCCCGCCGACCCTCCCGGCGCGTGTCGGTCAGTCGGCTGCCCGGCCCAGCAACTCCTCGGCCGCCATCTTCGCCCTCTCGCTGTCGGGGCGCCCGGCCATCATCCGGGAGATCTCACGGACCCGGTCGGGCCCGGCGACTCGCCGGGCGCGGGCCGGGCCGTCGTCGCGCTCGATGACGTAGTGAGCGTCGGCCTGAGCCGCCACCTGCGGGAGGTGGGTGACGCACAAGACCTGCACGGCGCCCGAGAGGGCCGCCAGCTTCTCCCCCATGGCCAGCGCCGTGGCGCCGCCGATCCCGGTGTCGACTTCGTCGAAGACGAGGGTCGCCGCGCCCGGGGCCCTGGTCGCGAGACGGATCGCCAGCACCAACCGGGACAGCTCGCCGCCCGAGGCGCCTTCGCTCAGCGGCCTCGGCTCGATGTCGGGAGCGGAGCTGAACGCGATGGCCGCCCGGTCGGCGCCCGCCGGCCCGGGGCGAACGGACTCGAAGCCGATGTCGACGACCGCCCCGCTCAGGGCGAGGTCCCTCAGGTGGACGGTCGCTTCGGCGGCGAGCGCCCTGGCCGCCTCGCGGCGCGACGACGACAGCGCGGAGGCCGCCCGAGCGACCGTCGCCCGCGCTTCGGCCAACTCCGCTTCCGCCGCGGCGGCGCCTTCGATGCGCGCCATCAGCTCCTCGGACCGGGCGCGGGCCGCGCGGCCGAACGCCAGGACGTCGGAGACCGAGCGCCCGTACTTCCGCTTCAACTCCCCGATCGCCGTGAGCTTGCGCTCGACCTCCTCGAGTCTGCGAGGGTCGGCCTCGAGGCCCTCGGAGGCCGAGCGCACATCCGACCGTAGCTCGGAGACATGAGCCAGCGCGTTCTCGGCGGCGGCGGCCAGGCCCTTGGCGCTCGGGTCGAGCTCGGCGGCTCTCCGAGACGCCGTCGTCGCCTCCCCCGCGTCTTCCACCGCCCGGTCGAGGGCCCGCAACGCCCCGACCAGGTGCTCCCTCGTCGCCTCGACGTTGCGCAGCGAAGCCGCCTGCGCCTCCAGCTCCCGGTCGTCGCCTTCGGAGATCTCGGCGCCCTCGATCTCGGCGGCTTGGAACCGGGCCAAGTCAAGTTCGCGCCGCAGGGCCGCCTCATCGCCGCCGAGCATGCCCCGCCGCTCCAAGGCGGAGGCCAACACCCCCCAGGCCTCCGCGTATTCGGCCCTGGCGGCCGAGCCTGGGCCCATGGCCCCGTCGACCAAGCGAAGGACCTCCGACGACCTTGTCAACCGAAGCTGATCGTGTTGGCCGACGACTTCGACGAGGCGCCCGATCCTCTCGCCGAGGGCGGCGGCGCTCACAAGCGCGCCGTCGATGTGGGCCCGGCTCTTGCCGCTGCCCGGGACGACCCTGCTCGCCCCGATCTCGCCGCCGTCGTCGAAGAGCGCTTCGGCCTCGGCCCGGTCCGCCGACGGCCCGACATGAGCGGGGTTGGCCTTCTCGCCGCGAAGAAGGCGAAGACCGCCCAAGAGGAGGGTCTTGCCCGCTCCCGTCTCGCCGGTGATCACAGTCAGGCCCGCGGAGGGCTCGATCACGGCCTCGGCCAGCACGCCGAGGTTGCGCACCCTCAGATAGCGGAGCATCGGCGACCTTCGCCCTACAGGCCGAACTTGTCCCTGACCACCCCGGGAAACGGGTGTGGCGCCAAGGTCACGAACCGGGCCGGCCGATCGCCTCGCCCGATCTCCGCGCTCTCGCCCTCGCCCAGCTCTCCGAGCTCGTACTTGTCGACGTTCACCTTCACGAGCCGGTCGCGAATCACTGTGACCCGGATCGTCGAAGTCGACGGCAGGGCCAACGGCCGGTCGAAGAGGGAGTGAGAGGCGATGGGGGTCATCACCAGGGCGTCGACGCGGGGGTCCACGAGAGGCCCGCCTGCGGAGAAGGAGTAGGCGGTCGACCCGGTGGGCGTCGCCACCAGCAAGCCGTCGGCGCGGTAACTGGCGAACGGCTCGCCGTCGATCGCCACATCGAGCGCCACGAGCCGGGTGCTGTCGATCTTCTCCACGACCACGTCGTTCACCCCTACGCCCGTCGCGTCGCCCACCGAGGCGGACACCGTCGTCCGCTCCTCGATCTCGTACTCCCCGGCCATCAACCGATCCGCGACCGCCGCCATGTCGGAGGGCTCGGCCCCCGCGAGGAACCCGAGTGTGCCCAGGTTGAAGCCGAGGACGGGGACGTCCCAACCGATGGCTCTCCGGACGGCGGCGAGCATCGTCCCGTCGCCTCCCACGGCCACGACCATGTCCGGCTTGTCCGACGGGTCGGCGGCGACCGAGCCGCCGGACCGCTGAATGTGGGCGGCCAGGCTCTCGCCGAACTCGATCGCGGCCCGCCGCCCCGGCCTCACCTCGAGCGCGAACCTCAGGTCGACTCCAACTCGTCGAGTATCCGCCCGAGGAGATCGACCAGCTCAGCGGCCGGCTCGGGGAGCTGGTCGGGTTCGAGGCTCTCCATCCGCTTCAAGGCTGCCTCCAGCTCGGCTATTCGGGGCTCGGGGAGGTCCATGCTCTCGATTATGGCCGGGTCGCTTCCCCGAGCACGACATCTACCGCTGCGGCGAAGTCATCGACCACGCGGTCCGCCCTCCCCTCGCCTTCCTCTCGCGAGGCGACTCCGGTGAGGACGAGGATGGAGGCCCACCCCTCATCGTTGTCGGCGAGGGCGACATCGGTGTCGAGTCGGTCGCCGATCACCCACGGCGACGTCACCCCCAACGCCCGGAGTAGCTTCCGCATCGGAGGGTGAGGCTTTCCCGCGACTTCGGGCTGCCTGCCCGCGGCGACGGCGATCGCCGCGGCGACGGCCCCCGCCCCCGGCGCCAACCCGGCGGGGGTCGGGTAGGTCGGGTCCGTGTTGGTGGCCACGAACCGCGCCCCCGCCCGCACCGCGTCGGCGGCGCCGGCAATCGCCTCGTAGCTGAGAGACCGGTCCAGGCCGACGACGACCGACGCCGCCTCGCTCGGGCGGCGGCTGATCGCGCCGCCCGCCGCCTCAAGGGCGGAGACGACGCCCTCCTCCCCCACTGGAAGCGTCGGCCAGTCGTCCCCGGTGAGCAGCGAGGCCGCCGCCTGCGCCGAAGTCACCACCTGAGAGGCCTCCGCCGGGACGCCGGTGATGTCGGTGATGTTCGCCGCGGCACGCGACGCAGATCGCGTCGAGTTGTTGGTCGCGTAGACGACTCGGGCGCCCGAGGCGATCAGCCGCCTGAGGGCTTGCGGCGCCCCCGGGATCGGCGCCCCGCCCCTGAAGAGGACCCCGTCCAGGTCGCAGACGACGTCGGTCAAGGGGCGTTGAACCGGGCGAGGACCTCTTCGTACAACATCGTTGTCCGCACGACCGACTCCACCGACACGCGCTCGTCGTGCCCGTGGAACAGGGCGAGCATCTCGGAGAAGGTCATCCGATCGTCGAACAAGCCGACGCCGTAGGCGACCGTGCCCTTGTGCCGCCAGAAGCGGGCGTCGGTGGACACGTTCTGAAGCGTGGGAAGCAGGTTCCGGTGCCCCTCCAGCTCCTCCACGCTGTCGGCGACGGCCTCCCACAACGGGTTGTCGGTGGGGCTGACCGAGGACTCCATGTCGAGTTGCGGCGTGATCTCGACGTCGTCCCTGGCGCTTCCCATCGCCTTGAGCAGATGGGAGTCGATGAAGGCGCGGCCCATGCCGGGAAGGGCCCGTATGTCGACCGAGGCCGTGGCCGCGTCGGCGATCATGTTCGACTTCATGCCTGCATGCAGGACGTTGGGGGAGACGGTCAGGTGGGTGACGGCGTGCACATACCGGGCGAACAGCGGGTCGATCAGGGCGAGGTCGTCGATGGCGTCGTCGACCCGATCAGGGTCGGTCAGAGCCTCTTTCAGGCCGTCCTCCAGCGCCAGCGCCGACACGAAGTCCTTCCAGTCCTCGCTGATGTCCACGGGCATCGCCGTCTCGAACAGGCCCGCCAGGGCCTTGACCATCTTCTGAAGCGCGTTGTCGGCGCCGTAGGGGGATGAGCCGTGGCCGGGGGAGCCCGTTGCGGTGAGCACCGACCAGAACGCCCCCTTCTCGCCGACCGACACCGGCACGATCGGCTCGGACGCGAAGGCGAGCGCCGGGTAGGCGACCTCGGTCAACAGGTAGTCCGCTCCCACCAGGTCCCATCGCCGCTCGACCAAGGCCCCGGCCCCGTAGACGCCGCCCGCCTCCTCGTCGGCCGCGGCGATGAAGATCAGGTCGCCGCGCGGCCGCAGCCGGCCGGTGACGTAAGGCTTCGCCGCGACCGCCATCGCCGCGGTCACGTTGAGCATGTCGAGGGCCCCCCGACCGTAGATCCAGCCGTCTTTGATCTCAGCGCCGAAAGGGTCGTGGGACCACCCGGCGGGATCGACGGGCACGACGTCGATGTGCGGCGCCAGCGCCAGGACGGGGGCGTCGGGGTCTTCGCCCTCGACCCGGTAGATCAACGACTGCCTGCCCGGCGCAGGCTCGAAGATCTCGCCGGGGACCCCGAACCAGTCGAGCAGCGTCGCCACCGACTTGTGCTCGTGACCGCTGTCCACGGCGCCGTCGTTGACGCACTTGTTGCGGATCAGGGTCTGCAGGAGGGGGATCGCCTCAGAGCTCATCAGCAGGTTTTCTAACAGGTCCCGCGGCCGGACGCTCAACTCCGCTCGTCATCGCGGAACATGATGATCGAGCGAGCGCTGAACCCGCCCGACTCGAAGAAGTTCTTGGCGAGTCTGTGACCGGGGAGCACATGAGCGTCGAACTTCGAGATCCCGCGTTCGCGGAGCAGCTCCAGGGCGGCGCCGAGCATCGCCTCGCCGACTGCGATCTCGCGGGCGGCGCGGTCGACGTAGATGATCCGGATCGAGCCGACCTGCTCGCCGCCGCCTTGGCCGAGGGTCTCCTCCACCCGGGCCAGGAGGAAGCCGAAGGGAACATCGTCGATCATCCCGACGAGGACCGCGGCATCGGGGTCGTCGATCGCGGCGAGCAACGACGTCGCCGCAGGCGCCTCCAGCCCGTCGGCGATGGGCCACATCGCATGGAGGTCGGCCATCTCCTGCTCAAGCCCCCGGTACATCGCCTCCATGGCGGCGACGTCTCGGCGCTCGGCTTCCCGCGCCTCAACCCTCACCGCGAGGCTTTCTCGCCTTGGCCCAGAGCCGTGCGGCGCCCCACGCGGTGACAAGCCTCATCGCCTCGATGACGATGGGCGGGCCCATCTTCGACTTGCCCCTGGCCCGGTCGCGGAAGGCGATCGGCACCTCCGCGATCTTCAGGCCGGCCTCGTGGGCGCGCCAGGCCATCTCAACCTGGAACCCGTAGCCGGAGGCTTCGGCGCCGCCGTAGGGAAGCCGGGCGAGGGCTTCGCTCCTGAAGGCCCTAAACCCGGCTGTGGCGTCGCGCACCGGGATCGCCAGCATGGTCCGCGCGTAGAGGTTCCCTCCCCTCGATATGAGCCTCCTGTGGAGCGGCCAGTCGGGCGTCGACCCTCCGGGCGCGTAACGCGAGCCGATGGCGAGGTCGGCCCCTGCGCCGATCGCATCCACGAGCCTGGGGAGATCGGCCGGGTCGTGAGAGAAGTCGGCGTCCATCTCGACGATCACCTCGACGTCGGAGGCAGCCAGGACGTCGAATGCGGCCGCATACGCGCGACCCAGGCCCTCTCTCGACTCGCGATGAAGGACCGTCACCGCGGGGTTGGCCGAGCTGATCTCGTCGGCGAGCCGCCCGGTGCCGTCGGGCGAGCCGTCGTCGACCACCATCAGGGAATATCCGTGGGCGGTGACCGCCTCGACGATTTCCGTCAGGTTCTCGCGCTCGTTGTAGGTGGGCACCACGACGGTGACCCGCTCAGGCGACACAGTCCCGACAGATCAAGTCCCGCTTCTTGGCCAACTGGGAGATCCGCTTGACCATGAAACACGAGCGGCAGACGAACTCGTCTTCCTTCTGGCTCTGGGCGTCGACGTTCATCGTCAGCTCCTCGCGACGCATGGCTCGCAGCTCCTCGACCTCGTCGACAAGCAACGCCTCGTTGACCTCGTCCTCGAGAAGCTGAAGCTCTTGGCTCTCCAGCTCCTCAAGAGCCTCGGCCGTCTCGTCGTCATGGCCCTGGGAGGTCGATCCCTCCCCCTCGGAGTCGTCGCCCGCGGCTTTGCCGTGGCCTTCCTCGTCGCCGAGCCGGGCCTCGTCGGGGCCCTCTTGCTTCTTCGTTCTTGGTTTGCTCTTTGCCATCTTGTGAAGGTCCCTCCAGGGAGCGCGGGAGCATAACCGCCCCGGATCAGATACTGAGACGTATGGCCGCCGGGACGACCCGGCCGGAGACGGGGGTGCTCCCCACCAGGTCGCCGTCCGCCTCAACCGGCCACACCGGAGTCGTCTCGATCGTGAATTCGCTCGCTGTGAGCCTCCTCACCGCCGGGTCTTGAAGGTGGGTCCCCTTGATCAGCTTGGGAACGAGGGCGGGCGCCCGGGTCTTGGCCGCGTTGATGACCTGGATGTCGATCAGCCCGTCGATCAGCGTCGCCCTGGGCGCGACGTTCCAACCGCCAGCGAAGAACTGGCCGTTCGCCGCGATCGTCGCCAAAGCCTCCGACTCGCGGGCGCCGCGCTCGGTTGTGACCGTGACCTGGGCCCTCGCGAACCCAGGGAGCTTGGCGCAGAACGCCGCCGGGTAACGCGTCGCGCCCATCCTCCGGGGGAGCTTGGCGGCCGCGCCCACCGCCGCGGCGCCGACGCCCGCCTGGGCCGCGTTGAGGAACCAGCGGGCGCCCCAGTCGCCTTCGAGCGCGGCCACGTCGATGTCGTAGGTGTCGTCCGTTGCGAGGTGACGCGCCGCCAGACGCAGGTCTTGGGGGATCCCGAAAGTGCGGAGGAGGTCGCACCCGGTACCTGCCGGGAGTGCGCCGAGCACGGGTTTCTCGTCAAGGTCGAGGCTCAGGAGGGTGTTGGCGGCCAGGTTCAGCGTCCCGTCGCCGCCGGCGACGGCGAAGCGGGCGCGGCCGTGTGCGGCCGCTTCCCTGATCGCGTCCGCGGCCTCTTCGGCCGAGCCGGGCGCGACGAGATCGTGTTCGACGGCTGCCGCGTCGAGGGCGGCCCCGACTTCGTCGGGGCTCGTCGGCCTCGGCCCCGCCGCCGGGTTGAGCACCACGAGCCACCTTGACGAGCTCAGGGCGCCCCCTGAGCCGCTACCACACCCCGGTCGACGCGTTTGAGCGCGTCGGCTGCGTCGCCCTTCAGCTCCCGCACGCCGTCTCTCAACTGGCGCAAGAGATCCGCGAGTTGGCGAGACACCCTCACGAAGTCGCCTGGTGCCATGCCGCCGGTCGGCAGGTTGTCGAACGAAGCGCCGCTCGCCCACTTGAGCGTCAGCGGGCCGAAGCCGGGGTCCGGCCGCCGCGTGGTCCTCAGCCGGAGCCGCTTCTCGCTCTCGGTCAGCTCCTTCCAGAGAGACTCGATCCGCCGCCAACGACGGTCGAGCGCGGGAGTCGGCCAGGCGGCCGGCGACGCCTCGTCGGTGCGCGGCTCGTACACGAAGACGGAGACGATCGCCGCCAGCTCCGGGGGCGCCAGCCCGTAGAGGCAGCCGCGCTCAACCGACTCGGCCAGCAGGAGGTCGGTCTCGTTGTGGATTCGCCGCAACCTCTCGCCTCGCGCGGTGAGCGACCATCCCGAGACGTAGTCGAGGCCCTCAAGGAGCAGGCGTATCGCCTCAAGCTCTTCGATGAGGCCGCGCCCGGCGCCGGGCCGCTGGGCTTGGCGCCGCTCGAGGCGCCGTCTAGCGCGGGCGGCGCGGCGCAGGGCCTCCACATGGCGGTCGGCGTCGGGACATGCCGCCACGGGATGGCTGACTCGGGTGCGAGACGACCGAGGATCGGCTTTCGCCGGGGCCTTCCGGAGCCTGCGCAGGGCCTCTTGGGTGAATCGACGATCCCGGGGCCTGAACGGGACGGGAAGCTCGATCTCGCCCGAGACCCGGCTGTCCCCGCGCATCTGCCTGTGCCCGAGCGTGGAGACCCTTCCCGACGTGGAGAGGACGAGATAGCGGATGGCGCCGTTCTTCGGCGCCAGCTTCTTGAGGACGGCGTAGCGACCGTCGCGGGCGCCGCCGACCACGTCGATGACAGCTCCGACGGCGAGCGGCGCCTCGGCGGCGCGCCGGGGGCTGTGGGCCTCGGTCGCCTCGATCTCAGCCAGGTACCCCTCAACGCTCCCCAGCTCGCACTCGGCCAGGTTCTCGTCCCTCGCCAGCTCGCGCTCGAGGGTCTCCATCGCGGAGACGGCGCTCGCATCCTCGCGCTTCCGCTGATACGCCGCGAACGAAGCTCGGAGAAGCGTCCTCGCCTCGTCCTGTGAGTAGTTGGCGATGAGGTTCGCCGTCATGTTGTACGTCGGGCGGAAACCGGAGCGCAACTCGTGCGACCCCGCCGATGCGATCTCGGTCACCTGGCTGAAGGGGACGAAGGGCGAGTGCAGCACGACGCCGAACCCCTCCGCGTCGATCCCTCGCCTCCCGGCGCGACCGGTGAGTTGGGTGTAGTCGCCCGGGCGCAGCGCGGCGTGAGTCTCGCCGTTGAACTTCGACAGGCTCTCGAGGACCACCGACCGCGCCGGCATGTTGATCCCGAGGGCGAGCGTCTCCGTGGCGAAGACGACCTTGATGAGGCCCATCGCAAACAGCTCCTCGACCGTCTCCTTGAAGGCCGGGGCCAACCCGGCGTGGTGCGACGCCACCCCGGAACAGAGGGCGACCATCCAACTCTCGTAGCCGAGCACCGCGAGGTCTCCGTCGCTCAGGTGGGAGGTCCTCGCCTCGGCGACATCGGCGATGGTCGCCCGGTCGTCTTCAGAGGCGAGGCGGGCTCCGGCCTCGACCAGGCGGCGGGCGGCGGCGTCGCAACCGGCTCGGGAGAAGATGAAGTAGATGGCGGGGAGCATGGACTCCCGGGCGAGGGTCTCCACGACCTCGACCCGGCTGGGGGCCCTGAACCTCCTCCGCCCGCCCCTCTCGAGCCCGAGCATGTGTTTGATCTTCGGGTTGGGGCGCCGTCTCCCGTCTCGGGCGACGAACGTGGGGAGCAAGTGCGCGTCGCGGTCGCCCATCTTGTCTTTGATCATGTAGAGCGACTCGAGCGGGGCCGGGCGCTCGTCGCTGGCCACCAGCCTCGTGTCGCCGCGCCGCGACCGCACCCAGTCGGCGAATTGGGTGTTGTTGGAGATCGTCGCCGACAAGCACACGAGCCGGATGTGCTTGGGGCAGTGGATGATCACCTCCTCCCAACCGGCGCCGCGGCTCAGGTCCTGCAGGTAGTGAGCTTCGTCGAGGATGACGACGGAGACGCCCGCCAACCGGCTCGGGTCCGCGTAGATCATGTTCCGCAGGACCTCGAGGGTCGCCACGATCACGGGCGCGTCCGGGCGGACGACGTTGTCCCCGGTGAGGAGGCCCACCCGCTCCTCGCCGTGTTGACGGGCCAGGTCGGCGTGTTTCTGGTTGGAGAGGGCTTTGATCGGCGTCGTGTAGAAGGCTCGCCTTCCCTCCTCCAAGGCGAGGTGGATGGCCGCCTCGGCGATGAGGGTCTTGCCGGCCCCGGTGGGGGCGGTGGCAACAACCGAGGCGCCGTCTCGCACGGCCTCGGCCGCCTCCACCTGGTAGTCGTCGGGCTCGAAGCCGACCCCGTCCCAGAAGCGGGCGAGCCGGTCGCTCACTTGCCCAGGACCAGGCGGACGAGCCAGTAGGTGATCTCGTACATGAGGTAGAGGGGGATGGAGAGGATGAGCAGGTTGGCGGCGTCCCCGGTCGGGGTGATCAACGCGGCGGCGATGACGACGGCGAGGAAAGCCCACCGCCTGTTCCTCGCCAACTGCTCGGAGGAGACCACCCCTGCGGCCGCCGCGGCGAAGAGGAACACCGGGTAGAGGAACGCCGCCCCGAAGGCGAGGAGGAACCGGAGTATGAACGAGTAGTAGTCGCCGAGCCTCAGGTTGGCCTCCACGTCGTCCATGATCCCGAGCAGGAACCCGAGCCCTCTCGGCGCTGCCCAGTACCCGAAGAGGACGCCGCCGATGAACAACACGACGAGGGCGGCGACGATGGGGATCGCCCACTTGCGCTCCCGTCGGGTCAGGGCCGGGACGATGAAAGCCCAGAGCTGATAGAGGACCACCGGGCTGGCGAGGATCACCCCTCCGAACAGCCCGATCCTCATGAGGACGCCCCATTGCTCGGTGGCGGCCAGCGTCTGCAGCGACGACTCCGGGGAGGCTTCGCGGAACGGCGCCTCGAGGAAGCCTCTGAGCGCGTCCGCGAAGACGAGAGCCACGATCCCGCCAACGATGATCGCTATGAGCGACTTGAAGATGCGCCTGCGCAACTCCTCGAGGTGGCCGAGAATCGACTCTCGGTCGGTCAACGCGCCTCCCCGCCCCCGCCCTCGTCGCCGCCCTCGTCGGCGTCGTCCTCCTCGGTAGGGCCGGCGGCCTCGATCCTCTTCAGATCGGCCATGGCGTCCTCCGGCGTCGGGCCGGAGACGGGTTTGGGTCCTGTCCACTCGTAGCGACTCGCTTCGGCCGCAGTGGCGCCGATCTCCTTCAGCGACCCCCGCAACTCGTCAACGGGCGCCTTGAGATCTTCGCCCACAGCCTTGAGGTCGGCGACCTCGGCCTCCAAACCTTGGGTGATCTCCCGGGCCGCTTGGCGCAACTCGGCCGCCCACTCACCCGCCTTGCGGAAGTACTCGGGCAGGCGCTTCGGGCCCAGCACCACGAGGGCCAGGAGCGCGATGATGAGGATCTCTCCGCCCTGAAGCATGGGCGCCTAATGCTAAACCCGCCGCCCCCGTCCGGGGGACAGGCCTGAGCGTGTGCAGAAACCCGGACGAGAGCCGCACTACTGCACACGCATCGCAGGGTCTGTGTTGTGGTCGCGGCTAGCCGGCCAGCAGGCGGAGCGGGTCGTCCTCAACCTCCAAGGCGAAGGCGAACGCCTGGATCTCACTCTCGGTGATCGGGTCGGGGTTGATGACCTCGAAGCGGACACCGGTGGCGAGCAGGACGTTCACCACACGCGAGTTCGCCGGGCGCCTTTGCGGGGATGCACACGCCGGGCACCTGAACCAGTAGTCGCCTTCACGTCCGCCGGGACGAAGCTCAAGGGCCACCTCGTCGGGCGTCAAGTGGATGTCGCCGCACCAGTCGCACGTCGTCTTGATGGTGGTCATCTCTCGTCCCCGTTCTGCCGTTCCGCACTTCTGATCGGCAGAAGCGGACAGCGACTGAAGACCGCGATCTGAGCCCGGCAGCCCTATCGGTATCGCTCAAGGATGGCGCGGCCGAGCGAGCCCACCCTCTCCGACACCTCCGCGCCCTCCACCAGGCGGGCCGTCTCACCGAGCCTGAGAAGGAGCCGGGCGCCTATCTCGGGGTCGGGCGCCGAGAACTCGATGCGAACGCAGCCAGGCGACTCGCTGATGACCCGCACCGGGTAGTACTCGAGCACCCACAAGGCGCGCGGGAGGAGGTCGATGACACACACGACGTCGTCGTCGGACGCCGTGTAGCCGACGCCCGGCTCAGGCGGGCTCTCCGGGCGCTGAAACCGATCCCCGAGGGCCCAGAGCTCCTTGATCCGGTCGACCCGAAACGTCCGCTCGGCGTCGACAAGCCGGCAATGGCCGGTCACATACCAACGCCCAAGCGTTGCGAACACATGCCAGGGCTCCACGTCGCGCATCGTGGTCTCCTCTTTGCCGACCGACCGGTAGGTGATCCTGACGACTCGCCCGTCCGCCGCCGCCTCCCTCAGGGCCGCGACGTCCTCCGTCTCATGGATGTCAACCGTCACGGCGCCCGCCGCCTCAGGGACCGCCGCCTCGGACAGCTTGCGCACGGCCGACTCCAACGCCGGCGAGGACTCGCCAATGCCTGTCGCAGCCAAGCCGGCCGCGAGCAGGCCGAGGGTCTCCGCCGGTGTGAGACGGGGGGCCCTGGTGAAGTAGTCGGCGGCGTCGATGCTCACCTGGTCGTCGTCGATGTAGGCCTCCATCAGGTCCCCCGGCCCGTACCCGGGAAGGCCGCACATGGGCACCGTCTCCAGGTCGCGAGCGAGCTGTTCCCGCGTGTACCCGAAACGGTCGATGACCTCCTCGACGTCGACCGGCCCGCCTTCGAGCAGATACGGGATGAGGGCGAGGATGCGGGAGAGGCGGGATACGGTCCGGGCGCTGGTCATAGCGCGCCGCCCATCGCCGCCCGGGCCCGCCGCACGATCTCATCGCGGAGGTCGGCGGGCTCGAGCACCTCGGCCGAATCTCCGAAGCTCAAGGCCCAGCCGACCAGGGCGTCCCGGTTCGACACCGGGATCGTCGCCTCCAGCTCGCCGTCCGGGGCCTCCAAGCCCAGCGTCCTCGCCGCCCACCACGCCACGTCGGCGTCGAAGAGGATCTTTGCCTCGACGGCCGGGTCGGGGCCCGTCTCCCAGGGCTGTGCGGCCATGAGCCTCTTGACGTCGAAGCCGGGGGGTTTGGAGATCGCCGCCGCCTCCGAGACGCGGAGCTTGTTTATGCGATCCACCCTGTAGACCCGCTCGCCGTCCGACGTCATCCCGGCCACGTACCAGCGGCCCCTGCGATGGGCCAACGCGTAGGGGCTGAGCGACCGCGGGGCGCCGCGGTAGTCGAACGCGACCTGGCGATGGCCCGTGATCGCTTCGAAGAGACCGCCCAAGGCCCCGCCGTCGGGGCCGAGGTCCGCCCCCAGCGGCTCGATCCCGACGCTGCGCTCCATGCCGCCGAGCTTGAGCAGGGCGCCCAGGCCCGCGGGCGACCCGCCGAGCCGCACCATGCGGGCCGCCAGCGAGAGCGCCGCCCTCTCCTCCGCCGTCAGGGCGGGCTCGGCGATCGCGTACTCGTCGGGGTCGACCGTGTAGCCGAAGTCCACCTCCCAGGCGTCCACGGCCTGTCTCTTGAGGGGGACGCCGAGACGCTTGAGGACGATCTTGTCCCTCTCGAACATGCGGTGGAACGCCTCATCGGTCTGGTCCCCGTACCCGGCCACCGTCCACCGGATCTCCTCGGCGGTGACGGGGCGCGGCGTCTCCAGCAGGTAGATGATCAGGTTGAGCGCTCGCTCGACGACGTTCTTCATCTCGATCGGCTCGGGCCGGGGGGTCTCAAAGGCTCGCTATCAGCTTCTCTACCCGCTCGTCCTCGGCTTTGAAAGGGTCTTTGCACATGACCGTGCGCTGGGCCTGGTCGTTGAGTTTGAGGTGCACCCAGTCGACGGTGAAGTCGCGTTTCTTCGCCTTGGCGGCCTTGATGAACGCCCCGCGGAGCCGGGCCCGGGTCGTCTGAGGCGGGCGCGCCGCGGCCTCGTCGATCTTCTCGTCGGTGACGACCCGCTCCGCCAGCCCCCTGCCTTGGAGGAGGTGGAACAGGCCCCGGGCCCGATCCACATCGTGGTAGGCGAGGCCCATCATCGACATCTTCGGGTCGGACATCGGTATGCCCCGCGTCTCCGAGTACCGCTCCAAGAGCCGGTACTTCATTACCCAGTCGACCTCCCGGTCCAAGCTCATGGGGTCCTTCTCCAGCCCGGTGAGGAGGTGCTCCCAACGATCCACGGCGCGCTGGACCTCAGGCGGGAAGCCGGGGCTGCGGGCGAAGCGCATGGCGCGGTCCAAGAACTCCCACTGGACATCCAGCGCGCTCAGCTCGCGGCCGTTGGCCAACTTGACTTTTCGGGTCAAGGTCATGTCGTGGGCCACTTCCCGTATCGCCCTGATCGGGTTCTCCAGGCTCAGGTCCCTGAAGACCAGGTCGCGCTCGATCATCTGGAGGAGGGCGACCATCGTCCCCACCTTCACGAAGGTGGCGTACTCGCTCATGTTCGAGTCGCCGGCGATCACGTGGAGTCGCCGGTACCGCTCCGCGTCGGCGTGGGGCTCGTCGCGGGTGTTGATGATCGGCCGCGACCTCGTGGTGGCGGAGGAGACGCCCTCCCAGATGTGGTCGGCTCTCTGGGCGATGGCGTAGGCGGGGCCGCGCGGCGTCTGGGTCAGCTTGCCCGCGCCCAGGAAGATCTGACGGGTGACCAGGAAGGGGATGAGGACGTCGACGGTCCGATGGAAGTCCTTGTGCCGGCTGACCAGGTAGTTCTCATGGCACCCATAGGAGTTGCCTGCGCTGTCGGTGTTGTTCTTGAACACATAGATCTCGCCGCGGATCCCCTCCTCGCCGAGCCGTTCCTCGGCGCCGCGGACAAGCCCTTCGAGTATGCGTTCTCCCGCCTTGTCGTGCGCGACCACATCTTCGATGACGTCACATTCCGGTGTGGCGAACTCGGGGTGTGATCCGACGTCGAGGTAGAGCCGGGCGCCGTTCTCCAAAAAGACGTTTGACGAGCGCCCCCAGGAGACGACGCGGCGGAAGAGGTAACGGGCGACTTCGTCGGGGCTGAGCCGCCGCTGGCCGCGCAGGGTGCAGGTTACCCCGTACTCGTTCTCGAGCCCGAAGATCCTCTTGTCCACACCGTCAGGCTAAACGCGTTTGTGGCGGGGAGAGCCCATTCCATGTCGCGTCTCGCCCGGTCGCGCAGGCGCTCAGCCGCCGAGGTCGGCGACGTCGAGCCTGCGGAACGACCGCCGGGCGCCGGCCCGCTCCAGGACCGCCGCCTCCCAACCCTCCGACTCCCTGCCCTCCGCCCGGCGAAAAGCCTCGGCGCCCGCGGCGAAGGCGCCGTCCAGGCTCGCCCCCTCCTCCCACAGGTCGCCCAGCGCCTCGGTGAGCTGCTCCGCCTTGCCGCCGATTGCGACGTAGCTGCGCTCATCAAACAGGGTGCCGTCGTGGGTGACTCTGAACAACCTGTGGTCGGCGCCGTCGTCGGAGATCTCCACGATCAGCAGCTCCACTTCGAACGGCTTGGGATCGCGGGTGAAGATCATGCCGAGGGTCTGGGCGAAGGCCGTGGCCAGGCCCATGGCGGTGACGTCGTCGCGGGAGTAGAGGTAGCCCATCAGGTCGGCCTGGCGGATCCCCGCCTTGCGCAACGTCTCGAACTCGTTGTACCTGCCCACCCCGGCGAAGGCGATGCGGTCGTAGACCTCCGAGATCTTGTGGAGGGCGGTTGAGGGGTTCTCGGCGAGGAGCAGCACCCCGTTGGCGAACTCCGCGGCGATGATCGAGCGGCCCCTGGCGATCCCCTTCCTGGCGAACTCCGCCTTGTCCCGGACGAGCTGCTCCGGCGCGACGTAGAAGGGGATGGTCATCGGCCCGCCCCCCTCATCGCACGTTTTCCACTGCCGCCTCGGCGATCGGCCCGATCACATCGTCGTCGAGCTCGGCGACGCCCTCGGCGTCGATCCGGACGACGTTGGGGAGGATGCCCCTGCGGAGGTCGGGGCCGCCCGTGGCCGTGTCCTCCACCGACGCGGAGACGAGCGCCCTGACCGCCAGGTCGGCGGCTTCGTCGGCGGAGAGGCCGTCGCGGTAGGCCGTCCTGAGGAAGGCCCTCGCCAGGCGCGATCCCGACCCGGCGCCGCCGAACTCGATCTCGTCGTAGCGGCCTCCGACGACATCGAAGCTGTACACCCGGCCCGTCGAGCTCCTCTCGTCGTACCCGGCGAACAGAGGGACGACCACGAGGCCCTGGAAGGCCATCGGCAACTGACTTCTGACCAGGCGCGCCAGGAACGAGGCCTTTCCATCCAGCGACAGTCCCAACCCCTCGATCTTCTCGTAATGCTCAAGCTCGACTTGGAACAACCGCACCATGTCGATGGCGAGGCCGGCGACTCCTGCGATGGCCACGGCCGAGTGCCGGTCGGCCGGGAACACCTTGCGGATTCGACGGTGCGCGACAAGGTTGCCTTCGGTGGCCCGTCGGTCCCCGGCCATCACCACCCCCTCGGAGTAGCGGAGCGCCAAGACCGTGGTGGCCTCCGGGGCGGTGAGGCCGGAGGCCCCTTCCGGCGTCGCGATGGCGGGCCCGGCGCCGACCGCCTCCAGCAGGTCCGTGAAGCTGGCGCCGGGCGCCGGGACGCTCAAGGGCAGCGGCCCCATGGGTCGCTTGGTCACTCTCCGCCCTTCTGGACGTAGTTCCTCACGAACTCCTCGGCGTTCTCCTCCAAGACCTCGTCGATCTCGTCCAACAGGTCGTCGAGGGCGCCCAAGTCGGCTTCGGCCTCGACTCCGGCCTCGACCTCGTCCTCGGCGCGCTCGGTCGACCGTGACTTGGCTCTCTCTCTATCTGACATCGGCTCATCCTCCCAGTAGGCGAAGAAGGTCGGCTGCGTCCTCCGCTTCGTCGAACAGGTCGCCGACTCGCTCGGCGCCCCCAGCCATGGGCTCCATCATAGGAACTCGCTTGAGCTGCGGCTCGCCCACGTCGAAGACCAACGAGTCCCAGTTCGCCGCCACAAGCGAGTCGGCGAAAGCCGACACACAACGGCCCCGGAAGAAGGCCCGCGTCCGCTCCGGCGGGGACGTGACCGCCTCCTCGACCTGCTCGTCGGTGAACAGCCGTCTCATCGCCCCTCGCGCCGTCAGCCGGTTGTAGAGGCCGAGCGAAGGGTCCACGTCGTGATACTGAAGGTCGAGGGCCGCCAACTTGGGGTGGTCCCAGCCGAGGCCGTCCCGCTCCACAAGCCCCTCGAGCAGCCTCTTCTTGGCCACCCAGTCGAGTGTGCCCGCCAGCTTCATCGGGTCCGACCCCAGCAGCTCGAGTGTCCGAGCCCACTCCTCGACGACTCGGTCCCACACGGGGTCGTCGAGCTCCTTCTCCGCATAGTCGGCAAGCCACTCCAGGTACTGCCCCTGGATCCCAAGGGCGGTCGCCGTTCCCCCTCCATCAAGGCTGATCGGCTTGGTCAGGGAGGTGTCGTGGCTCACCCGCCAGCATGCCTCGACAGGGTCGGACAGGTCGAGGGAGTCGGGGATGGCCCCGTCCTCCAAGGCGGCGAGCATCAGGGCGGTCGCCCCGAACTTCAGGAAACACTGGTGCTCGGCGAGGTTGGCGTCGCCGATGATCACATGAAGCCTGCGGTAGAGGGACGGGTCGCCGTGCGGCTCGTCCCGGGTGTTGATGATCGGCCGCTTCAGCGTAGTCTCCAAGCCGACCTCCTCCTCGAAGAAGTCGGCGCGCTGAGTGATCTGGAAGTCGACTTCGGGACGGTCGTTCTCCCTGCCCACTTTGCCGGCGCCGGTGTAGATCTGACGCGTGACCATGAACGTGGTGGCGTAGCGGATCACCTCGCCGAATACGGTGTCGCGGGAGAGCAGGTAGTTCTCGTGGGCCCCGTAGGAGTTGCCCTTGCCGTCCGAGTTGTTCTTGTAGAGACCCACCTTGCGGCCCGAAGCCTCGGTTGCCGCCTGAGCCGCGGCGTGCATCACCTTTTCGCCCGCCTTGTCGTAGAGCGCCGCCTCCAGCGGGTCGTGCGACTCCGGCGACGAGTACTCGGGATGAGCGTGGTCGACATACAACCGGGCCCCGTTGGCCAAGACAGAGTTGACCACGGCCCCCTCGGGCTCGATCAGACCGTAGGCGCCGTGGCCCAGTCCCCGGGCGTCCCGCCCCGGCGTCTCCTCCTCATAGGACCACTGCACCTTGACCCGCGCCCCCGGGTAACTGTTGACCACCAGCGACGACGCCGCGGCGGGGTTGAGGCCCGGGTCGCCGCGCACGACGATCCCGTACTCGGTCTCGGCGCCGAGCACCTTGTGGAGGGCCATCAGAGGTACTGGCCGCCCGAGACCTTCTCGATGAGCCGGCTCTCCTCGTCGCCTCCGAACAGGGTGCGGACATGGGCGATCCTCTCCCCCTTCTTACCCGAGATCCGCGCCCAGTCGTCGGGGTTGGTCGTGTTGGGCAGGTCCTCGTGCTCGCTGAACTCCTGTCTGATCCCGGCCCTCAGGTCGTCGAGGCGGATCCCGGCGCCGCCGCCGGAAATCTGTCTCTTGATCGCCTCCTTCTTGGCCCTCTGAACGATGTTCTCGATCATGGCGCCGGAGGCGAAGTCCTTGAAGTACAACTCCTCCCGGTCGCCGGATGTGTAGGTGACCTCAAGGAACCGGTTGTTCGGCGTCTCGCCGTACATCATCGCGACGGTCTCGTCGATCATGGCGCCGAGGTGGCCGGCTTTGTCGCGGCCCCCAAGCTCGGCCCGGTCCACGGGAGTCTCGTCGCTCAGGTAGATCCTGAAGATCTCCCGGGCGGCCGCCGGATCCGGGCGGTTGATCTTGATCTTCACGTCCAGTCGGCCCGGCCGGAGGATGGCCGGGTCGATCAGCTCCTCGCGGTTGGACGCGCCGATGACGACCACGTTCTTCAGCGACTCGACGCCGTCCAGCTCCGAGAGGAGCTGCGGAACGATCGTCGACTCGACGTCGGAGCTGATGCCGGTGCCCCGGGTGCGGAACAACGAGTCCATCTCGTCGAAGAACACGATGACCGGCACACCCTCGTCGGATTTCTCTTTGGCCCTCTGGAAGATGAGGCGGATCTGGCGCTCGGTCTCGCCGACCCACTTGTTGAGCAGCTCCGGCCCCTTGATGTTGAGGAAGTAGGACCGGACGTCGGGGCGGCCTGTGCGCTCGGAGACCTTCGTCGCCAGGCTGTTGGCCACCGCCTTGGCGATCAGCGTCTTCCCGCACCCGGGGGGGCCGTAGAGCAGGATTCCCTTCGGGGGCTCCAGCTCATACTCCTTGAAGAGGTCGACGTGAAGGTAGGGAAGCTCGACCGTGTCCCGGATCTGCTCGATCTGGTCGGCCAATCCGCCCACCTCCTCGTAGGTGATGTCCGGGATCTCCTCGAGGACGAGCTCCTCCATCTCGGGGCGCTCCATCTTCTCGAGGATGAGGTTGGTCTTGGTGTCGAGCCGCACATAGTCGCCGGCCCGGAGGTAGGTCTCCGCCGTCTCCTCCGATCTCCCGGCCACGCTCTCCTCGTCGCCGTGGGCGATCAGGACGACTCGGCCGTCGGGGAGGGTCTCCCGTACCCTGAGGATGGCGCCGGCGCCCTCGTAGAAGCGGACGTCGATGATGTTGAGCGCCTCGTTGAGCAGGACCTCCTGGCCCACTCCCAGCTTCTTGACTTCGACGCTGGGCTGGGCCGACACCCGGAGCTTGCGGCCGCTGGTGAGGATGTCGACCGTGGCGTCGGAGTTGACTTGGAGCACCGTGCCGAAGTTGTTCGGCGGGGCGGTGAGCTTCTCCACCTCCTCTCGGAGGACCCCGAGTTGGTCGCGGGCCTCTTCCAGGAGCTGGGAGAGCTTGTCGTTCCGGGAGGAGGCCCGATCGAGGCGCTGCCTGGCCCGGTACAACTCGCTCTGCAGCTCCTCGAGCCTTGCCGGAGCCTCCCGGGCGCGCTTACGCAGGAACGACACCTCCTCCTCGAGGGCTGTCACCACCTGGCGGAGCCTCTCCGCCTCATCGTCTCTGCGTCGCGCGTCCACGGTTTTCTCCTGGTCGGTGGCGCCGGCCGGCGAGACGGCGCCTCAACTCAGTATACGAACGGGTTTCGGCAAACCCGCGGGGAGGCTGCGACCGGCGCCCGCGGCCTATCCGGCCGACTCCGGCTCTCGCCGCTTCTCCGTCCTCCGCATGAAGACCAGGAAACCGGTGTGGCCGACCATCGAGTGCTCGGGCCGCACCGACCTCCCCTCGACGTTCCAGTCCCTGAACATGAACTCCTTGACCTCGATCTCGGCGTACGCCCTCGTCTCGCGGGCGGCGGCCGCGGCGGCTTGGACTTGGGGCACCGTCGGCAAGTAGGCGCAGAGCGCTCCTCCGCCCGGTTGATGCTCCGAAGCGGCCTCAATGACGCCCCGGGGCTCGGGAAGGTCGAGGACGACACGCTCCGGCCGCAGCCCCTCGACCGCCTCGGCCGCGTCCCCGAGCCGCAGCTCGACGTTCTCGGGGATCTCCCCGTACCAACGGCTGATCGCCTTGGCGGCGTGCGCCAGGTGATCCTCGCGCCTCTCGATGCTGACCACGCGGCCAGCGGGCCCGACGGCTCGCGACAGGCCGAGCGTGAGCGCGCCCGACCCGGTCCCCCCTTCGAGAACGGTCATGCCCGGGCCGATGTCCGCGTAGACGAGGATCGGCCCCAGGTCCTTGGGGTACACGATCTGGGCCGCTCGTCTCATCTTAAGGATGAAGTCGGCCAGCCTGGGGCGGATCAGGAGCAGCTCGGCGCCGCCCGAGGCGGCGACCCACGACCCGTCCTCGGCGCCGATCAGCTCGTCGTGGGGCACGGCGCCAAGGTGACACTGGAAGGTCTTGCCGGCCTCCAACTTGAGCAGGTAGCGACGGCCCTTGGGGTCGACGAGGAGGGCCGGCGCCCCCTCGGAGAGCGCCGTCACGCGATGAAGCTGAGGGCTGAGACGAGGAGGCCGAGGATCATCCCGATGACAACCACCCACACGACGATCTTGACGGCTTTCTTGTTCTGCATTGGTGTCGATATTGTGGCGGGCGAGAGGCAACGGTAGAGATGTCGAGTCGCACGGACAAGCGGAGGCGCCGGATTCGGGACGGGTCGGCGGCGCGGGCATTGGGAGTGGAGAGGGCCCTGAAGGGTCTCCGCGAGGGCGACAGCCGCAATCTCTACTTCGGCCTCGCCCTTTGCGCCCTCGCCTACCTGCAGCGCACCAAGCCCCGCAAACGGCTGATCCACAGGCAGACGGCGCCTGCGGGCGCGGCGATCGTCATCCATCACCGGAGAACGTCGAGCCCCCGTCTTGAGATCGTCAGGCCGCCCAAGGGGAGGCGCCGCCGGGCTCGGCGGAGATAGGCGCCCGGAGCTCTTCGCGCCGTTTTGGGCGCTTCAGACCTTGTAGACCTCGACGACGGTCTTGTTCCGCCTCCCGCGGCGACGGCCGACGACAAAGGCGACCAACACGACCAAGGCCACCGCCGCCGCCCCGAGAACGGCCATGTCCTTCGCCGACTCCCTGGTCTCCTCCACCGCCCCGAAGAGCTCTTGAGCCTTCGCCTCTATGTCACTCCGGCTGATCGTCACTCTGCATCCTCGAGAAGAGAAGAGCCGCCGCCCCCGCCGCCGCCAGAGCGGTGATGAGCCTTGACAAGACCACCCACCATTGGCTGTCGCTCACGGCCTCGGCGAAAAGGCGGACCAAGCCGTAGTACAGGCCCCAGGCGAGCAGGAACGCCCCGAGCGAGATCACCATCGCCCCGCCTATCCCCTTGCCCGCAACCTTGCCGAGGCGCTTGGCCGGCTCGACGGTCCTCTGCCGCAGGTAGCCGCGCGACATGTCCAACAGCTCGCCGGCGATCTCGGGGATCTCATGTGGTTTGGGCATTGAGCCCACCATACATGATCGCAGCGACACAAGGTCGCAGCGGCACAAGATCCTCGTGGCGCGCGACCACTCGGGGTATCGTGTGCGCCGATGCACTTCATCACAACGATGCGCGCCCTCGGCCCTCGCTACCTCGCGCTCTGGATCGGCCAGACGGTCAGCCAGTTCGGCACCTACATCGCCCTCGTGACGCTCCCGTTCCTGGTCCAGCACCTCCAAGGCCTGAAGGGGGAAGGCACCAACCTGGACCTCTCCGTGGTCTACGCCCTCGAGACACTCCCCACCGTGATAGTCGGCCTGCTCGGAGGCGCCCTGCTCGACCGGTGGCATCTGCGCCCGGTGATGATCGCCACGGACCTGCTCCGGGCGTCGTCCTTCTTCTACCTGGCCGGCACCGTGGGCGAGATCACCATCGCCGGCATCTTCGCGTTCGCCTTCCTTATCGGCTCGTTCACCACGCTCTTCGACGGGGCGCTGTACTCGGTGATCCCAGCGCTGGTCGACCGGAGCCGCCTGGCTGACGCCAACTCGTTCGTTGCGGCGGTCCAACAGGCGATGTTCTCCATCGGGGTCCTGACCGGCGGCGTGTCCTTCACGATGTTCGACGGGCCCGGGGCGGGTCTCTTCATCAACGGCGCCACCTTCGTCGTCTCGGCTCTCAGCCTCTACTGGGTGGGCCGCGTCCCCCACCACCGGAAACCCGAGGTCGAGAGAGGGGCCTACTTGAAGGAGGTCGTCAACGGCGTCCGCTACATCTGGCGGGAGCCGCGCCTGCGGATCACAACCTTGTCGGCCGCCATCCCGAACTTCGTGATCGGGTTCGTCGAGGCCACGTTCGTCGCATTGGCTGAGGACGTGTTCAAGGTCGAGAACAAGCTTCAGACCGGGCTGCTCCTCGGCTTCCTGGGGGTCGGCGGGCTCATCGGCGCCCTCACCGCGCCCGCCCTCACCCGCAAGCTGGGGCTGGGCAGGACGTTGACCGTGGGCATGGCGATCGCCGGGACCCTGATGTTGTGCGTCATGTTCACCACATACGGCGCCGCGGCCTTCGCTCTCCAAGCCGGGTGGATGATCGGCATCTCCGTCGTCAACATCCCCATGGTGGCCATCCGGCAGCATTACGCGGACGAGTCGATGCTCGGGACGGTGATCACGGCCACCCGGGCCATCTCCTGGGGGAGCCTCCCCGTGGGCGCTCTCGTCGGCGGGTGGCTGGGAGCGACCGAGGCAACCATCCCGGTCGTCGCCCGAGTCTTCCCGCTCCTGCTCATCGGCACGGCCGTGTGGTTGCGCACCACCGTCGTGTGGAGCGACACGTTCGGCCCGGGGTTCGACGACTCCGGCCGACCCGCGCCCGAGTCGGCGAGCCGCTAGTGGTGTGTCGCGCCAATAGGCGGCGCGAGCCGGCGGGTCGTGTCGGAGAGAGGACTCGAACCTCCACGGGGTTTAACACCCCACCAGATCCTTAGTCTGGCGCGTCTTCCAATTCCGCCACTCCGACAGGGGCCGGCGATTGTATCGCCGGCTCAGCTCAGGGCGAAGGTGAGGGCGAAGGTGCTGATCCCGAACAAGATCCCGACGATCACCGTGAGTCGGTCCAGGTTCCGCTCGACGACGGTCGAGCCGGTGAGGCTCGACGTCGACATGCCGCCGCCGAAGACATCGGACAGCCCGCCGCCCTTGCCCGAGTGCAGGAGCACCAGAGCGATCACCGCCAACGACAAGATGATGTGGATGACGATGAAGATGGCTGTGACGAGACTCATGTCAAGGTTGTGTCGGCTTGGCGGTCAACGGCTCTCACATCATAGCACGGCGCCGGGCCGTCGGGCCTACCGGGCCTGCTTCGCCACCGCGTCGGCCGCAGCCTGAGCCGCCTCGGCGTCGCCGAGGTAGCGGCTGGAGATCTCGCTCATGTCCTCGCCCAGCTCGTAGACGAGCGGGGCGCCGGTCGGGATGTTGACCCCGACGATGGCCTCCTCGCTGATGCCGCCCAGCTCCTTGACCAGGGCCCGCAGGGAGTTCCCGTGGGCGACCACCAGCACCTGCTTGCCCTGCTCCAAGTCGGGCACGATCTTTCTCTCCCAGTAGGGCAGGATCCGGGCGACGACGTCGGCCAAGCACTCGGTTGTCGGGAGGTCGGAGGGGTCCAGAGCGGAGTAGAGGGGATCTCGGGACGGATGACGCTCGTCGCCCGGCTCGAGGGCCGGCGGCCGGGTGTCGTAGGACCGTCGCCAGACATGAACCTGCTCCGCGCCGTACTTGGCGGAGGTCTCCTTCTTGTTGAGGCCCTGCAAGGCGCCGTAGTGACGCTCGTTCAGCCGCCAGTGCCGCTGGGTGGGCACGGCCGACCACCCTGCCGCCTCAAGAGCCAGGTCGGCGGTCTCGACGGCCCGGCGCAACACCGAGGTGTGCGTCACGTCGGGCTCCAGCCCCTCGGACGCCATCAGGCGGCCCGCCTCCTTGGCCTCCTCAACGCCCTTCGGGGTCAGCCCGACGTCGGTCCACCCGGTGAAGAGGTTCTCAAGGTTCCAGATCGACTGGCCGTGGCGGAGAAGGATCAGCGTGCGGCTCACATCCGGTACCTCACGATAGCGGCGAACTTGTCCGGGTCGAGCGAGGCGCCGCCGACCAAGGCGCCGTCGACGTCTCGTTTGGCCATGAAGTCCTTGATGTTCCCTGCGCTGACCGACCCGCCGTAGAGGACCCTCACCGACTCGGCGGCCTCGCCGTCGGTCAGCTCGCGGACGGTCCCGCGGACGGCGCCGCAAATGAGGGCGGCGTCGTCTGGAAGCGCGGTTCGCCCCGTCCCGATCGCCCACACCGGCTCGTAGGCGATCGACGACGACATCACGGCCTCCCGGTCGAGCCCGGCGAGGGCCCCCCTCACCTGGGCGACGACAACCTCCTCGGCCTTTCCGGCCTCACGTTCCTCAAGGGTCTCCCCGACACAGACGATTGGGCGCATTTCCGCGGCCAACACCGCCTCGACGCGTTTGCGGACCGTTTCGTCGGTCTCGCCGAAATGGCGCCGGCGCTCGGAATGCCCCACGATCACATGCCTCACCGCCAGCTTGGCCAGCATCGGGGCGCTCACCTCTCCCGTGTAGGCGCCGCTGCCCTCCCAGAAGACGTTCTGCGCCCCGAGGCCGATCCTCATGTGATCCTGCTCAATGACGAGCTGAACGGATCTCAGCGCGGTGAACGGGGGGGCGACCACGACCTCGACGCGGTCGTAGTCGTCGGGGTCGAGGCGGTAGGAGAGCTTCTGGACCATCTGGATGGCCTCCAGGTGGCTGGCGTGGAGCTTCCAGTTGCCGACGATGAGGGGGGTGCGCTCGCTCATGGCGCCCAGTCTCCCAGAACCGCGACGCCAGGGAGAACTCGGCCCTCCAGCAGCTCGAGAGAGGCCCCTCCCCCGGTGGAGAGGTGGGACACCGAGCCCTCCAACCCAAGCAGCCGCAAAGCCGCGGCCGAGTCGCCTCCCCCGACGACACTGAGCCCGTCGCAGGAGGCGACGGCGCGGGCCACCTGTTCGGTGCCGTCCCGGAACCGCTCCCACTCGAAGACCCCCATCGGGCCGTTCCAGAAGACGCTGCGCGACGAGTCGATCAGCTCAGCGAAGACCGACGCCGTCTCCGGGCCGATGTCGAGCCCGACGGCGCCGACGGCCGCCTTGGAGGCCGCCGCGACGCGGCGCTCGGCGCCCTCGGCGAAGCGATCGCCGAACGCTATGTCCGAAGGGAGCGTCACCTTGTGCCCGTCGGGGCCGTCCAAGAGATCTCTCACGGCGGCGACCATGTCCCGCTGGACGAGCGAGTCGCCGACGCCGAGGCCCTTCGCCAGCAAGAACGTGAAGCACATGCCGCCGCCGATCAGCATCCGGTCGACCTTGGGGAGCAGGTTCTTGATGACGGCCAGCTTGTCCGACACCTTGGCCCCGCCGAGGACAACCGTGTAGGGCCGCTCCGGGTCGCCGACGAGACGGCCGAGCGCCTTCAGCTCCGCGTCGAGCAGGGGGCCGGCTACGGACCGCAGCTTCTCGGCGACGCCAACCGTCGAAGCGTGCGCCCGGTGAACCGTCCCGAAGGCGTCCTGCACGAACAGGTCGCGACCCGACGCCAGCTCGCTGCTGACCAGCGGGTCGTTTGAGGTCTCCCCCAAGTGATAGCGGGTGTTCTCAAGAAGGGTGATCCGCCCCCCGGACTTGAAGCCCACCTCGAGGTCGGTGAGCGCGGCCATGTGCGCGGCGACCGGGGCCAACGAGAGAGCCGGGTCGGCGCCGTCGGGGCGCCCCAGGTGGGAGCAGACGGCGACCTCCGCCCCTCTCGCGGCCAGAGCCTCCAGAGTGGGAAGCGCGGCGCGGATCCGGAAGTCGTCGGCCACGGCGCCTTCGGCGAGGGGGACGTTGAGGTCGGAGCGGACGAGGACGCTCAACCCTTCGACGTCGACGTCGTTCGTTGTGAGGTACCTGTTCAACGCGATGTGTCCCTTGTCCCGGCGAGCTCGCCCAGGATACGGCCCAACTTGAGGGGGTCGTGCGCGAGCCGCCCCGCCCTCTCGTCGGCGACGTCGGCGTGCTCGACGCGCCAGCCGAGCTTCGACGCCTCCTCGGCGCTCACGGTGACGGGCACATGCCCGGCGGGCGGGTTGAGCGGGCCGTCGTGAGCGACGACCACTCCCGGGCCTTCGATCCCGCTGTGTGCGCTGAGGGCCTCAAGGTGGCAGGCGCCCGTCATCCCGCGCGTCTCGTCGTCCTGGGTGACCAGGTTGAGGACGAAGACCCGCTGCCCGGGGGCCGCCGTGACGGCCGGGGCGAGCATCTGCACCATGAGAGCGGAGATGACCGACGTGTAGAGGCTGCCCGGGCCGATGACGATCTGATCGGCTCCGGCCACCGCCTCCAGGGCGGGCCGGGCGGCGGCCGTGCCGGGCGGGTTGATGCCGAGGTCGGAGATGCGGCCCCCGGACTCGGCCACCGCCGCCTGACCGGTGACGCGCCGGCCGTCGACGACGGCGGTTAGGGTCACCGCCCGATCGGCCACCGGGATCACCCGCCCCAGACTCCCCAGCATCTTCTCAGCGGCGGAGACGGCCGACTGGAAGTCGCCGAATATGTCCGACAGCGCGGCCAGGATCAGGTTCCCCGAGTGCTCGCGGATGTCTCCGCCCCTGAACCGGTGCGCGAACAGCTCCGACCACAGAGTCGGCGCCGGGGCGAGCGCGAGAAGACACCGCCGGGCGTCGCCGAGCGGGGGGATGCCGGACTCGGTGAGGCGGCCGAAGGAGCCTCCGTCGTCAGCGACAGTCACCAACGCCGAGATCTCGGACGCGTAGGTCTGGATCGCCTCGAGGGCCGCAGCCTGGCCGCGCCCTCCCCCAATGGCGGTCACCGTCGGGCCGAGAGGGTCGAGCAGCAGGGGTTCGAGGGCGGGCTGGGTCGCCGGTCTCACCGGTTGATGTCTCGGTGCCGGACGACGGCGTGAAGGTCATGGCGGGAGATCCGCTCCCCGAGCTCCTCGGCGATGGCCACCGATCGATGGTGACCGCCGGTGCATCCCACGCCGATCGAGAGATACGACTTGCCTTCCGACTGGAATCGGGGGATTAGGAAGGCCAGGAGGTCGTCGACGCGGTCAACGAACTCCTTTGCGCCCTCCGAGTTGAGGACGTATGCGCTCACTCTCTCGTCGGAGCCCGTCAGGTCGCGCAGCTCCGGCACCCAGTGCGGGTTGGGGGTGAAGCGAACGTCGAACAGGAGGTCGATGTCGCGGGGCGCCCCGTGTTTGAAGCCGAACGACCGGACGGAGACCCGCATGGGTTTGGTCATCTCGTCTTCGCTGAACTGGTAGGTGAGCCTCTGCCGCAACTCGTGGATGTTGAGCTGCGACGTGTCGACCACGAGGTCCGCCATCTCCCGAAGCTCGGAGAGGAGGTCGCGTTCGGCCCGGATGGCCTCCGAGATGGTCGCCCGGCCCAACGGGTGAGGTCTCCGATTCTCCTCGAACCGCCTCACGATGACGTCGTGATCGGCGTCGACGAAGACGATCCGCGCCAACACTCCCTCCCGCTCCAGGCCGGTGAGGGCGCGCCGAAGGTCCCCTATGGGCAACCCGCCCCTCGAGTCGATCACCACGGCGAGGTGCTTGTGCTCCTCGGGGATGTCGTGGGACTGCACGGCCAACTCGAGCAGGGACGGCGGGAGGTTGTCGATCACCGTGTAGTCGAGGTCCTCGAGGATCTTCGCCGCCGACGAGCGGCCCGCGCCGGACATGCCGGTGACGATCAGGACATGGGGGGCGCCGGTCGGGGCGTTTCTCAATGCACACATTTCGGTATATCGAATCTAGAGCATTAGGAAATCGGATCAGGCGTGGAGGGCGGAGTGCAGGGTGTCGGCCACGTCCTTCGGGACCACCTCGGCGATCTCGGACACCGCGGCCTCCCTCATCTTCTTCAGGGAGCCGAACCGCCTCAAGAGGTCGCTCTTGCGCTTCGGGCCGACGCCGGGGACCTCGTCGAGGATCGAGTCGACCATCGACTTCGACCGGAGCTTGCGGTGGTAGTCGTTGGCGAATCGGTGCGCCTCGTCGCGCACCTGCTGGAGAAGGTAGAGAGCCTCGGCGCCGCGGGCGATGCGGACAGGCTCGGGTCGGCCGGGCAAGTGGGCCTCCTCCGTCTTCTTCGCCAAGCCTATGGCAGGGATGTCCAGGCCGAGCTCGTCGAGGACCTTCACCGCCCTCCCGAGTTGGCCCGCTCCCCCGTCGATCACGACAAGCGAGGGTGGGTAGGAGAACCGGCCCTGCTCGGCGACCGGCTTGTCCCTCTCCGCGACGTAGGCGGAGAACCGGCGCCTGACCGCTTCCTCCATCGAGGCGAAGTCGTCCTGGCCGGCGACCGCCCTGATCTTGAACCGCCGGTAGTCGCCGGGTTTGGGGGCGCCGTCCTCGAGCACGACCATCGACGCCGTCGTGTCGGCGCCCTGGAGAGTGGAGATGTCGTACGCCTCGATGCGCAGCGGCGGCTCGGGGAGGCCCAGCTCGTCCTGAAGCGACCGGAGCGCCCTGGCCCGCGCGTTGTGGTCCTTCCGGCGGGAGAGGCGGTGCCTGGCGAACGCCTCGGCGGCGTTCACCTGAGCCGTCTCCATGAGGCGGCGCTTGGCGCCTCTCTTCGGGACTCGCAGGCTCACGCCCCGCCCGCGAAGGCCGCTGAGCCAGCTCCGGAGCAGATCGGGCTCGTCGGGCTCGACGGACGTGAGAACCTCCCGCGGCGGCGCCTCCTCTCCGTAGAGCTGACGGATGATGCGACCCATCAACTCGGAGTCGGTCAGCTCCTCGACAAGGTCGATGACGCCGCCCCTGCGGCCGACCACGCGGCCGCGGCGAACGGTGAGCACCTGATAAGCCGACTCCAGCTCGTCGCCGTGGAAAGCGGCCAAGTCGAAACTCTCCGGCCTCTCGGTGACCACCTCCTGCCGGAGCGTCGCCCGGCGGACGTCGTCGAGGCGATCCCGGTGGCGGGCCGCCGTCTCGAACTCCTCAAGCTCGGACGCATCCCACATCCGCGTCTCCAGGTCGGCCAACACGGCCTCGGTGTCGCCGGAGAGGAACGAGGCGAGCCCTTCGATCATCCGGTCGTACTCGGCCGGCGCCACCTCGTCGATGCAGGGGCCGGAGCACTTCTCGATGTGGAAGAGGAGACACGGCCTGCCTTGAGCCTTCTGACGTTTGAGCATCGCGTCGGAGCATGTCCTGACCGGGAACGTCCGCAGCAGTTGGTCCAGCGTCTTGCGGATCGCATATGTGTGCGCGTACGGCCCGAAGTACTCGGCCCCTTTGCGCCTCTTCCCTCGCATGACCGTCGCCCGCGGCCACTCATGCGATCGCGTGATGGCGAGGTAGGGGTAGGACTTGTCGTCGACCAGCTTGACGTTGAACCGGGGCCGGTGCCGCTTGATGAGGCCGTACTCCAACATGATGGCGGCCGGCTCCGACTCGGCGATGATCCACTCGACGGACCGGGCCGCGTCGACCATCGCCCGGGTCCGGGGATGGAGGCCCGAGCCGAAGTAGGAGGCGACCCGGCTCCGCAACGACTTGGCCTTCCCGACGTAGATGACCCCGCCGCCTTTGTCCCGGAACAGGTAAGCGCCGGGCTCGGCGGGGATCTCGGATGCGGCGGGCCGCTCGAACATGGCCCTCAGGGTAGGAGGCGCCGCCCGCCCGAGTCAGGCGGCGAGGGCCTCCTGGAACCACGAAGCCGTCCTCTCCAGGCCCTCCCGCAAGGAGACCTGCGCCTTCCATCCCAGCAGCTCCTCGGCCTTGGCGGTGTCGGGACGGCGAACGGTGGGGTCGTCGACCGGGCGGGGTTGGAACTCGACCCCCGGGTGGTTGCCCACCGCGTCCTGGACGGCCTCGGCGAGCTCGAGGACGGTGACCTCCTCGGGGTTGCCGATGTTGACGGGCCCGTGCTCCTCGGTGAGCAGCAAACGCAGGATCCCATCGACTTGGTCGTCGACATAACACAGCGACCTCGTCTGGGTCCCGTCGCCGTGAACGGGGAGCGGCCGATTCTCGATGGCGGCCTTGAAGAACTCCGGGACGGCCCGCCCGTCGCCGGGTCGCATCCGGGGCCCGTATGTGTTGAAGATGCGCGCTATTCTGGTGTCAAGGCCGTGCCGGCGGTGATAGGCGAGGGTGAGCGCTTCGGCGAAGCGCTTCGCCTCGTCGTAGACGCCGCGGGGCCCCGTTGGGTTCACGTTGCCCCAATAGGTCTCCGGCTGGGGACTCACCAACGGGTCGCCGTAGACCTCGGAGGTCGAGGCGAGGAAGAACACCGCGCCTTTCTCAAGGGCGAGGCCCAGGCCCTTGTGAGTCCCGAAGGCGCCCACCTTCAAGGTGTGGATCGGCCAACGCAGGTAGTCGGTCGGCGACGCCGGGGAGGCGAAGTTCATCACATAGTCGACATCGCCCTGAGCGTGGATGTAGTCGGTGACGTCGTAGTCGATCAGCCGGAACCGCTTGTCGCCCATCAGATGCGCCACATTGGCGGCTTCGCCGGTTATCAGGTTGTCCAAGCAGGTGACCGCGGCCCCCGAGTACACGAGCCGGGTGCAGACGTGGGAGCCGAGGAACCCGGCGCCGCCCATGACTACAGCGTGTTTGCCCTCCAGCTCGCGCAGCCCTCCAGACGTCGCGGATCGCATGTCGAACACCTGTCAACTCTTCGGTGCGGCCACGCACCCCATCGGCAGGATCTCAGCGGAAGTGAAACCCCGGCTCGGCCGCGTCTCAGCCGGCGGCGCCCACGATCTCCCGAAGAAACTTGCCGGTGTAGCTCTCCCCCACCAGCGCCACCTCCTCGGGCGCGCCGGTCGCCGTCACCCGCCCTCCCCCGGCGCCGCCCTCGGGGCCGAGGTCGATGACGTGGTCGACGGACTTGATCACGTCGAGGTTGTGCTCGATCACGACCACGGTGGCGCCTGCGTCGACGAGACGCTGCAGCACCTGCAGCAGCTTGCGGATGTCCTCGAAGTGCAGGCCCGTCGTCGGCTCGTCGAGGATGTAGAACGTGCGGCCCGTGGCGCGCCTCCCGAGCTCGGCGGCCAGCTTGATTCGCTGGGCCTCCCCGCCGGACAAGGTCGTGGCGGGCTGGCCCAGCCTCACATAACCCAGGCCGACGTCGTACAACGTCTGAAGAGGCCTGACGATCCTGGGCTGGTTCTCGAAGAACGCGAGGGCCTCCTCCACCGACATCTCAAGCACGTCTGAGATGTTGTGCCCCTTCCACAAGATCTCCAGCGTCTCGCGGTTGTATCGCTTGCCTGCGCATACCTCGCACGGCACATAGACGTCGGGGAGGAAGTGCATCTCGATCCTGATCGTGCCGTCCCCCTTGCAGGTCTCACAACGGCCCCCGGAGACGTTGAAGGAGAACCGGCCGGGTTTGTATCCCCGCGCCCTCGCCTCGCCGGTCTGCGAGAATAGGGCCCTGACGTGATCGAACAGCTTGGTGTAGGTGGCGGGATTGGACCGCGGCGTCCTCCCGATCGGCGACTGGTCGATGTCAATGACCTTGTCGATCGCCTCGACCCCCTCGACCCTCTTGTGCCTGCCCGGCACAACCCGCGCCCTGTTGAGCCGATGGGCCAGGGCCTTCCACAAGATCCCCTCCACCAGCGTCGACTTGCCCGACCCCGACACCCCGGTCACGGCGGTGAGCACCCCGAGCGGGAACTCGACGTCGATCCCCTTCAGGTTGTTCTCCGAGGCGCCGCGAACGGTAATCGCGTCACCCGCCCCCCGTCTCCTGAGCAAGGGGGCCTCGATCCGGCGGCGGCCGGCGAGGTAGTCGCCGGTGATCGAGTCGGGGACGGCGGTGATGGCGGGCAGGTCGCCCTGGGCGACGACGGCGCCGCCGTGCTCGCCCGCGCCAGGGCCGATGTCGACGATGTGGTCGGCCGCCCGGATCGTCTCCTCGTCGTGCTCGACGACGATCAGGGTGTTGCCCAGGTCCCGAAGGCGCAGCAGGGTCTCGATGAGACGCTGGTTGTCGCGTTGATGCAGCCCGATCGACGGCTCGTCGAGGATGTAGAGGACGCCGACGAGGCCCGACCCGATCTGAGTCGCCAGCCTGATCCGTTGCGCCTCCCCCCCGGCCAGCGACGCCGCCGACCTGGAGAGGGTGAGGTAGTCGAGACCGACGTCCAGCAGGAACTTGATGCGGGCCTTGATCTCCTTGAGGACCCGCTCGGCGATCCGCGTCTCCCGATCGGTCAACCGGAGGGAGTCGAAGAACGAGCGGGCCTCGCCCAGGCTGAGGTCGGAGACCTCCGCGATGTTGCGGTCGGCGACGGTGACCGCCAGGGAGATCGGGTTGAGCCTCCCGCCCCGGCAGGCGCCGCAAGGGACGACGGCCATGTACTCCTCGTAGTACCGTCTGGCCGAGTCGGACTCGGCCGACTTGTGGCGACGATCAAGGAAGGGGATGGCGCCCTCGAACGTCGCATCCCACCTCCTCTTCCTCCCGAGGCGGTTCACATACTCGACGGTGATCTTGTGCTCGCCGGTCCCGTGCAAGATCTGCTCCCTCACTTCCTCGGGAAGCTCCGACCAAGGGTCGGTCATCGAGAACCCGAGCGCGGCGCTCAGGCCGACGAGGAGGCGGTGGTAGTAACGCATGCGATTCGACGACCACATGGCGATCGCTCCCTCGTCGAGGGAGAGGCTGGGGTCGGCGACGACCAACTCGGCGTCCACCTGCCGCCTTGCGCCGATCCCCGAGCACTCGGCGCACGCCCCGTAGGGGCTGTTGAACGAGAAGTTGCGCGGCTGCAGGTCCTCGAAGCTGAGCCCGCACTGCGAGCAAGCGAGGTGTTGTGAGAAGGTGAGCGTCGGCCCGTCGACGACATCGATGTCGGCGACCCCCTCGGCGATCGACAGGGCCGTCTCCAACGATTGGGTGAGGCGTTGCTCCACCCCGTCCTTGCGCGTGAGTCGGTCGACGACGACTTCGATGGTGTGCTGCCGATAACGGTCGAGCTTGATCTCCTCGGTCAGCTCAACCACCTCGCCGTCGACCCGGGCCCGAGCGAATCCCTGACGGGCGAGGTCTCGAAGGAGACCCTCGTGCTCCCCCTTCCGCCCTCTCACCACGGGCGCCAGGATCTGGAAGCGTGTGCCCTCCGCGAGCTCGAGGATGCGGTCGACGATCTGCTGGGGCGTCTGCCTGGCGACGGGCGTCCCGTCCTCGGGGCAGTGAGCCACGCCAACCCGCGCGTAGAGGAGGCGCAGGTAGTCGTGGACCTCGGTGACGGTGCCCACGGTCGAGCGCGGGTTGCGAGACGCGGTCTTCTGGTCGATGGAGATCGCCGGGGACAACCCCTCGACGAAGTCGACGTCCGGCTTGTCCATCTGCCCGAGGAACTGGCGGGCGTAGGCGGACAGCGACTCGACGTACCGTCGTTGCCCCTCGGCGTAGATGGTGTCGAAGGCGAGCGAGGACTTCCCGGAGCCGGACAAGCCCGTGAACACGATCAGCCGCCCGCGGGGCAGCTCGACCGTCAGGTTCTTGAGGTTGTGCTCACGGGCGCCCCTGATGAGTATCGATTCGGTCGACAACGCTCCGCCTGGTTGTGCGAGTCGCGCACATCCTAGCCGGGGCGAAGGGGGAACACATGTTCGGCGCCGGAGGCCGCAGCGGGGCCGGCGGACCGTCGCCTGCTCAGGAACAGCTCGAGGGCGAAGACCGTGAAGAGAGGCGCCAGCGCCCTGGAGATGTCGAAGGACTTCTGCCAGACGAAGATCGACAGGAACGGGCCGAGCGCGGCGAAGCCGACGGCGCCCCGCGTCAGGTGCACGTTTGTGCGGAGGGCTTGGAAGGGGACCAGGAGGATCAGGCCGAGGGCGGCCGCGATGACCAGGTAGTCGATGAACTCGGCCCTCCCCGACGTGAGCGCCTCGACGGCGCCCGAGAAGGGGACGAGGGTCGCCTCGCGACCCTGTTCGGGGTCGGCGGGGAAGTCGATGCGGAGTCGGACGTAGGCGGCCCACCCGACGACCGCGGCCGCCGCCGGCAGGGCGATCACCTGCGGCTTCACCTTCGTCCTGCGCTCCCGGAGCAGCATGAAGAGGACTACGAAGGCGATGAATGCGACCATCACCTCTCTCGCCAGCGCGGAGACGGCGAAAGCCGAGGCCGCGACCAGGGCCCGGTCCTCTTCCAGCGCCCAAGCCCCGACGCAGGCCAGAGCGAAAGCGACGACGCCCGCTCCGCCAATGCGAATCTCGGCGTGAAGCCCGGGGCTCAGGGCGAAGGCGAGGCCAATCCACGGTGAGCCGCCGTGTCTCCGGGCGATGGAGGCGACCGCCCACGACCCGAGGCCCAACATGATCGCGTTGACGACGGGCAGCGCCCAGATGACCGCCTTGGGCGGGAGCAGGCCGAGACCCGAGGCGATCACCGGGTAGGCCATCCTCTGGCCGCGATAGGCCGGTCGGTCCAGGAGCCCGGGGTTGACCTCGGGGTTGAGCATCCACGGGTCGGTCGCTTGGACGAAGTAGTACTGACCGTCATGGCCGGGCCTCGGCCTTGTGAGCACCTCTCGGTTGAGTTGCTCCTCGACGTGCTCTATGAGGGCGGTCCAGTCCTCGCCGAACGCGGCGAACACCGTCGGGTCCCAATCCGAGTCCGCGAGAAGCCGCGTCGTCATCAGCACCCCGATCATCAGGGCCACAAGCGTGACGCCTCGCACACCGCGGAAGGCTTTCACATCTTCATGGGACTCGGGCAACGGCTACATAACTGAGTCCCCGTCCCCGCAAGACCCGATCCAAGCGCCGGGCGAGGGGGACGGCGAGGTCGAACAACCGCGCCTGCGCCGCCGAGATGCCGGGGCGCCCCAGGGCGCTCAGGATCTTCCAAGCCGACCTTCCTACCCCGTTGAACGACCGCAGGACGGCCAACTCCAAACCCGCCGCCTCGATCAACTCCTCCACCTCGGCTCTCTCGAATCGCCTCATGTGCCCGGACCCTTCATCAACGGCGCCGAGCAGGTCCTTGCCCGCCGGGACCTGTATCAGGACATGGCCGCCCGGCTCAAGGCGCTCGGCGACGGCGCGGAGCAGGGCCTCGGGATCATCGGAGCGCTGCAGCCCGTCGAAGAGGACGGCCGTGTCCAGGCTCCCTTCCTCGGGCGGGTCGCTCTCGAGATCGGTCAACTCGACTCGCACGTTCTCGAGGTGCCCGAAGCGCCTGCGGAGCGTTTCGACGTGCACCGGGTCGGAATCGACCGCCACCAAGCGTCGGCTGCCCAGCAGGTGGGCGGTGGTGTGCCCCGGCCCGGCGCCTGCCTCCAAGACTGCGGCGCCGAGGTAGGGCCCGTACTGGTCAAGCAGCCAACGGCGAAAGCGAGGCGCTCGGACGAGGCTCTGCCGCGTCGCCGCCGAGGCCTCGTCGGTGGCGGTCGAGTCAAAGAATCTGAACTTCAGGATCAACCACAACGCCTCAATGCCGTCGCGCCACCCGATCTTCTTGCCCTCGGCGTAGGTCCTGCCGTGGTAGCTGATCGGCGTCTCGTAGATGCGCGCCCCCCACTGGGCGAGGCGCGCGGTGATCTCCGGCTCCAACCCGAACCGGTCGGACGTCAACCTGAGACGCTTGAGGACGTCGCAACGCACGGCCTTGTAGCACGTCTCCATGTCGGTGAGATTCAGGTCGTTGGCCATGTTCGACAGCAGCGTGAGCAGCTTGTTCCCCAGGGAGTGCCAGAAGAACAGGACCCGCCTCTCCGGGCCGGCGGCGAAACGCGAGCCGTAGACGGCGTCGGCGCGGCCGTCCAGGATCGGCCCGATGACCTGGGGATACTGGGCTGGGTCATACTCGAGGTCGGCGTCCTGGATCACGGCGACGTCCCCGGTCATGTGCTTGATCGCGGTCCTGATCGCCTTGCCCTTGCCCATGTTGACGGGATGGGCAACCACCTTGACGCGGTCGTCTGAGGCCGCCAGCTCGCGGAGGATCTCAAGGGAGTCGTCCTCGGAGCGATCATCGACGCAGACAAGCTCCAGCTCGAGGCCGACCGGCGACGCGAGCACCTTGGCGATGATCGTCCGCAGCGTGCGCGACTCGTTGTAGACGGGGATCAGGACCGAGAGCTTGCTCACCCGGCAACCTATCGGCCTTGTTCCTACCAAACCGAAGGAGGGCGCCGGGCGCCGGCAGGTCGGCTCATCCGGTTGTCACTCGGCCTCCGCCGCCTCACGCAACTCCCTCTTCAGCTCGTTGACCTCGTCGCGCAGCCGCGCCGCGTACTCAAAGCGGAGCTCCTTCGCGGCCTCTCGCATCTCATCCTCCAGGCTCATGACGAGGCGGGCCAGGTCTTGGCCCTCGAGGTCCAGAGGATGCCGCCTCTCAACCTCGCGCCGCCTTCTATCGGCCGCAGGCGCCTCGGTCTGAACAAGCTCAAGGATGTCCGACACCCGTTTCCGAACCGTCTGCGGATCGATCCCGCGCTCCTCGTTCCACTCCTGCTGTCGGCGACGTCGCCTGTTGGTCTCGTCGATGGCCCTCCCCATCGAGCCCGTCAGGTTGTCCGCGTACATGACCACCTGACCGTCCACGTTGCGCGCGGCGCGGCCGATGATCTGGATCAACGACGTCTCCGAGCGCAGGAAACCCTCCTTGTCGGCGTCGAGGATGGCGACCAACGACACCTCGGGGAGGTCGAGCCCCTCCCTCAAGAGGTTGATGCCGACAAGGACGTCGAACTCCCCCAACCTCAGCTCCCGCAGGATCTGCACTCGCTCCAGGGTGTCGATCTCAGAGTGCATGTATCGGGCCTTGACGCCCATCTCGAGCAGGTAGTCGGTGAGGTCCTCGGCCATCTTCTTGGTCAGCGTGGTGACCAGCGTCCGCTGGTCCCGCGCCGCCCGCTCCCTCATCTCCCCGAGCAGGTCGTCTATCTGGCCCTTCGTCGGCTTCACCACGACCTCGGGGTCGACCAACCCGGTGGGCCTGATGATCTGCTCGACCACCTGCGTCGAGTGCCCGACCTCGAAGTCGCCGGGCGTCGCCGACAGGAAGACCACCTGGTTGGCCTTGCCGAGCCACTCGTCGAAGCGAAGAGGCCGGTTGTCCTTGGCGGAAGGGAGACGGAACCCGTGGTCGACGAGAACCTCTTTGCGCGACCTGTCGCCTTCGTATTGCGCGCCGATTTGGGGCACCGTCACATGGGACTCGTCGATGATCGTCAGGTAGCCGTCGGGGAAGTAGTCGAGAAGGGTGTACGGCGTCTCCCCGGGCCGGCGGCCGTCGAGGTGCATCGAGTAGTTCTCGATGCCGGTGCAGAAGCCGACTTCGCGCATCATCTCCAAGTCGTAGGCGGTTCGCATGCGGAGACGTTGCGCCTCCAGCATCTTCCCGCCGCGCTCGAGCTCCGCCAGACGCTCCTCAAGCTCAACGTCGATGGCGGCCGCGGCCTTGAGCAGACGCTCCCGCGCGGTGACATAGTGGGTGGCGGGGAACACGATGAGCTCTCCCATCTCCTCGACGACCTCGCCCGTCACGGGGTTGAGGCGGACGATCCGCTCCACCTCGTCTCCCCAGTACTGGACGCGGATGATGGTCTCGTCGTAGGAGGGGAAGACCTCCAGCGTGTCGCCCCGCACCCTGAACTTGCCCCGAGTCAGGTTCATCTCATTGCGCTCATATTGGATGTCGACCAGGCGATTGTTCGCGTCGGTCATGGGGTACTCGACCCCCTGCACGAGCCGGAGCAGCCTGCCCTCGTACTGCTCGGGGCTTCCCAGGCCGTATATGGCCGAGACGGAGGCCACGATGACCACGTCGTCGCGCACGAGGAGGCCGGCGGTGGCGGAGTGGCGAAGACGGTCGATCTCGTCGTTGACCGTGGCGTCTTTCTCGATGAAGGTGTCGGTGTGCGGCAGGTAGGCCTCGGGTTGGTAGTAGTCGTAGTAGGACACGAAGTACTCCACCCGGTTCTCCGGGAAGAACTGGCGGAACTCGTTGGCGAGCTGCGCCGCCAAGGCCTTGTTCGGGGTGAGCACGAGGGTCGGCTTCCTGACCTTCTCGATCGTCCACGCGATGGTCGCCGACTTACCCGACCCGGTTATGCCGAGGAGGGTCTGGAACCGGTCCCCGCGCTCGATCCCGGCCGCGAGCGCCTCGATCGCCTTCGGCTGGTCGCCGGCGGGGGCGAAGTCGGAGACGGCCTTGAAGTCGGGCATCGCCGCAGCGTACCGGCCCCCCGGGGCGGGGGCTCAGGGCGCGATCTTGGCGACGGTTCCTTCCAGGCGGCTCAACGACCCCGAGTTGGGTATGACAAGATCCGCTGCGGCCAGCCAAAGGGACCGGGAGGGTTGTGAGGCCATCCGCGCCAGGGCGTCGGCGCGACTCATCCCCCTCGCCAAGAGCCTCTCAAGGCGGTCTTCCTCCCCGCTGTCCACGACCATCCGCCGCCACTCCTCTCCCCACGACGGCTTGAGCAGGGGGAGCTCGACGACGACGGGCCCGCGAATCCCCTGAACCCGGCTGCGAACGGCGCCGAGAATATGGGGGTGTGTCATGTCCTCCAACGTCGCAAGTGCGTCCTGATCTCCGAACACGATGCGCCCCAGGGCGGCGCGGTCGATCCGGCCGTCGACGACGGTCGCCGGCCAGCGCCGGGCGACGGCGCCGAAGGCGGGCCCGTCGGGGCCGATGACCTCGTGGCCCACCGAGTCGGCGTCGATTGCGCGCCAACCGCGTTCGGCGAGCATCTCCCTGACGGCGCTCTTGCCGCTGCCGATGCCGCCCGACAAGAGCCATTGACGATGCCCGTGGATCACGGGCCGAGACGGTAGCCCCCGAGCATGGCGACGGCCCTCTGGGAGTCCCGCGTCCACCGCTCGGTCGTGGTCGGGCAGATGGCGGCGCTGATCATCGGAGTGGTCTCCGACTTGGTGGCGACCGACGGCGGCCCGCCCTCCTATGGGGCGATGGCGATCGCGTGCCTCATCGTCGTCGCCTCGACGATCCTCCCGGAGGAGTGGTACGGGGAGCGATTCGGCACCGAGGCCATAACTCTCATCGCCGCCTTGGTGATGCTGGTCGTCCTGACGTTGACCGGCGGCGCCTCCAGCCCATATCTCCTGCTCTCGATGGGCCCGCCGATCTTCGCCACCGTGCACGGCGGACTCCGAAGCGGCTCGACCACCGGGCTTCTCTCCGCGGGCTTGCTGGCTCTCGTGACGCTGGCGCGAGGCGGGGAGCTGATCGACGGCGCCCCCGCCATGGCCTTGTACTTCGTGTTCGTCCTCCTGGTCGGGGTCATCAGGAAGCTCTTGGAGGACATAAACCGCCAAGCCGCCAAGCTCGCCGTCGAGAAGGAGTCGGCCACCCGGCGCCTGGAGCGCTTGGAGCAGATCCACGGGGCTCTGGAGCGGCTCTCCGAAGACGCCGTGTCGGGGCGCCTCAACGCCGTCGAAGTCGGGGCGGACACGCTCGACGCCATCCTCGAGCGTTTCCCCGGGTCGGCGGGAAGCCTCGCCGTCAACGGCGACGACGGCGCCGTCGTGCTCGCCGCGCGCGGCATCCCCGACGAGAACGGCGCCGTGCACACCCTGCCGCTGTCGGCGGGCGGGTCCGACGTCGGGGCCTTGAAGCTGACCGCTCCGGCGCCCCTCTCAGACTCCGAGCTCACCGACGTGGAGACGATCCTCCGCCCCGTCAGCCTGGCTTTCGCGAACCTGAGGCTGCTCCAAGACATCGTCGGCGCAGCGGTGTCCGAGGAGAGGACGCGCCTGGCTCGCGAAATGCACGATGAGATCGGCCCTTCGCTCGCGTCGTTGGGACTCGCACTCGACATGGCCGCGATGCAGGCGGACCGCCCGGGGTTGGCGGCCGACCTTCAAGTTCTCCGCTCCAATGTGACGAAGCTAGTTGACGACATGCGAGAGTCCGTAGCCGATCTGCGCACCGCCCCCGGGCCGACGCTGACCGCCAGGGTCCTCCAGGCGACGTCGAAGCTGCAGGGCGGACCGCCGATCGTGGTCGACCTCGACGAGCGGAGGCCGCCGAGAGCGGCTCTTATCGGCGACCTGACCTCGATCATCACCGAGGCCGCCCGGAACTCACACCGGCACTCATCGGCGTCGAAGGTCGTGATCTCCGGTCAGATCGACCGCAGCTTCGGCGCCTGCTCCGTCGTCGACGACGGCGTCGGCTTCGACCCCGCCCACGAGCCCGAGGACCGCTACGGGTTGGTGGGCATGCGAGAGCGCGCCTCAAAGGTCGGCGCATCGATCAAGATCGAGTCGAAGCCGGGCGTCGGGGCCGCCGTGACCGTCGAGTGGGGGGCCAGATGATCCGCGTGATGATCGCCGACGATCATCAGCTCTTCGCCGAGGGGCTAAGCCAGGCGCTCAACAGGTTGCCCGACGTGAGCGTCGTCGGCGTCGTCGCCTCCGGCCCTGCGCTCGAGGAGGCGTTGGTGGCGCAGCGGGCGGACGTGTCCATCGTGGACATCGAGATGCCGGGCGGCGACGGCATCTCGACGATCGGTGAGCTGGGCATGCGCAGCCGGGCCATCGTGGTCTCGATGCATGCTGTCGACAAGCAGAAGGCTCGCGCCGCGGAGGAAGGGGCGAAGGGCTTCTTCTCCAAGGGTGTGCCGCTCACGACCTTGGCGGCCGCGGTCAGGGCTGTGGCCGACGGCGCCAACCTGCTCAGCCTGACCGACGAGGAGCGCGATGAGCTCCTGGAGACCTACCGCGAGGCGCCGCTCGACCCCGGCGCCGCCTCGCTCACCCCGCGGGAGAAGGAGATCCTCCAGCTTCTCGCTGCGGGTGTCTCCGCAACGGACGAGCTGGCGTACCGGCTCTACATCTCACAGAAGACGGTCAAGAACCACCTTGCGTCGATCTTCTCGAAGCTGGCCGTCAGCGACCGGACCCAAGCCGCCATCGAGGCCATCCGGCTGGGGATCGCCGGGTCGCAGTGACGGGCGAACCTTTCGCAGGGACCGCGGCCCTCTATGACGGCGGGTCGAGGACCACGAAAGCGCCGTCCCGGTAGGCCTCCCGCCAGCCCGCGCCCTCCAAGTCGGCGACCAAGCCGTCTTCGACCCGCAGCAAAGCCTGCTCGATGCCGTCTCGCTCGAAGACCGGCCGCCAGTCCGCGTCCGCATCTCTCAGGTCGGCGAACTCCACCAGCCGCTCGCCGTACAGCTCCGCTCTGTCGTCGATGAAGACGCGTCGGTCGGGGCCGTCCCTCCAGATCAGGTACCCGCCCACCCGGTCGTCATGAATGACGTTCACATCCCGCAGATGGTCCGCAGCCGCAAGCGGGAACCGCTCCTCGTCGAGCGCAGCCTCTCGGGTCAACAGCAACGGCGCGCCGACGACCGCGACGGCGAACAAGGCGGCCGCGGGAGTCGGGAAACGAGGCGTAGGCTCGCCGCCGAGATCGCGGAGGCTGAGAGCGACGAGGGGGACGAGGCCGATCCACGCCGGCGGCCCGGCGCGCACCGCGCTCAACCCCAGGGCGGCGAAGGGCGCCACGAGCCAGAGGTGCCTCGGCGCCACGATCCGCCTCGCCGCCCCGATGATGATGATCACAACGCCGGCGGCGAGCGGCATGGACAGCGGCGATGCCAGGTCCGGCTTACGCCACTCCGTGAGCAACTCGAGAGCCTCCCCGGCCCCGGAGAAGTCCGTCAGGATCTCGATCACCCCGGGCCCGTGCGCGGTGAGCAGCGTGCACAACCCGCTGACGACCGCGGTCGGCAGCAGTCGCCACTCGCAGTCCGCGATCAGCCACAAGCCGATGAAGGCGAGGCCGACGACGAAGCTCCCGTGGACCGACGCCCAAACCCAGAAGAGGAAAGGCGCCGTCCATCTCAACCGCTCAGAGCCCCACGCCGCGGCGACCAAGGCGAACAGCGCGTGGGAGAAGACCACAGGGCGGGGGACGAGGAACGGCGCCAGCAAGACCACGCTCAGCACAAGGATCACGACGGTCGCCGTGACGCTCCTCGACCGCGCGTACGCGACGAGGCCGATCCCGGCCATGGCCGTCAGGCTCGTCAGGAACAGCATGAGAGGCGTGAAGCCGAGGCCGGAGACGCCTTCCCCCCAGCCGTAGAGCAGCTCGGCGAGCCAACTCTGGGTGCGCCACGGCTCGTCCGCCATCGTGAACGAGAACGGGTCCCGCGTCAGCACCCTCCCTACGTCAGCCTGAAGCTCGCCCGCCCTGATGTGCCACAGGAACGAGTTGTCCGTGATCGGCTTCCAGGCGGCCACGACAAGAGCCGTCGCCGGGGTTAGCAACGCAAGTTGCGCCAATGAGAACCGGCGCCGCAACGGCTGGGCGGCCGCCCGCGCCATCAGTCGATGAACGCTTCGCTGATCTGGATTGCGGCAGGCCCCAGGAGGACGATGAACAGGGACGGGAAGATGCAGAACACCAACGGGAAGACAAGTTTTACAGGCGCCGCGAACGCCTTCTCCTGGGCCCTCTGGCGCCGTTTCACACGCATCTCGTCGGCCTGCACCCGCAGGACCCGGGAGATCGTCACGCCGAAGGCCTCCGCCTGGATCATCGCCAGGACGAACGACCTCAGCTCCTCGAGGTCGGTCCTGTCCAGAAGATGACGTAGGGCGTCGCGGCGGCTGACGCCCACCCGAGTCTCCTGAAGCGTCCTGAAGAACTCCTCCGACAAGGGCCCGGGGACGGTAGCCACGACCCTGGCGAGGGCCGCGTCGAAGCCGAGCCCGGCCTCGACCGAGATCACTAGGAGATCGAGGATGTCGGGCAACGCGCGCAGCATCTCGGTGCGGCGGTCGTCGATCTTCCTCTGCAGCCAGGCGTTGGGGCCGAAGAAACCCAGGGCGATGGGGAGGCCGAACAGAGCGATCTGCTGCATGGCGTCGGCGCCGAACTTGACCAGGAAGAAGGCGCTGAAGACGCCGGCGATGGTCGTCAGCAGCTTGATCACCGCGAACGCCGGAGCGTCGAGGGTCCCGGGGCCGCCCGCATAGTCCAGTTTCTGTTGAGTCTTCTCCAGGTAGCCGGCCGGGGTGAGCCTCCTCAGGAGGTTCCCGAGGCGAATGATGACCGGGCCTATCGCCCGCTCAGCGAACGGCTTGGCGAGTTGCTCCTCCCGGGCGGTGTGGACCCCGGCCTCACCCGGCCCGTACGCCGACAGCCGGTCCGTCATCTCCTCAGTTACGCGGGTGACGCCCAGCCCCGCCCAGACGACGATGAACAACACCAAGATGAACACCGCCCCCACGACCAGCATCAGGCCGTCGACACCCTGTAGGAGGCTCATATCTCGATGTCCACGATCTTCTTGAGCCAGAAGACGCCCCCGGCCATGAGCAGGACCCCTGCGGCGATCGCGATCCGGCCGAACATCGACTCCAGCAACGGGAGCAGGTACTCCCGGTTGGCGAACCAGAGGAAAGCGAAGAGCGCGAAAGGCAGGGACGCCAGGACGATCGCCGAGATCCGGCCCTCGGCGGTGAGCGCCCTGATCTCACCCCGGAGGCGGTTCCTCGCCCTCATCGTGTCCGCAACGGTTTGAAGCACCTCAGCCAGGTTCCCGCCGACCTCGCGTTGGATGTCGATGGCCATCACCGCCCACTCGAAGTCTCTCGACCGGGTCCTCTCCGCGATGCCATCGAACGAGTCCTGCACCGCCATGCCGAGCCGAGCCTCGGCGGTGGCTCGCCCGAACTCGCGGGCCGTCGGGTCGGGCGACTCGGCCGTCACCGCCTCGGCTGCCTGCAGCAGCGAGTAGCCGGCGCGAAGGGACGTGGACAATAGGGTCAGCGTGTCGGGAAGCTGATCTTCGAACTTCCTCCTCTCGCGCCCTCCCGCGAACCTGACGAAGCCGATCAGCAACAGCAGCATCACGGCGAACGCGATCAAGCCGGCGAGGAGGCCGTTGAAGAAGGCGATGGAAACCCCGCCCACGGCCGCCATCCCCAACATCGCCAGGATGGCCTCCCCGGGCGACATCGGGACGTTGGCCTGCTCCAACGCCGAGTTGACGCCGGAGAGCAACCCCCGCCTCCTCACCTCCTCCTCGGCCGCCTCCGTGAACCGGCTCACCAACGGGATTCGCTGCAGGAAGGATTTCCTCTCCTGTGCCGTCGTCTTCACGCGGCGGCCGTACGCCTGGAGGCGCTTGGCGAACCGCCCTCCCGTCTCCCCCTCCTCGTCCCTCCCGAAGAGGATCACCGCGATCAGGAACACCGTGAGGCCGAGCCCGATCGTCCCGACCAGGATCAGGGTCTCGGTGTCGAGGGGGGCGCCCCTCTCGATGACCACAGTCGTGTGAGGAGCGAGCGTGGTGGCGACGGCGGGGCCCGTCGTCGTGGTCGTGGCGTATCCCGAGACGGAGGCGATAGCGACAGCCGAGAGGCCCTGGTACGCGGCCGCGAACTCGACTTCGCCCGGCGTCGACACCGGCGACGTGAACCGGGCGACCATCGTGTTGCTGATCTCGCGGCCGACCTCGTCGTACAAGGCGGAGAGCCCAGCGGCGTCCGGGGTGGACAGGAACAGGCCGTCGCCCGCCTCCGCCACCGCCCGCACCGGGTCGGGGTTGAGGTCGGGGGACTCGAGGGCGACGCCGAAGACCCTCACATCGCTCGACTCCACGGCCGCCACCGCGTCGTCGAGAGGCGCCCCGAGCCCGGTGTCGTCGCCGTCGGTCAACACGATCATGTGCGGAAGCAGATCTCTCGACGCCGGGTCGGCGTACATCGCAACGCCTTTGATGATCGCGTCGTTGAATGCCGTGTCGCCGTCCGCCGCTACCCCGTCGATCAGGTTGTTGAGGCTCACGGCGTCGCCGGTGAACCCCGACAACACCCGCACGTCGTCGGCGAAGGTGATCAAGGCGATCCGGTCTCCGGGCCGAGCCTGAGCCACGAAGCCTTTGGCCGCTTCCTTGGCGGCTTCGAGGGGCGCACCGGCCATGGAGCCGGAGGTGTCGATGGCCAAGACCGCGCCCGCCGCCACGGCCGACTCGCTCAGCGGCGCGACCTCCAGGTCGGAGACCGGCTCGCCGTTGGCCGTCACCGTCACCTGAGCCGGGTCGGGCGCCTCCGAGAGGCCGCTGAACTCGATGATCACCTGGGTCCGGCCGCCGTCGGAGTAACGCGACCCGTTGACGTCGGCGATCTCGATCTCGGCGCCCTCCTGAGCGAGCGCCGGCAACGCTCCCATGTAGGCCGGCAGAGCCCCCATGTAGAGAGCCGCGAGAGCGACAAGGAGTCGTCTCAAAGCTGTCCCCGGGCGAAGGCCTCCGGGCTGAAGAGGTCGGACGGCAGCCTGATGCCCTGGTTCTCCAAGTCCTCGGAGAACGTCGGGCGGATCCCGGTGGACTTCAGGCCGCCCCTGAAGGAGCCCTCGTCGTCCACGCCCATGCCGAAGTCGAAGAGGAACAGATCCTGAAGGGTGATGATCTCGCCCTCCATCCCCTCGACCTCAGTGATGTGGGTGATGCGACGGCTCCCGTCCCGGAGTCGGGCCACATGGACGATCAGGTCGATGGCCGACGCGATCTGCTCGCGGATGGCCCGGACGGGAAGCTCGAACCCCGCCATCAACACCATCGTCTCGATACGGGCCAGCGTGTCGCGCGGGCTGTTGGAGTGGACCGTCGTAAGGGAGCCGTCGTGACCGGTGTTCATGGCTTGGAGCATGTCGAGGGCGGCGGCGTCGCGCACCTCCCCGACCACGATCCGATCGGGGCGCATGCGCAGCGTGTTCTTGACCAGGTCTCTGATGGCGACCGAGCCTTGGCCCTCGATGTTCTCGGGGCGGGACTCGAGAGTGAGGACGTGGTCCTGGTGGAGCTGAAGCTCCGCTGCGTCCTCGACGGTGATGATGCGCTCGTCGCTGGGGATGTACGCCGAGACAACGTTCAACATGGTGGTCTTGCCCGAGCCGGTGCCTCCTGAGATGAGGATGTTGAGCCGCCCTCGCACACATGCCCTCAGGAAGTCGGCTGTGGACTGGGTCAGGGTGCCGAAGGCGATCAGGTCGGCCTCCTGGTAGGGGTCGACGGCGAACTTCCGGATCGTCAGGAACGGGCCGCCGATCGCCAGCGGCGCGATGATGGCGTTGACGCGAGAGCCGTCGGGGAGACGCGCGTCGACCATCGGCGAGGCCTCATCGACGCGACGGCCGACTTGGCCGACGATCTTGTCGATGATCCTGCGCAGGTGGACGGCGTCAACGAACCTGATCTCGGAGAGGTAGACCTTCCCCGCCTTCTCGTAGTAGATGTCGTACGGCCCGTTTGCCATGACCTCGGTGACGTCGGGGTCGTTCAGGAGCGGGTCGACGGGCCCGTACCCGAGCACGTCGGAGGCGATCTCGTTGAGGAGCTCCCGGCGGTCGGCGGAAGTGAGCGGCAGCCCTCTTTCCTTCTCCACCGCCCACTCCAGCATCTCCAGCACGCGAAGGCGAAGCTCCGCATCGGACATCCCCCGGTCGTAGAGGGTGGGGCCGAGCTCCTCGACCACCTTGAAGTGGAGCCGTCCCCGCAGCTCGCTCATGGCGTCGTCGCGTTCGCCCGCGACGTCGGCCGACTCGTTCTGCCTGGCCGCTGCGACTCTTTCGGATAACGACGGCACCGGTCACACTCCTTCCTACTTACGCCCGAACAGGCCGGACTTGGCCGCGCCTTCCGGGATGTCCTCGGCGATCAAGTCGGCGACCGTCCCGAACCCCTTGGCGACTCTCGACTTCGGGTCGGTCTCGACGACAGGGCGCCCCTCGTTGACCGACGCGGCTACGAGCGGGTCGGGGGGGATGGCCGCCGCGATGCTCATTCTCAGGGCGGTTTCGATCTCCTTGTTGTCAAGCATCGCCTTGGAGTTGCTCCGGTTCATGACGAGCCTCACGTTGGCGGTGCTGAACTTGAGGAGCCGCAGCGTCTCGAGCGCCAGCTTGGCGTTCTTCACCGACGGCAGGTCCATGTCGACGATCATCAGGATCTCGTCCGACTTCTCGATAAGGGACAGGATCAACTCGTCCAACATCGACGCCGTGTCCACGACGATGTAGTCGAAACTCTCCTTGAGGACGTCGAGCATCTGCATCAGGCCCGCGGTTGTGATGTCGTCGGCGAACGCCGGCTCAAGCGGGGCGGCCAACACCTTCAAGCCGCTGGGGTGCTCGGTCAGCAACGAGTCGAATAGCTCGGTGTCCAGCTTGTGCAGCTCATGCGCCGCGTGGACCATCGTGAATCTCGGCTCAAGTTGCAGGACGAGGCAGACGTCGCCGAATTGGAGGTCTGCGTCGACCAGGCAAACGTCGGCGTCCGGGATGCGATTGAGCAGCAGGGCCAGGTTGGTGGCCAGGACCGTCCGCCCGCTTCCGCCTTTCGCCGAGGTGATCGTGATGATCTTCCCGCCGCCGCCGGCGCGGGCGACCGGGGCCCCCGGCGCCGCGGATTGCCGCCTGAGGACATCGTGCGCGAACTGCTCGATCGCCGACTCGATCTTGGCCTCGTCCAAGGGCGCCTCGAGGACATCGGAGACGCCGACGCGCATCCCGCGCCGCAGGAGGTCGGCCGTCACCTCGTCGGCGATCATCATGATGACCAGAGCCGGATCCTGGTTGTGCAGGGCCCGGATCTCATCCATGTGCACTTCGTCTTTGAACGTGGGGCCGAGAAGCACCATGCGCACATCGCCGGCGTCGACCGATGAGCTGGCCTCATTGATGCTGCGCGCCGTCGGCAACCGGCCCTCGAACAGCTCCTTGGCCGCCGAGACGAACCCGTCGTCTTCGTCAACGACCAGGAGATTGTGCTCGGCTATCGACATCGGGCCTCAGTTGCCGTCTCCCGAGCCGAAGATCTCTTCGCTCAGGTCGCCGCCGAACAGGTTGTTGATGGTGACGCCGGTCGTCGGCGCCTCGACGAAGTCCGGCGGGGTCAGCGTCAGCCAGACCGTCCCGTTCTCGAAGGCGTAGACGATTCGCTCGGCCTGGTTGGGCGTCACCACGACTGTGAACACGGTGGAGTTCCCGGTGTCCTCCTCGATGAGCTCGCCCTCGTCGGCCGAGCCGTCCTCGGTGACGTCGATCTCGACCGGGCCGTCGCCCTTGCTGATGTCGCGGCCCGTCGCTAAGACGGGGATGCCTTGGAGGACGTAGCGGGTCAAAGTCAACGTCTCCTTCTTGACAGTGTCCTGTGCGGCGGGAGGCAGGTCGTCGGTTGAGGCCGGCTCGCCGGCGACGGTCACGCCCGCGAGCTCGACGGGGAGCTCGGTGACTTCGACGCCGATGGTGATGATCATGTTGATCCTGTCGCCCGCCTCGATGAAGCCGTTGACGCCCTGGATGTTGTCGGTGCGAATGGTTAACGCCTGCTTGCCGGACGGGATCTGGTCGGAGAGGGAGACCACGTCGGCGGTGACCTCGGTCCACTGGGAGCGGGTCAGCACCGCCTTCGGGGCGATGGGGCCTGCGGCGACCTTCCCGCTGAGGAAGTCCCGCAAGTCGGCGTCTTCCCGGAAGGCGTTGTCGGGCACGTCCTCAGCCTGATCGGTGTCTCTCTTGATCGGGCAGGCGAGCGCTGCGGCGAACTCGAGGTCGGCCTGTTGACAGCGGGAGTTGGCGTCGAGAGCCGACAGCAGGATGTCGCCTTGGGCGCCTTCGGCGATCCCGTCCGGGCCGGCCACATAGACGTTGACGATCTGCTGGCCTTCCTGCGCCTCGGTCTGGACACCCTGCATGAAGTTCCACACCGCCCATGCGGCCAGGCCCGCCAACACCACGGCCACGAGCAAAACGATGGCTCTCCTACCCATTGAGTGTCCCTTCCGGTTGTGCTCTGTAGGTAGTCAGGTATCGGAAACGACGCCCTCGGACTTGACCTCCGGCGGCGCCGCCGTGTGGGGCTTTGCAGTTGGGGGGCCTGGGGAGGGCCGGTCAGCGCCTGCGCCCGATCAACGCCGGCCTATGCCGCGCTCCTGCAGCTCCTTGAGGATCGCCTCGAGCGAGGCGTCCACCGGCATCGGCGGGTGCTCCTCGGCCTCGGCGCCGAACTCACGGTCGAGTTCACGCGGCTTGCGGGGGCGGGGCTTTCGCTCCTCGACCTTCTCCTGGCGCTCCTTGTAGCCGGGGAGCGCCTGCTTGATGGAGAGGGAGACCCGACGGCGCTCGTCGTCCTTCTCCGTGATCTTGACCTTGACCGCCTGACCGATCGACAACTCAAGCTCGGGCGAGTCGACGCGTTGCGCGGCGATCTCCGACACATGGACAAGTCCCTCGACTCCATCCGCCACCGAGACGAAGGCGCCGAACGGGACGGTCTTGGTCACTTGGCCCTCGACAATCTCGCCCACCTCGTTGTCGCTTGTGAACACAACCCAGGGGTCTTCCGTCGTCTGGCGGATCGAGAGGGAGATCCTCTCCCGGTCCCGGTCGACTTCAAGCACTTTGACGTCGACCTTGTCGCCCACCTTGACCAGCTCCCCGGGGTGGACCACGTGTTGCCACGACAGCTCCGAGACATGGACCAAGCCGTCCATGCCGCCCAAGTCGACGAAAGCGCCGAAGTTGACGACGGATGAGATGACGCCTTCGCGGGTCTCGCCTTCGGCGAGGTTGTCGAGGAAGTCGGCCCGCTCCTCGGCGAGGGCCTCCTCAAGATGGGCGCGGCGCGAGAGCACGACGTTGTTGCGTTGACGGTCAAGCTCGATCACCTTGGCGGAGATCGTGTCCCCTACGAACTGATCCAGGTCGCGCACGCGACGCAGGTCGACCAGGGACGCCGGGAGGAAGCCGCGCAGGCCGATGTCGACGATGAGGCCCCCCTTGACCACCTCGATCACCATCCCCTCGACCGTCCCGTCCTCCTCCGAGACCTTCTGGATGCGGCCCCAGGCGCGCTCATACATTGCGCGCTTCTTGGACAGGATCATCCGCCCCTCGTCGTCTTCCATGTCGAGGACGACGGCCTCCACCCGCTCGCCGACATCGACCACTTCCTTCGGGTCGATGCCGGCCCGGATGGAGAGCTCGCGGCCAGGTATGAGGCCTTCGGACTTGTACCCGACGTCGACCATCGCTCCTTCGGCGTCGACGCTGACGATCGTCCCCTCGACGATGTCGCCCTCCTTGAACCGGAGGACGGTGGCCTCGATTGCCTTCTCGAAGTTGTCGGCGATGTCGTCGGGAAGATCGCTCAGAGCCGGCGCGGCGACCGCCTTGGGCTCGGCGGCGGCTTCCGGCGGCGGCCCTTCGGGCGGCGCCTCTTCCGGCGGCGGCTCTTGGGGCGCCCCTTGGAGCGGCGCGGCTTCCTCGCCGGTCGGCTTCACGGACGCGTTCTCTTGGTCGTCGGGCATATGTTCAGTGACACCTCTCAGGATTCGCCGGCGCTGGGCCGGCGGGCATGGGTCTCAGTGTACGCGGCCTACGAGAGATAGCCAAGCGATCAACCCTTGACGCCGGCGAGATCGGCCCCACACTCGACGTCGACCTTCAGCGGCACGTCCAAGCCGGCCACCCCCTCCATGATGTCGACGACCAGCTTCTCGGCGCCCTCCGACTCGTCGTCTGCAGCCTCGAGGATCAGCTCGTCGTGGATCTGAAGCACGATGGCCGCGGCCGCCCTCTCCTCGGCCAGGGCGGCGTCGAGCTCGATCATCGCCCTCTTGATGATGTCGGCGGCGGTCCCTTGGACCGGGGCGTTGAGGGCCGCCCTCTCCCCCATCTGCCTGATCCTGTAGTTGTCCGAGCTCAGCTCGGGCAGGTAGCGGCGACGGCCGAAGAGCGTCGTCGTATATCCCTGGTTCCGCGCCGAGACGACGACCGAGGCCAGGTAGTCCCTCACGTCGCTGAACTGGGCGAAGTAGGAGTCGATGTGCCGCTGGGCCTCGTCGCGGGACACCCCCAGCCGATCGGCGAGTCCGAAGGCCTCCATCCCGTACAAGAGGCCGAAGTTGATCATCTTGGCTGTGCGCCGCTGCGCCGGTGTCACCGAGTCGGCCCCAACGCCCCAGACCCTGGCGGCCGTCGCCGTGTGGATGTCCAGCCCTTCGTGGAAGGCCTCGATCAGGAAGGGGTCGCCGCTCATGTGGGCCAAGACCCTCAACTCGATCTGCGAGTAGTCGGCCACCAGGAACCGACGCCCCTCGCCGGCCGTGAACGCGCGGCGGATGGTCAATCCCTCCTCCGATCGCACCGGGATGTTCTGCAGGTTGGGGCTGTCGGAGGAGAGACGGCCGGTCGCGGCCGCCGTCTGGTTGAAGCGCGTCCTGATCCGGCCGTCGGGGTCGATGAGCGGCAGGTAGCCGTCGACGTACGTTGAGCGCAGCTTCTCGAGCTCGCGGTACTCCATCAGGGCGGACACCAGCGGGTGGTCGAGCTTCTTGAGCACCGAGGCGTCGGTTGAGGGCTTCCCTGTCGAGGTCTTCTTCACGACCGGGAGGCCCAGCCGCTCGAAGAGGACGGTCCGTAGCTGGTCGGTCGAGTTCACGTTGAACGGCTCGCCCGCGAGCTGGTGGATCCGGCCCTCAAGCTCGGCGAGGCGGGAGCGGAGGTCGGCGCCCAGGCCCTCCAGGTACTCGCGGTCGACTCCGATGCCGACGTGCTCCATCCGCGCCAACACGGGCGCCAGCGGCAGCTCGCACTCCTCGAACAGGGCGGCCTCGTCGCGTTCGGCGAGCTCGTCGGCGAGAACCCGGCTCAGCCGCCGCACCGCTTCGGTCCTGCGGCCCTCCATCTCCAAGTCGGGGCCGCTGTCGAAGGGCAACGTCCCCGCCGCGTCCTCGTCGCCCGACCGGCTCAGCTCGACTCCGGCGACGCGCTCGGCTATCTCCTCGATCCCGTAGGTCCTTTGCGAGGGGTTGAGAAGGTAGGCGGCCAGAGCGGTGTCCATCACGGGGCGAGCGAGGTCGCGGCCGAGGTCGAGAAGCGCTCGGGCCAGGGTCTTGATGTCGTGCCCGATCACCCCGATGGACCCGTCGGTGATGCCGTCGAGGATGGGGCCCGCCCGCTCGAGCGGTATTGCCGCCGCCTCGCCGGGCCCGACCGAGACTGCGAGCCCGAAAGGCTCGCCGCCGTCCATGACCAAGCCGACGACCAGCTCATCGGCCTCGGCGAGCTCGGCCACGCGATCAGCGCCGGCCACCAACTCGGTCTCGACCTCCAGAGCCTCAAGCGCCGCCCCACTGGAGGGAAGGGCCCGCTCAAGGTCGTCCCACATCGAGTGGAACTCGAGGCTGTCGAACACTTCCTTGACCGTCGCCCTGTCCCACTCGCTTGATGCGAAGTCGGACGCTGCCCGCCCGAGGTCGAGGTCGTCGACGAGGCGCATCAGCCGCCGGTTTAAGAAGACCTGATCGCGGTGGGCCGTCAGGTTCTCGCGGAGCTTCGGGGTCATCTCGTCGACCGCCTCGTAGACGCCGTCGACCGACCCGTGACTCGCGATCAGGCGCGAGGCCGTCTTCTCCCCCACGCCCGGCACCCCGGGGAGGTTGTCCGAGGAGTCGCCGCGCAAGGCGGCGTAGTCGACGTACTGGGACGGACCCACCCCGTACTTGTCCTCGACGTACCGCTCGTCGACCGTGATCGTGTCGCTGATGCCCCGACGGGTGTACACGACCTTCACCGCGTCGCCCACCAACTGGAAGGCGTCGCGGTCTCCGGTGACGATGAGGACATCCCACCCGTCGTCGACGGCCCGCTTGGTCAGGGAGGCGATGATGTCGTCGGCCTCGTAGCCCTCGAAGCGGAGTTGACTGATGCGGAGCGCCTCCAGCACCTCGTCGATCAAAGGAAGCTGGCTGCGGAAGTGGTCCGGCGCCTTCTCCCGTTGCGCCTTGTAGTCGGGGTACCTCTCCGTCCTGAAGGTCCGGCGGGACACGTCCCAGGCGACCACAACACCGTCGGGCTGATGGTCCTTGAGCATGCGGATCAACATCCTGGTGAACCCGAAGACGGCGTTGGTGACCTGTCCCGACTTGGTGGCGAGGTCGTCGGGGAGGGCGTAGAAAGCGCGGTACGCGATGGAGGCGCCGTCGATCAGGGCGAGAGTGGGCACCGGCCCACCGTAACGAGGTCGCCCGTCAGGGGCGGCGGTCCTCCATGGCCAGGCGCCTGTCCCTCTTGCGGGTCAGCTTCTCGATCTTGGAGTTGATGCCGGCGAGGACCTTCTCGAAGCTCCTCACGTCGGCGGCGACGGCGCCGGCCTCCTGGCGGTCGATGTAGTTGCCGACGGCGGCGTCGCGCTGAGCGTCGTCGTTGATCGACCGGTGGTACTCCAACTCCGCGGCGACCTGCCCGGCCTCCGCCTCGAGAGCGGCGATCCGGTCGTTGAGTCTGAAGATGCGGCGATGGGCCCGCTTCACGGCGGGCTCAGAGTACCCCCAGGGGTCTCCTAGTCCTTTCACGGGGAATAGACTCGCGCGTCCGTCGCCGGAGTGACGGAACTGGCAGACGTGCGGCACTCAAAATGCCGTGTCCCTAGTGGCGTGTGGGTTCGAGTCCCACCTCCGGCACCCATCACGGCCGGGATCCCGTCCGCTGGAGGGTCACTGTGACGACGGCGCCTTTCCCGGGGGTCGAGTCGACGGCGACGGACCCGCCGAGACGGGCCGCCAGGCCTGCGACGATGGACAGGCCCAAGCCGCTCCCCTCGGCTCTCACCGGGCGGAGGCGCCCGACGTAGCGGCGATCGAGCACATGCGGCAGGTCCTCCGGGGCGATCCCCACGCCGGTGTCGGCGACGACGATGCGAGCCCCCGAGTCGGCGTCGCCGTCGGGGCCGACCGCCACGGCGACCCTCCCGGTCTCCGGGGTGAAGCGGAGGGCGTTCTCCACGAGGTTCTGAGCGATTTGGCCGAGGCGATCGGGGTCGGTCTCCAGCAGCAGCCCATCGGCGGCTTCGACCGTCAGCTCGACCCCGGCCTCGTCGGCGCGGCGCCGGAAGCCTTCGACGATCTCCGCGACATGGGCGCCGATGTCGACCTCCTCCAGCCTGAGGCTGAACTCCGGCTGATCGAGGCGGGCCAATGTCGAGAGGTCTTCGATCAAACGGCTGAGCTGACGGCTCTGACGACCGAGGACGGCGCCGACCCGCTCAACCTCCTCGGCGGCGACCTCCCCGGCCTCGAGGGCCTCCGCGTAACCCCCGATCGTCGTGAGCGGCGTTCGCAGGTCGTGCCCGATCCCCATGATGAGCTCCCGCTCCCGCCTGGCGCTCGCCTCCAACTCGGAGGCCATCTCGTTGAAGGCGGAGGCGACTTCGTCGAGCTCGGGGTCGCCGAGCCCGGGCACGCGCGCCGACAGATCCCCTTCGGCCAGGTCGCGCGACGCCGAGGCGAGGGGGGTCAGGCGCCTGGCGACTTGGCCCGAGAGCAGTCTGGCGAGGGCTGCGGAGAGGGCGCCGATGCCCGCGGCGATGAGGAGCATTCCCCCGAGCTGGTCGCCGAGGCGGACGACGGGCGCCTCCCGGGCGAGGGCGAGGAGCAGCATCGCCTCGGCGTCTTCCGCCGAGATCGGGATCGGCGCGACAACGACGAGCTCGTCGTCGGCGGACCGGGTGAACTGGCTCTCCCCTTCGGCCAAGAGACCGATGTCCAACCTGATCCGGCTGAACAGGTCGGCGTCGGTCCGCAACTCGCCGTCGTCGAACGCCACGGCGAAGGCGATCTCCGACCCGCCCGCCGTCCGCGCGATGCGTCCGAGCCTCGGCCCCACCTCTTGACCTTCGAGGAAGCCGAGCAGCCTGCGGAAGGCGCCCCGGTGGTGCTCCTCCCGGTCGAGCGCCTCACGGGCGATGGCCGCGGCCTCGTCCGAGGAGTGCCTCATCTCGCGATAGGTGGCTTCGACCGCGGCGCGCTGGGAGGCGAAGGCGGCGCCGACCAAGACCAGGAGGCCGGTGGCCGCGGCGACGCCGGCGATCGTCCAGAAGAGGCGCCTTCTCAACCGCCCATCCTGTAGCCGATGCCCCAGACGGTCTCTATCGGGATGCCTTCGATCTTCTTCCGAAGCTGTCGGATGTGCACGTCCACCGTGCGGGTCTCGCCGAAGTACTCATAGCCCCACACCGCCTCGAGGATCTGGCCGCGGCTCAGCGCCAGCCCGATGTTCTCAGCGAGATGCCAGAGCAGGTCGAACTCCTTGGCGGTGGGCTCGACGACATCTCCCCCCGGCGTGAGCACCGTCCGTTTCCCGCCGTCGACCTCGAAGCCGCCCACCTCGATCAGGCGCGGCTTGGCTGGAGGCGCCTCCGAGCGGCGCAGGACCGCCTTGACTCTCGCCATCAGCTCACGCGGGGAGAAGGGCTTGGTCACATAGTCGTCGGCGCCCATCTCGAGGCCCACCACCTTGTCGACCTCCGTGTCCCGGGCAGTCAGCATGATCACCGGCGCCTGCGTGAGCTCGCGGATGCGGCGGCATGTCTCGATGCCGTCGATGCCGGGGAGGTTGAGATCGAGGAGGATCGCCGACACCGGCCTGATCCGCAGCCGCTCCACCGCCTCCTCCCCGGTCAAGGCGTGGAGGAACCGATAGCCGTCGCGCTCGAAGAAGCCGCGCAGCATGTCGGCGATGGCGTCGTCGTCCTCGATGAGCAGCACTGACTTGGCGGGGCCTGACATGGGGACAACCTTGCCTCACATCTGTAAGGAATCGGTGAGATGTGTCTGTGGTTTCGGTGGGACGGCCCGGACGGCCGCCGTCGCCCCGCCCACCGCCACCGCGTCCCCGTCGCCCACATCCCGGTGGATCAGGGCCATGCCGACGCCGCCGCTGACGGAGGTGAGGGCGCCGACGCGCTTCCCCTCCCGCTCGATCGGCGCCCCGACTTCGGCGAGCGCGTCCAGGTCGAGCAGCCTGAGGCGCCTCGGAGCGGCGCCTCCTCGGCTGTTGATCCGCGCTACCAGCTCTTGGCCCAGGAAGCACCCCTTGTCGAAGTCGACGGACGCCTCGACCAGGCCGGTCTCCTGCGGGATCGCCGTCTCGTCGATGTCGACGCCCCACATCGGCTCGCCGGCGGCGATCCTCAGCGCCTCGTACCGCTCATGCGACTCCTCCGCCAGGTCGGGGCGCTCCCCGATCACCAAGCGGCGGGGGGCGCCGGCCCAGGAGACGTCGTACCCGTCGCCGCCCGCGATGACCAACCACACCGGGGCCGTCTCGGAGGCGACGGTGACGTCCACTCTGATCCGGTAACGCCCAAGGGCCGCCGCCAACTCCTCCCCCCGCCCCGGCTCGGTCACCAAGCCGATCCGCCCCGGCGCCCCGATCACCCAGAGGATGTGATCGACCTTCCCCATGGGGTTGAGGAGAAGGGAGCGTCTGGAGTCGCCCGCCTCCATTCCCGAGACCTCCTGGCTGAGGAGGTCGTTGAGGAATCGGGCGGCGTCGGCCCCGCCGAACCAGACGAGGTCGGGCCGGGAG
>Ga0209457_1000011_pt1 | contig 90217 bp, 80 predicted proteins | sample WorMetHEROISLAND_5_FD_187410 | JGI IMG/M metagenome (GOLD analysis project Ga0209457, IMG submission 187410) | Marine gutless worms symbiont microbial communities from Max Planck institute for Marine Microbiology, Germany - Olavius sp. 5 HERON... ... | reverse complement strand
GCGCGAGGGGATGTGGGCCGCGGGGGCGCTGGCCGAGATCGACCCGACCCGCCTCGCCTTGGCGCCGGGGGTGGAGGCGCCGGAGTTGTCGTCCATGACCGACGAGGAGACCCATCGCGCCGACCTGTGGGCGACCTCGATGTCGAGCCGTCACCCCATGAGCTTCGTGAGGGATCGGCTGGGCGATTGCCTCACCGCGGCCGAGGCGCTGGAGGTCCGGCGCCACAAGGCGCGGGTCAAGGTGGCCGGAGTGGTCACACACCGTCAGAGGCCCGGCACGGCGAAAGGGGTCTACTTCCTCAACCTCGAGGACGAGACCGGGCTGCTGAACATCGTGACGCCGCCCGATGTGTGGGCCAAGCGCCGGGACACGGTGCGCAAGAGCCCGGCTCTCGTGGTTCACGGGCGTATCGAGTACCACGACGGGGTAACCAACATCGTGGCTCGCGACTTCGAGCCGATCGGCGTCGAGACGGTCCGGTCGCGGGATTTCCGCTGAGCGGCCCCGCAGGCGCCGGGGCGGAGCGCGTATGGGGCGTCAGCCGCGGCAGCCGAAGACGTCCCAGCCGCCGCCCTTGTAGACCTCCCAGGCCGCTGCGGCCGTCGAGGCTTCGGGGTCGGTGGGCTCGATCCCGGCGAACCCGGCGCTCTCGGACCGCTCCTCCCAGTACTTGGGGAGGTGTTGGAAGAGGCCGACTCCTCCCGTGCGGAGGTTGACGGAGTCGGGGTCGAATCGCGACTCGCACCAGGCGACTCGGATGGCCCGGTTCACGTCTTCGGGTTGGAAGTATCGGTCCACCAACGCCCGGACCTCGACCTGTGAGAGCCAACCGGAGGCGGCGGGGGTCGCGGCGGCGACCTCCTCGACGGGGGCCCCCGCCCCGGGGGTCGCGGCGGCGGGGGCAGCGGCGCTCGACATGGCGCGGTATCGCGCCGCGTCGGCCGAGCCGGAGCGGCCCGGGGCCTCGCCGCCGAACATGGCGAAGGCGAGCCCGGCGTAGCCGCCGCTGGTGTGGCCCATCGACGCCTCGGCGGCCTCGATCAAGGGCTCATCAGAGGTGGGGCCCGAGGCGCCGAAGGCGGCGAACCCGGCGAAGGCGATCAACGCTACGGCGGCCCAACGGGCGCCGACCAGGAAGTGTTTAGAACGCATAGGGGGGAGAGACTCCGCAGCGGGGATGCCCGCTCTCACCCCGGAAGCCTAACGAGCCGCTGCGGTCCCCGCACATCCGGCGCGGCTCAGGCGGGGTCGCCGAGGGCCGCCGCCACGTCCTCCCAATGGTCTCCCCGCGGGTCGAGCAACTCGAAGTGATCGGTCTCAGGGGAGAGCAATTGAAGGCCGCGCTCGGATGCGAGCGCCTCGGAGTGCTCCGGCGGCACATGCCGGTCGCGGGTCCCGTGGACCAGCATGGTCGGCGCCCTCCCGGGATCGGGCCTCGCGGGCGCGCCGGAGCCGAGGAGGCGGCAGGCTTCCCGCGCCCCCGTCAAACCCGACTCGGCGTGCTTGCGGAGGTCGGTCACCGGCGCCATCGCCGCCACCCGGCCGACCTCGGCGCCGGTGCGCCTGGCCGCCCACATCGCCAGGACGGCCCCCGCCTGGTGGCCCACGACGCCGACGCTGCCGCTGTCGAGGCCCAGTTGGGGGACGAAGTCGAGAGCCATGAGCGTGTCGTGGAAGGCGCCGGGCCAGCCGCCGCCCCGCTCGAGCCGCCGGTACTCGATGTTCCAGGTGTTGAAGCCGCGCCGACCGAGGTCGACGGCCAAGGGCTCCATCGAGTCTCGCTCCCGCTCGTGGCGCCAGAACCCCCCGTGCACCAAGACGACGAGCCCGCGGCCGCCCAGCCGGAGGTCGCCGACGTTCTCCGAGTGCGGCCCGTAGCGGACCGGCTCTACCGGCGCCGCCGCTCGGTTGACGAGGTGACGTAGGCCGTCTCGGTACCCGGCGACGCCGCGGCCGTAGATGGTGCGCACACACGAGTCGGCGATCATCGAGTGCGCCCGCCAGGGCTCTCTCTCGCGGATGTTGGAGATGTGAACCTCAACGGTCGGGGTCTCGACCGAGGCGATCGCCTCGGCCAAGCCGCGCGAGGTGTGGGTGAAGGCGGCGGGGTTGAGCAGGATCGCGTCGTGGCCCGACGTCTGGACGGCCGAGATCAGCTCCGACTCGTCGTTCGACTGGAGCGTCTCGACTTGCGCGCCGAGCTCGGCCCCCCAGGCGACGACTTTCTCCTCAAGCTCGGCCAGGGTGTGCCCGCCGTAGATCTCCGGCGCCCGCTTCCCCAGTACGTTGAGGTTCGGCCCGTTGACGACGAGCACCCTCATTGGGCGACCTCGGGCGGGAGCGCAGCTAGATTCACGGTCAGCAGGATAAGAGGCGAGAATGGGCTGATGCGGGGAACCTTCGGCGCCCGGCGCGTTGTTAGAGGTGACGTGAAGACCATCGCTCTCAAGTACTCGGCGCGTGCGGTTGTCGCATCGGCGGCCGTGCTGCTCGTCGCGTGCGGGGCGCCGCTCCGGTCGGTGGGGGAGCGCAGCTCGAGGTGGATCAACGAGCCTCAGGTCGCCACCACGGCGGCTCCGTCCGCGACTCTCCCGACGTCGGTCGGGTCGGACATGCTCCGGTGGTGGAACGACGGCATCGTCGCCGAGAACCTCGCAGATCGGGACGCTCTGATCGCCGACGTCTTCGCTCGTCGCGAGGGTGATCGGTTCATACAGGCGAGCCGGGCCGAGATCGCCGCGGCCTTGCCGGATGTGCAGTTCCCCGCCGAGGTCCCCTACGGCGCGGAGTGGGTGTCTTCGCAATTGGTGATTGAGAACTCCGGGGAGCTGTCGACCGACCCGAGCGCGGCGTTCGGGATCTGGTCCGCCGAGCCCTACACGCGGTCCCGCTCGGTTGCCCAGATTGCGGTGCTGCTGGTGAGTGTCGACGCGGGGTCGGGCGCCGAGACGACGGAGTCGGCCGAGGAGGCGACGTGCGCTCAGTTCGCCGACGCGGCGACGGAGACGTGTGACGTGACTGCCATCGGCGGTCGGCGCGTTTGGAACCTGCTGTCGGCGGGCGGGACCACTCTGATTTGGTTCGAGGGCGGCTACCGGTACCAACTCCGAGGGAGGAGTTTCCTCTCGCGGGAGGAGATGGAGAAGATGGCGGCCGAATCGGTCCTGTTGGCGGAAGTGAGCCCTGTCGGCGACTGACCGGTCGCGTGCCGTGAGCGTCATGGCTTGGGCGGGCGCCGGTCAGGCCCCTCGAGTCAGGTTCTCGAACATCATCGGCTCGGTCGTGGCGAGAAGCAGCAACTCCCCGTCGTGCGACATCCACAACCGGGGGGCGGCCTTCAACCAGACCTGCTTGGGCAGGGCGTCGAGGTTCTTCCGCTTTCGCCCGGACGGCGGCGCGTAGACGAGCACCTGGGGCGCGGGAGAGCGGAGGGCGGGCAGAGGGCCGACGAGGTCGTAGGCGCCGAACAAGGCCGCCATTGCCTCAGCGGGGTCGATGGGGCCATCTCTGGAGAGCCACTCCACCCGTCCGCAGTCGGCGCAGGCCGCCACGGCGACCCGCCCGACCCAGACGGGCGCCGTCTCGCATCGCTCGGAGGTCGTGGAGTCCATGCCGCCCAACGTATGGACGGGGTGTGACAGATTCGGGGTCTACGCAAACGGCGACCCGTGGCTCGGAACCCGGTCTCAGTGGGCCTTGGGCAGATAGGCGCCGAGGGCGTCTTGGGCGCGACGGCGGCGCCGCCTAACACGATGATGCTCTTCGGCTTGAGGCGGGTCAGCTCCGCGGCAGTCTCCCCCCACCGGCCGCCATCCTCGCCGCGTCGACCGGTCAGGTCTCGACTACGGGCATCTCCATGGTGTCCTCGATGCGGGCGCCGGGGACCACAAGCACCGGGAGGCGGCTGTTGACCATGACCCGCGTCGACACGCTCCGCCACGCCTCCTCGGTGAACAGGCGCCTCGTCGCGCCCATGATCACTATCTCGGCACCGATCGCCTCAGCGGTCTTGATGATCGCCTCGGCCGGATCGTCACCTTCGACGAAACGGACGTCGCATTCGATGCCCTCGACGGTGAGCGCCGCGCTGATCGGTTCAACCGCCCTCTGACCGCGCTCCTCCAAGTAGGCGGCGGCCTTCTCCTCCTCGCTCTTCGACCCGGCCGGCGAGTCGTCGAGGAACGACCGGCGCGTCTCATCGTCCAGCGACTCAAGGAAGGATCTGGGGACGCGGACGACGGTCATCAAAGTCACCTTCGAGCCCACGCCGACGAGCTGTCGGCAGAAGTCGGCGACCGGCGCCGCAGGCAGCACTCCTGTCGTGGCAACAAGGATCCGCACGCAGGCGAGGTTAGGGTTGCGGCCTGGGCGCGGACAAGGAGTGGAATGGACGTCTCGGTTGAAGGGAAGACGGCGCTGGTCACCGGCGGCAGCCGCGGGATCGGGTTCGCCACTGCGCTTCAGCTCGCCCGGAGCGCCGCCGCCGGGGTGGTCATCACCTCGCGGAGGCAAGACAACGCCGAGGCCGCCGCAGCCGAGCTTGAGGAGGCGGGAGTCGGCGCCGGCCGGATCCTCGCGCTCGCCGCCAGGGCCGACTCGGAGGAAGCGGCCGACGGCGCCGTCGCCGCGGCGGTCGAGCGATTCGGGTCGGTCGACATCTTGGTGAACAACGCAGGCACCAACCCGGCGGCCGGCCCGCTGATGGACGTCGACCTGGGGGCGCTCGACAAGACGTGGGCCGTGAACCTGCGGGGGCCTCTGCTCTGGGTGCGCGCCGCCCACCGCGCCTGGATGGGGGAGAACGGGGGAGCGATTGTCAACGTCGCCTCCGCTGCGGGGCTGCGGCCGGGCCCGGTCACCGGCGCCTACAACATCTCCAAGGCCGGCGTCGTCCACATGACCAGGCAACTCGCCCACGAGCTGGCCCCGCGCATCAGGGTGAACGCGGTGGCCCCCGGCGTGGTCCGGACCCGGCTTGCCGGGCTGTTGCTGGAGAACGAGCAGATTGCGCGCATGCACCCGCTGGGCCGCATCGGCGAGCCCGAGGACGTGGCTCGACTTATCGCCTTCCTCGCCTCCGACTCGTCCTCGTGGATGACCGGCGCGGTCGTCCCCGTCGACGGCGGGCTGATCGGCGCGGCCTCGTCGGGCATCTCTTGACCCACCAGTCGCCCGACCCGGCGCTGGCCCTCGACTACCTCAGCGGCGCCGTCGACGACGCCGCCCTCTTCAATCACGCCTCGGCCCTCAGAGACGAGGGGCGCGGGCGAGTCGTCACATACAGCCGCAAGGTCTTCATCCCCCTCACGACCCTGTGCGCCGATCAATGCGCCTACTGCACATTCGCCCAGCCGCCCGGCGCGGGAGGCGCCTATCTCCAGCCCGAGGAGGTCTTGGCTGTGGCGCGGGCCGGCGAGGAGGCGGGGTGCACCGAGGCATTGCTCACGCTCGGCGACAACCCAGAGAGCCGCTGGCCCCAGGCGCGTCGGTTCCTGGAAGGCCGCGGGCTCTCGTCGACGATCGAGTACGTCGCCGAGATGTCGGCGCTGATCCGCTCTGAGACCTCCCTCTTCCCGCACTCCAACGCGGGCCTGCTCGACGACGCGGCGATGAGCTTGTTGAGGCCGACCAACCCTTCGATGGGGCTGATGCTGGAGAACGTCTCGCCCAGGCTCATGGCGCCGGGCCTGGCGCACCACAAGTCGCCCACAAAGGACCCTGCGAGGCGAGTCGAGGTCATCCGCGCCGCGGGCCGCCTCAAGGTCCCGTTCACGACCGGGATCATCGTCGGGATCGGCGAGACCGACGATGAGTTGATCGACTCGCTGTTCGCTCTCCGGTCGCTTGCTGAGGAGACGGAGGCGATCCAAGAGGTCATCATCCAGAGTTTCCGAGCCAAAGACGACACGCCGATGCGGAGATGCGCCGAGCCGGCCCCCCGGCGGGCCGCCCGCGTCACGGCCCTGGCCCGATGGGTCATGGGCCCCGAGGCGTCGATCCAGGTCCCCCCCAACCTCACCGAGGGTTACGAGATCCACCTCGGCGCCGGGGTGAGCGACTGGGGCGGGGTCTCGCCGTTGACGATCGACTGGGTCAACCCGGAAGCTCCGTGGCCCCACCTCGCCGAGCTTGAGCGACGGACCAACGCGGTCGGGCTCGAGCTTCGGCCCAGGCTGCCCGTCCACCCCGAGTACATCAACGAGGAGTGGGTCCACCCCGCCCTGCTGGCAGACCTCAGGGCCGCCGCCGACTCCGACGGGCTCGCGGCCGCGCCGGTCGTCGTCGGGGCCTCATGAGAGTCACCTTCCTCAGGACGCGGCCCGCGGAGACGCTTACTGAGGCGGCGGCCGTGAGCCGGAGGCGCGAGGGCACGGCCGCGATCGAGATGGAGTCTCCGGCGCCTGCGGACGCCGCCGCCGCGGCGAAAGGGGGCGCCCTGCTCGTGTCGCGGACCGCCCCGGCGCCCGAGGCGGCGGCTTGGGTGCTCCCGCCGGGGCCTGCGCTCGGCCTCGTGGAGGGCCCCTCTTGGCGCCTGACGATCCTCGACGAGGGGAGTCGGGAGGAGGTGGCCGCCGCCCTGGCCCGGACCGGTGCGCCGTTCTTCCGCACCACTCGGTCCGGGGTCGCCGCAGCGGCGAGTCTCGCTGCCGACGCGGCAGTGTCGGTGTTCGTCGACGGCGTCGATCAGGCGACCCGAGCGGTTGAGGAAGGGGCAACAGACCTGCTGCTGCGCGACTGGAGCGTCGAGATGATCGGCGAGCTGCGGGTCGCCTTAGCGCCCGCCGAGTTGGTGGAGCGGACGGTCTTCCCGCTCGGGGTCGAGGCCGAGGAGGCGCGGGCGGCCCTTCCGCCGGGGGCGCTCGCCGCTTGGCTCGGTCAAGTCGACGGGTCGGGGGCCGCCCGCCCCAGGACCGAGTGGGCTCCGGGCAGGGACGTTGAGGTCCCCGCCCCGCGCCGCCGCCTCTCGGCCGAGTGGGCGGACCCTTCGTGGGTCGGCGGCGCCGCCCCCGAGGGTTTGGGAGGGGCGGCCGCCCTCGCCCCGATCCTGGACCGGTCGCTCGCCGGCGCCGCCCCGACCACGGCCGAACTTGAGGTCCTGCTCAAGGCGAGGGGCGATCAGGTGGACGCAGTGGCCTGGGCGGCCGACCTTCTCCGGGAGCGGGCCGTCGGCGACACGGTCACCTATGTGGTCAACAGGAACATCAACTACACCAACGTCTGCCGTCTCAAGTGCGGTTTCTGCGCCTTCTCCAAAGGTCCCCTCGACCTTCGCGGGCGGCCTTACCTGATGGGGCCGGGCGAGATCGCGGAAATGGCCGCGGAGGCGTGGGGCCGGGGCGCCTCCGAGGTGACGCTCCAAGGCGGCATCCATCCCGCCTTGACCGGGGACTTCCTTCTTGAGGCGGTCAAGGCGATCAAGGCGGAGGCGCCCGGGTTGCACATCCACGGGCTCTCCCCGGAGGAGATCCGGCGGGGGGCGGAGACTCTCGGCGCCTCAGTCCGCCGGTTCCTCGAGGAGCTGAGGGACGCCGGCCTGGGGAGCATCCCCGGCACGGCCGCCGAGGTCCTCGACGACGACATCCGGCGCCGTCTGTGCCCCGACAAGGTCGGCGCCTTGCAATGGGCGGATGTGGCGGTCGCCGCCCACGAGCTTGGGCTGCGGTCCAGCGCCACGATCATGTTCGGCCACATCGACCACCCGCGCTCCTGGGCCCGTCATCTTGAGGCGATCAGGGAGATCCAACGCCGGACGGGCGGGTTCACCGAGATGGCGCCGCTTCCCTTCGTTCACATGGAGTCGCCGATCTTTCTGCGCGGCGAGGCGCGGCCGGGGCCGACCTGGGACGAGGCCGTGCTGGTCCACGCTGTCGCCCGGATCGCGTTCGACGGGCTGATCGACAACATCCAGGCCTCGTGGGTGAAGCTGGGCCTCGACGGCGCCCGCAGGCTGCTCGGCGCCGGGTGCAACGACCTCGGCGGGACGTTGATGGGCGAGGCCATCGGGCGGGCCGCCGGGGCCGAGCACGGGCAGGAGGCTTGCGTCGAGGACTTCCGCTCCGTCATCGAAAGCGCGGGCAGGGCTCCTGCGCAACGTGGCACCACCTACGAGATCCTCAACCGCGTGTGACGGCGCCGCCGGCGGCTCGGGCGGCGTTGCGTGTGCAGTTTCGCGGCTCTCGTCGGTACTACCGCACACGCTCAGCCGCGGTAGGCGAGGCCGCGCGGCGCTACGGCGAAACCCCGCTCCAACAGGGCAGCGGCGAGGGGCGATCCCGAAGCCGGGTCGCCGTTGACCGTGACGAGGGTGAGGCGGTGCCATCGGTGGGCCACTGACGCGATCAGGCGCGAGGCCTCGTCCAAGACGTCCGGCGACATGTCGAGCATGGTCAACCCGCGGCGGCCCTTGTCCAAGAACCCGATCAACTCCCCGCCCCTGAGCAGCACATAGGCGCCCGCGTCGCGGGCCATCCGGGCGCCGTCGGCCTCGGGCCAGGGCAGGGCCCCGCCGTACAGGTTGGCCGGGTCGGCTGCGGCGAGGACCGTCAACTCCGCGGAGCGGTCGCTTCGCAGGCGGTCGACCGCGCCGGGGAGAGCGAACTGGGAGCCGCCGAGACCCTCCACGAAGTACCCGCGACGAGCCCTCCCGGTCTCCTCGAGACGGCTGAGCACCGGGTATAGGGCCGAGAACCCGCCCGGGTAACCCTCGGCCGCCGCTGCGGCCCGGGTGACCACGCCGTGACGGCTCAGCAACAGCTCCGCCCAGGCCGCGGCGCGCTCGACGGCCGATGCCGCGGCGTTCTCCGTCGCCGAGGCCCCGGGCGCGGCCGGCCCCTCGATCAGCGACCAGCGCCCCGAGGAGTGCGGCGGGAAGCGGCCGGACAGGGGGCGCCGCCCCGAGCCCTGCCGCCTCCGGCGGGACACAAACGCCCGGACCGGCTCAAACGTGTCGTTGGTGACGTGGCCCGCCCACACCAGGTCCCACAAGGCGTCGAGCGCCTCGAGCGGGTCGCCGCCGCCGCCGCCCTCGTAGATGTCTCGGAAGAAGCTGGCGCCGCGCTGCTCCAGCAGAGCCTGGATCTGCGCGCTCTTCGGAGACAGCTCGGCGCTCGCGTCGGGGCCGTGCCACAACGTCGGGAACGAGTCGCGCGGGAAGATGGAGACCCGCCCGTCTCTGGTCCCCAACGGCCCCGAGCCCACCCAGATGAGGTCGCCTGTGAGGAGGCTTCGGTCGATGAGCCCCTCGGAGTCGGCCGCCCGCGCGGCAAACACGTCCCTCTCCAGGGTGGAGGCGGGCACGGCGCGCCCGGTGAGCGTGCGAACGGCGTCGTCGAAGGCGTTCCGGCCTCTGGGCGGGCTGGGCCCGGCGCCCTGCCACTCGAGTGTGAAGGCGGCGAGGGCGGTCGGCTCGACCGGCTCGATCTCCTTGCGGAGGACGGCGAGGGAGCGGCGCTTCAACCTGCGCAACACGGAAGCGTCGATCCACTCCCTGCCTTCGCCGCCGGGGCGGAACGCGCCTTCGACCACCCGACCCTTCGCCTCAAGCGCGAAGAGGGCGGCCTCGACCGCCCCGCGGGGGAGCGCCAGGGCGGACGCGGCCTCGGGCGCCGAGAAGGGGCCGTGGGTGCGGGCGTAACGCCCGACCACGTCGCCGAGGGGGTCTTCGACGGCTTCAAGGAACGTCTGCGGGACGCCGGGCGGCGGCTGCACCCCCATCCCGTCGCGTAGGCGGGCGACATCCTCGATGGCGGCCCACCGCCTCTCCCCGGAGACGGTCAGCTCGACGGCGCGGCGCCCTTCGGCCAAGAGCCGCAAAGCCTGTGGGACATCGACGCCTGAGCTGCGGGCCTCGATGTCGGTCGTCGTCAGCGGCCCCAGATCTCGCAGGAGGTCGTGGATAGCGTCGGCATGGCGGGCGCGACGGTTGGCGGTCAGGCGCTGCAGCTCCAGCTCGACGGCGGCGACCGTGTCGGCGTCGATCAGCTCGCGCAGCTCGCCTTCGCCCAGAAGCTCGCGGAGCAGCTCGCGGTCGAGTGTGATTGCCGCGGCCTTGCGCTCGGCCAACGGGGCGTCGGCCTCGTAGAGGTAGGCCGCGATGAAGGAGAAGAGGAGGGAGGCGGCGAAAGGGCTCGGTCCGCGGGTGTCGACCTCGACCACCCGGATCTTGCGCGACCGGATGTCGCCGAGCACGGCGCGGAGCGCCGGGACGTCGAAGTCGTCTTGGAGGATCTCCCGGTGGGCCTCGAGGAGGATTGGGAACGACCCGAACCGCCGGGCCGCGTTGAGCAGGTCGGCGGCCTTCCGCCGTTGCAGCCAGAGAGGCGTTCGCTCGCCGGGACGGCGCCGGGGCAACAGGAGCGCTCTCCCGGCGGCTTCGCGGAACCGCGCCGCGAAGAGGGCCGTGTCCGCGAGGTGCTCAACGAGGGCAGGCTCGAGGTCCTCGGGGTCGAGAAGCAGGTCGTCGGCCCCGGGAGGGTCGTCGGAGTCGGGGAACCTGAACGCGATCCCGTCGTCGGACCAGACGCAGTCCACGTCGGCCCCATAGCGGGTGCGGAACCGGTGTCGTAGGGCCATCGCCCAGGGTGCGTGAAGCCTTGCGCCCAGCGGCGAGAGGAGCACGACTCTCAGGTCGCCGATCTCGTCGCGGAACCTCTCCACGACGATCGTCCGGTCGGTGGGGAGGGCGCCGGCGGCCTCCTTCTCCTCGGCGAGGTAGGCGACGAGGTTCCGGGCGGCCGCCTTGTCGAGTCCGTACCGCTCGCAGAGGGTGGAGATCGCCTCCTCGCGGCCCAGCTCGGCGGTCTTGCGGGTAAATCGGCCCACGGCCAGGCCGGTCTCGAGAGGGCGACCGGCCATGTCGCCGCGCCAGAAGGGCATCTTGACGGCGCCCTCCCCGGGAGCGGGGACAACCTCGACCTTGTCGTGGGTGATCCGGTTGATCCGCCAGGCGCCTGCGCCGAGCAGGAAGCTGTCGCCCTCCCGCGACTCGTACACCATCTCCTCGTCCAGCTCGCCCACCCGGCTGCCGTCGGGTAGGACCACCCGGTACAAGCCTCGATCCGGGATGGCGCCTGCATTGACCACGGCCGCCCAGCGCGCTCCCGGCCGTGGCGTGACCTCCCCGGTGGCGCGGTCCCAGTTGACCCTGGGACGAAGCTCGGCGAAGAGGTCGGACGGGTAGCGGCCCGCCAGCATGTCGAGGGCCTGGTCGAAGACGGCCCGGCTCAGGTCGGCGAACGGCGCCGCCCGGCGGGTCAACTCGTAGAGCCGGTCGGCTGTGGCGTCGCCGGACACGACGCGGGCCACAAGTTGCTGGGACAGGACGTCGAGGGGGTTGGACGCGATCTTGGTCCGCTCGACTCTCCGGTTGAGCATCTCGCCGGCGACGACCGTCGAGACGAGAAGGTCGCCCCGGTGCTTGGGGAACACCTTGGCCCGGGAGACCCCGCCGACTTGATGGCCCGAACGCCCCACCCGCTGGAGGCCGGAGGCCGCCGACACCGGCGCCTCCACTTGGAGCACCAAGTCGACCGCGCCCATGTCGATCCCCAACTCGAGCGAGGAGGTGGCGACCACGGCCCTCAGCCGCCCGAGCTTGAGGGACTCCTCTATCTCGAGCCGTTGCTCACGCGCCACCGACCCGTGGTGGGCCCTGGCCAGCTCCTCGCCCGCCAGGTTGTTGATCTCCGAGCAGATCCGCTCGGCGAGCCGACGCGAGTTGGCGAAGACGATGGTCGAGTTGTGACTCTTGATCTGCTCAAGCAACTCCGGGTAGATGGCGGGCCAGATCGACCGGGTCTGGAGGCGGAGCGGGTCGAGCGGCCCCGGCTCGGCCGGCTCGCTCATGTCCTCCACCGGCGTGACGATCTCGATGTCCAGGCCCCGATCGCGGGGAGCGTCGATCAACGTCACCGGTCGGGGCGCCCAGGCGCCGTCGGTCACCGTCCCGCCGCCGAGGAACCGCCCGATGGTCTCCAACGGCCGCTGCGTCGCCGACAGGCCAATACGTTGCGGCGGGGCGGTTGTTAGCTCTTCGAGCCGCTCAAGCGAGAGGGCGAGATGGGCGCCGCGTTTGGCGCCCGCGACGGCGTGGACCTCGTCGACGATCACCCACTGCACGCTCCTGAGCGCTGAGCGCACCGCCGAGGTCAACATCAGGTAGAGGGATTCGGGCGTCGTGATGAGGATGTCGGGCGGGCGGCGCTCCATGCGGCGACGGTCCTCCTGCGGGGTGTCCCCGGTGCGGAGGAACGTCGAGACCGGGCTGAGGCTCTCGTCGCCCGCCGCCTCAGCGGCGCGGCGGATGCCCGCCAGCGGCGCCCGGAGATTGCGGTCGACGTCGTGGGCGAGCGCCTTGAGCGGGGAGACGTAGAGGGCCCGGCAACGCTCCGATCTCTCGGGCTCGGGCTCTGTGAGAAGCCGGTCGAGGGCCCAGAGGAAGGCGGCGAGCGTCTTGCCCGACCCGGTGGGGGCGTGGATGAGTGTGTGCTCGCCTGCGGCGATGGCGGGCCAACCGAGCCTCTGGGCCTCGGTGGGCTCGTCGAACGAGGCCTGGAACCAGGCCCGAGTCGCAGGTGAGAAGAAGTCGAGCGGCGTCATGCCGAGAAGCTATCAAAGGGGGCGGGCCCTCCCCGCTGGGCGGGGCCCGTCGTCGGAGAGCCTCAGTCGCGGCTCTGGAGGCGCTCCAGGTAGCGGGCGACGGCGACGGCGTGCTCCGGCGTCGAGTGAGCCACCGCCTGGAGGGCCGCGGAAAGCTCGAGGAATTGATCGAGATCCATCATTCGAGCCTGCCTCAACATGCGTTTGGCCATTACCACCGCGGGCCGCGGCTTCGAGGCGATCGCCTGCGCCAACTCCATCGCCCTGATCGAGAGTTGTGAGTCGGGCACAAGCTCGAGCAGCACGCCGGTCTCAAGGGCTTCCTCGGCGCTCATCGACCTCGCGGTGAGGGCCAGCTCGGTCGCCCGTTGCCAACCGACCGCCCGGGCCAGCAGCCAAACGCCCCCGTCGCCCGCCACGATCCCCATCTCTATGAAGGTGTGGGCGAAGCGCGCTCGGGAGGTGCCGATCCTCAGGTCGCAACCCAACGCCAAGTCGAAGCCGGCGCCCACAGCGGGGCCGTTGACGGCGGCGATCGTGACCAAGTCGGTGGTCGCCATGAACCGCGTGAGCTGTTGGATCGTCTCCCGGTACTTCTCGCAGATCTCGGCGGGGCCCCCCTCGAACATCCCCTCCTTCGCCGCCATGTCCTTCACGTTGCCGCCCGTCGAGAAGGCGGGGCCTTCGGCGCTGATGATCAGGGCGCCGACCTCGGGAGTCGTCTCGGCGTCGTGGAGGGCGTCGAGGAGCTCGTCGAGCATGTCGTCGTCGGTCAGGGCGTTCCGGGTCTCCGGGCGGGCCAACACGACGGTCGCGACGTCGCCCTCGCGGCCCGTCTTGATCGAGCTCACAGGAAGGCCTGGGCCACCTGAATCGCCTTCTCGGCGTGCTCTCCCGCGGCTCTCAAGCGGGTGTCCTGCGGCTTGATGCGGCGGACGGCGACGCGGGCCCAGTCGGACGCCGGGCCTTTGATGAGCTGGTCGGTGTCGTCGGGGCCGTAGACCCACTTGACGTAGCCGGGCCCGATGACCTCGACGCGCACGGGCTCGTAATGCTCACCCGCCTGCTTGAAGGCGTAGGGGAGCGTCTTCCACCCGAACCAGCAGACGTGGCGGATGCGGGCGGTGTCCTCCACTTCGATGGAGAGGGTCTTGTAGATGTCGAGACCGTGCATCCAGGTCTCCATGAGGCGGAACGTGGCGAACGTGCGGGCGCTCATGTCGCTGGCGATCCACTCGACCCGGTCGTCGCCGGTCATGTGGGAGAGGGGCTCGACGACCTTGGCCCGGCCCCCGCGCCACCACTCGATGACGTCTTGGGGCCGCATCGCCCTGCCCTTCACGACTGCTCGTTTCCTGAGCGCCTCCAGGTCGGCGGCTTGGCGCCACTCGCTGATCCGTTCGCCGCCGGCGATGGCGTCCGCCCCCAGCTCCTCGAAGTCGGCGAGGTGGGCGATCGTGTCTCGCACGGTCCACGGCTTGTTCGGGGTGGTCAGGTCCCAGATCTTGATCGGGATCCTCTGAAGGGACTGATCGAGGAACTGCTGCTCGGCAACAAGGTCGGAGAGGATGTCGCGCATCCGGCGATTCTAGCAGCGGCCGCCCACGGACTCCCAAGGCGGCGGGCCGTTACCAGGGCCTCTCGGCTTGGGTCTCGCCCATCGGCTCGGGGATGTGCGTTGTCTCGGGCAGGCCGGCGATCTCGTTCAGCTCGTCGATCAGCTTGCGCAGGCGGCCGAAGCGGCGCCGGTCGAACAGGAAGGTGATGCGGTCGCAGCCCAGCGCGTCCTCGTCTCGGACCTCGGCCTCCGCGGGCTCCGCCGCCTCGATCGAGCCGCTCACGATGATGTCGGCGTAGTCGCGGCTGAGGCGGGCGAGCTCTTCGGGGCCGGGCGCCCGGCGGACCCGCAACACCAGCTTGCCGTCGATGTACCGCTGGGAGTGGTAGTTGGAGTAGAAGGAGGCGATGTGGTCTCGGGCCTGGAGCGGGTCGGTGGTGTGGAGGAACAACGAGAGATCCGACTCGGCGATGAGCCCGTCGCCGAGCTGCACCTCGCGGACGAACTCGATGACGCGCCCCCAGTAGGAGGCGCCCTCGGCCTCGAGCAGGACAATCGGGCACATGTCGCTCTTGCCGGTCTGGGTCAGGGTGAGAAGCTCGAAGGCCTCGTCGAGGGTCCCGAACCCTCCCGGGAGTATCACGAACGCGTGCGACTCCTTCACAAAACCCAGCTTCCTCGTGAAGAAGTACTTGAAGTTGACGGTCCTCTCGGGCGCCAGGTACGGGTTCGGCTCGGACTCGAAGGGAAGGCGGATGTTCACCCCGTAGGAGTTGTCGGGGCCGGCGCCGCGGTTCCCGGCCTCCATGATCCCGGGACCGGCCCCGGTGACGACCCCCCACCCGCGCTCGACCATCAAGGCGGCGAACTCGACCGTGACCTGGTAGTTGGGGTCGGTCTCCGCGAGGCGAGCCGAGCCGTAGATCGTCACCTTGGGCTCGGTGTGCCGGGAGAAGACCAGGTTCGAGTAGCGCATCTCCTTCACCGCGGTGTTGATCAGCTTCAGGGCGCCCCGGCCGGCGCCGTCGCGGTGGAGCTTGAGCGCGGTGACGACCAGCTCGCCGATCAGGTCCTGGTTGTCGTTCCCGGACGCGTCGGCGACCAGACGGCGAAGCCTCTCGTCGAGCTCGCGGTTTCCGAGGTCGTATGGCATCGCTCGTCAAAGTACCCGGGATCGAGCGCTCAGCGACCCGGGGAGGGCGCCTGGAACGGCTTGACCGACGGGCCTCGCCTCACCACGGCGTTCCACACCGTCTCGTAGTGGTCGCGGTCGTGGGCGTCGACCTGAGGTAGGACGAACTCGTCCCACGCCCTCCGCAGCGGGTCGTCGGCCTCAGCGTGGACCAGCAGGCCGGTGGGCAGTCGGTCCAGGACGGACCGCAACGACAGGGGCGTCTCGACGCGGACGCCGGTGTCGGCCGCCTCGAACGAGGCGTTGATCTCGACCGTGAGCCGGGAGACGGCCTGCACATACTCGTCGCGCATTGCGGGGTGACGGCGATTGAGCATCGCCTTGACCTGGTCTTCGCCGGGGAAGCTCTTCTCCCAGATCACCCACCGGTCGGCGAAGGCCTTGTTTAGTGTCTGGGTGCCGGCGTAGTCCCTGATGTCCGTCGGGTTCATCGTCCCGAAGACGCGGACGTCGTCGCGAAGGCCGACGGTCTCGCCGTTGGGGAGATCGAGGGCCGCGTGCCTGTCGAGTAGGCCGTGCAGCGCAAAAAGCGTCTCTGCGCCCGCGGCGTTCAGCTCGGAGAGGTTGAGCAGGGCGGGGCCGCGCAGGGCACGGGTGATGTCGCCGTCCTCCCAGCGGCTCTCGGTCCCTCCCTTGCCGTCGCCGTGAAGCTGGGTGGACCCGATGAGGGTCACGTCCCGGACCTCGCCGGTGAGGGGGATCCGGTAGTAGGGGAGACGCATCGCCGAGGCGAACTGCTCGATGTCGTGGTCCTTGCCGGAGCCCATGTGACCCCTCACCGCTATGTGGAGGGGGACCAACCCCTGGGCGCCGGACCGGCGCGCCTGCTCCACTTGGGCGAAGCGGTAGAGCATCCCCAGATCCACATAGTGGGGGTCTGCGTCCGGGATCCTGCGGCGACGCGCTCGGAGGTCGCCGATGTCGTCGAGCACGTCGAACGTCTCCAGCTCGATCGGCGGGCCTTCGCCCGCCGGGTCCTCGAAGATCGTCGTCTCAGGCAACTGCCTTCTCATCCTGTCGGGCACTCTGTCGGGAGTCTCGCAGCCACCACGACTCCATCCCGGACTTGGCGAGGCTGCGGCGCAATGCGCTCTTAGTCCCGTCAATCATCGCCTTGGCGAGCTGGTCGGGTCGCTCAACCACCTCGTGGCGGCGGTAGGCGAGATCGACGGTGTGGTCGCCGACGCCGATGCCGATCACCGTGGCGCCCGTCGCCTCGACGGCGGAGACCGACTTGGCCAGCGCCTCGACGGAGCCTCGCGTCATTCCGTCGGCGAGGACCATGAGCAGCCTGACGGCCGCCCCCAGCTTGCCCATGCGGTCGGCGGCGTGGATCAGGTTGAGCTCGTCCACGTTGGCCGCCTTCTCGAACAGCGACACGGGGGGAGCGACGTCGGCCTCGCGGCGGGCGAGGAGGGCCGCCGTCTTCGGCTCAGCCGCCGTGTAGAAGAGGCCTGCGAGGGTTTGCCGCGAGTCTCGCCATCGTCTCCCGAACGGCTTGACCAGGTAGTGGTTGACCGTGGTGACGAGTCGGTCGGCGGCCGCTCCCTGCGTCTGGCGCAGCCCGGCCGCGGCGGCGGACCGGGCGCGGCGATAGGTGTGCTCCGTGTCGTCGGGCCGCGCCGCGAACCCGCGGTTGAACAGGGCGATCTCGAAGTCGATCTGAAGCTCGTCGCAAAGCCGCGCCATCGTCCAGGCGCCGAGCAGAGCCGCCGGCATCGCCCAGGAGGTTCCCGCACCCCGCCCGGGGGAGAGCATCGAGGCGGAGGCGTCGACGAGGAGGGAGACTGCGTAGCTCCTCCGCGTCCGGGAGGCACGGCGCTCGTACAGCCGCTGATAGAGCCCGGCGCCGATGAACAGGGCGGCGTGCGGCGAGATGTCGCCCTGGTCGAACCCGGAGCGGAGTCCTCGGCGCTGGTTTGCGGCGAACAGGGGGTACAACTCCCCGGAGACCCTCCGCTGGGCGACGTCCCATCGTTTGGCGGCGGCGCCGACGGCCTCCATGCCATGTGCGCCGAACGCGGCGAAGGCGCTCGGGACCGCGGTGACCACCAGCTTCCCGCCCTGGCCGTCCGGGAGGAACACCTTGGGCGCCTGGCCGACCCGGAGGAGCTGGGCGGTGGACTCGTCGTCGGTGATGTCGGAGGCGCCTCTCTTGTCCGAGGCCCCCGATCGCGCCTGTGCGGCGCGGACCGTGTCCCGGTACGAGTCGGCGCCGGCCAGGACGGGAGAGACCATTCGCACCTGATCGACCCCGGCGGCGGCTTCCTCGGCGGCGGCGTCGCCCCCCCGATGAGCGACGGCCCCCTCCGCCGACTCGGTGATGAGCCCGTTCGCTCGCGCGATCGCCTCCACCTCCAGCGCGAGCTGGGCCACTTGCCAGGGGTCGTCGGACTCGGACGCCATAACGCAATGCTCCGACGCATCGTCGAGGGCGACCGCCGCTGCCGCGTCGAGGCGCCGTTCCAGGGCCTCCCGCTCCACATATCCGCCGGTGAGGAGGAAACACCCGAGCACGAACTGGCTGAGAGCGCCCGACTCGGAGATGGCCCGGTCGAGGGAGGAGAGGTAGAGGTCTCTCAGGACCGACCGGGCGCCCGGGTAGGCGGCCAGGCCCTGCGCCTCCTGTCGGGCGTCCTCGAGGCTGAAGAAGAGAACCTCGGCGACGGGTTTGCCCGTTTGCTCAAGCGCGGTGAGCAGGTCGACCTCGGTCTCGTCGACGGTCTTGTCGACGACCGGCCAGTCGTCGGGCCGCTCCCGGCGGTCGTCGAAATTCGTGGAGACGAGGTGAGTCACCTCGTGAAGGGCCGAGGCGAGGGCCACCTCGTCGGGCGTCACCGGGGCGTTGCGGTGGTAGGCCGCCTGGAAGATGCGCGGGTCGCAGACGATCTCGTCGGGCGACGCCGCCGCCGCGGCGCCCAGCTTGACGCGGAGGTTGTCGTTCTTGGAGAGGCTCCTGGCCAGGCGGGTCACCGCCGGCGCCACCCGCTGGTACCTGCCGACGACGGCCTCGATTGCCCGGTCCTCGGGGCCGATGAGGTCGGCGAGGAGAGTCTGGTCGCGTCGGCGCATAGCCGGTTATCTTCTCACGGCCGTCAAACGCGGAGCGCCGCCGGGCGGCGAGGGCCATGCCGCCGGCCCGGTCATCGGGTCCCGATAGGCTGGCAGCCGTGCACTACAACTTGACGACGCTCCCGAACGGCCTGCGCGTCATCACCGAGTCGATGGCCGCGGTTCGCTCGGTGGCCATCGGCTGCTGGGTCGACACCGGGTCGCGCGACGAGAGCGACAACGAGGCGGGCGTCTCCCATTTCCTTGAGCACCTCCTGTTCAAAGGGTCGGACAAGCTCTCGGCTCGGGAAGTCTCCGAGACGTTTGACAGTATCGGCGCCGACTTCAACGCCTTCACCTCGAAGGAGGCCACATGTTTCTGGGCGCGCCTCCTCGACCAGGACGTCGCCACGGGCTTGGACGTGCTCGGCGAGATCATCCAAAGGCCTGCGCTCAGGGAGAGCGAGATCGAGTCTGAGCGTCAGGTGGTCGCCGAGGAGATCAACATGAGCGAGGACGATCCGACCGACGTCGCCTACAAGAACTTCGCCGCGGCCGTTTTCGCCGGTCATCCGTTGCAGGCGCCGGTGCTGGGCACGAGGGCCTCGATTCGGGGTCTGACCCGCGAGGTCATCGACGGTTACCGAAAGCGCCGCTACGGGGCCGGGTCGATGGTGGTTGCGGCGGCGGGCTCGGTCGGCCACGACGACTTCGCGGCCATGGTCGAGGAGCGTTTCGGCGGTTGGTCCGGGGGGCCCGTCGAGCGCCGGCGCCAAGAGCTCTCGCCGGTCTCGGGGGTGGAGGTCACCGGCCGCGACACCGAGCAGGCTCACCTCATCCTCGGGGGACCGGGGTTACACCGCTCGGACGAGCGTCGTTGGGCGTTCGACGTCCTCCACCATGTGGTCGGGTCGGGCATGTCGTCGAGGCTGTTCCGGGAAGTCAGGGAGGAGCGTGGCCTCGCTTACGCCGTCTACGGGATCAAGCCGGCCTACGTCGACGCGGGCGCCTGGGGCGTGTACGCGGGCACCACCCCGAACCAGGTGGGCGCCGTCTTCGACATCGTCAGGGAGGAGCTGGCCAAGGTGGTGGGTGAGGGGATCACCCCCGAGGAGCTGGAGCGGGCGAAGGGGTCGATGAGGGGCGAGTTGGCGTTGTCGTCGGAGGACGCCAACAGCCGCATGGTGAGGTTGGGGAGCGACGAGCTGGCCGCGATGGCGCACCTCTCGGTGGACGAGCGTCTCGCCAAGGTCGAGGCCGTGACTCTTGAGGATGTCAAGGCCGTGGCGGCCGGCACCTACGGGCGGGGCGGGAGGGTGGTGGGCGGCGTCGGGCCGTTCCAGCCGAACGACCTTGAGGAGTTGACTGCGGCGTAGGCGGCGGCGCGAAGGAGCCCCGCGGGGAGGAGTGCCGCGGGGCCCGCTTCCTATCGCCCCGCCTGAAGGGAGCCCCGCGGGGCCCGCTTCTAGGGGGAGACGTCAAGCTCGATCGACGCTGGGCTTTCGCCGATGTCGACGATCCCGACGAGACCGCCGTCCGGTCGCTCCAGGACGAAGGCGCCGCCCAGCGCGGGGCCCGTCGATGGCCATCCTATGACCGTGTAACGGTCAATGGTCCCGGTAGCGGTGGACCAGGCGATCGCGTCCCGGCCTCGGGCCAGGTCGACGATCACCCCCGCCTCGCCTAACGGGGCCGGGTCCCAACCGGCCGCGGCTGCAGCGAGGAGAGCGGTTGTGGAGTATGTTGCAGCTGTGGTCACATTTAGCATCTCAACACCACGATAAGGGATAGCGGGTGGTTTGGGAAGGGACTATTTCCACAAGCTGCGCAAGGACTAGTCCATAGGCGAGGGCTATGAGAGGGACAATCAGGGCCGCGGCGAGAGGCTTGCGGGAGCGGTTCTCCGCCCATCGCGCCGACATGGCTCCGAGCACAACCCAGAGCGTCAACTCCAACGGCCATGCCGCGATGACGCCGCCGAAGAGCACCCCGAAGGCCGCCGAGACCGGGCCTCCGGCGTAGAGAAGCGTAAGTGCCGCCTTCTCACACAACCCGGCGCACGTCTCCCGGCTCGCGAGGGCGAAGCCGGTGAGCGCGAATGTGATCGCCAAGCCCAGCAGGAGCGCCGTCGGCGCCGCCGCGCTGCGACATCCCGCGGGCTTGCTCCGGTCCGGCACGCCCGGGATCGTAGGTGCCGGGGCGGCTGAGCCGCGCCGTTGGGGAGCGATGCATCTCGTCTTCGTGGCCATGGCGCTGTTGGCGGGATGTGCGAGCCGCGGGCCGGGTGAGCCTGGCGCCGGCGAGGAGGCGGTCCCAACGACAGCGACCGCGCCGCCCACCTCCGCCCCGGCCGCGACGACGGCTCCGCCCGCGACGACAGCCCCGCCGCCGGACACCAAGCCGCCCGTCTCCGCCCGCGGGCGAGTGGTCGACGGCAGGGGCGACCCGATCGCCCGCGCCGACGTCGCGTTCGGGGACGCGTCGGCGGTCTCCGGCCCGGACGGCTCGTTCACGGTCGAGTCGGCGGCGCCGTCCGCGGTGTCCGCGTTCAAGGGGGGTCGGCGACCGGCCGAGATCGCCTGGGCCGGCGACGGGGCCTTCCATCTCATCGAACTCGAGCTCGTGAAGGTGAGAGCCCTCCGACTGAGCGGCGAGGCCGCGGGCGACCCGGCGCGATTCCGGCAGATCCTCGATCTCGCCGACTCGACTGCGATCAACGCGCTTGTGTTCGACACCAAGGAGGAGGGCGGCCAGGTCGTCTACGACACAGGGGTCGCCGAGGCCCGCGACATGGGCGCCGTGGACGCCGTCTACGACCCCGCCTCTGCGATCGCGGCCGCCCGCGACCGAGGCCTGCACACCATCACCCGGATCGTTGCCTTCGAGGACCGGTTCAGGGCAAAGGCCCACCCGGAGGAGGGGCTGGCCGGCCCTTGGGTCGACCCGGGCGCCGAAGGGGCGCGGGGCTACAACATCGCCTTGGCCGTCGAGGCGTGTGAGATCGGGTTCGACGAGATTCAGTTCGACTACGTCAGGTTCCCGGCGGGGCGGACCGCTCAGGTCAGCGGCCAGCTTGAGATGACCGAGGACGAGCGGGTCGGCGCCGTCTCCGGTTTCCTCGCTCAAGCGAGAGAGGCGCTTCAGCCGCTTGGTTGCGCGATGAGCGCCGACGTGTTCGGCATGGTCGTCTCAATGCCGAACGATCAGAGGATTGGCCAGCGATTCGAGGACATATCGGCTCTGGTGGGCGCCGTGAACCCCATGGTGTACCCGAGTCACTACGCGCCCGGCTGGCTGGGTTTCCCCGATCCCAACGATCATCCCTACGACGTGACGGCCGCCGCACTCGACGACGCCCTCCTCAGGTTGCCGCCGGGGGCTCAGCTCAGGCCGTGGCTCCAGGCGTTCTGGTGGGACAACGACCAGATCCGCGCCTCGATACAGGCCGCCGAGGATCGCGGCGTCGGGTGGATGCTCTGGAGCTTCGACTCCGACTTCGACGGGGCGGCGTTGCCGTCCGACGACGAGGTGAGCGACTGACCCCGGGAGGCTCTCACGGTGGGCCGCAACCGCCTGGCGGGAGACCGCCCGCCGCCCGGGGGCGGCCCGGCGTCACTCGGCTCGGCCGGAGCGCACGTCGGGGGCGCCCATGCGAGCGGCGTCGGCCGTGTGGTCGTCGGGTTGGCGTTGTGAGTCTCGCTCGGCCTCGACACGAGCCCGGTAGTGCTCCAACTCGCGTCGGATCGTCGCGTCGGGCCAACCGAGATGCGGCGCTACCAGCCGAGCCGCCGCTTCGGCCGCGTCGGCGCCCCGATGCCGGGTCTCAATCGAGATCCGAGTGCGCCGGGTCAGGAAGTCGTCTAAGTGGAGCGCCCCCTCGTGGGTGGCCGCGTACACCAGCTCGGCCGCCGTGTACGGGGCGTCGGGAGCGACTGGATCGCCGAGGCTGGGCTCGCGCTCGATGAGCCCGCGGACTTCGGCGGCCAGCGACCCGTACCGAGCCGCCAGGCGGTCGCCCTCGCGACCGGGCTCTGCCCCGATAAGCGGCGCCTTGTCGGTGCGGGACGGCGGGACCGGGGCCTCCAGGTAACGAGCCGCGGCGTCGATGGCGTCCCGAGCCATGACGCGGTACGTCGTGTACTTGCCGCCTGCGATGGAGATCGTGCGTCGGCCGTTGTCGACCACCGCATGCTCCCGGCTCAGCTTGGACGTGTCGTCGGACTCGCCTGAGAGCAGAGGCCGCAGCCCGGCGAACACTCCGACGACGTCGTCGGCGCGCAGCGGGCTCGTCAGGACGGTGTTCACCCATTTCAGCAGGTAGTCGATGTCGCTCTTGGACGCCGCCGGGTGGGCCCGTCGCAGGGTCCAGGGCGTGTCGGTCGTGCCGATGATCCAGTGGTCGCCGAAGGGGATGACGAAGAGCACGCTGGCCTCCGTGCGCAGGATCAACCCGGCCCCGGCTGCGATCCGCTGTCTCGGGACAACAAGGTGTATGCCCTTGGAGGCCCGGACGTTGAGGCCGGCGTCGCCGGCCATCTCCCCGATGTCGTCGCTCCAGACGCCTGTGGCGTTGACCACGGCCTTGGCTTCGACGGTCGCGTCGGCGCCCGTCTCGAGGTCTCGGACCGTCGCCATGACGGAGTCGGCGCCCGGCTCGATGGCCGTCACCCTGGCGCTGGAGGCGAGGGCCGCGCCATGTGCCCTGGCGGTTCGGGCCACAAACACCGTGTGACGGGCGTCGTCGACCTGCGCGTCCCAGTAGCGGACGGCGCCGTGGGTCTTCTGGGCGTCGAGGCCGGGGGCGAGCTCGCTCAGCTCCCGTCGGGAGAGGTGCTTCCGGGCGGGGAGAGGCGAGCCGGAGCGTCTCGCCATGAGGTCGTAGATCAGGACGCCGGCGCCGACGTAGAGCCTCTCCCAGACCGGGTGCTTCAGGGGGTAGACGAAGGAGACCGGTCGGGCCAGGTGCGGGCAGATCGTCTTCAGCATGAGGTTTCTCTCGGCGAGGGCCTCGGAGACGAGGCCGAAGTTGAGCCGCTCCAGGTAGCGGATGCCGCCGTGGAACAGCTTCGACGACCGGCTCGAGGTGCCCGAGGCGTAGTCGCGTTGCTCCACCAGGGCCGTGCTCAGGCCCCTGCTTGCGGCGTCGAGAGCGGTCCCCGCTCCCGTCACGCCGCCGCCTATAACCAGGACGTCGAAGACCTCGTCGGCCATCCGCGCCAGGTCTTCGGAGCGCTGAGCCGGGTTGAGCGCCGATGATGTCCTCACAGCCCCATTTGTAGCCGATGGGGGCGGTCGCTCCGACCGCCCCGCCGAGTTTTGCGATCGCGTTGGGACGCGAAGGTATTGTCGCGGTCGAGAACTACAAGGATGGGATTCGCTTGTGACCGACCAGCAACCGACGCGCGGCCCCACCGTGATCGACCTGTTCGCCGGATGCGGGGGCATGACCCAGGGGTTTGTGAACGTCGGGTTCCGGCCCGTGCTCGCCGTCGAGTCGGACCCGGCGGCGGCGGCTACCTACGCGGCGAACTCCGGGGAGCGCCACGTCTTCTGCGGGGACATCGCAGATCTCTCCGACGCGTCGGTGCCCGAAGCCGACGCAGTCATCGGGGGTCCGCCGTGTCAGGGGTTCTCCAATCTCGGCGCACGCGACCCCGACGACCCGAGGAACAGGCTCTGGCGCGAGTATGTGCGCGTGGTGACGCAAGCCCGCCCGAAGGTGTTTGTCATGGAGAACGTGGAGCGTTTCCGGTCATCGCCCGAGTTCGGGCTCCTCGAGGAGGAGATCGGCTCGGGCGCCCTCCAAGGCTACTCGATGACAGCAGCGATCCTGAACGCCGCGGACTTCGGCGTGCCGCAGAGGCGCCGTCGCGCGGTCGTCATCGGGTCGCGCATCGGCCGGCCGGAGCTACCCGCCCCTCGACACTCGAAGGACGGGCGGAGCGGGCCGCCGTGGCGAACCGTCAGGGACGCGATCGGCGACATCCCGCACGAGACCCGCTCTACCAAGCTCCCCGACAGCAGCGTCGAGGTGCTCGGCCGGACGGCGCCGGGGGTGTTCAAGGCTCAAGACCTTCATCTGGGCAGGAGCCCGCGGCCGTTGTCGCTGCAGCGTTACGACCACATCCCACCGGGCGGGAGTCGGTTCGACCTGCCCCGCGAGCTGATGCCGGACTGCTGGCGGAACAAGGCGACGGGCACAACCGACGTGATGGGTCGGATGCGCTGGGACGCGCCCTCCCTGACCATCCGCACGGAGTTCTTCAAGCCGGAGAAGGGCCAATACCTGCATCCGGAATGGACGGCGACCGACCCTGAGTCCAGAGTCAACCGGCCCATCACCCATTGGGAGGCGGCGCGCCTGCAGGGATTCGCAGACAACTTCGGGTGGTGCGGGAAGAAGACCGAGATCGCCCGCCAGATCGGCAACGCCGTCCCCGTCGGCCTCGCCGAGGCGATCGCTGCCGGCGTCCTGGCGCGCCTCGACCCAGCTATGGTCGCCGCATGAGACTCACCACGACCAGTTTCGCCAACGGTGGGGTGATTCCCGCCCGGTACGCTCTCGTCGAGGCCCACCCCGAGACGCGGTTCGCCTTCGCCGGGAACGTCAACCCGGCCCTCGAGTGGGCGGATGTGCCCGAGGGGACCAGGTCTTTCGCTGTCATTTGCTGCGACAACGACGCCCCCAGCGTCGGCGACGACGTCAACCAGGAAGATCGCGAGGTGCCCGCCGATCTCGCAAGGGCCGACTTCTACCACTGGGTGGTCGTCGACTTGCCCGCCGCTCTCCGCTCGATCGAAGAGGGGGACTTCTCAGAGGGAGTGACCAAGGGGGGCAAGCGGACCCGGCGAGGCCCCGGCGGGAGCCGTCAGGGGCTGAACGACTTCACCGGGTGGTTCGCAGGCGACCCGGAGATGGCCGGCGACTACTTCGGCTACGACGGTCCCGCCCCGCCGTGGAACGACTCGATCGCCCACCGCTACGTCTTCACCGTTTACGCCCTCGACTTCTACCGGGTCCCGGTCCGCGGGGACTTCGCCGGCGGCGAGGTGAGAGAGGCGATCGAGGGTCACGTTCTCGCCGAGGCCTTCGTCTCGGGGACCTACACCCAGAACCCGAGGCTCACGTCCTGACGGCTCGACGGCCCCGGCGGCGGGCGGCCGCCCGCCGCCGTGACGACCGAACGGCGCCGGGAGGCGGTATGTTGTGGGCGTGAGCGACACGCCATCCGCCCCGTTCGGCAAGCTGGCAACAGCCATGATCACCCCCTTCGCCGTCTCGGGCGAGGTGGATCACGACGCCGCCTGGCGGCTTGCCCGCCACTTGTCCGATCACGGGACCGACGCGCTGGTCGTGGCCGGGACCACGGGGGAGTCGCCGACCCTCTCCGACGACGAGAAGGCCGCCCTCTTCGCCACGGCGGCGAGCGCGGTGAAGGAGAAGAGCGCCCAGGTGATCGCAGGCGTGGGCACCTACAACACCGCCGCCTCCGTGGAGATGGCGGAACGGGCCGGCGAGGCCGGGGCCGACGCCGTCATGGCCGTGACCCCCTACTACAGCAAGCCGACCCAGGCCGGGCTGGTGGCGCACTTCACCGCTATCGCCGACGTGGGGCTCCCGGTGCTCGTCTACAACATCCCGGGGCGCACCGGCGTGCTGATCTCGGTCGACACGCTGGCCGCTCTCGCGGGCCACCCGAACATCGCGGCCGTCAAAGACGCCGCCCTCGACCCCGAGCTCACCTCGGAGACCATCTGTCGGGCGCCGGGCCTCCCCATCTACTCGGGTCAGGACACCTACACCCTCCCGCTGCTGTCCATCGGCGCCGTCGGCGTCGTCTCCGTCGTCAGTCACCTCGCCGGCCGCGAGGTGAAGGCGATGCTGGAGGCCGCCGGGTCGGGCGACTGGGTGAAGGCTCGTCGTATCCACAACAGCCTCCTGCCTCTGAGCCAGGCCTGTTTCATCGAGCCCAACCCGACCCCAGTCAAGGCGGCGATGAACGCCTTCTGGGCGCCGGTCGGGGATGTGAGGCTGCCTCTGGTCAACGCCTCCGACGAGACCGTTGCCGCCGTCGAGAAGGCGTTGGGGGCGCTTCAGGGGTTGTGAGCGTCTCCGTCACTTTTTTGGGCGGCCTCGGTGAGATAGGCCGCAACTGCGCCGCGGTCGAGATCGACGGCAAGATCGCCCTCATCGACGTTGGGCTCATGTTCCCCGAGGAGGACATGCTCGGCGTCGACCTCGTCTTCCCTGACTGGTCTTGGCTCGTGAAGCGCAAGCAGGACGTCGAGTGTGTGATCGTCACCCACGGTCACGAGGATCACATGGGCGCCCTCGGCTACTTCCTCCGCGACATCCGCGTGCCCGTGTACGGCACGGAGCTGACCATGGAGATGGCCGCCCCCCGCATCGACGAGCTGGGGGTCACCGGCGTGCTCAGGATCATCAAGCCGAAAAAGTGGATAGAGCACGGGCCGTTCAAGTTCATGATGATCCCGGTGAGCCACTCCGTGCCCGATGCGGCCGCGGTGGCCCTGGACACGCCCGAGGGCCTCATCGTGCACTCGGGCGACTTCAAGCTCGACCCGACCCCCATCGACAGGCGCCCCACCGACCTCCCCGCTCTTGCCGTCTTGGGGCGCAAGGGGGTGAGGCTGCTTCTGGCCGACTCCACCAACGCCGAGAAGGAGGGCTTCGAGCCTTCGGAGAGCTCGGTCGGGCAGCCGATCGCCGACGTGATCCGCGGCGCCGAGGGCCGGGTCATCGCCGCCTGCTTCTCCTCACATCTTCACCGGGTCCAGCAGATCGCCGACGCCGGGGTCGCCGCCGGCCGCAAGATCGCTTTCCTCGGTCGCTCGATGCACAAGAACACCGCGATAGCGACCGATCTCAAAGTGCTCGACATAGCCGACGGCCGGGTCGTCGACATCAAGGATCTCGGCAAGCTCCCCGTCGATCAGCAGTTGTTGATCACCACCGGCAGCCAAGGCGAGCCTTTCGCCGCGCTCTCCCTTATGTCGCAGGGGCGGCACAGGTTCGTCGAGCTCGACGACACCGACACCGTGCTCATCTCGGCCAAGCCCATCCCCGGCAACGAGACTGCGGTGTCCAAGGTGATCTCCAACCTGATGAGGCGGGGCGCCAAGGTCGTGCACGGCCGCAACACCCACGTCCACGTCTCCGGCCACGCGGCCCGCGAGGAGTTGTTGACCTTCCTCAACGTCATGCGGCCTCGGGCCTTCGTTCCGGTCCACGGCGAGTACCGCCATCTCCACGCTCACGCCGAGTTGGCCAGGAAGATGGGTGTGAAGACCGTCGCGGTGCTCGAAGACGGGGATCGGGTTGTGATCGACGGCAAGAAGACCGTCGTCAAACGCCGCGCCGTGCCCGCCGGCTACGTCTACTTGGACGGGTCGACCGTGGGGGACGTTCAGAGCGCGGTGCTCCGCGACCGGTCTCACCTGGCCGACGACGGCGTCGTCGTCATCACGGTCGGGATCGATCACGACACGGGGAAGATCCTCTACGGGCCGGATCTGGACAGCCACGGCGTCATGGACGACCCGTCGGCCGTCTTGTCCAAGGCCGCGGATGCGGTGAGGTCCGCGATCGAGGAGCACAAGAGAGGGCGCACCGACCACGCTGAGCTTCAGAAGACGGTTCGCAGGGCTGCCGGCCGCGTCATCCGGGCCGAGACCGCCCGTCAGCCCGTGATTGTCCCGGTCCTCATGGAGCTCTGAGACCGGGGTCCAACCCGGCGGACAGTTGTGTGATCGGCGCCGAGCGGTGCATATGCTCAGCCTGACGGCCCCGGCCGGTTAGGGTCCCGCCCAACATGGCAGTCAGGACACCCACCCGGAAGGGCCCCGGGCGGAGACGGGTGTCCCAATCGAAGAAGAAGCCCGCCAAGCGGGGCGCGACAGCGCGGAAGTCGGCGTCGTTGCGCAGCTCGGTGCGGGAGTTCCTCGGTCGCCAGGCGGACGATGTCTGGGGCCTCGTCCTTGCTGTGTCCGCGATCTTGACCGCCTTGGCCCTCATCGGCCGCGCCGGGCCCGTCGGCTCGGGGATCGACACAGCGACCTCGTTCCTGTTCGGCGTTTGGCGATACGCCTTGCCCCCGGCCCTGCTCGGGCTCGGCGTTGCGCTCATAGTCGGGAAGCCGCGCGACGGCCCCCGCCGTCCGGCGGTCGGCGGCGCTGTGATCTTCATCGGCGGCCTCGCCTTGTTCCACCTTCTCACGGGCGCCGTCTCGCTTCAGCCCAGCATCGAGCTGGTCCGAGAGCGCGGGGGCGCGGTCGGCGCCTTGATCGCCTTCCCCTTGCGCCGGGTCATCGGAAGCTGGGGCGCCTTCGTCGTGCTCGCCTCGACGGTGGGCATGGGGGTGCTCATCCTGACCAAGACGACCGTCCGGCAGCTCTTCTCCGGCCTGGCCCACTTGGGTCGTTCGCTTCGCGTGATGGCAAAGACCACCTTCGTCAACCGCGGCGGGAAGGCGCCGAGGGCGGTCCCGGCGAAAGGCAGGCACATTCGCCCGGCGCCCAAGCCCAAGACGGTGAAGTCGGCCCCCGCGCCGGCGCGGCCTCGGGCTGCGCGGCCTGTGGCCGACTCAGCGGCTGACTCGGCCGCCGAGACCGTCGGCTTCGGCAAACGAGCGGCGGCCGGGGCCGCCAAGAGCGCCGCCGCCGGCTATGAGCTGCCGCCGCCGGCGCTGCTTGAGGGGGGGACCGGGGGTGAGGTCAACCGCCGTTCCCTGGAGGACACAGCCCGTCAGTTGGAGGACACCCTGACGCAACACGGCGTCAACGCGGCTCTGACGAAGATCGTCCCCGGCCCCACGGTGACTCGCTACGAGATCGAGTTGGCGGCCGGCGTCAAGGTGAACCGGGTCTCCAACCTGTCCCACGACATCGCCTACGCGTTGGCCACGCCCGACGTCCGCCTGCTGGTCCCGATCCCCGGCAAGTCGGCGATCGGCGTCGAGGTGCCGAACGCGAAGAGGCGCCTCGTGTCTCTGGGCGACATCCTCGCCGCCCCCGAGGCGTCGCGGCCGGCAGGGCCCCTCACGGTCGGCCTGGGCATGGACATCTCCGGCTCGCCGAAGCTCCTCGACTTGGCCGACCTGCCCCATGTGCTGATCGCCGGGGCAACCGGCGCCGGCAAGTCGTCGTGCATCAACTCGATCGTCACGTCGCTCCTGATGCGGGCCCATCCCGACGACGTTCGCTTGATCATGGTCGACCCGAAACGGGTTGAGCTGGGTCAGTACAACGGAGCGCCCCACCTGCTGACCAGGGTGATCACCAACCCGAGGAAGGCCAACGACGCGTTGAAGTGGGCGGTGGCGGAGATGGATCGCCGCTACGACCTTCTCTCCGACGCCAAGGTTCGCGACATCGAGGGTTATCGCGAGAAGTGGGGCAACGGCGATCTCGACCCCGAGGGTTTCGACCGGTTCCCCTACATCGTCGTGCTGATCGACGAGCTGAACGACCTGATGCTCGTGGCCGGCCGCGAGGTGGAGGAGTCCATCGTCCGCATCGCCCAGATGGCCCGGGCGGTTGGGATCCACCTGGTGATAGCCACTCAACGCCCTTCCGTCGATGTCATCACCGGCGTGATCAAGGCCAACGTGCCGAGTCGGCTCGCGTTCTCGGTCGCCTCCCAAACCGACAGCCGCGTGATCATCGACGGCTCGGGCGCCGAGAAGCTGGTGGGCATGGGCGACATGCTCGTGGTGACTGCGACCGAGCCGCGTCCCCAGCGCATCCAGGGCGCCTGGGTCCGCGAGGCCGAGATCCGCTCCGTCGTCGAGTGGGTGAAGAGCCAACGCGAGGCCGCCTACCAAGACCGGGAGGTGCTCGAGGCGGCGGCCGCGGCGAGCGTGTCCCGGCCCGAGAAGGAAGACGACGTGGACGCCGCCCTGATCCGCCAGGCTATGGACTTGGTGGTCAGGTCGCAGCTCGGGTCGACGTCGATGTTGCAGAGGAAGCTGAGGATCGGGTTCGCCCGCGCCGGCAGGGTGATGGACGCGTTGGAGCGCAAAGGTGTGGTCGGCCCGTCCGTCGGCGCCAAGGCCCGCGACGTCTTGATGACGGTCGATGAGCTGGAAGAAGAGGCCGCCCCGCACCCCTAATCGGTTTCCTAATGCTCTGGATTCGATACACCGTAGTTTGTGCATTGAGAATCGGGCCGGTAGGCGAGAGTCGGCCCAAACTGGCTAGCTAGTTCAGCGACGGGCCGCCGGGGCGGCGGGCGACCCACGATCGGTGCGACCTGGGCGCGAATCTGTCCCAGCCTCCGGATACGTTGGCGGGTATGGCGAGTTCCAAGTCACATCCGTGGGGCGAGCAGTCCGTCGACGGCGTCGTCGGCGACGAGGCGGAGACCCGCGCGAATCTGTCCCATGCCCCAGATACGTTGGCGGGTATGGCGAATTCGAGGTCACATCCAACCGCCGAGCGGTCCGTCGACGGCATCGTCGGCGACGAGGCGGAGACCCGCGCGAATCTGTCCCATGCCCCAGATACGTTGGCGGGTATGGCGAATTCGAGGTCACATCCAACCGCCGAGCGGTCCGTCGACGGCATCGTCGGCGACGCGGCTGGCATCTGCGCGAATCTGTCGTGGGGTCCCGATACGTTGGCTGCCATGACGAATTCGAGGTCACACGGCGAAGCATCGGGGCGGGCGGCGTTATGCGAGGACGGGCAGAGCCGCCGTGGAGTGGGTCAGCCCCCTCGGGCGCACCTACCGGACCGGGGAAGGCCCCGGCAGGGGAAGGCCTCACAGGGGGAGGCCTCACAGGGGGACGGCCCCCGCCCTGACCCCCGGAACAAGGGGGGAGGGGGATGGACCGGCACACCCGACTACTACGGCCCGACCAATAGGGCCCGACCAATAGGGCCCGGCCGCTACGGACCCGATCACAGACGCCGCAACGCGCATTGCAGCGCACCGCGGTTTGACAACTGAATAATGAAGACACAGCGATGCGCCGAAAGGCCCGCCGGCCGCTACCTTTATCCCCGGCACGCGCGGTGGCAGAGAGAATCCGGAGGATCCATGGCTCGCGAGTTCAGGCTTCCCGACATAGGCGAGGGGCTGACTGAGGCCGAGATCGTCTCCTGGCTGGCGGCTGAGGGCGATCAGGTCGAGGCCAACCAGCCGATCGTGGAGGTCGAGACCGACAAGGCGGTCGTCGAGATCCCGTCGCCCTACGCGGGAGTGGTGCTTCGGCACGGCGGCGCGGAGGGACAGGTGATTGAGGTGGGGGCGGTGCTCGTGGTCATCGCCGAGGAGGGTGAGTCCCCGGAGTCGGTAGGGGCCGCGGAGTCGGTCGAGGCCCCGCAGCGCGAGGCCGCAGCCGTCCCCGAGCGTGAGACCGCAGCCGTCCCGACGGCGCCCTCGGCGGTGAAGGCGCTGCCAGTCGTGAGGAAGCTGGCGAGGGACTCCGGGATCGACATCGAGACGGTGACTGGAACGGGGCCGGGTCGGCGGGTCACCCGTCAGGACGTGGAAGCCGCGATCGCGGCGGCGGGACCCGCTCACGCAGGCGTCGAGGCGGCGCCCCCTCCGCCTGCGGCAGCGGCTCGGGCCGGCGACGAGCGCCGCGCAATGTCCAAGCTGCGCCGCACCATCGCGGCGAACATGTCGAAGAGTTGGGCCGAGGCGGCACACGTCACCACTTTCGACGAGGTCGACGCCGGCCGGCTGCTCGACATGCGCGCCGCTCTCGGAGAGCGTCACGGGGTTGAGATCCCTCTCGAGGCCCTGATCGTCAAGGCCGTCCTCCCGGCGCTCGACGCCTGCCCCGAGATGAATGCGACGGTCGACGGAGACGACCTGATCCTGCGAGCCGCCCGCGACATCGGCGTGGCCGTGGACACTCGCGACGGACTCCTCGTCGCGGTGACGCGAGACGCTGCCGCCGTCGGCCTCCTCGAGTTGGCCGCCGAGGTGCGCAGGCTGATCGAGGGCGCCAAGGCGCGCAGCCTCACACCCGACGAGCTGACCGGCCAGACCTTCACCGTGTCCAACATCGGGGCGATCGGTGGGGGGCACGGCACCCCGATCATCCCGCCGGGCAACACGGCGATCCTGTCGATCGGGAAGGCCCGGGAGAAGCCGGTCGTCTTGGAAGGGGCCGTCGGGATCGCCCGCGTGGCGCCGTTGTCGCTCTCCTACGATCACCGCGTGATCGACGGTGGGCTGGGCAGGAGGTTCATCGACGCTGTGACGGAGAGCCTGGAGGCGCCCGCCCTCCTGTTGGCCGACGGAGCATGATCCCGTCGGCGGAGCACCGCACCCGCGCTGAGCTGGACGCCGGCCTCGGGCGCGTCGTCGGGGCGCCGAGGGACTCCGGCGCGATCGAGTTGATCGCCCGTCGCCCCGCAGTGTCGGAGCGCGAGGAAGTCGAGCAGGGCGAGATCACGGTCGAGAACGGGCTCGAAGGCGACAACTGGTCGGCAAGGGGGAGCGGGGGCGGAGGCCCGGCGGACCCCGAGACGCAGATCACCATCGTGAGCTCGGTTATGGCGAGCCTTGTCGCGGGCGACCGCGATCGCTGGACCCTGTCCGGGGATCAGATCTATGTCGACTTCGACCTGAGCGAGGAGAACCTCCCTCCCGGGACGCGACTCCGCGCGGGCACGGTCGAGTTGGAGGTGTCGCCTCGCCGTCACACCCCGTGCGCCAAGTACGCGCGGAGGTTCGGTCTCGACGCCTACCGGTTCGTCAACACCAAGGAAGCACGCCTTCTCCGTCTGCGCGGGATGAACACCCGCGTGGTTCGCTCCGGCCGGGTGAACGCGGGCGACACGGTCACCAAGCTCTAGTCCTTTGAGTGAGCGTCGACCAACGCCAGCACCTCGGGCATGTCCAGCTCCGGGTAGGGGTCGTGGGCCAGCATCCCGAGAATCCGCGCCTGAGATCGCGCGGAAACGACGACAGAGTCGCCCCACCTCGCCTCCAGGTCCGGGGACGGCTCGCGGCAGCAGGCGGGGTCGGGGCAGGTCGACGCCTCCCGATTGTCGGTCTCCCGTCCTCGGAACCAGCGAGCCTCGGCGAACGGCGCGCCGAGGCTGATCGCCCGCGGCGACTCCCGACCCGTCTCGACCTGGGTGACGCAGAAGAACGTCCCGGCTGGGGTGTCCGTGTACTGGCGCCGAGTGTTGAAGCGATCGCGCGACTCGAAGATCTTGCGCCCGCCCCAGTGTCGGCAGAGGCGTTGCGTCTCCATTCCCCCATGCTCGTCGCGCCCCACGGGCACACCGTCGTTTGAGTAGCCCTTGATGATCACGCCGATCTCGTCGTTGACGATGAGATGACTCCTGACCCCGAAACGGCGGGTGAGGAGATTGGCCACGCGCCAGGCGCCAATCTCGTATGAGACGTAGAACAGCTCGCTGACATCCTCGACGTCGATGTCGTGGTTCTGCTTGGCCGTGGTCAGACGCGGGACCACCGCCTCTTCGGGGGCGAGGATCGCCGCGGCGAGGTAGGCGGTCTCCAGACGTTGGCGCAGGAACGTGTCGACGTCAGGGCCGCTCTCATGGTCGAGAAGGAACCCCGCCAGCGTCTGGAGCACCGCCTTGCGCGCCTGTCGGGTGCGCAGCTCGTCGCGTTGGGCGATGTAGACCCTCCGCTGCTCCGTGTCGATGATCGACCGGGCGTATCCGGGCATGTCGTCGATGGGGGTCAACTCGTACCCCGCCCAAGACGCCAGGTCCAAGAGGTTCCGAGACGTGAACGGCCCTTCGCCGGCGTACCCGGAGGCGACCAGCGCGTCTCGAGCGACTTCTTCGACGGCCTCGAGGTAACCGTCGTTGTCGGCCAACAGCCTGTGGACGGCGCCGTTGGCCCTCCTGACGTCATCGGAGCCCGCCGACTCGAGGTTGGACCGCTCTCGGAGGGCATTGTGCAACCCGACCAGGTGGGTGAGGGTCTCGGTGTCGAGCCTTGCGCTCGGCTTGATCGCCGGCAGGCCAAGGCTCTCGAAGAGGGCGGTCTCCTGCGCCTTGATGAGCGAGATCTCGAGCGCGTCCCGCCTGGTGGGCGCAGAGCGGTCGAGCAGCGCGGCAAGGTCGACGTCGAGAGCGGAGGCCAGGGCGATGATCAGGTTGAGCCTCGGCTCCCTCTTCCCGTTCTCCAAGAGGGACAGATAGGGGGCCGGCTTGCCCACCCGGCCCGCCACCTGGTCGAGGGTGAGCCCGGCCAGCTTGCGGTAGCGGCGGATCTGCCGCCCCAGGATCAGCGGGTCGTGCGGCGCATCGGTCATGTCCCCCGGTCTCGGTCGGGCGTGATGATCGGCCATTTCTGCTCCTGTGTGAAAGATAGGCCAATCTTATCCTCGCAGAAGGTGGAAGGCGTAGCCCGCGGGTAAGACACTGGGCTCTTGTGAACCAGTTCCGAGAGAGCGAGATCGAGCGGAAGGTGCTCATACCCGACGCGGTGGCCTTCCTGATCGATCTGGAGAACGAGTTCGGGTGGCGGCGCGGGCAGATCCTGGAGAGTCGCAGGCGCCGGCAGCAAGACATCGCAGACGGGGCGGCGCCCGACTTCGACCCGGCCACGGCGGAGGTGCGAGACGGCGACTGGACGGTGGCGCCCGTGCCCGACGACCTGCAGGATCGCCGCGTTGAGATCACCGGTCCGGTCGACCGGAAGATGATGATCAACGCCCTCAACTCGGGGGCGAAGGTGTTCATGGCCGACTTCGAGGACGCCACCTCCCCGACTTGGGAGAACCTTCTTGAGGGTCAGGCCAACCTCGTCGAGGCCTATGAGGGCACACTCGAGCTGATCACCGAGGCCAAGGAGTACCGACTGGCCGACGAGACCGCCACGCTCGTCGTGCGGCCCCGGGGCTGGCACCTGACGGAGAAGCACTTCCAGGTCGAGGGGGCCGCCATGTCGGCGTCGCTCTTCGACTTCGGCCTCTACATGTTTCACGGGGGACGGGCCGCCCTGGCTTGTGGGACCGGCCCCTACTTCTACCTCCCCAAGCTGGAGAACCATCTTGAGGCCCGCCTCTGGAACGACGTCTTCATCTGGGCCCAGGTCCGTCTCGGCATCCCGCAGGGGACCATCAAGGCGACCGTCCTGATCGAGAACGTCCTGGCCGCCTTCGAGATGGACGAGATCCTCTACGAGCTGCGAGAGCATGCGGCCGGGTTGAACGCGGGGCGTTGGGACTACATCTTCTCGGTCATCAAGAAGTTCAGGGACAACCCCGACTTCCTGCTCCCGGACCGGGCGCAGGTGACCATGACCGTCCCGTTCATGCACGCCTACACCGAGCTGCAGGTGAAGACCTGCCACAAACGCGGCGCCCACGCCATCGGGGGCATGGCCGCCTTCATCCCCAATCGGCGCGATCCCGAGGTGACCGAGAGGGCGGTCGCCGCGGTCGCCGCCGACAAGGCCCGAGAGGCCTCGGCGGGTTGCGACGGCACCTGGGTCGCCCATCCCGACCTTGTCCCGATCGCGATGAAGGAGTTCGACCGGGTGCTCGGCGACAGCCCCAACCAGGTCTCCCGCCGGCGCGACGACGTGGAGACGACGGCGGCCGACCTGCTGAACCTCGACTTCCCGGGCGAGGTCACGATGGAAGGCGTCCGCGTCAACATCTCGGTCGGGATCCAGTACTTGGCCTCATGGATATCGGGCGTCGGTGCCGCCGCCATCAACAACCTGATGGAGGACGCCGCCACCGCCGAGATCTCCCGGTCGCAGATTTGGCAATGGGCCCGGCATGCGGTGACGACCTCCGACGGGGTGGACGTCACCGACGAGTTGGTCCGAGCCGTGGCCGGAGAGGTGGTCGCCGAGTTGAAGGCGGCCGGCTACCCCGCCCCGGAGGCGCTCGAGTCGGCCCGCGAAGTCTTCGAGGAAGTGGCGCTCAACGAGACGTTCGTCGACTTCCTCACCCTGCCCGCGTACGAGTTGATCAACTAGAGAGGAAACAGACGATGTCACATATCGCAGGCGAGGCGGCCCGTCTCGCCGAGGAGTGGAAGAGCAGCCCCCGGTGGGCCGGGATACAGCGCGACTACAGCGCTGAGGAAGTCGTGCGGCTCCGAGGCAGCATCAGGGAGCAACACACCCTGGCCAACAGGATGTCCGAGAAGCTGTGGGACCTCATCGGTAACGAGGACTACATCAACGCCCTCGGCGCCCTCAGCGGCGGTCAGGCGGTCCAGATGGTCAAGGCCGGCCTGAAGGCCATCTACCTCTCGGGTTGGCAGGTGGCCGGAGACGGCAACCTGGCGGGCGAGGTCTTCCCGGACCAGTCGCTGTACCCGTCCAACTCGGCGCCTGCGTTGGTTATGCGCATCAACAACGCCCTACGGCGCGCCGACCAGATCCACTGGTCGGAGGGTGCCCTGGACGTCGACTACTTCGCACCGATCGTCGCCGACGGGGAGGCCGGGTTCGGCGGAGCGCTCAACGTCTTCGAGCTGACCAAGAACTTCATCCTCGCCGGGGCGGCGGGCGTGCACTTCGAGGACCAGTTGGCCGCGGAGAAGAAGTGCGGTCACATGGGCGGCAAGGTGCTCGTGCCGACCAGCCAGCACATCAGGACGCTGCTGTCGGCGCGCCTGGCGGCCGACGTCATGGGCGTCCCGACGATCGTCGTGGCCCGCACCGACGCCAACGCGGCGACGTTGCTGACGTCGGACATCGATCCCCGCGATGCCGAGTTCATCACCGGCACGCGCACCCCGGAGGGGTTCTTCGAGGTGAACGCCGGGCTCGACCAGGCGATCTCGAGAGGCCTCTCCTACGCCCCCTACGCCGACCTGATCTGGTGCGAGACGGCTAAACCCGACCTGGATGAGGCGGCGAGGTTCGCCGAGGCTGTGCACGCGCAGTACCCGGGGAAGATGCTGGCGTACAACTGCTCGCCGTCGTTCAACTGGTCGGCTCATCTGGACGAGGCGACGATCGCTCAGTTCCAAAAGGAGCTGGGCGCCATGGGCTACCGGTTCCAGTTCATCACGCTGGCAGGCTTCCACGCCCTCAACGCCTCCATGTTCGAGTTGGCCCGCGGCTACGCGGCGGACGGGATGAGCGCATACGTCGAGCTGCAGGACCGGGAGTTCGAGATGGAGGACGTCGGCTACACGGCCACCAAACACCAGCGCGAAGTGGGCGCCGGCTACTTCGATCTCATCTCCCAGGCGGTCAGCGGCGGCGAGTCCTCGACCCTCGCTCTCAAGGGGAGCACCGAGGAGGAGCAGTTCTAGGCGGTCGGGAGGGAGCCAAGATGAACATCGTCCACGTTGTCGGCACCGGGACCATCGGCGAGCCGCTGATCGGCCTTCTCGCCGACAACCAAGAGCACTTCGGCATCGACGAGGTCACGTTCCACAAACGGACCCCGGCGGCCGCGGAGAAGGCGAAGGTCGGCGACTTGGAGCGCCGCGGCGCCGTGTTGGTCGCCGACGACGATCGCAAGGCGGCCTTCGAGGAGCTGGGTCTGGCGCCGAAGTACGAGGCCACCGAGGCGATCGAGCGAGCCTCGGTCGTCATCGACTGCACCCCCGTCGGCAACGAGATGAAACAGAGGTACTACGAGAAGGCCGCAGGCCCCGTCGGCTTCATGGCCCAGGGCTCTGAGTACGGCTTCGGGAAGATGTACGCCCGAGGCGTGAACGACGAGGCCCTTGTGTCCGGTGAGGACAAGTTCCTCCACATCGTGAGCTGCAACACCCACAACATGGCGGTGTTGATCAAGGCCCTCGGCATGAGCGCCGACGGTACGAGCCACCTTGTCGACGGCCGGTTCCTCGCGATGAGGCGCGCCAACGACATCTCACAGGACGGCGGCTACATCGCCAGCCCCACAGTCGGCCCGCACGGCGACGACCGGTTCGGCACTCACCACGCTCGGGACGCCCACTCGCTCTTCAAGACCCTGGGCCACGACCTGAGCATCTACTCGTCGGCGGTGAAGCTGAACACCCAGTACATGCACTCGCTGCACTTCGCCCTCAGCTTGGACCGGGAGATCACCAAGGAGGAGGTCGTCGACAGGCTCATGGAGAACACCCGGATCGCCGTGACCCACAAGAAGTCGGCCAACCAGGTCTTCTCCTTTGGGCGCGATCACGGCTACTACGGGCGGATCATGAGCCAGGCGGTGGTGTCGTTGGAGACGCTGGCGGTGCGCAACGGCTCCGAGGTCGTCGGCTTCTCCTTCACCCCCCAAGACGGCAACCCGCTGCTGTCCACCGTGGCCGCCCTGCTGTGGTACCTCGACCCCGCGAGCCGCGAGGACAAGCTGGACATCCTGCGCAGGTACCTCTTCGTCGAGATCTGATGGAGGCGGGGGCGAAGCTCCACGCCGAGGAGGCCATCAGGGCGTTGGGGCGCCGCGACGCCCCGCACGCCCGGACGTCCATCGCCCTCGCCTGTGAGGCCGACGGCGGGATCGAGAGCCTCGCCGACGCCGTTTACCTGGCTTGCGCCGAGATCGAGGAGGAGGAAGCGGTGAGCGGTCCCACCTGGAACGCATTGGCCGACGCGGTCGACTCCGACGACCTCCTGGCCGTGGTCGAGGCCAGTCGCTCCTGACGGCCCCGATCCGCGGGAGAGGCCGTATCGTCTCGTCTATGGCAGGTCCCTCGCTTTGGCTGACCACGATGGGTTGCGCCAAGAACCAGGTCGACTCCGAGAAGGTCGCCGCCATGCTCTCCGACGTCGGCTACTTGTGGGCGGACTCGCCCGAACGCGCCGACGTGGTGATGGTGAACACCTGCGCCTTCGTCGAGGAGGCTCGCGCCGAGTCGGTGGGCGCGATCGTCGAGTTGGGCGACCGCAAGCAGCCGGAGGCGAAGGCAGTCGTCATCGGATGTATGGCGCAGCGGTTCGGCGCTGAGGTCTCCAACGCGCTCCCCGAGGTTGACGCGGTGGTCGGCATCGACCGCTACGGCGAGCTTCCGTTCGTGCTCGACAGCCTCACCGGGCGGCGCCCGGCGCAAACGGCCCCGTCCCCCGTGTTGGACATCCTCCACGCCCCGGGCCGCCCCGCTCCGGGCCTGCCCTACGCCTACCTCAAGGCGGCCGAGGGTTGCGGCAAGCCGTGCACCTTCTGCGCCATCCCGTCGATCAGGGGTCCGCTCCGGTCCCGGCCGCCGGCGGACGTCCTGTCGGAGGCGGAGCAACTGGCCGCGGCCGGCGCCGTCGAGTTGGTCCTTGTGGCCCAGGACCTCGGGGCGTACGGGCGGGACATCGATGCGCCGGGCGGGCTTGTCGGCTTGATCGGCGAGTTGTCCGACACGCCGGGCCTGGCGCGGCTCCGGCTCCTCTACCTCCACCCCCGGGAGATCGACGACCGCCTCATCGAGGCAATGGTCGCCGACCCCCAGGTAGCCTCCTACTTCGACCTCTCCCTCCAACACGTCTCTCGGCCCCTGCTGCGGGCGATGAGACGACCGGGCGGCGCCGAGGAGCACTTGGCGCTTGTCGAACGAATCCGCGGCCTCGACCCCGCCGCCGCCGTCAGGTCGTCGTTCATCGTCGGCTTCCCGGGCGAGTCCGAGGCCCACGTCGACGAGCTTGAGGAGTTCCTTGAAGAGGCGAGGCTCGACTGGGCAGGGTTCTTCCCCTACAGCGCCGAGCCGGGCACTCGGGCTGCCGGCATGGCCGATCACCCGTCGCCGGAGGCCAAAGCCGAGCGGGCCCGTCGCCTCACGTCCGCGCAAGACGAGCTGACCGAGGTGAGGAACGCCTCGCTGCTGGGCTGCCACGACCGGGTGATCATCGACATGGTGGAGGACGGCTCGCCGATCGGGCGCTCGCACCGTCACGCTCCCGAGGTGGACGGCATCGTCAGAGTCGACCGCGGCGAGCCGGGGGAGTGGGTCGAAATCGAGTACACCGGCGCGTACGGCCCCGACATGGAGGGAGCCGCGTTGTGATCGTCGAGGTCGTGGCGGTCGGGACGGAGCTGCTGCTCGGCCAGATCGTCAACTCCAACGCGGCCGCGATCGGCGCCGCCTTGGCCGAGCGCGGCTACGACGCCCACTTCCAGCAGGTAGTGGGGGACAACATCGACCGGATCTCGGGCGCGGTCAGGCTGGCGATCAGCCGCGCTGATGCTGTGATTGTCACCGGCGGGCTCGGGCCGACCCAGGACGACCTCACTCGGGAGGCCGTCTGCCGGGCGGTCGGCCTTCCCATGGAGGTCAGCGAGACCCATGTGCAGACCCTTCGCCGTTGGTGGGAGCGGCGGGGGGTCGCTATGGCAGACTCCAACCTCCGGCAGGCGGAGCATCCCGCGGGCGCCGAGCTGTTGGCGAACCCCAAGGGGACGGCGCCCGGCCTCGCCCTGGAGCATGAGGGGACCCTCATCTTCTGTGTCCCGGGTGTGCCCGCCGAGATGCTGCACCTCCTCGGTGACGAGGTCCTGCCCCGGATCGGCGGGCGGTCCGCCGAGAAGGCGGTCATCGCCAACCGACTGCTGCGTACCTGGGGCCGCCCGGAGTCGCATGTGGCCGACGCTCTCGACGACTTGTACAAGGGCGCCGTCAACCCGTCGTTGGCCTTCCTGGCGTCGGGCGGCGAGATCAAGATCAGGATCACAGCGAAGGCCGCCGAGCGCCCCGAGGCCCTCGCGCTGATCGAGCCTGTGGAGAGCGAGGTCCGGTCGCGGCTCGGGCCGACGGTGTTCGGCGCCGACGACGAGACGATCGAGCGCGTGCTCCTCCGGCGCCTCAACCAACTCGGGTACACCATCGTCGCCGCCGAGTCGATGACCGGCGGCCTTGTGGCCGCCGCGTTGACGTCGCTGCCGGGGTCGTCCGCCGTGTTCAAAGGAGCGCTGGTCGCCTACGAAAGGGGTCTGAAGAGCCGGTTGCTCGGAGTCGAAGGCGGCGACGTGGTCACGCGCGAGACGGCCGAGCGGATGGCGCGGGGCGGTCGCGAGCTTCTCGGGGCCGATGTGGCCGTGTCAACCACCGGGTCGGCGGGCCCTGAGCCGTTGGAGCGCCCGGCCGGGACTTTCTGGGTTGCCGTGTCGACGCCCGATCACACCCAGGCCCGGGAGATGAGGATGGCGGGCGACCGGGAGCGGGTGCGCGCCTACGCCGTCACCTCGGCCCTGCAGCTCACCCGCCTCGCCCTGCTCGGGACGTGGTGGAAGGGCTGACGGTCACGGACGAGGGGCTTGAAACGGGTCACATGGTTGGTATTCTCGATCCCATGACGGAAGTTGCCCGCACCGATGTGCACGGTGATCTCGTCGCCGCCTTCGGCCCAATCGCGCTGAGGGGCCGATGACCGTGCTTCCCGAGCCCGACCCGACGGAGCTCGTCGCCCAAGCGGACATTGCCCCGCTCAAGTCCGACGTCGCGGTGTTGAAGACCGACGTGGCGGAGCTGAAAACTGATGTGAGGGTGCTGAAGACCGACGTCGCGAAGCTGAAGTCCGACGTCGCGAAGCTGAAGTCCGACGTCGCGAAGCTGAAGTCCGACGTCGCGAAGCTGAAGTCCGACGTCGCGGAGTTGAGGACCGACGTGAAGGCCGGTTTCGCGGCGGTCAATCAACGCATCGACCGCATGTATTTCATGGTCCTCAGCGGTTTCGTCTCGATATTCGTCGCAATAATCGCCCTCTTCATCGCAATCCTCTGAGAGTCCGCCGTCTCCGATCGCGGACACCTCAAGCGTTCCCGGCACATGACCGCGGGTCCGGTGTTCGCCGCGATCGCGCTCCCCGACGAGGTGCGGCGCGCTCTGGCCGACCGGGTCGGAGGCCTGCGGGTCCCGGGCAAGACGGCGCCGCCCCGGAACTGGCACATCACCCTCCGGTTCTGCGGCGCCCTCGACGAGGTGGGGCTCGACCGCTTCGTCGCCGGCCTGGCCGCCGTCGAGGACGAGCCCGTCTTCCGGATCGGCCTGAGCGGGTTCGGGGCCTTCCCGAACGCCCGGAGGTCCACGGTGGTCTGGGCGGGGGTTGGGCCGGGCGCGGGCCGGCTCGCTCGTCTCAACGAGATCGCTGAGCGGGCGGCGCAGTCGGCGGGGCTGGCCGAGGAGGAGCGCCCGTATCGTCCCCACGTCACCCTCTCCCGGGTGCGGCCCCCGGAGAGTTGCGCCCATCTGCTGGGCGAGAAGGCCGACCTCTCCTGGCGTTGCGAGGCCGTTGTGGTGTTCCGAAGTCATCTCGGGGAGGGGCCTGCGAGACACGAGCCCCTTGAAGCCTTCGACCTTCTCCGATAAATACCAGGGTGCGAACACATGTTCGGGTATAGTGCCTGCGAATCTGTCAGGGTGCCCGGATACGGTGCGACCCGATGAGTCAGGAAGGACACAAGATGGAACGAGAGAGAGCACTCGAGATGGCGGTCACCGACATCGAGCGTCAGTACGGCAAAGGCGCCGTGATGAAGATGGGGGAGGTCGCCGAGCGGCGCGTCGACGTGATCCCGACCGGCGCCTTGTCCCTTGACCTGGCGTTGGGCATTGGCGGCGTGCCCAGGGGGCGGGTCGTCGAGCTCTACGGGCCGGAGAGCTCGGGCAAGACGACCGTCGCCCTGCACATCGTCGCCGAGGCGCAGCGCAACGGCGGCCTCGCCGCTTTCATCGACGCCGAGCACGCCCTCGACCCGGTGTACGCCAAGGCGATCGGCGTCGACGTCGACGAGCTCTTGATCTCCCAACCCGACACCGGGGAGCAGGCCCTCGAGATCGCCGACATGCTGATCCGGTCCGGCGCTCTCGACGTTCTGGTCGTCGACTCGGTGGCGGCTCTGGTGCCTCGGGCCGAGATCGAGGGGGAGATGGGCGACAGTCACGTCGGCCTTCAGGCTCGCCTCATGTCGCAGGCGTTGCGGAAGCTGGCCGGGACGTTGAACAAGTCTCAGACCACCGCCGTCTTCATCAACCAGCTCCGGGAGAAGATCGGCGTCATGTTCGGGTGCCTGTCTTGGGGCACGCCCGTGCAACTCGCCGACGGCAGCACCGAGCCCATCGGGAAGATCGTCGCCGGGCGCATGCCGGTGGAGGTCCTCTCCTACGACGAGGAGCGCGGCGAGATCGCGCCGCGCCGGGTTGTCGGCTGGTTCGACAACGGTCCGACGGAGGAGTTCCTTCGGGTCAAGACCGCCGACCCCGTCGAGCGGGGGAGGGGCCCGAGCTTCGAGTGCACACCCAATCACAAGGTGCGAACCCCCGCCGGCTGGAAGGAGGCGCAAGAGCTTGGGGTCGGCGATCGAGTGCTCCGCAACACGGTCTGCGTCCTCTCCGATCAACAGCGGGAGGTCTTGCTCGGCGCGCTCATGGGCGCCGCTGAGTTGTCGCCGACCGGCGCCGGGCTCGCCGCCCGTCTTCGTTGGGGCCGCGACGGTGATCAGAGCCGATACGGCGAGTGGAAAGCGTCGCTCTTCGGCAACGTCGCGATCAGTCGGGCGACCGACGAGCGGGGAGGCGCCGTTTGGGAGACGCCCCCGCTCCCCGAGTTGGCGGAGCTCCAATCGTCGTTGTGCGTCGCACAGGGGAAGACGCTGAGTTGGGACTATCTGAAGGCGCTCACGCCGCTGTCGTTGGCGATCTGGCACATGGACGCAGCCGCGGTCGCGCCGGGGCGGCGAGGGCGAGCCGAAGACGGGAGCGGTCGCGTCGAGATATGTGTTGAGACGCTTGAGCGAACGAGCAGAGAGCGGCTGAGGGCGCACCTGGCCGACACCTGGGGCGCCCGCTCCCGGCTGGTCGAGAGAGACGGCCTGTCGTACCTGCTGTTCACGGGATCGGGGTCGACAAGGCTGCAAACGTTGATCGCGCCCTTTGTGCACCCGTCGATGGCTCACAAGCTCACGCCCCGGCACAGGGGGCGGTTCGACTTCGAGCCGGTTGTCGGGGCCGAGCGTCGGGCGCTGACGGCGGCGCCCATCGTCAAGATCGAGCGGATGGCGCCGCGTGGTGAGAGATCCCATCGGTTCGACATCGAAGTCGAGAGAAGCCACAACTACTTCGCCGGTGAAGTGATGGTGCACAACTCGCCGGAGACGACGCCGGGCGGTCGCGCCCTCAAGTTCTACTCCTCGGTGCGTCTCGACATCCGCCGCATCGAGGCGATCAAGGACGGCGCCGACAACGTCGGCAACAGGGTCCGGGTCAAGGTCGTCAAGAACAAGATGGCGCCTCCGTTCCGCCTCGCCGAGTTCGACATCATGTTCGGCGAGGGGGTTTCCCGGGAAGGCTCGCTTCTCGACGTGGCCGTCGACAACGGCGTGGTCAAGAAGAGCGGGGCCTGGTTCACCTTCGACCAGGACCAGCTCGGCCAGGGTCGGGAGAAGGCGAAGCGTTTCCTCCGGGAGAACCCTGAAGTCGCCATGCACCTCCAGGCCAAAGTCTTCGAGGCCGTGGGCATGCCCATGGCGGAGGAGTCTGCTACGGGAGACAAGTAGCGCGCCGCCGGCGTCGCTCACATTCTCGGCGGTCTCCGGTAGAATCGAGCGGAGATGGACGACGCGACGGTCATGTGGCTGTGGGTCGCCGCCATGGCGGCGGGGTTGGCCCTCGGGTACCTGCTCGCTCGCGTCGTAGGCGCCCGTCGCCGCGAACGCGACGATGTCTCCGCCGAGGACGTGACGGCAAAGGCCCGTCTCGGCGCCCAACGGATCTTGGCCGGCGCCGAGGAGGAGAGCCGGGCCAAGGCCGTGGCGTACCGCGAGCGCGAGGAGGAGGCTCTGGCGCACCGCAGGCTGGAGATGTCGAATCTCGAGTCGAGGTTGGCCCAGCGGGAGGAAACTCTTGAGCAGCGCGCCTCAAACCTCGCCCAACGCGAGAAGATGGCAATCGAGCGCGAGGAGAAGGCGGCAGTCTCGCGCGGAGAGGCGGCGAGGCTCAAGGAGGAGGCCCGCTCCGAGCTGGAGCAGGTAGCCGGCATCGATGTCGAGGCGGCCAAGTCGAAGATGTTGGCCAAGGTCGAGGACGAAGCGAGACGCGAGGCGATGATCGTCGTCCGCGATCTCGAGATGAAAGCGCGCGAGGAGGCCGATCGCAGGGCGAGGCGGATCCTCGCCACCGCGATAGGGCGACTGGCGTCCGAAGTCGTCACAGAGTCGACCGTCTCGGTCGTCGAGCTGCCTTCGGACGAGATGAAGGGCCGGATCATCGGCCGAGAGGGACGCAACATCCGCCGCCTCGAGTCGGTGACCGGAGCCAACCTCGTCGTCGACGACACCCCCGAAGCCGTCTCGGTCAGCTCGTTCGAGCCGGTCAGGCGGGAGGTGGCGAAGATCACCCTCGAGAAGCTGGTGGCGCACGGGCGAATCCAGCCGGCCTCGATCGAGGAGGCCTATGAGAAGGCCAAGGCTGAGGTGGAGACGAGCATCCGAGACGCCGGGGAGTGGGCGCTTGTCGAGGTCGGCGTCTCCCGGATGAACCCCGAGCTGATCACGTTGCTGGGCCGCCTCAAGTACCGGATGTCATACGGCCAGAACGTCCTCAACCACCTCGTCGAGACCGCCCATATCGCGTCGATGTTGGCGTCCGAGTTGGGCATCGACCCGGCGCCGGTCAAACGCGCCGCGCTCCTGCACGACATCGGGAAGGCGGTGAGCCACGAGATCGAGGGATCTCACGCCTTGATAGGCGCCGAGATCGCCCAACGCTTCAGTGAGGATCCGGCGGTCGTGCACGGCATTGAGGCCCATCACAACGAGGTCGAGCCCAGGACGGTGTTGGCGGTGATCGTGCAGGCGGCGGACGCCGTGTCCGCGGCTCGTCCCGGGGCCCGGAGAGAGAACATGGAGGCCTACGTCAAACGCCTGGAGCGTCTGGAGAGCATCGCTTCGGAGTTCAAGGGAGTGGACGAGGCGTTCGCCCTCCAAGCCGGGCGAGAGGTGCGGGTGATGGTCGACCCTGCCGCCGCCACCGACTTGGAGGCCCGCGACCTCAGCCGTCGGATCGCCCGCAAGCTGGAGGAGGATCTCCAGTATCCGGGTCAGATCCAGGTCACCGTGATCCGGGAGTCCCGGGCGACGGGGTACGCCCGCTGAGGCCGTCGGGGCGTAGATGGCTGTGACGCTTCTCCCAGAGCCCGCCGTACGCGAGCGGCTTCGACGAGCGCCGACGCGCACCGGCAAGCGGTACTACATCGCCACCTTCGGGTGCCAGATGAACGAGCACGACTCCGAGCGAGTCGCCGGGCTCTTCGAGCAGGACGGGATGGCGCCCGCCGACGCCTACGAGTCGGCCGATGTCGTCTACTTCAACACCTGCACCATTAGGGAGAGCGCCGACAACCGCCTGTACGGCAACCTGGGAAGGCTGAAGGCGGTGAAAGCGGTAAACCCCGACATGCTGCTGGTTGTCGGCGGGTGCGCGGCTCAGAAGGACCGCGACTTGGTGAGGGAGAAGGCGCCGTGGGTTGATGTGGTCATGGGGGCCCACAACCTCGACAGGGTGCTCGACCTCATCGAGCGCGCCGAGCGGCGCGGCCCCGTCACCGAGGTGGTCGACGAGCTTCGGGCGATGCCGTCGTCTCTCCCCGCTCGACGCGAGTCGCCGCACTCGGCCTGGGTGACGATCCAGGTCGGCTGCAACAACACCTGCACCTTCTGCGTGGTGCCCTCGGTGCGAGGCCCGGAGATCTCCAGGCGCCCCGGCGACATCGTGGCCGAGGTGGAGCAGGTGGTCAGGGACGGGGCGGTCGAGGTCACTCTCCTCGGTCAGAACGTCAACACCTACGGGCGCGACCTGGCCGTCGACGGCAGGCGCCGGCCCATCTTCGCCGACCTGCTGCGCCGAGTTGGGCGGGTCGTGGGGGTTGAGAGGGTGCGGTTCACCAGCCCCCACCCAAACGACTTCCGCGAGGACGCCGCCCTGGCCATGGCGGAGACGCCGGCCGTTTGTGAGCAGCTTCACCTGCCGATGCAGTCGGGGTCGGACCGAGTCCTCCGCGCCATGCACCGCGGATACAGCCGCGCCAAGTACCTGGAGAGGCTGGCCATGGCGAGGGAGACCGTGCCCGGGCTTGTAGTGTCGTCCGACGTCATCGTCGGGTTCCCCGGTGAGACGGACGAGGACTTCGAGATGACAATGGAGGCGGTCGAGGAGGCCCGTTTCGATCAGGCCTTCATGTTCATCTTCTCGGCGCGCCCCGGCACGGCCGCCGCCGCGATGACGGCCGCTTCGGTGCGCGAGGAGGTCGTGGCCGAGCGTTTCGCGCGCCTTGTCGAGGCCCAGAACCGGATCACGCTGGAGAGCAACCGGGCGATGGTGGGCAGCACATATGAGGTGCTCTCCGAAGGCCCGTCGAAGAAGAGACCCGACGTGGCGACGACCCGCACGCGAGGCGGCAAGATCGTGCACGTCGAAGGCGAGCACCGGCCCGGGGCCTTCCTCGACGCACAGATCGTCAAGGCCGCCCGACACCATGTGACGGGGCGCCCGGCTTGAGCCGGGTTCTCGCCGTCTTGGGCCCCACCGCCTCGGGGAAGACGGAGATCGCCGTCGGCATCGCCGAGCGCGTCGGCGGCGAGGTGGTCTCTGTCGACTCGATGCAGGTCTACCGGGGGTTGGACATCGGCGCCGCCAAGCCGACGTTGAGCCAACGGCGCGGGGTCGCCCACCACATGATCGACGTCGCCGCCCCCGAGGACGAGTTCTCGGTCGCCGAGTTCCGAAGACAAGGGCGGGCGATCATCGAGTCGTCCGATGTCCCGCTTGTGATCGCAGGCGGCTCGGGCCTCCACTTCAGGGCCCTCGTCGACCCGATGCGCTTCGCGCCGACCGACGCGGGGGTGCGAGCCGAGCTTGAGCGACTGAGCCTTCGGGAGCTTGCGGCCGTCTTGGAGGAAGCCGACCCCGACGCGCGGCATCATGTCGACCTGGCCAATCGGCGGCGGGTTGTGCGCGCGGTGGAGATACTGAGGTTGACCGGCGAGACCCCCGCCCGCCGGGCCGGGGCGGCGGAGGCCCGGGACTTCCGGCGTTATGTCCCCGAGATCGGGTTCACAGCTATCGGCGTGGACCCGGGGGGCCTGCTCGACGAGCGAATCGGCGCCAGGTTGGGCGCCATGGCTGCGAGCGGCCTTGTGAGAGAGGTTCGCGCCTTGAGACGGCGCTTGGGCCGCCCGGCGCGAAACGCGGTCGGCTACCGGGAGGTTCTCGCCTTCCTCGACGGCGAGACCACCGAACCCGAGGCCTTCGAGAGGGCCGCTCGGAGCACACGGAAGCTCGCGAAGAGGCAACGCACCTGGTTTCGGCGGGATCCTCGCATCCGTTGGCTACGATGGCGCCCCGGCGCCGCCGAGCGCGTCGCGCTCGCCTTGGAGGCCCTGAGTTGAGAAGCCTGTCTTTCACGAAGATGCAGAGCTGGGGCAACGACTTCATCATCGTCGACGGCCCGGTGGATCTCAGCGACGAGGAGATCGCCCGGTTGTGCGACCGGCGCTTCGGGATCGGCGCCGACGGCGTCCTCAGCGTCTCCTACTCCGACCCGATCCGCCTGAGCTACTGGAACGCCGACGGTCGCTCCGCCGAGTTGTGCGGCAACGGCCTCAGGTGCGCGGCCAGGTATGTGTACGACAAGGGCGCTGCGTTGGACCGCAACTTCATGGTTCAGACGGCCGTCGGGACCCGGGGGGTCAAGGTGGCGGGCGACAGCGTGGAGGCGGAGATCGGCCGGCCGGCCGAGACCGGTCGCCTCAGCATCGAGGGCGAGCGGTTCCGCCTCATCGACGTGGGCAACCCTCACGCGGTCACCATCGTGGACGATCCCCACCTGACGGACGTTGAGCGGGTCGGCGCGGCTCTCCAGACCCGCTTCGACGGCGGGATCAACGTGGAGTTCGCCGCCGTCTCGGCCGACGGCGTCATGATGCGCGTCTGGGAGCGCGGCGTCGGGGAGACGATGGCGTGCGGCACCGGCATGGTGGCGGCCGCTTTCGCCGCGATGGAAGCCGGAGACCTGAAGAGCCCGATCACCGTGGGGGTCCCCGGCGGGACGGGCGAGGTGAGGTTCCGGGACGGCGTCGCTTGGCTGCGGGGCCCGGTTGGGTACTCGTTCAGGGGTAACGTCGGAGAACGCTGACGACCTTGCCGGCCAACTCCACGCCCTCGGTCAATGTGATCGGCTCGTAGGCCGGGTTCTCCGGCTCAAGGATCAACTTGCCGTCGCGTCGACGGAGCCGTTTCACGGTCGCCTCCTCGCCGTCGATGACAGCGGCGACGATGTCGCCGTCGTCGGCGTCGGGCCGGCTCTGCACGGCCACGAGGTCGCCTTCGCAAATGCCGGCGCCGACCATCGAGTCGCCTTTGACCTCCAACAGGAACACAGGGCCGTCGCCGACGAGCTCGGTGGGAAGCGCCATGACGTCCTCGACGTGCTCCGCGGCGAGGATCGGGGGGCCGGCCGCGATGCGGCCCAGGATCGGGACGCGGCGCACGAGCCGCGCCTCGGCGCCGACCAGGTAGTCCGCCTCTTCGACGATCTTGATCGCCCGGGGTTTCGCTGGGTCTCTCTCAATGGCGCCCGCTTCGACCAGCGAGTTGAGGTGGGAGTGCACGGTCGAGGGTGAGCTGAGCCCGACGGCCTCGCAGATCTCGCGGACCGAAGGGGGGTAGCCCCGCCGGCCAATCGTCTCCCTGATGAACTCGAGCACTTGTTGCTGTCTCGCTGTGAGCATGTCAGCCCTCCTCGGTGTTCACACAACCATACCCCAAACGCCTGTTCGATGCGGCATTTTCGCCCAGCCTTTGATATATCGAACATATGTTCGATATAGTGGGGCCCGCAGGCGGCCGAGCCCGATCGGGAAGGAGGAGCAGATGGAGCAGATCAAGGAGATGGAGCGGGCGGCGAGACGGCGGGCAGGCGCGCGGCTGGGAGCGTTTGTCGCCGCCGCAGCCGTTGTGTCGCTTCTGATCGGAGGGCCGGCAGGCGCCGGGCCGCCCGGCGCTGCGACCGTCGACTACGTCGTGTCCTCGGGCGACACGCTCTGGTCGATCGCCGAGGCCCATGCGCCGGCCGGCGAGGACCTACGGAAGGTCGTCTACGAGATCAAGGGCGCAACCGGCGTCGCGTCGAGTGAGCTCCATCCCGGTCAGGTCCTGAAGATCCCGAGGCGCTATCGCCATGGCGGCGCCGAGTCAGCCGAGCAGCGTCTCGATCGACTTGGAGGCTGATGAGAGCCGGGCCGCGGCCCGGTCCCAGGCTTCCGCCGTTGACCGGGACAGAAGGTTCGCCGCGTCCTCGAGCCTCTTGGACAACGACTCCAACGCCGCTTTCGCCGCTCCGCGGTCGTCGGCGCGTATCGCGTCGAGGTACCTGGTGCGGTAGCCGCCCAACGCGGCGGAGACCAACTCCAACTCGGCGGAGACCTCCGAAAGGGCGCCGGTCGGGAGGGCGGAGCGGACCTCGTCGAACCTCGCGTGCCAGTCGCCGAAGGCGAGAGCCGCCTCGCTGATGGAGACGGCGGCGGAGTCGGTCTCGAGGGTCGGGGCCGCCAGAATGGGTGCCACCGCCGTCCGGTTGGCCGCGGCGTCGCCGATGAGACGCGTCGCGTCGAGGACGTCGCTTGCCGCGTCGGCGGCCGACATGCGGCTGTCGCTCATGGACGGGGGCAAGGCGGCGGAGGCGTCGAAAAGGGCGCGGGCTTGCTCGTCGGCGGCCGACAACGCGGGAGTGAGGGCGGGAGTGAGGGATATGTCGGCGGTCGGGGCCTCCGCCAAAGCCTCGCCAAGGGCGTGGAGGGCGCCGAGATGGGTGTTGAGCGCGGCGGCCTCCGCCGTTGCGTCGGCGAGGGCCGCGGCGGCGGCTCTCCCCGGTTGGATGTAGGCCCAGTAGCCGGCGGCGCCGAGGACCGCTGCGACCAGGGCCGCGCCGATCACCGAGCCCCGTCGGATGCGTCGGTTGACAAGCTCGGCGTTGAACGGGGCGGGGCGCCAGTCGGCCAAGGCGGCTCCCGTCACGGGCGACTCGGGCTGCTCCGGCGCCGGGCGCTCTTCGGAGGTTTGGCCGTCTTGAGTTGTGGTCCAGGTGGGCGCGGGCCCGGGGAGATCGATGAAGCCGAGGACCTCCATCGCGGAGAGCCGAACGCGGCGGCGCGGCCGAACTCGTCTGTGCCTTCCGCGTGTTGTCGCAGTCATCGGGTGATCCTGCCTACAGTCGCTTGGTCATCCGCCCGACGCCCTTCGACATGACGCAGGTTAGCTTCAAGAAACTCGATTCGGGGTTACCGACTCCCACAAAGGCTCACATCGGCGATGCCGCCGTTGACCTCTACAGCCGAGCTGACGTCACTCTGGCGCCCGGGGGGTGGGTCTCCGCCCCGACCGGGATCGCCGTCGCAATCCCGGTCGGCTACGCCGGGCTCGTCTTGGCAAGGAGCGGTCATGCCCGCAGTTCCGGGGTGGGAGTCGTCAATGGGCCGGGCCTGATCGACTCCGGCTACCGCGGGGAGGTCAGCGTATTGCTCATCAACCACGGCAAGGAGACGGTCACGTTCTCGCGGGGGTCCCGCATCGCCCAGCTCGCTGTTGTCCCGGCGCCGGAGGTCGAGTGGGCTGAGACCTGTGAGCTCGATGAGACCGATCGCGGCGACGGGGGCTTCGGTTCCACCGACAGGTGATACTATGTGGCTGGGCGCCGGCCCCGGCGGCCCAGCGCGGAAGTAGCTCAGTTGGCTAGAGCGCAACCTTGCCAAGGTTGAGGTCGCGGGTTCGAATCCCGTCTTCCGCTCTTCGACGGTCGTCATCGGCCGCCGCCGGCGACGTGGCCGAGTGGTTAGGCGCGGGTCTGCAAAACCCGTTACACCGGTTCGATTCCGGTCGTCGCCTCCTGGTCGCCCCTTGCCGAGGGGCTCACACCCGACTATGGTCGGAGGCCCGGGCTCTTAGCTCAGCCTGGCAGAGCGCTTGCTCGACACGCAAGAGGTCGTAGGTTCAAATCCTGCAGGGCCCACCAAGAGCCCCCCTCGCCCGGGGGCTCGGTTGGATGCGGGCTCGCTCATGCTCGAGAGTCGGGGAGCGGCGGCGGCTCGGCGGGCGCGGTCTTGCGGACGGCCCTGCGCCTGTGCCGGCCCCTCGCGGAACCACTGGAGTAATCACCGCGGCTCGATTCTTGCCTTTTCTACGGTTCCGTGTTATGGTCGCCTGAGGAGGTGACCACATATGGACATGTCACAAGAACACAAAGATGCCCTTGCTCTGGGGCGGCAACAGTCGAGAGCGATCAAAGCCTATTTGGAGGCAATCCGGTCGAGAAAGCCGGGTCGCCCGGTGACGAGGAAGGGCCTGGAGGAGCGGCTCGGCAGGCTTACCGAGAGGATCGAGGCCTCAGATGATCCGCTCAACTCGGTGGACTTGCTGCAGAAGCGGCTCGATGTGGAGAAGGCCCTCGCCGAACTCGACGAGGGGTCCGACTTCGACGAGCTGCAGGCCGGCTTCGTGCAGCACGCCAAGCCGTACTCCGACCGGAAAGGGATCACCTACACGGCTTGGCGACAGGCGGGCGTCCCGGCCGCGGTGCTCAAGTCGGCCGGCATACCCGAGACAAGGCGCCGCTAGGCGGCGCTCGCCGAGCCAAACGCCAATAAGGGCTGTCCGAGCCAACGACGATTTGGGCTGGTCCGAGTCCTGTGATAACATCCTCGTCAGGAGGTACGCCAACAATGAACACGCCACTAGAGAACAGCAACCCTGCGGGGCACAGCGAGTCGCCGCAGCACAACCCGTCTCCGGGGTACAACCCGGCTCCGGCCCCGCAGCCGCAACCCGGCCCCCAGCCGGAGGCGGCCGATTCCGCCGAGCGCGTCGGCGCCCCGGTCTCGGATCGGCGCCAAGCGAGAGCGATCAAAGCCTATTTGAACGCGCTTCTGTCGAGGAAGCCGGGTCGCCCGGTGACGAGGAAGAGCCTGGAGGAGCGGCTCGGCCGGCTGACCGAGAAGATCGAGTCCACAGACGACCCGCTCATCTCGGTGGACTTGCTGCAGAAGCGGCTCGACTTGGAGAGGTCTCTTGCCGAATTCGACGAGCGGTCGGACTTCGACATGCTTCAGGCCGGCTTCGTGCAGAACGCCAAGCCGTACTCCGAGCGGAAAGGGATCACCTACACGGCCTGGCGCCAAATCGGCGTCCCGGCCGCGGTGCTCAAGTCGGCCGGCATACCCGAGACAAGGCGGCGCTAGCGCAGGCTAACCCCAGCCGAGCTCGGTGAGGCGGTCGTCGTCGATGCCGAGGTGATGGCCAAGCTCGTGTAGCACGGTCTTACGGATCTCGGCCCTGAGATCGGTCTCATCAAGCCCCATCGCCAAGTGAGGTTGTCGGAAGACGACGATTCGGTCGGGCATGGCCCCGAAGTAGTCGTCACGCTCGTTGAGGGCGATCCCTTCGTAGACGCCGAGGACGTCGCCGAGCTCGGGCGGAGGGTGCTCCTCGACAACCAAGACCAAGTTGTCGATCTTGTCGAGTACCCACTGGGGGAGCCCTTCGAGTGCGGCGTCGACCGCGCGCTCGAACTCGCGGGCCCTCATGCGGCGGGTGGGAAGCCGACTTCGCTCATCAGCGCACACTACGGCAACGCGCATGACGGCAGGTACGGCGCCCCGGCCCGCATGGCCAAGCCGAGTGACAAACGCTAGCCTGGCGGCGCAGGGCGATTAGCTCAGCCCGGCTAGAGCGCTCGCCTCACACGCGAGAGGTCACTGGTTCAAGTCCAGTATCGCCCACGATCACAATCGGCGCGTCGGCGCCCACGAGGCGGCCCCGCCTTGGTTGTGGAGGCTCCGGAGGCGATACTCGCCCCGATGATCCGGGTGGCTCGCTCCGCGCTCGGCGGCTTCCTCATGGGAACCGCCGACCTCGTCCCAGGGGTCTCGGGAGGCACCATCGCCTTGGTCCTCGGCATCTACGAGCGGCTGGTCGCCTCCGTCAAAGAGGGAAGCTCCGCTCTCGGCTCGATGCTGAAAGGCGACCTCGACGGGCTCAGGAGCGGCCTACGGCGGGTCGACTGGCTCTTCCTCCTCCCCCTCATCGTCGGCGTGTTGGCGGCGGTCGCCCTGTTGGCCGGTTTCCTGGAGCGCCAACTCGAGGAGCGGCCCGCCGTGGTCGCCGGGGTGTTTCTCGGTTTGGTGCTCGGGTCGGTCTTCATCGCGTGGGGGTTGATGAGGGCGGCAAGCGGGAGACACATGGTTGTGACGGCCGCGGTGGGAGCGGCGCTCTTCCTGCTGCTCGGCTTCGGCGAGGGCCGCGGCGGCGCCGACCCCTCCCTTCCCGCCTACTTCGGGGCGGGGGCCTTAGCTGTGTGCGCCATGATCCTGCCCGGGATCTCCGGCTCACTGATCCTGCTGATGATCGGCATGTACGCCCCCGTCCTCGGCGCGGTGGCGAGCCGGGAGCTCGTCGCCGTAGGGGTGGTAGCCGCAGGAGCGATCGCGGGTCTCGCCGTCTTCTCGCAGATCCTCCACTGGGCGCTCAAGAACCACCATGACAACGTGCTCGCAGCGCTCATCGGGCTCATGGCGGGCTCGTTGCGGGTTCTGTGGCCCTGGCCCGAAGGTGTGCAGAGCGCGGCTCTCGGGGCGCCCGGCGCCGACTGGGCCATTGTCCTGGTCTCGTTGGCCGCCGGTTGGGCGGCCGTCCTGGTTATCTCGCGGCTGGAGCCCGGCGGCGTCACCGAGCGGCCGCAGCCCGGTCCCGCTGGTTGACGATGAGGTGGCGTTCGAGGCGGCCCCAGACGTCGTGTTTGGCCAAAGTCCGCTTCATCGAGATGAGCGTCCTCATGAACGTCGGCACCGACTTGGAGGGATCCATTGGGTTGGGCCGGGAGACGTTCTGCACGGTCGGCGACGGCGTCAGGGTCACGACGTCGGCGTGAGGCCAGGCCTCGCGGATCATCTCCGTCTCCTGGCCGAGCGAGCGTGTGCCCACCCGGTCGATCACCCTCTCGTGGATCATGGCCCTTCTCCGCTGCACCTCGGTGGCCATCGGGGCGATGATCAGCACGAGGTCGAGCGGGTCGGGCCAGCCGAGTATCAGGTCGGCGTGAGTCCCCGACGAGATGCCGCCGTCGACGTAGAAACGCCCGTCCACGCGATAGGGGCTGAACACCAAGGGGATGGCCGACGACGCCGACACCGCGTCTGAGATTGCAGTCACCGGGGCCTCCGACGTCCCGAATGCGACGCGCTCGCCTGCGTCCAGGTCGTGGGCGACGATGGCCGTCGGGCGCTCCGGCCAGGTCTTGGCCGCCTCCGGGCCGATGTGGGAGGTCACCCAGTCGCCGACGCCGCCCGCGTTGTAGGGGGCGGGCGCCCCCAGGAACAGGGTCAGGCCCGGGCTGCGCACACCCGGGACGATGCCGCGCTTGATCCACCTGCCCACGCTGCCTCTGTCGCCCCTGACGAAGACGTGCGAGCGGATGCGCTCGGTCACCGCGTCCCTGTCGTCGCCGGGCTCGACCACCGAGTCGAGTGTGAGTGCGTCGTTGCGGACCAGGGCGGCGACAAACGACCCGGCGGACGTGCCCACGACCGCGTCGGCCTCGTTGGGGTCCCACCCTGTGGCGAGCTCGATCGCCATCAAGGCCGCCATCTCATATGCGGCGCCGGTGATGCCCCCGCCTCCGAGGACCAGTCCTACCCTGCTCACACTTCAACCATAGGGCCTTCTATCGGCCCATTATCGGCGAATCAAACCGATACTCTCCCCTCCCGGCGCTTGCGCGCCCTTCGTCGGGCGTCAAGTTCCGAGCACCGCCTCGGTCAAGTCTTCCACCAAGTACGACAGGTCGCCGAGACGGCCTTCTCGGATCTGGGCGGCGTCGAGCATCATCGAGACAGCGTGATAGGCGACCCATGACCGGTAGCCGCTCTCGCCGAGCTCGGCCGCATAACCCTTGCGGAAGGCGGCCGCGGCGTCCTCGCCCAGCCGCCCCGCAATCCGCCAGACGGCGAGCGTGAGGTCCCACTCGGGCGGCCCGAGCGTCGCCCACTCCCAATCGACGAGCGTCACGTCGCCGTCGTCGTTCACGGCGAACTTCGCGGGCGTCGGCCTGGTGTGAGCGGGTCCCGGGGCCGTGGCGACAGGCGGCTCCAAGTCGAGGGCGCGATCTAGGACATCCTGCTCAAGCCCGAAGCGCCGACGGAAAGGGGCGAGCCGCTTGACGGTGGAGTTGAAGTGATTGTGCACATAGGCGGCGTCGATCCCGACCGTCAAGTCTGAGATCTTCGACGTGCATGAGTGCACCTCGCGCAAGACCCGGCCGGCCGCCTCAAGGGTCTCGAGGCTCTTCGGGAGGGATGCCAAGCTCCACCGGCCCCCGTCGGTCAGCCTCACCCATGCCCCGTCGTCGTCGGCGCCGGAGCCCAACACCTGAGGGACGCCCCGGACTTCGGCGAGTGCGTCCAGGGTGCGCTGCTCACGGTTCGCCCGCGAGGCAACCGGGTAGATCTTGACCACATAGGTGTCGGCTTCGCCTTCGGTGACTCTGAACACCCTGTTTGCGCCCGAGCCGATCTCGCGGATGTGGGCGTTGGGGTGAAGCCTCTCCACCAGTGCCCGAGCGCTCATAACCCTCCCAATCTAGCCGAAGCGCGGGACTCGTATCCACCATCCCGCGTCGGAGGCCCGCGCGAGCGGGCTACCGTGCCGTCCTCAAACGAGCCGGAGAGCCGCTTTGTCAGTAGACCTTCAATATCCCGACGGCGAGGTTGTGTCGCACCCCGTCGGCGTGACGGGCCTGGATGTGGCCCGGTCGATCGGCCCCGGGCTTGCCAAGGCCGCCGTGGCGGTCAAGGTCGGCGACCGGCTTCTCGACCTGTCGCAGCGGATAACCGAGAGCGGGGAGTTCTCGGTGATCACGTTGGACAGCGACGACGGGCTGCACATCCTCCGACACTCCTGCGCCCATGTGATGGCCCAAGCGGTGCTCGACCTGTACGAGGGGTCCACCTTCGCAGTCGGGCCCGCCATCGAGGACGGCTTCTACTACGACTTCGAGGCGCCTGCTCCCTTCCAGCCCTCAGACCTCCAGCGCATCGAGGAGCGCATGACCGAGATCATCAAGGAGGACCAGCCGTTCGAGCGAGCGGCGATGAGCCGGGCCGAGGCCCTCGACCTCTTCTCGGAGCACAAGTTCAAGGTCGAGATCATCGAGGGCGCCGCCTCCTCCGAGGTCGGAGGCGGCGACGAGGTGACGGTCTACCGCAACCGCGGCTTCGTCGACCTGTGTCGAGGCCCGCACATGCCCTCGACCGGCCGGATCCCCGCGGTCAAGCTGCTGCGCAGCTCAGGCGCCTACTGGCGAGGCGATGAGAGCCGCGAGCAACTCCAACGCATTTACGGGACCGCATGGGCGACAAGGGCGGGCCTCGACCGCCACATCCACCGCCTGGAAGAAGCGGAGAAACGCGATCATCGGAGACTCGGGCCGGAGCTGGACCTGTTCAGTTGGCCGCAGGAGTTGGGATCGGGACTGGCCGTGTGGCACCCCAACGGCGGTCGGCTCAGGAAGGTCATCGAGGACCACAGCCGCGCCATGCACGAGCGTTTCGGGTTCGAGCCGGTGTTCACGCCGCACCTCGCCAAGTCCGATCTGTGGGCGACCTCGGGCCACCTCGATTACTTCGCTGAGAGCATGTACGCGGGGATGCGACGCGGCGACGACCCCGAGTACCGGGTGAAGCCGATGAACTGCCCCTTCCACGTCCTCATCTACAAGAGCAGGGGACGCTCATATCGCGACCTTCCCGTCCGCTTGGGCGAGTTGGGGGCCGTCTACAGATATGAGAAGGCGGGGGTGGTGCACGGCCTGCTGCGGGTCCGGGGCATGACCCAGGACGACTCACACGTCTTCTGCACCGGCGACCAGGTCCAGTCCGAGTTGAGCATGCACCTGGACTTCGTCTTCGCCTGGTTGAGGGATTTCGGGTTCGGGGACTTCGAGGCCGACCTGAGCACGCGACCGGAGAAGTCGATCGGCGACCCCAAGCGATGGGAGTTGACGGAAGGCGCGTTGGCGGCGGCGCTGGAGGAGAGCGGGGCGCCCTATCGGGTAGCCGAGGGCGAGGGCGCCTTCTACGGGCCCAAGATCGACGTGCACATCAAAGACGCCATCGGCAGGCGCTGGCAGATGTCCACCATTCAGCTCGACTTCAACCTCCCCGACCGGTTCGACCTTGAGTACGCGGGCGCCGCCAACACCGCGGAGATGCCCTACATGATCCATTGCGCTAAGGCGGGCACCATCGAGCGGTTCGTCGGGATCATCGTCGAGCATCACGCGGGGGTGTTCCCCATGTGGCTGGCGCCGGTGCAGGCGTCGATCATCGGAGTCGCCGATCGCCACGACGAGTACGCGGACGCGGCGGCGCGGCGACTCCGCGGCGCGGGGTTGCGCGTCGAGGTCGACAAGGCGCCTGAGACCGTCGGGGACAAGATCCGGCGGGCGCTCACCGCCAAGCGCCCCGCCGTGATCGTCGTCGGCGACCAGGACGTGGAGCGTTCGACGGTCGGGCTCCGCCTCTACGGCGAGGACAGGGAGAGGAGGGGGGCGCCGCTCGACGAGGTCGTCGGCCAACTGGCCGAGTTGGCCCGCCCGCCGACCCATGAGTGAGGGGTCGCGGGTCGACCGCGAGGGCATCCACATCGAGAGGGGCCTGGCCGACTCGATCGCCATCGACGAGGATCTGGACGCCAACGTCGAGGGCGACTACGCGTTCTCCGACGTGCGCCGCCGCCGCTTCTCCGGGTATGTCCTGGTTGTGTTCGCGGCCCTGGCGGTCGCGGTGATAGATGGGGGATGGTTGGCGGCCGCCGGCCTTGTGGCGTTGGCCGCATGGCAGTTCCTGTCGGCGTGGCCGCTCGAGGTCGATGAGCGCGAGGCCTTCTTGACCGCCTGTGCCGAGGTCGGCTTCCCGGTGGGCCACGCCTCGGCCGCCCTGCGGTTCAAGGGCTGGCGGTCCCGCCCTCGGTGGTCGGTGGTGCTCTACTCGGCCGCCGAGCCGTCCGATCGCCGCGCTCTGGTCGTGGTGGACGCGGTCAGCGGCGACGTGGTCGAGGCGCCCTATGTGGAGGACGTCGAGCCGGTCGGGTAGGGGGCGCGTCTCACTTGCGCTCGTCGCGGAGGGCGTAGTCGCGGCGGGCGGTGCCCGTGTAGATCTGGCGAGGCCTGAAGATCCTGGCCTCGGGGTCGGCCGCCAGCTCCCTCCACTGCGAGATCCAACCGGGGAGGCGGCCCAGGGCGAACAGCGCGGTGAACATGTCGGTGGGAAAACCCATCGCCCGGTAGATGATCCCCGAGTAGAAGTCGACGTTGGGGTACAGCTTCCTCTCGACGAAGAAGTCGTCGGAGAGCGCGACCTCCTCCAGCTTCATCGCCAACTCAAGCAGCGGGTCGTCGACGCCCAGTGCGTCCAAGACGTCCTCGGCGGCTCGGCGGATGATCTGCGCCCTCGGGTCGAAGCTCTTGTATACCCGGTGGCCGAAGCCCATGAGGCGGAAGGGGTCGTCCCTGTCCTTGGCTCGTTTGACGACCGTGTCGATGCTCTCGCCGCTGGCCACGATCGCCTCCAGCATCTCAAGCACCGCTTCGTTGGCGCCTCCGTGCAGAGGCCCGGACAGGGCGTGAATGCCCCCGGCGACCGAGCTGAAGATGTTGGCTTGACCGGAGCCGATGAGCCTCACGGCCGAAGAAGAGCAGTTCTGCCCGTGGTCGGCGTGCAAGATCAACAACATGTTCAGCGCCCGGGACACGATCGGGTCGACCTTGTACTTCTCCGGCGGGACCGAGAACATCATCTGCAACAGGTTCGATGAGTAGTCCAACGAGTTGTCCGGGTAGGCGTACGGCTGGTGGACCCGGTACTTGTAGGCCCAGGCCAACATGGTGGGCGTCTTGGCGATAAGGCGATGCGAGCTGATGTCGACGGCCTCCTCGTCGAGGGGGTTGAGCGCGTCCGGGTAGTAGGTGGCCAACGCCGAGACGGCGGAGGCCAGGATCTGCATGGGGTGGGCGTCGTGGGGAAACGCCTCCAGCAGGCTCCTGATGCCCTCCCGGAGCAGGGTGTGGCGGGTGATCTCCTCCTGGTAGGCCTCGAGCCGCTTGCGGTTGGGCAACTCGCCGTACTGAAGCAGGTAGGCCACCTCGAGGAAGGAGGCGTGCTCGGCGAGGTGCTCGATGGGGTAGCCGCGATAGCGGAGGATGCCCTCCTCCCCGTTGATGTAGGTGACTTCGGAGGCGCCTTCGGCGGTGTTGGCGAACCCGCGGTCCAAGGTGACCAGGTCGAGCTCGGCGCGGAGCCTGCCGATGTCGACCGCCCCGTCGCCCTCGGCGCCCTCCACGACGGGGAGGGTCAGCTCTCGGTCTCCATAGCGGAGTACTGCATCGGGCATGGCGGTCCTTTCGTTGTTGGTCAGTCGTCTTCCTCGCGAGCGGCAGCGATCACCTGTTGGGCTTCGTTGTGCGGCGCCTCAGCGTAGTGGTCGAACTCGACGTCGAACGTGCCCCGGCCGGAAGTCAGCGATCGAAGCTCCGCCGCGTACTTCAGCATCTCGGCCATCGGCGCCTCGGCGGTCACGGTTCGGAAGCCGTCTTCGCCCTCCATCCCGAGGACCCGGCCCCGGCGCGAGTTGATGTCTCCCATCACGTCGCCCAAGTGGTCCTCCGGCACGGTGATGCGAGCCTTCATGATCGGCTCCAGCAGCACCGGCCGCAGCTTGTCGGCGGCGGCCCTGAAGGCCTGGATGCCCGCCATGCGGAACGACATCTCGTCGGAGTCCACCGCGTGCTCCTTGCCGTCGTAGAGCTCGGCGGCGATGTCGATCACCGGGTAGCCGGCAAGCATCCCGCGCTCGAGAGCCTCCTGGACGCCCTTGTCGACGGCGGGGATGAAACCTCTGGAGATCGAGCCGCCCTTGATTGAGTCGATGAACTCGTAGCCGGCCCCCCGCGGGCGAGGCGAGAAACGGACGAAGGCGACGCCGAACTGCCCGCGGCCCCCCGACTGCTTCTTGTGTTTGCCTTCGGCCTCGGCCGTGGTGGTGATGGTCTCGCGATAGGGGACCTTAGGCAGCGAGGCGTCGATGGCGACGCCGAACATCCGCTTGATCCGCGCCAGGGTCACCTCGATGTGGCTGTCGCCCAGCCCGGCGAGGATCGTCTCGCCGGTCTCGGCTCGGCGCTCGACCCTCACGGTCGGGTCCTCCTCCGCGATCCGGCGAAGGGCCGTCGAGAGCTTTGCCTCGTCGTGACGGGAGTGCGGGGCGATCGCCACCTCCGCCACAGGCCTGGGGTGGGAGACCGGCTTGATCACGGCGCCCAGGCCGTCGGAGCGGATCGTGTCGCCGGACCGGAGGTTCTCGTGTTTCGCCACGGCGCCTATCCCCCCGACGGGCAGCTCGGTCGCGTCGACGTGCTCCTTGCCTTGGAGCGTGAACAGGTTGTGGAGGCGGGCGCGCCCGCCCCCGGCCCGCTCAAGCTCTTGATCGGCCTTGGCCGTCCCCACAAAGACGCGGAAGAGCGACACGCGGCCAACGAACGGGTCGGACACGGTCTTGAAGACATAGGCCAGCAGCGGCCCGTCGGCGGAGACGGCGCCGATGTCGCCGGAGGCGAGCGGGGGCAGCGGCCTCTCCAACGGGTTGGGGCCGTAGTCGACGATGAACTCGAGGAGGGTGTCGATGCCGACGAGCCTCTCGGCGGAGGTCACGAGGACGGGGTCGATCGACCCGTCGATTATCCCGTGGTGGATGGTGGAGACGATCTGATCGCGGGTCGGCTCCTCACCCTCGAAGTAGGCCTCCATCATGGCGTCGTCGGTCTCGACGACGGTCTCGATCAGCGCCGTGTGGGCGGTGTGGGCCCGGTCCTCGACGTCGGGGGGCAGCTTCGTCTCCGCCCCTCTCTTGGCGCCGTCGGGGTACTCGTAGGCGCGCTCGGAGGCGACCCTGACCAACCCGCGCAAAGCGGACTCCTCGCCCAGAGGCGTCTGAACCGGGGCGATGGCCTTCCCGAAGCGCTTGCGGAGGTCGTCGACCGTTCGCTCGTAGGAGGCTCGCTCGCGGTCAAGTTTGGTGATGACGACGGCTCGGGGGATCCCCTCGTCTTCGGCCGCTCGCCAAAGCTGCTCGGTCTGGACCTCGACCCCGTCGACGGCGGAGACGCAGAACAGCGCCAGGTCGGCCACCCGCAACGCTGATCGGGCGTCCCCGATGAAGTCGCTCGACCCCGGGGCGTCGATGATGTTGATCCTGGTCCCGCCCCACTCGACCGCGGCGAAGCCGAGGCTCAGGGAGATTTGCCGCTCGATCTCCTCCGGCTCATGGTCGAGGGCGGCGGTTCCCTCCTCGACCGAGCCCATCCGCTTGGTCGCTCCGCCGACGTAGAGCATGGCCTCGCCGAGCGTGGTCTTCCCGCTTCCGCTATGACCGATCAGGGCGACGTTGCGGACATCCTCGGGAACCACATGACCTCCTTCGGGGCTGGGGACGGGTCCGATCCTAACGCCGTCTCTGGCGCCGAAAGCCGGTCGAGTGGTACTTTCCCTCGGTGATCGACATGCGGCTTCGGCCCCACATCTCTCGACACCTCGACGGGGTGGGCAGAGGGCTGGCGGCGATCGGCATGACGCCGACGGCCATGACGATGCTGGGGTTGATCGTCGTCATCGTCGGCTCGATGGTCATCGCGTCCGAGCGTCTCGTCCTCGGCGTCGTTTTGGTCGCCGCAGGATCGCTCTTGGACGGGCTCGACGGCGCCGTGGCCAGGGCCTCCGGCAAGGTCACCTTGAAGGGGGCGTTCCTCGACTCCGTCTTCGACCGGCTTGGGGAGATCGCCGCGTTCGGGGGCCTTGCCGTGGCGTTCGCCGGGGAGGCCCGCGTGCTTCTGCTCATCATCTTGTCGGTGGGCGGCGCCTTGATGGTGCCGTACCTGCGAGCGCGGTCGGAGGCGGAGGGGGTCGACGGGAAGGGCGGCCTGATGGGCCGGGCCGAGCGTCTCATCCTCTTCTGCGCCGGCTTGGCCTTCGGCCTTGTCGAGCCGATGCTCTGGCTCTTTGTGGCGCTGGTGTGGTTGACGGTGGTCGTCCGGTTCGTGCGCACCTACCGCTCCATAAGGTGACGGCCGCCCTCGCCTATTGGGGTTTGCGGGCCTGCGTCGGCCTCGCCGGGCGCCTGCCCGCGCCCGTCGCCCGAGGGTTGGGCCGGCTTCTTGGGCGCGTCTGGTGTCTGTTGGATCGCCGCAGGCGGGAGATGTCCCGGCGCCACATGACGCGAGTGCTCGGAGGCGAGGCGGGCGCCGAAAAGGCGGCGCGGCGTGTGATGGAGTCTTATGGGCGTTACTTCGCCGAGGCGTTGTGGACGAGGGCCGACAAGGCGCCGTCGATCTTGGCCAAGACCGACGTTGAGGGCCTCGAGCTGGTCGAGTCGGCCCGGGACGCCGGCGGAGGCATGATCTTCGCCCTTCCCCACCTGGGCAACTGGGAGGCGGCCGCCCCGGTGGCGGTCAACGTCGGCGTTCCCGTGGTCGCGGTGGCGGAGAGGTTGGCCAACAAGCGGATCACCGACTGGTTCACCTCGATGCGAGCCGAGCTGGGGATCGAGGTCGTGTTGGCCACGGGACGGCTCGAGGTGATGCGCAGGCTCGAGGAGGCGATCGCCGCCAACAAGGCCGTGGCGCTGCTCGCCGATCGGGACCTCTCGGGCAGGGGAGTTGAGGTCGAGCTCTTTGGGGAGCGGACGACGGTCCCGGCCGGCCCGGCCACGTTGGCGCTGAAGACCCGGGCCCCCCTACTCCCTGTCGGCGCCTACTTCACGGGAGACGGTCACCGAGTGGTGGTGAGGCCGCCGATTGCAGTCGCCGAGTCGGGGTCGCGCACGGAGCGGGTGCGGGTGATGTCGCAGGCCTTGGCCTCGGAGTTGGAGGAGCTGATTCGGGAAGCGCCCGACCAGTGGCACATCCTCCAGCCCAACTGGCCCTCGGACGAGGGGTAGCCGATGCGGGTCGGGCTTGTCTGCCCCTACGACCTCTCCAGGCCGGGCGGGGTGCAGGCGCAGGTATTGGGGCTGGCGGGCGCGTTGGCGGCCCGAGGGGACTCTGTGAAGGTGATCGGCCCGGGTTTGCCCGAGTCGGTCGCGGGAGTCGATCTCGGTCCGACGGCGACCGTGCCGGGCAACCGTTCGCGGGCGCCGATCTCGCTCGACCCGCGTGTGCGCGGAGCCCTTCGGGAGGCCGTTCGCGACTTGGATCTGCTTCATGTCCATGAGCCGTTGATGCCGACGGTCTCCTTGTCGGCGTTGCGCGCCGGCCCGCCCGTGGCGGCGACGTTCCACGCAGACCCGAGTCGGGTGGTCCGACGGGCCTACGCAATCGCCGGCCGCCGCATGCGGAGGGTGCTCGGCCCGCGCGTCAAAGCGATCACCGCCGTGTCGCCGACGGCGGCCGGGGCCTTGCCCGACGACCTGGATGTCGTCGTCGTCCCCAACGGGATCGACGTCTCGGCGATGCGGGCCCCGTCGGGGCGGGATGAGCGCCTGGTGGCGTTCCTGGGGCGGGACGAGCCGCGGAAGGGCCTCGACGTGTTGTTGGGCGCCTGGGACCGGGTCGCCGACGCGGCGGCGGGGGCCCGCCTGACGGTGATGGGCGCCGACAGGGGTGGCCGCGGGGTCGACTGGCTCGGGCAGGTCGACGACGCGGTGAAGAGGAGGGTGCTCAACCAAGCCGCGGTCTTCGTGGCGCCGCACACCGGCGGCGAGTCCTTCGGGATCGTCCTGATCGAGGCGATGGCCGCCGGAGCGGCCGTGGTCGCCTCCGACATCCAGGCTTTTCGGGACGTTGCCGCCTCCGCGGCCAGGTACTTCCCGGTCGGGGACAGCGCCGCCTTGGCCGAGGCGGTCACTGAGATGCTGAGCGACCGCCCGGCTCGCGAGGCGCTGGCCGCCGGCGGCGCCGCCCGGGCCGCCGAGTTCGACTGGGCCGCCGTGGCCCCCGCCTACGCGGAGGTCTACGCCTCGGCTCTCCTATGACGCCCCGCGGGAGCGCGCCCATCAGCGAGCGAGACCGGTACAATCCCCCCTTCACCAGAGGAGCTGTGAGACATGGAAAAGGGAACCGACCTGGTCAAGCGAGGGCTCGCCGAGATGCTCAAAGGCGGCGTCATCATGGACGTCGTCAACGCGGATCAAGCGGTCGTGGCCGAGGAGGCGGGCGCAGTGGCCGTGATGGCCCTTGAGAGGGTCCCGGCCGACATCCGCAAGGACGGAGGCGTGGCGCGCATGTCCGATCCCACCAAGATCGAGGAGATCAAGGCGGCCGTGTCGATCCCGGTCATGGCCAAGTGCCGTATAGGGCACTTCGCCGAGGCGGCCGTCCTCCAGGCGTTGGGCGTCGACTACATCGACGAGTCCGAGGTGTTGACGCCCGCGGACGAGGAGCATCATGTCGACAAGTGGGCTTTCACCACGCCGTTTGTGTGCGGGTGCCGCAACTTGGGCGAGGCGTTGCGTCGGATCGGGGAGGGCGCCGCGATGATCCGCACCAAGGGGGAGGCGGGCACGGGCAACGTGGTTGAGGCCGTGCGCCACATGCGCGCGGTCACCGACGAGATCGGGAAGGTCGCCGCCATGGGCGAGGAGCAGCTCATGTCGACCGCCCGCGACCTGCGGGCGCCGTACCCGCTCGTCAGGGAAGTCGCCGAGACGGGCCGACTTCCTGTGGTCAACTTCGCCGCCGGGGGAATCGCAACGCCTGCGGACGCCGCCTTGATGATGGGGCTGGGCGTCGACGGGGTCTTCGTGGGCTCCGGCATCTTCAAGAGCGAGAGCCCGGCTGCGCACGCCAAAGCCATCGTCGAGGCGACCGCCTTCTGGGACGAGCCCGAGATGGTCGCCAAGGTGTCGAGCGGTCTCGGCCGAGCGATGAAGGGCCTCGAGATCGACAAGCTGGACGAGTCCGAGAAGCTGGCCGGCCGGGGATGGTGACGTGACGCGGGTGGGCGTCCTGGCCCTCCAGGGCGACGTCCGCGAGCACGTCGACGCGTTCGAGTCTCTCGGTGTCGAGGCGGCAGGCGTGAAGAGGGCGGGCGAGCTGGAGTCGGTTGACGCTCTGGTGATCCCGGGCGGGGAGTCGACGACGATCGGCAAGGCGGCGGCTCGGTTCGGGTTGCTTGAGCCGTTGCGGGAGATCATCAGCGGAGGCCTTCCCGTCTTCGGGACGTGCGCCGGCATGATTCTCCTGGCCTCGACGGTGACGGAGGGCGACCAGCCGCTCTTGGGGACCCTCGACGTCGCGGTCAAGCGCAACGCCTTCGGGCGGCAGAACGACTCGTTTGAGACGAGCCTTGACGTCGTCGGATTGAGCGCGCCGTTCCCGGGAGTGTTCATCAGGGCCCCGTGGATCGAGAAGGTGGGGGTCGACACGCAGGTCTTGTCGTTGATCGACGATCACCCGGTCATGGTTCGCCAAGACAGGATCATGGCGACGTCGTTTCACCCCGAGCTGACCGGGGACGGGCGCATCCACCGGATGCTGTTGGACCTGATCTGAGGTCGCGGGGATGGCCGGGCACTCCAAGTGGGCGAACATCAAGCACCGCAAGGGCCGGCAGGACGCCAAGAGGGGCAAGCTGTTCGCCAAGCTGGCCAGGGCGGTCGAGGTCGCGGCCCGCGAAAGCGGCGCCAACCCCGAGTTCAACGCGACGTTGGCGACCGCGGTCGACAAGGCGAAGTCGGCTTCGATGCCCAACGACAGCATCGAGCGCGCCATCAAACGCGGCTCCGGCGCCGTCGAGGGCTCGATCTATGAGGATCTGTTCTACGAGGGCTACGGGCCGGGGGGCGCGGCGCTTCTTGTTCATGTCCTCACCGACAATCGGAACAGGGCAGCTTCCGACGTGCGGTCGGCGCTGACCCGTCACCACGGCAGCCTGGGTGAGCCGGGCTCGGTCGCCTACCTGTTCAGCCAGCGGGGCTCGATCCTCGCCGGGGGAGGCGAGGACGAGGTGATGCTCATCGCCCTTGAGGCCGGCGCCGAGGACGTCCGCGACGGCGGGGAGGGTTTGTGGGAGGTCATCACCGAGGCGGGGGAGATGCGAGTCGTGCGCGAGGCGCTTGAGGCCGAGGGAGTGAGGGTCGAGTCCGCCGACGTGACGCAGTTGCCGTCGAGCACGGTCCCGGTCGAGGAGAGCGAGGCCAAGAAGCTGTTGCGTCTCATCGACGCCTTGGAGGACTTGGATGACGTTCAAGCCGTTTTCTCCAACTACGACATCGACGACGCGGTCATGGAGAACACGCTCGCCGAGACGTAGCCCGCGGACAGGCGCGGCTGTTTGTGCGGCGTTCGTCGAGGTTCGGGTTGTGTGCGATAGAAGGGCGGGGGAAGTGCGGCCCAGTTCAGGGCGGGGATCTTCCGCTGGTCTGGTAGGTGTGGCCGGTTGGGCTGACCCATTCGACGGTGGTCCTTGTAGGGCCGGCCGCCTTCGTGTTTGGCTCGGTGGCGGCGCCTGCAGAGGGGGGTGAGGTTGCAGGGCTCGGTGGCGCCGCCGTCTGCGACGGCGACCAGGTGGTCGAGCCTCCTGCCGTCCCCTTCTTCTTTCAGGGCCCGGGCGAGCCGGTTGATCCTGTCATAAGCCCTGCCGGGCTCGGCGGGTGTCGATCAACCCGTTGAGCCGCCTCAAGTCGACCTTCGACAAGGCCGCGGCGAGCGCCGGGCCGGGAGGGGTCTCCTCCAAGTCTCGGGCAGGAGCTGACGGGCCGGCATCCCGGCCTGCCCCCCGCCCGGGGAGGTGTCGTCGGAGGGGGCCGCCACCTCCGGCGAGGCCGCCTCGGGGAGCAGCCTCACGTCGGGATCGGAGCCGAAATCGAGCGTGCTCCTCAACCCATCCGGGGCGAGCGACCGGTTCGCGTAGGTCCCCGCCCTCTCGCCGATGTCGTCGACGGGCAGCTCTCCCGATTGATGCGACTGCGAATCGAACATGGCCCCCAACGTATCGGGACCTTACGACAGATTCGGGCCCGCCGGCGCCTCCGGCCGAAGGTATCTGAAGAAATCCGCCTTGCCGCGTCGTCAGGCGACGGCACGCCCCACGGACGCGACTCTGAATCCCGAGAGGATCCGCCGGTGCGCTCGTAGGCGCGGGGCGTCAGACCGGGTACAGTCCAGAACGTATGTTCGTTTTGGGAATCGACCCCGGCCTTTCGGTCACCGGCTACGGGCTGGTAGAGGGCGCTCATCCGCCCCGGGCGCCGCTCGCCGGTGTGATCCGCACCGACGCCGCCGCCGCACTGCCCGATCGCCTCAAGGAGTTGCATCACGGCCTCACCCAGGTGATCGTTGAGGCCGGTCCCGACGTCATCGCCCTTGAAACCGTGTTCACCAACCGCAACCTCCAGACCGCCATCTCGGTCGGTAGGGCTTCGGGCGTCGCCTTGTTGGCGGCCGGCCAGGCGGGTGTGCCGGTCTACGAGTACGTCCCCACCGTCGTCAAGTCGGCCGTCGCCGGCGACGGGTCGGCAGGCAAAGACCAGGTGCAACAGATGGTGGCCCGGCTCCTCGGGCTCGAGGAGACCCCCAGGCCCGCGGACGCGGCCGACGCTCTTGCCCTCGCCCTGTGTCACCTTCGGGCGGCCCCCCTCGAGGCGTCGCGTTGATCGGCCGGTTGCGCGGCGCCCTCGTCTCAAGCGGCGAGTCGGTGGTCGTCGACGTGAGCGGTGTCGGCTACGAGGCCCAGGTCACGCCGAAGGACCTGGCCTCGCTCCCCAAGGTTGGGGATGAGATGACCCTGCACGTCCATACCCACGTCAGGGAGGACGAGATCAGCCTCTACGGCTTCGTCGAGGAGTCCGATCGAGAGCTGTTCCGCGTGCTTCTCACCGCAAGCGGGGTCGGGCCGAAGGTGGCGATGGCCATGCTCGCCTCGCTGAAGGCCGACGAGATCGTGCGGGCCATCGTGTCCGAAGACCCGGACGCTCTCACCGTGACCCCCGGCGTCGGCAAGCGAGGGGCGCAGAAGATCGTCCTTGAGCTGGCGCCCAAGCTCGCGGGACGCGAGGTCGAGATCGCCGGCGGGGCCGGACTCACCGCCGTCCGTCGGGCGCTTGAGGGCCTGGGGTACTCCGCCGCCGAGATCAACTCGGCGGTCGTCGGCGTCAACCCCCAGGACCTTATCGAAGACCAGCTCAAGGCCGCCCTGCAGAGCCTTGGGAGCCGGTAACCGTGCGGGAGGACAGCCTGCTCAGCCCCACCGTCGGAGACGACGAGGAGATCTCGCTCCGGCCGAGGCGCCTTGACGAGTTCGTCGGGCAGCCGAAGGTCAAGAACCGGCTCCGGATCTCTCTAGAGGCCGCCGTCAAGGAGGGCCGAGCGCTCGATCACGTCCTCTTCTCGGGGCCGCCGGGCCTCGGCAAGACCACCCTCGCGGGCATCATCGCCGCCGAGAAAGGCGTGGCGCTGAGGGTGACTTCGGGACCCGCCTTGGAGCGACCGGGCGACTTGGCGGCCATCTTGTCCAACCTGCAACCGCAGGACGTGTTCTTCGTCGACGAGATCCATCGCCTCTCCCGCGCCGTGGAGGAGGTGCTCTACCCCGCCATGGAGGACTTCCAGCTCGACGTTGTGCTCGGGAAGGGGCCGACGGCCCAGTCGATCAGGGTGGACCTGCCCAGGTTCACGCTGGTGGGGGCGACGACGCGCAAAGGCACGGTGACGGCTCCGCTGCGCGATCGCTTCGGGATCGAGGAGAAACTCGACTACTACGACCCGGCCGAGTTGGCCGTCATCGTGGAGCGATCCGCTGCGATCATCGGCGTTGGCATCGACGACGAGGCGGCCCGACTCATCGCCGGCCGCAGCCGCCAGACGCCGCGGATCGCCAACCGCCTCCTGGCCAGGGTCCGCGACTATGCGGTGGCCCGCGTCGACGGGCACATCAACCGTCAGGTCGCCGAAGAGGCGCTCGAGGTCTTCGAGGTCGACACACTCGGCCTCGACAAGGTGGACCGGCACATCCTCGACGCCGTCATCAACCGGTTCGGGGGCGGTCCGGTCGGGCTCTCCACCTTGGCCATCGCCGTCGGGGAGGAGCCGGAGACGGTCGAAGACGCCTACGAGCCCTTCCTGCTCCAGTCCGGGCTGGTCAAGAGGACGCCTCGGGGGAGGGTGGCCACCGAGCGCGCCTACGACCACATCGGCGCCCGCCGCCCCGACGACCCCCAGGCCGCCCTCCTGTAGCCGGGCGAGCCCCGTGAAGGTCGCCGACTTCCGCTACGACCTCCCCGAGGAGGCTGTCGCCCAGTCCGCCGTCGAGCCGAGACACGACTCCCGCTTGCTCGACACTCGCGACATGACCGACCGCCGTTTTCTCGAGTTGGCTGAGATGCTGGCCCCGGGCGACCTTCTCGTCGTCAACGAGACCAGGGTCCGGGCCGCCCGGCTGAATGGCGTGAGGCGGGGGACCGGCGGACGGGTTGAGTTGCTCATCTTGGGCCGTGGCCGCGACGGCGCCTGGGAGGCGGCGGCTCGGCCGGCGCGGCGTCTCCGCCCCGGCGCGGTCATCGAGTTCGACGCCCTGACGGCGACCGTCGCGACGGCGCCGGAGCGGGGGGTGGTCGAGGTGACGTTCGACGTCGCCGACGTTGAGCGGGCGTTCGAGGCCGTCGGCGCAGTTCCCCTCCCTCCCTACTTCCGCGGGCGACTGGCCGACCCCGACCGCTATCAGACGATGTTCGCGGCCGCGCCGGGCTCGGCGGCCGCCCCGACAGCGGGCCTCCACTTCACCGACGAGGTGGTGACCAGGCTCAAGCGGCGCCGGGTGGAGATCGCCAGAGTCGACCTGCATGTCTCTCTCGGCACCTTCCGGCCGATGACCGCTGACAACGTCGAAGACCATCGGATGCACTCCGAGTGGTGCGCCATCTCGGAGTCGGCGGCGGCCGCCGTCAACGCGGCCCGGAAGGTGATAGCGGTCGGCACGACCGTCGTGCGCACACTCGAGTCGTTGGCGGACGGGCCGGGCCGGGTGCGGGCGGGCTCGCATCACACCGACCTCTTCCTGCGCCCCGGCGCAGAGATCCAGGTGACGGACGCCGTCATAACCAACTTCCACATGCCGGGCTCGACGTTGGTCGCCTTGGTCGCGGCCTTCATGGGGGACCGATGGAGAGGCGCCTACGGCGCCGCGTTGGAGCGCGGCTACAGGTTCCTCTCGTTCGGGGACGCCATGTACGCCGAGCGAACCTGACTCGATGGCCGCCGTCTCCTGGGAGCTGGCCGCGACCGACGGCGCCGCTCGCACCGGTTGGCTCAACACGCCCCACGGGCGGGCGCGCACCCCCGCCTTCATGCCCGTGGGGACGAAGGCAGCCGTCAAAGCCGTCGACAACGACGACCTGAAGGGCGCCGGGGCCGAGATCGTGCTCGCCAACAGCTACCACCTGATGCTACGCCCCGGGGCCGACCTGATCGCCGATATGGGCGGCCTGCACGGTTTGATGGGCTGGGACGGCCCCATCCTCACCGACTCGGGCGGCTTCCAGATCTTCTCGCTGGGCCCGGAGATCTCCGAGGACGGCGCCGTCTTCAAGTCGGCATACGACGGCGACCGCGTCCGCCTGACGCCGGAAGGCGCCGTCTCCATCCAGGAGCGTATGGGCCCGGACGTCGCGATGACGCTCGATGTCTGCGTCGGGCTGCCCGCCCCGAGGGAGCAGGTCGAAGCCCAGATGCGCCGCACGTTGAGGTGGGCGGAGCGTTGCCTGGCTGCTCACACCCGCGACGATCAAGGGCTGTTCGGGATCGTCCAGGGCGGGGTCGACGCCGAGCTGCGGGCTGAGAGCGCCCGGGAGACGGCCCGACTCGGCTTCGCAGGCTTCGGCATCGGAGGCCTCTCGGTGGGCGAGCCGCCGGAGGACAGGGCCGAAGCGCTCGACGCGGCGCTCGCCGAGTTGCCGGAGGGCAAACCCAGGTACGTCATGGGCCTCGGGGACACCGCTGGGATCCTCGACGCCGTCGGCCGGGGCGCCGACATGTTCGACTGCGTCCTGCCCACCCGGCTGGCACGACACGGCAAAGCCCTCACGGCCCAGGGCGACTTCAACCTGAACCAGGCTCGCTTCGAGCGGGACGACACCCCCATCGACGCCGACTGCCCCTGTCACACATGCGCCCGCTTCTCGAAGGCCTACCTGCGTCACCTGGTCCGGATGAGAGAGCCCGGCTCGCAGCGGCTCCTCACCATCCACAACCTGCGGTACACGCTGAACCTGACTCGGGCGGCGGGAGAGGCGGTGGCGGCCGGCCGCTTCGCCGATTTCAAGGAATCGAGGCTGCGGGCGCGGGATGAATGGCCTTCGACCGGGCGGAGCGCCTAACCTCGCCCGGCATGCCCCCCAACTCCACGGAGGAACCGTGAGCCTTGTTGTGTTCGCCCAGGAAGCCGCAGGAGGCGGCGCCTGGGGATCAATCATCTTCCTGGCGCTGATGGTCGGCGTCTTCTACTTTTTGATCATCAGGCCGCAGCGGAACAGGGCCAAGGCCCAGAAAGCGCTGGCCGAGTCCTTGACCCTGGGTCAGGACGTCAGGACCATCGGGGGCCTCCACGGCCGCGTGGTCTCAATGGACGAGGACGCCGTCGTGTTGGCCGTCGAGGAGGGCCGCATCCGCGTCTCGCGTCGGGCCATCGCCGGCCGCGTGGGAGAAGAAGCCTGAAGTGTCCCGGCGCGCAGTCGGGCTCGTCGCCGTCCTCGCCGTCGCTTGGGGAGGGCTCGCCGGCGCGATGGCGCTCGGCCTGACGCCGCGTCTCGGGCTCGACCTGCAAGGAGGCACCGCTGTGGTCCTCACGGCGCCGGAGGGCACGGCCCCGGAGGTGCTGGAGGTCTCGGTCGAGATCATGACCCAGCGAATCGAAGGTCTCGGGCAGGTCCAAGAGCCGGACATCGCCATCTCGGGCGACGACACGGTCGTTGTGCAACTCCCCGGGGTGGAAGACGAGCAGCGGGCGATCGAGGCCGTCGGCCAGACCGGGCAGCTCTCCTTCCGCCCGGTGCTCGGGTCGACGCCGGGCAACGTCGGACCGCTCGCTCCCGACGCCGAGACCGACACCGAGACCGGCTCCGAGTTTGTTGTGACGATCCCTGAGGGTGAGCACACCGAGTTTGTCGTGACGATCCCTGAGGATGAGACCGCCCCCGAGGACGACGAGACCGTCCCGGAGGATGGGACGACCGTCCCCGACGTTGATGAGACGGCGCCTGAGGACGACACCGTGCCCTACACAGATGACACGGTCTCCGAGGTTGAGGAGACCGTCCCCGAGGAGACCGTTCCCGACGCTGACGAGGCGGCGCCCGAGGATGAGGCCGCCCCGGAGGATGAGGCCGCCCCGGAGGATGAGGCCGCGCCCATCGACCCCAACATCGACCCAGTGACCGGGTTGAGCATCGAAGACGACATCGACGCCGAGTCCTACCTCCTCTACGACGACGGGTTCGCCCCAGTGGTGCTCCTGGTGGGTCCCGCCGCACTCGAAGGCGCCGGCGTGGCCAACGCCGCCCCGGTCTTCGACCAAGGCTCGGGCTCGTGGGGCGTCAACCTCGACCTCACCTCCGAGGGTGGCGAGGCGTTCGCCCGAGTCACCGCCGAGGCGGCCGCCCACCCCGGCGGCGACCCGCGTCGCCAGATAGCGATCGTGCTCGACGGAGAGGTGGTCTCGGCCCCCGCCGTCAGCTTCGACGTCTCGCCCGACGTCGGGATAACGGGAGGGTCCGCCCTGATCACCGTCGGCGGAGGCGGCGAGGCTCAAGCCGAGGCTCAGGATCTGGCGTTGATCCTCCGCTACGGGTCGCTCCCGGTCGAGTTCGAAGTCTCTTCGGTCCAGAAGGTCTCAGGCACGCTGGGGGCCGACTCCCTCGAAGCCGGCGTCACGGCCGGGCTGCTGGGGCTCATCTTGGTCGCCGTGGCGTTGCTGGCGATCTACCGCTCCCTCGGATTGGTCGCCGTCGTCGGGCTGACGGTCTTCGGGTCGCTGCTGATCGCGGTCTTCGGCCTTCTCGGCGCCTGGCAGGGGTTGACGCTGACACTCGCCGGGGTCACCGGGATCATCGTCTCGGTGGGGATCACAACCGACAGTTACATCGTCTACTTCGAGCGGCTCAAGGAAAAGCTCCGCGAGGGCCTCTCCGTCGAGAAGGCGGCTGAGGAGGGGTTCCGCCTCGCCTACCGCACCATCTGGGCAGCGGACACGGTCTCCCTGCTGGCGGCGATCCTCCTCTGGATGCTGGCTGTGGGGGCCGTGAAGGGGTTCGCAATCGCCCTGCTCACGGCGACAATCCTCGACTTGTTGATCGCCCCCCTCTACACGAAGAGGGCGACGCTGATCCTGGCCCGCACCAGGCTCGGCTCGGGCGGGCCGATGAGCATTGAGGGGGTGGGGCGGTGAGCGCGTGGAGACGGCTGACCAGGGGCGAGGCGAAGATCGACTTCGTCGGTCACCGGCGGCGGTGGTTCATCCTCTCCTCGATCCTGATAGCGGTCTCGCTGGCGAGCTTCGGGCTGAGGGGGCTCAGCCTCGGCATCGAGTTCGAGGGCGGGCTGGGGATACAGTCGCCCAACCCGGCGGGCGCCGACGTCGGCGAGACGCGGGACGCGCTCGAGTCGGCGGGAGTCCACGACGCCACGATCCAGCTCCTCGACGACGGGGAGGCGGTCCGGATCACCACTCAAGAGTTGAGCGACGAGGCGCTGGGCGTCGCTGTCGACGGGGTGGCCGACGTGCTGGGCGCCGACCGCTCCGACATGTCGGTCGAAGCCGTGGGGCCGTCGTTCGGCGCCCTGGTGGCGCGAAGGGCCCTCATCGCTCTGTTGGTGTTCCTCGGCGCCGTCGTAGTGTTCATCTCGTGGCGCCTTGAGTTGAAGATGGCCCTCACCGGCTTGGCGGCTCTGTTCCACGACCTGCTGATAACACTCGGCGTCTACTCGCTCACCGGGTTCCCCGTCACGCCGGCGACGGTGGTCGCCGTCTTGGTGATCTTGGGGTACTCGCTCTACGACACGGTGGTCGTGTTCGACAAGGTCGAGGAGATCATCGAGTTGGAGGCGAGGCGGAAACGGCCCCTCAAGACGATCTCGGAGATCGTGAACGAGGCCATGAACTCCGTGCTGGCCCGCTCGTTGGCCACCTCCCTGACCTCGTTGGCGCCCGTGGGCAGCATCTTGTTCGTGGGATCGCTCGTCTTGGGGGCGCCCACCCTGCGCGACTTCGCTTTGGCGCTGTTCGTCGGGATCGCCGCAGGCGCCTACTCGTCGATCTATGTGGCGGCCCCGCTCCTGGCCGTGTGGAAGCAGAGGGAGGAGAGCGGGGCGGGCGCCGCCGGGAAGCCGGCCCGGCCTTAGACTTCTCCTTGTGGAACACCTGACCTCCCTCATTCGAGACATCCCCGACTTCCCCGAGCCGGGAGTCGTCTTCAAGGACATCACCCCCGTCCTCGCCGAGGGCGATGCCTTCGGCGACTTGGTTGACGCATTGGCCCGGCCCTTCGCCGAGGCTCGGGTCGCCAAGGTCGCCGGGATCGAGGCGCGGGGCTTCACCTTGGCGACGCCGGTCGCGGAGCGGCTGGGCGCAGGCTTCATCCCGATACGCAAGCCCGGGAAGCTGCCCTGGGAGACCGTGAAGGAGGAATACTCGCTCGAGTACGGGGTCGACGCCCTGGAGGTCCACACCGACGCCGCACATGAGGGGGAGAGGGTCCTCGTGGTCGACGACGTGATCGCCACCGGGGGCACGGCGGCGGCGGCGATCAAGCTCCTGCGGCGCCTCGGCGCCGAGGTGGTCGGGTTCTCAGCGTTCATCGAGCTGGCGTTTCTCAGCGGCCGTCGGCTGCTGAACGGGGTGCCGCGGCATGTCCTCGTCACCTACGACTGAGCGGGTGGCGCCGGCGAGGCTGGTCGACGTCCTCGACGCTTTCCGGGCCCATCACCCCGACGGCGACGCCGAGCTGCTGCGCCGCGCCTACGAGACGGCGGACGAGGCCCACGCCGGGCAGAGGCGGAAGACCGGCGAGCCGTACATCACCCATCCGGTGACGGTGGCGCTCATGCTGGCCGGCTACGGCCTTGACGCGCCGACGGTGGCGGCGGCGTTCCTGCACGACACCGTCGAGGACACCGACATCACGTTGGACCGGCTCCGCTCCGAGTTCGGCGAGGAGATCGCCGGCCTGATCGACGGCGTCACCAAACTCGACCGGGTCAGGTACTCGAACCGGGAGCAGGCTCAGGCGGCGTCAATCCGCAAGATGGTGGTGGCGATGGCCAAGGACGTCAGGGTCCTCATCATCAAGCTGTTCGACCGGCTCCACAACCTGCGCACGGTCTACGCCCTCCGGGAGGCGAAGCAGGTCAGAGTGGCCCGGGAGACCTTGGATGTGTACGCGCCCCTGGCCCATCGCCTCGGCGTGCAGGAGATCAAACACGAGTTCGAGGACCGCTGCTTCGCCATCCTCTACCCGGGGCCGAACGCTGAGATCCAGGCCAGGCTGAGGCACGCGGCGCCCGAGCGCGAGACCTTCATCAAGAAGATGGTCGTCGAGGTGACCGGCATGCTCGAAGACGCGGGGATCAGGGCGGAGGTCACCGGGCGGCCCAAGCACCAGTACTCGATCTACAGGAAGATGGTCGAGCAGGACCGCCCCTTCGAGGACATCCACGACCTGATCGGGATCCGCATCGTGACCAAGACGACGCGAGACAGCTACGCCGCGCTGGGGCTGGTCCACAGCCACTGGGCCCCGGTGACGGGGCGTTTCAAGGACTACATCGCCATGCCGAAGATCAACCTCTACCAGTCTCTCCACACCACGGTGATAGGGCGCGACGGGAAGCCGCTCGAGATCCAGATCCGGACCGAGGAGATGCATCAACGCGCCGAGGCCGGCGTCGCCGCCCACTGGCGGTACAAGGAGGGGCGGGTCGGCGAGGCGCCGGCGGTGGAGGTGCTGGAGGAGGATCCGGAGGAGTTCCTGGCCAACCTGAAGCTGGACCTCTATCAGGACGAGGTGTTCGTCCTCACGCCGGGAGGGGACGTCAAGGAGATGCCGAAGCGGTCGACCACCGTCGACTTCGCCTACGCGGTCCACACCGAGGTCGGCCACCGTTGTGTGGGCGCCAAGGTGAACGGCCGTCTTGTCCCGCTGTCGACACGGTTGGAGTCGGGGGACATCGTGGAGATCCTCGCCTCAAAGGCGGAAGGGGCGGGCCCGAGCCGCGACTGGCTCAAGTTCGTTCGCACCGGCAAGTCGAAGTCGAAGATCAAGCAGTGGTTCCAGAGGGAGCGCCGCGATCAGGCCGTGGCCGACGGGCGCGAGATGCTCGGAACGCTATTCAGGAAGGAGGCGCCCGAGCTAGCCGCCTCGGCTCGGGAAGACCACCTGGGCGCCATCGCGCATGAGCTGGGTCAGAGCGATGTTGAGAGCCTGGCGGGCGCGTTGGGCGAGGGCCATGTGTCAATCGACTCGGTGGCGGCTCGCCTCACCCGGAGGCTGGCGCCGGGCGACGGCGACGAGTTGTTCCGGCCTGTGCACGGGCGACGGCCCACGGCGCCCGTCGGTGTGGTGGTCGAGGGCCAGGACGACATGCTCGTCAGCTTGGCGCGTTGCTGCTCCCCGGTCCCGGGCGACCCCATTGTCGGGTATGTGACGGTCGGCAGGGGCGTGTCGGTCCACCGCGCCGACTGCACGAACGTCGCTTCCTTCGCCGATCGCCGGGAGCGGGCCGTCGAGGTGTCCTGGCCGGGCGGCGACCCGGGAGCCTTCGTCGTTTGGATCCGGGTGGAGGCCCTCGACCGCACCCGGCTTCTCAGAGACGTCACGTCGGTGGTGTCGGACACGGGAGGCAACATCACCGCTTCGTCCACCGCGGTCGGCGAGGGGCGGGTGGCGGTGCTGAAGTACGAGGTCAAGCTGTCCGACCCCTCCCAACTCGCCCGGCTCCTCACCGACGTCAGGGGCGTCGACGGGGTCTTCGCCGCGTTCCGCCTCGCCGACGACCCGGCGGCGGGTTAGGGGAGGGACAGTGCTCATCAAGCAGATCCCGGCCTGGCTCGTGGAGACCAACGCGTGGATCGTCGCCGACGAGCCGGGGGGCGAGGCCATCGTGATCGACGCCCCGCCCGAGACCGACGCCATCGGCGCCCACCTCGCCGAGCTCGACGTCTCCCTGGTGGGTGTGGTCCTCACCCACGGGCACGTCGACCACACGGGGGGCGCGGGCCGATTGGCCGGGCTCACCGGAGCGGCGACCTATGTGCACGAGGACGACGACTTCCTGACGCTGCACCCGACGGAGCAGCTTCGTTGGCTTCTCGGGACGGTCCCGCCCGGGGACTTCTCGGTTCCGAAGAAGCTGGAGCGACTCGCCCACGGCCAGGTGCTGAAGCTGGCTGGGGTCTCGCTCGACGTGCGGTGGACGCCGGGTCACACCCCCGGCCACTGCTGCCTTTACTGGGCGGAGGAGGGGATCTTGTTCTCCGGCGACCAGCTCTTCGCAGGGTCGGTGGGGCGGACCGATTGGGACTACGGGAGCTGGGACGACCTGTGCGAGTCGATGCGGGACCAGGTGATGACCCTCGACGACGATGTGCGGGTTCTCCCCGGCCACGGCCCGGAGACGACAATCGGCCGGGAGAGGCGCACCAACCCCTACCGCGCCGAGTGGGTCCGGCCCGGCGGGCAGCGTCCCCCCTTATGAGCTTCCGACCCCCGAAGGGGACCGACGATGTCCTCGCGCCCGAGTCGCAGGCGTGGCGGCGGGCCCTGCGCCTCTGGGACGAGCTCACGACGCGCTACGGCTACCCGCCCGTCATGACGCCCGTCGTCGAGGCGACGGAGCTGTTCGAGCGCGGCACCGGGGACAGCACGGAGATCGTCACGAAAGAGATGTACACATTCACCGACAGGGCGGGACGGTCGCTGACGTTGCGGCCCGAGGTCACCCCCGGCGTGGTCCGGGCCTATTTGCAGGCGGGCATGCAGGGCGCCTGGAAAGGCGCCTACTCGGGTCCCTGCTTCCGATACGAACAGCCTCAGGCGGGCCGCCGCCGTCAGTTCTGGCAGGTCGGCGTCGAGTACCTGGGCGTGGAGGGGCCGACGGCCGACGCCGAGGTGATCGAGCTCGGTTACCGCTACCTCGAGGCAGTCGGGGTCCCCGACCTGGAGCTGCGCGTCAACAGCCTCGGCGACCCCGAGTGCCGCCCCGCCTACGTCGAGGAGCTTCGCTCCCACCTGAGGTCGATCGCCGCCGACCTGAGCGCCGACTCGGCCAAGCTCATCGACGTCAACCCGCTGCGCGTGCTCGACTCGAAGACGGACAGGCCCCTGCTGGGGGACGCCCCCAAACCAGCCGACCGTCTGTGCGCCGCCTGCCGGCGCCATCACGAGTCCGTGAGGCGTGCCCTCGACGGCCTGCGCGTCCCCTACACCCAGGACGACTCGCTGGTCCGCGGCCTCGACTACTACACGAGGACCGCGTTCGAGTACGTCGGGCGCGGCCTCGACGCGGCCCAGAACGCCGTCGGCGGGGGCGGCCGCTACGACGGCCTCGCCGAGGCGTTGGGGGGACGGGCGGTTCCCGGGCTCGGCTTCGCATTGGGGGTGGAGCGGATGTTGTTGTCGCTGGCCGAGCCCGTCGATCCAAGCTTGGGCGCGTATCTCGTGTCGGAGACCGGCCCGGAGGACGCCATCGCGGCGGTGTCCCTGCTCAGGCGCGAAGGCGCCGCCGTCGACTTCGACACCGAGGGCCGGTCGGTCAAGGCGCAGTTCCGCGCCGCCCGCCGGCTCGGCGCGCCCGTGATCCTGGTCTGGAGAGGCGAAGGGCGGTTGGTGGACGCACAGACTGAGGGCGAGCGACGGGAGATGCCGCTCGAGGAGGCGCCGGCTTGGCTCAAGGCGCGATGAGGACCCGCGGAGCGGGCACGGTCGCCGAGCCCGACGTCGGCGGCGAGGTGGTCGTGGCCGGATGGGTGCAGAGGCGAAGGGACCACGGCGGCGTCGCCTTCTTCGACGTCCGCGACGCCTCGGGGCTGGTCCAGGTGGTGGCCGACCCGGCCGAGCTCCCTCAGGTCGGCGGCATCAAGATGGAGTATGTGGTCCGCGTCGCGGGCGAGGTGAGGCTGCGGCCCGAGGGCGCGGAGAATCCCGACCTGGCCACCGGCGCCGTCGAGATCGGGGCCAAGGAGGTTGATGTGCTCGCCCCGTCGAAGGCCCTGCCCTTCATGATCGACGACAGGGCGGAGGTCGACGAGCGGGTCCGTCTCCAGCACCGCTACCTCGACCTGCGCCGCCCCCGGATGGCGGCGAACCTGCGGGCCAGGTCGCGTGCGGCGTCGGCGGTCAGGCGAACCCTCGACGAGGCGGGTTTCCTCGAGTTGGAGACTCCGACGCTGGTCGCCTCGACGCCGGAAGGCGCCCGCGACATGCTCGTCCCGTCGCGTCTTCGCCAAGGCGAGCTTTACGCCCTCCCGCAGTCGCCGCAGCTCTTCAAGCAGATCCTGATGATCTCCGGCGTCGAGCGTTACTACCAGCTCGCCCGCTGCTACCGGGACGAGGACCTCCGCGCCGACCGGCAGCTCGAGTTCACCCAACTCGACCTGGAGGGCTCGTTCTGGGAGAGAGACGACGTCTTGGAGGCGATCGAGTCGGTGATGGCGGCGGTGGTGAGAGAGCTGAAGGGCGAGGATCTCCCCCTCCCGTTCCCCAGGCTCACCTGGCGGGAGGCAATGGACCGGTACGGGACGGACAAACCCGACATCCGCTTCGGCATGGAGATCGAGGACCTCTCCCACCTCTTCGCCGACTCCGGCTTCGCCGTCTTCAAGGATGTGTTGGCCTCGGGCGGGACCGTCAGGGGATTCAACGGAGGCGCCCTGGAGTGGTCCCGCAGCCGCGCCGACGACCTGACCGACCGCGCCAGGGAGCTTGGCGCGAAGGGCCTGATCTGGATGGTCGTGGAGGAAGGCGGCGCCGTCCGCACGCCTGCGGCGAAGTTCGTAGATCGGGGCGAGTTGGAGGGGACGCGAGCCGCCTTGGGCGGCTCGCCGGGCGATGTCCTCCTGCTCGTCGCCGACGGTTGGAGGGTCGCCGTCGAGGCCCTCGGCGGCCTCCGCGACGACCTGGGCCGGCCCGACGGCCACGACGAGCTGGCGTTCACCTGGGTCGTCGACTTCCCGCTCTTCGAGGAGGCCGAGGACGGGTCGCTCACATTCTCGCATCATCCGTTCACCTCGCCGATGTCGATTGAGGCGATGCGGGACGACCCGGCCAACGCCCTCTCCAAGGCCTACGACGTCGTCTTGAACGGGGTGGAGCTGGGTAGCGGGTCGATCAGGATCCACGACCCCGAGGCGCAGCGCCAGGTGTTCGAGATACTCGGCGTGGACAGGGAGACGGCGGAGCGGAGGTTCGGTTGGTTCCTCAACGCCCTCGACTACGGGGCTCCCCCCCACGGCGGTTTCGCCTTCGGCCTCGACAGGTTGGTGATGGTCCTCCAAGGCGAGAGCTCGATCAGGGAGGTCATCCCGTTCCCGAAGACCCAGACCGGCCTCGACCCGATGACCGGCGCCCCCACCTGGGTCGACGACCCCCAGCTCGCCGAGCTGGGGCTGGGGTTGACCGCCGAGGCCAGGCTGAGGCGGGAGGCGGGAGGCGGCGCCGCCTCAGAGGAGAGCCGGGCTGGGCCGAGCAAATCGGTGCCGGGCCCGTCCAGGCCGGGTCAATCGGGGCCGGGTCAATCGGGGCCGGGTCAATCCAGGTAGGGGCGAGCGGTTAACCTCGCCGCGATCGACTTACGGGGCCTCAGGTGGACAGCAACCGGATACGCCGAGCATTCATCGACTTCTTCGCCGAGCGCGACCATGAGGTCAGGCCGTCGGCGTCGTTGATCCCCGTCGACCCGACCCTGTTGATGACCAACGCGGGCATGGTGCCCTTCAAGCCCTACTTCCTCGGGGAGGAAGAGGCGCCGTGGGACCGGGCGGTCTCCGTGCAGAAGTGCGTGCGCACGATCGACATCGACATCATCGGGACCACCCGGCGCCACCTCTCATTCTTCGAGATGCTCGGCAACTTCAGCTTCGGCGACTACTTCAAGGAGAAGGCCATCCCCTGGGCCTACAAGTTCTGCACCGAGTCGCTGGGCCTCGATCCCGAGCTGCTCTGGTACACCGTGCACGAGACCGACGACGAGGCGGCCGACATCTGGGTCGACGCCGTCGGGGCGCCGCCCGACCGGGTGCAGCGAGGCGGCAAAGACAACTTCTGGCAGATGGGCGTGCCCGGGCCTTGCGGCCCGAGCTCGGAGGTCTTCTGGGACAGGGGCGCAGCCTACGGCGAGGAGGGCGGGCCAATCGGCGGCGACGAGAGCCGGTATGTGGAGATCTGGAACCTGGTCTTCATGCAGAACATTCAAGACGAGCCCTACAACGTCGTCGGCGACCTGCCCGCCAAGAGCATCGACACGGGCATGGGCCTGGACCGCATGGCCTCGGTGATGCAGGGCGTGCCCTCCGTCTTCGACATCGACACCACCCGTCATGTGCTGGGGACCGCCGAGCGGTACACGGGCCTCGCCTACGGGGCGGGCGAGCAATCCGACGTCTCGCTCCGGATCCTGGCCGACCACGGGCGGGCTGTGACCTTCCTCATCGGCGACGGCGTGGTCCCGTCCAACGACGGCAGGGGCTACGTCCTGCGTCGTGTGCTGCGCCGCGCGGTCAGGCACGCGTGGCGCCACGGCGGCGAGCGGCTGGTGACCCCCCTCCTCGTCGACTCCGTCATCGAGGTGATGGGTGAGGCCTACCCCGAGCTTCAGGACAAACGAGACCTCATCGTCGACGTCGTCACCCGCGAGGAGGAGCGGTTCAGGAGGACCCTCGAGTCGGGTCACCAATTGCTCGACACCGAGTTGGAGGACGGCGACGACACCTTGAGCGGCCCGACGGCTTTCAGGCTGCACGACACCTTCGGGTTCCCCATCGACCTCACCAAGGAGATCGCGGCGGAGCGAGGCGCCCGCGTCGACTTGGAGGGGTTCGACGTCGAGATGAGCGCCCAGCGCGAGCGGGCCCGGGCCGCGTGGAAAGGCGGCGCCGGGGCCGACGAGGCTCACCGGGCGGTCCTCGACGCCCACGGCCTCAGTGACTTCGTCGGCTACGACTTCGAGGTCTCCGACGGCGTGCTCCTCTCGATGGCCGCCGGCGGCGAGGTCGTCGAGCGGGCCGACGAAGGCGCCGAGGTGGAGCTGTTCCTCGACAAGACCCCTTTCTACGCCGAGGCCGGCGGCCAGGTCGGGGACCAGGGCCGAGTCGAGACCGAGACGGGGGCCGCCCAGATCTTCGACACGCAACACGCGGTCCAGGGCCTGCACGCTCACACGGCGCGGGTAGTGGCGGGTTGGTTGGCGGTGGGCCAACCGGCCCGGTCGACGATCGACAGCCCGCGTCGGGAGGCGATCCGCAAGAGCCACACCGGCACACATGTGCTCCACTGGGCGTTGCGCGACGTGCTCGGCGAGCATGCGGGCCAGGCCGGGTCGCTGGTCGCGCCCGGGCGACTCAGGTTCGACTTCTCTCACTTTCGATTGCCCGCGCCCGAGGAGCTGGCCGAGATCGAGGCGGAGGTCAACTCGAGGTTGATCGCCAACAGCGGCGTCACGACCACGGTGACCTCGAAACGGGAGGCCGACAAGATGGGCGCCATCGCCTTCTTCGGCGACAAATACGGCGAGACGGTTCGCGTGGTGCGGGTCGGCGACTTCTCAACCGAGCTCTGCGGCGGCACCCACACGGCCACAGCCGGTCAGGTCGGGCCGTTGATCGTGACGTCGGTGTCGTCGATCGGGTCGAACCTGCGCCGGGTCGAGGCGTTGACCGGGATGACCGCCTACCGCCGTTTGGCGTCGATGCGCGATGCCCTGGCGCGAACGGGCGAGGGGCTCAAGGTCGCGCCGGGCGACGTGCCGGCCCGGGTGGAGCGGCTCACAGAGCGCGTCGCCGGGCTGGAGAAGGAGTTGGGCGACATCCGCCGCGCCGAGCGCGGGTCGGCCGCCGGGGAGTTGGCGGCGGGCGCGGAGACCGTCGGCGGGGTCAAGCTGGTGGTCGCCGACGCGGGCGATGTCGCAGGGGCGGGGTTGCGGGAGATGGCGCTGGGGATCAGGGACAGGGTCGGCGGGTCTTACGTTGTCATCGTCGGCTCGTGCGCCGGCGGGAAGGGGGCGCTCGTCGGGTTGCTCTCAAAGGACCTGGTCGACAAGGGTCTCTCGGCCGCCGAGCTGATCACCGGAGCGGCCAGGACTCTGGGCGGCGGGGGGTCGAGCGATCCCGAGCTGTCGCAGGCCGGAGGCCCGAGAGGGGACCGCCTTGACGAAGCCCTCGATTCCGCCAGGGACGAGGCGGAGCGGGCGCTGGCCGAGTTGTGACCCGTTACCTGGGAGTCGACTTCGGCTCGAGGAGGGTCGGCTTGGCCGTCTCCGACGAGCTGGGCCTGACGGCTCGCCCGTTGGAGGTCGTCGCGAGGCGCGCGGCTGTGAGGCGGATCGCCGACCTGGTCGCCGAGCACCGGGTCGACAAGCTGGTGGTCGGGGTGCCGACAAGGCTCTCGGGCGGTGAGGGCGAGTCGGCCGCCGGGGCGCGCGCCTTCGCCCGCGAACTGGAGCGGGGCCTGAGGCTGGAGGTCTCCCTTGTCGACGAGCGGTTCACCTCGAAGATGGCCGAGGCCGCCCTCGTCGAGTCGGGGATGAGAAGACGCGATCGACGCGGGACGGTGGACAAGGTGGCGGCGGCCATCATCCTGCAAAGTCACCTCGACTCCCTGGCGGCCTCGAGTGGCCGCGACGGAGACCACGCCGCCGAGGAGACACATGACTGTTGAGCCGGCGCCGGAGCGGCCGCCGTGGAAGAGGGTCGTCAAGGCCCTCGCCGTCATCGCCGCGGTAGCCCTAGCCGGGGTCGTCGTCGTGGGCGGGGCCCGATATCTGGGGCGGAAGGTCGGGACGGCGGTCGGCCCCAACGAGCCCGGCGCCGAGCGGGTCGTCGTCGAGCCCGGCCAACCCGTCACCATCGAGGTCAAACCCGGCGCGTCAGGCCAGGACATAGGCGCGATGTTGACCGCGCAGGGCGTGGTCCAGTCCGCTGTCGAGTTCGAGGCAGCGGTGCGCGACGTCGAGGCGGCTGAGCGGCTTCAGGCGGGCTCGTACGACTTCGTCACCCTGATGGACCCCCGCGAGGTGGTGGCGATGCTCGTCGCCGGGCCTGAGCCCGCCGTCTACCGGCTGACGGTCATCGAAGGCCTCCGGGTCGAGGAGATCCTCGTGTCGCTGGCTGAGAGCACGCCGCACGGTTACTCCGACTTCGAGGAGGCCCTCCTCGGCGGGGACGTGTCGACGTCTCTGCGGAGGATTCCCGAGACCCCCGATCTCGCCGACTGGGAAGGGCTCCTGTTCCCGGACACCTACGAGTTCTCCGAGTCCGCCCGCCCGGCGCCCATCCTGCAGCGGATGGCCTCGACGATGGAGCAACGCGTCAACAGCGTCGATTGGTCGGCGTGGGAGGGGCTGGGGCGCACCGAGTATGAGGGTCTCGTGCTCGCCTCACTCATCGAGGCCGAGGCCCGGGTCGAGGCGGAGCGGCCAATGATCTCCAGCGTCATCCACAACAGGCTGGCCGAGGGCATGAAGCTCGACATCGATGCGACGGTCCTGTACGCCCTCGGCGCCCGCGACCCGGATCGGTTCGACAAGACGATCGACTCTCCTTACAACACCTACGCAGCGGCGGGCCTGCCGCCGACCCCCATAGCCGCGCCGGGTCGGGCCTCGCTGGAGGCGGCGGCGCGCCCGGCCGACACACCTTTCTTCTACTACGTCCTGTCCGACCTCGAGGGCGGCCACGCCTTCGCCGAGACCCTTGAGGAACACAACATCAACGTCGCCAAGGCGAGGGAAGACGGCGTCCTCCCGTAACAGCAGTTGATCCGTGCCACACTTGTGCGATGGCGACACCTTTGCGCCTGGCAGTGCTCGGTGACCCGGTCGCACACTCCCGGTCGCCCGCCATCCATGCCGTCGCTCTCAGGCTGGCGGGGCTGGAGGGCGGCTACGAGGCGATCAGGGCCGACGAGGCCGTGTTGGGGGAGGCCGTGGAGGGGTTGGAGCGGGGCCAATTCTCCGGGCTGAACGTGACGATGCCCCTGAAGGAGGCCGCCCGGGGATTCGCCGAGCGGGCGACGAGCGACGCCGGACGCGCCGGCTCGGTCAACACCCTCCGATACGCCGACGGGCGAGTGGAGGGCCACTCCAGCGACGTGACCGCCTTTCGAGAGATCTTCGGGGGTGGTCGCTTCGGCGCCGACGATGAGGTGCTGATCCTGGGCGCAGGCGGGTCTGCCCGCGCCGCGCTGGCGGGCGCCGGGGAACGGCGCGTCCATGTGTCGTCGAGATCGGAGGGGAAAGCCGCCCGGCTCGCCGCTGCCCACGGCGCGGCGACGGTCGGGTGGGGGGCGGCCGTCGCCGGGGCCGTCGTGGTCAACGCCACGCCGTTGGGCATGAGCGGCGAGGAGCTGGCAGAGGGCGTCTTAGGCGCCTCCTCCGGGCTCATCGACCTGCCATACGGCGACGAGCCGACCTGGGCCGTGTCGGCCGCCGCGGGGCGGGGCCTGCCGACAGTGGACGGCTTTGAGTTTCTGGCCAGGCAGGCGGCGGAGTCCTTCCGGTGGTGGACGGGGGTATCCGTGAGCTTGAGACCCCTGATCGAGGCCGCAAGAGACGGCGGCGGAAACCGCTAAAGGGCCATGCGGTTGGCTCCGAAGTGGTTGTGTAGGGCTTTTCGCAAGGAGTTGAAGATGTCTCTGACCGGTGACCTGGGTTTCGTCTCGCTGCCCGAGGTCCTGCGACTGCTCATTCGCTCCGGCAGGCGGGGCGCCGTGAGCGTCGCCGGCAATGAGCTGAGCGGCCGGGTCTTCATCGCGGACGGCGGGGTCGCCTTGTCGACGACTTCGGAAGACTCCGAGATGGCTGAGCGTCTTGTGAAGGCGGGCCTGGTTGACGACCGCTTCTTGGGGCGCGTCGAGTCGGGAGAGGCCACGCTGGCGTCGATTGCCGAGAGGAGCGACGGCGCCCTCACTGAGCTGCTCCGCGAGGTGACGGTCGAGAGCCTGTATCAGCTCGGTCGAGACGGCGGCGCCTTTGACGTCCAGGAGGGTGAGACCACCCTGTACGGCCACCCGAGGCCTTTCGAGTTGGAGGGCATCCTTGAGGAGTCCGAGCGCAGGCTCGCCGACTGGGCCGAGGTGTCGAGGTCCGTCGGCGACCTCAACACGCCGATGCGGGTCAAAGGCGACCTTGGCGATCGCTCTGAGATCAGCATCGACCGCGACGCGTGGCGGGTCCTGAGCCGGATCGGCGCCGGGTCAACCGTCTCGGTTGTCGCCGACGAGCTGGGCATGACCGCCTATTGGGCGGCGCGGGTCGCCGCCGGCCTCGTGGCGGACGGCCTGATCGGTCTTGAAGACGGCCAAGGCGAGGTCGGGGCCCGGGACGAGCATGGGGCCCGGGATGGGTATGAGGCCCGCGACGAGTATCAAGCCCGGAGCGGGTACGAGACTCGGGACCAGATGGAGACTCGGGACAAGCTTCTGGCCCAAGACGGGTTTGTTGCTCAAGACGACCTCGAAGGCCGGGATGAGGCCGAGGGCCCGATCGGTCTCGATGAGGGTCGTGACGAGGTTGAGGCCGAGAGCGAGATCGAGGCGCCGTCTTGGGCGGCCGGCGGTCACGAGGACGACGACGAGGAGATCGACTACTCGGGCTCGTGGTGGCGGGAGTCGACCGGCGACGAGTCGACCGAGACGGTCGAAGAGGGCGTCGAGGCGCACGAGCCCACCGAAGAGCAGCCGATCACCGAGGTGCAGCCGACTGCCGCGTCCGACGAAGAGCCTCCGGACGGGGCCGGCGAAGAGCGGTCGCAATCGCGACACGAGACCCTGGAAGCCGACGACGAAGACGGGGATGATGACACTGATGCGTTCCTCGCGAAGGTCTTCTCAGAGCTGGAGGCGCCCTAGGGCCCGTCGGGCAAGGGTCTCGGGCGCCCGGCGCCGATCCTCCCGCTGAGGCCGCCCGACGATGACAAACGCAGTCGTGGGAGCTCTCGGCGCCGTATTGGGTCTGGCGGCGCACGATTTGGCGATCGGGGCCCTCTCCGACGACCTACCGCTGCGCCCGCTGACGGGGGTTTGCCCCGGATGCGGGCATGAGCGCGGGTGGCGGCGGGTCAGGTGCCCCGAGTGCGGCCGGGCGATCCAGAGAGAGCCTGTTGTGGTCGTCTTGTCGGCCTTAGTCGCCGTCGGGTTCGCCAACACCGTCGGCGCGACTTGGCTCCTCGTCCCCTACCTGGGCTTCCTCGGCCTGTCGGCGGCCCTTCTTGTCACCGACTTGGAGGCGTACCGCATCGCCGACCGGCTGAACATCAGGGGCACGCTCGCGGCGGCCGCCCTGCTCGCCGCGTCGGCCTTCGCCGCGTCCGACCTGGCGGGGTTGCTGCGGGGCCTTGCAGGCGCCGCCGCCTACTTCGCGGGCGCTTTGATCCTCTGGTTGGCTGTCCGGGGCCGAGGCTTCGGCGCAGGGGATGTGAAACTCGCCGCGCAACTCGGGTTGTTCACGGCGTTTGTGTCGTGGAGCGCGCTGGCGTGGGCGGTCTTCGCCACGGCCATGATTGGGGGAGTGGTGGCCGTGGGGTTGGTGGCGACGGGCGCGGCCGGGATGAAGACCGAGTTGCCGTACGGCCCGCCGATGATCCTGGGCGCCTGGTTGGCGATCATCCTCGCCGGCCTAACCCCCCCTTGACCGGTTTCGTAATGCCCTGGATTCGCCTATGCCGTAGTTTGTGCATTGAGAATCGGTCCGGTAGGCGAGAGTCGGCCCCAACTGGCTAGCTAGTTCAGCGACGGGCCGCCGGGGCGGCGGGCGACCCACGATCAGTGTGACAAGAGCGGCGAATCTGTCCCAGCCTCCGGATACGTTGGCTGCCATGGTTGATTCACTCTCAAATCCGTGCGGAGAGCTGTCACCCGACGACATGGTCGGCGACGAGGCGGAGGCCCGCGCGAATCTGTCACCGCCTCCCGATACGTTGGCTGCCATGACGAACTTGGAGTCACATCCGGCGGGTGAGCGGTACGTCGACATCATGGCCGGCGACGCGGCGGAGGCCCGGGCGAATCTGTCAGAGGCTCCCGATACGTTGGCTGCCATGGCGAATTCGAGGTCACATCCAACCGCCGAGCGGTCCGTCGACGGCATCGTCGGCGACGAGAGGGGCCCGCGCGATTCTGTCAGAGGCTCCCGATACGTTGGCTGCCATGATGAATTCGAGGTCACATCAGTCGGGCGAGCAGTCCCCGGGCGAGGCGGGGACCCGTTCCGAGCCGGGCGGCCGGCAGGTCCTCCCCGAGGGTTTGGACGAGATGGCCCCCGGCGCGGCGCCGGCCGCGGCCTTGGAGACGGTGGAGCTGGGCCGGTTGAGCGGCTACGACCTGGTCACGGCCCTCCGCGCCGGGCAACGCCAAGTCTCCCATCATCAGGCCGCCGTGTACGAGGTGATGGCCGAGACCGCCCACGCCGTCTCCGCGGCCACTACCGAGCGGACCTCCCGGCCCAATGAGCACGCCGCCGACGAGATCGCCGCCGCTGTCGGCTACACCCGCCGCAAAGCCTGCAACGAGCTGAGCGTCGCCCTCAGGCTGCGTGACGACCTCCCCGAAGGTCGCACCGCCCTGGAGTCGGGGGACATCGACGGTCACAAGGCCTCCGTCATCTCCGACGGGACCGCAGCACTGCAACCTG
>Ga0209457_1000010_pt1 | contig 94731 bp, 74 predicted proteins | sample WorMetHEROISLAND_5_FD_187410 | JGI IMG/M metagenome (GOLD analysis project Ga0209457, IMG submission 187410) | Marine gutless worms symbiont microbial communities from Max Planck institute for Marine Microbiology, Germany - Olavius sp. 5 HERON... ... | reverse complement strand
CTGTTATGATGATGTCCTGGACAGCGCCTGTTTGGTGAATTGTTCCAATCTCCTATTCGGTCTCAAGGACCATCGAATGCTGCGGCTACGGCTCTTCAATCTCCTTTGCGGTCTCTGGGACCATTAAACATGTCGAACAGTAGCCTTGCTGTCCAGAACGGTTTCGTTTCGATCAGCATAACTCAATTCACGGCTCATGAAGACTTTTTATCATTCCTCCTTAAAACGTCGCCCCCGCGTGGGGGCGTGGAGCGACGACATCAGGCGATTCCTAAAAAAACCGCAATTAACCGTTCGATTGAAACAATGTGGTGACGTTCCAACTGACCAAAAACTGAACCAATTCTTTTTCGGGGAACGGTGGTAATCTTGTCAACCATAACATCGGACGTGGAATGCAGACCGTTTTCCGGGGAAGGCTCAAGACGCAGCCGGAAAAGCGGCGTATCCCTCAAGGTGGATGTCACCGGCAGGATCGTGACGGAGGGGAGTTCACTAAACAGGTTTGATTGAATAACGACAGCAGGCCTTGGTTTGCCATAAGCGCCCGGTGCTACCACCGACACAATAGCCCCGCGCTTCAAGTCCAGCCGTCCGTATCAGAAGCCGTTTCAATCCAATCTGACACATCCTTTTCGTGCGGATCGTTTACGATCAGCAGTGATTGCCGCCGGCACTCTTTGGCAAACCCTTCCCGCCTGGTGTCCGGCACCCAGATCTGAAGCGGCCGAAGCCCCGAATCCCTGAGTCTGTCCCTGTGCTTTTGAACTCTTTCTGTAACGCCCATGTTTACACCCACATTTTTATAAACCCCCACTGTTTCATGTAACGCAGGGTTGTGCTTCTGTCAACCCAGGATGGTCACAGGCCAAAAGAATCAATAGGCAGCTTTTCAAAAAGGAAACCAAACTGATTTTATGGGCAGTGCGGTATATCTAAGCAGAAGAAAAGCGCTTAGAATTGATTTTTAGGTTGATCCCTGGGTTAATGTGTCATACAGGTAAGACAATGTGCGGGAAACATGGAGGATGACCAATGCTTTCTATTCGATTACCAGAAGAAATTGAAACCAGGCTGACCAACCTGGCCGAACAAACCGGCCGTCCCAAGTCTTATTACGCCAGAGAAGCAATTCTTGAATACCTGGATGACCTTGAGGATATCTATCTGGCACAAAAAAGGCTTGAAGATATCCGGGCTGGCCGATCAAAGACAATCCCCCTTGAAGAAGTGGCGAAAGAGCTTGGTCTGCTCCCGAAAACAGAAAATGAAATCAGGCAAATCCTCAGAAAAGAAATGCCCCTTCTAAAAACCAGATACTCGGTTGAGTCGCTTGAACTGTTCGGATCGTATGTGCGAGGTGAACAGGGCGAGGACAGCGATATTGATATTCTGGTTACTTACAAAAATACGCCCAGCCTGTTTGGACATGTTGGCCTTGAAAACTATTTGAGTGATCTTTTGGGTACGAAAGTTGATCTTGTCATGAAGTCGAGTTTGAAAAAGCATATTGGAGAAAGGATTCTTTCGGAGGCTGTTTCTGTATGAGAGGGAAGGGCGTATATTCAGATTACATCGATGATATTTTGAATGCGATCGCAAGTATCAAAAACTTTGTCGAGGGTGTGGATTTTGATCATTTTTTATCCGATGAGAAAACCAATTACGCAGTCATCAGGGCACTTGAGATCATCGGGGAAGCATCCAGTAAGATTCCGCCGGAGGTGCGTGAAAAATATTCGGACATTCCGTGGAAAGAGATTATTGGAATGCGGAACAAGTTGATCCACGAATATGCTGGAGTTGATCTGAAGGTGGTATGGGATACAATCGAGAAAGATATTTTTTTGGTGAAAGAAAAAATCGAAAAGATGAAACAGAATTTTTGAAAGACAGCCAACTTTCTGACCTCTCACCCGGAATCCCAAAAGCGAAAAATTTGAAAACTCTAACTCAACATACCCTTCATTTAAAAAAATATTTAGATGAAGCGAGCCAGCCAACCTCCAGAACGGTGTCTCCCTCTTTGATTAACAGGCTTCTTTTTCGCAACCTCCGTGTAACTTCAAGTAACTGGCTATATATTCTCTTGTTGTTTTTAATGCCTATAAACTCTGCAAATTCTTTAGCTTTAATTCTATATGTCTTAAATTCATCCTCAGCCCTGTTCACCATAGATGATAACAACAAAACAATTCGCGCTTCCTGGAGGGTCAGGGTATAACCGGCGGGCAATTGTGATCAATGATTGGGCGAAATCGGCATAGCTCCGCCAATCGCGGACTTTGTTGGCGTTTGCCAGGGTGTTGCGCGAAACAATACCCCGAATACCCATATGATAAAGCTTGCCCTGTTGTGCTCTGAGACATGCTTCGATATCGCGTAGGCTTTCCCTGAACGTCATTTGGCAAACGCCATACACAGATATTGAGCGAGGCAGGTAAAGTTTTTGATTTTGCGGTTGCCATGGTAGCGTTTGACGCAGGTACGAAAGGGTGACATGGGCAAATGAGCGATCACTTGAGAAAAGACGAATCGACCCCCATACATTGGCTATTCCCTTTAATACGATTGGAAGTAGGCGAATGTAGTGGTTGGTGAATCCTGATTTCAAGTCGATAAAATCGGTTTTTGCCATTTCTGTTATTTATATTAACCGGTTAGACTGTTTCCGGCTTAAAACGTTGGGACAGCAGTGATACGGAAATTATTTCTGCATATCAATACACTAAACAGGGCTTTCGTGAAAAGATAGTCTTGAATTTTGTCATTCTACCCTTTATGACTCAACGTCTGCATAAATATATAACACAAGGTTGATATGGAAGGAAAGCCCAAGTTCAGGCCCAACCCGGAATCAAGGTCGATGGATCAGGTCCGTAAAGTGCTGCGCTACTACCACTACGCCTATAAAACCGAACAGGCCTAGACGGCCTGGATATTACGGTATATCCGGTTTTATGGCGGCAAAACCCATCCCGCAAGGCTGTGGAGTTCTATTACTCGGGGCCGGCGCCCGCTGTTGAACCTGCGTCTCCGGGATCCCATGTTTAAAAGGCGCTCCGACGGGCGGTAAAAAAATCGAAACTCATCAAAGGGCCTCGGCCGATACCTTCCGACACGCTTTTGCCGGTCACCTATTGGGAGCCAATTTCGACATTCGGGCCACCCGGAAGCCGCCGGGTCACAGCAACGTGCGGGCCACCACGATCTATACCCATACAATCCAATTACAAACCATCAAGGAATCCAAAAGTCCTCTCGATTTTCAGGGGGAATGGCCAATTTCGGGGAACCTTGATTTTCGCCATCAATGCTTGGTTATTCAATTTCTCCACCCTCATCCATCTTTTATGGAACAGGTTTAAAAGCGCTTTTAAATTAGCTCCTTGACGTTTCGAGAACAGGGAGCGAGACCCAAGAGGTCTTTACACAAGTGGTGCGAAAATTTCCAATCAGTTTATCCCCTCATTTGGCAACCACGATCACCTTATCAACATATTTCACCCATCGGCCGCCGTAATGGTCTTCGGCCACGAGTCGCAAGGGATAGCCGTGGCGTTCAGGCAGCGGTTCACCGTTCACCTGGTAAGCCAGAAAGACCTTGTCTGCCATTACCTCATCAATGGCAAAGCGTTTGCTTTTTCTGGAGATCCCCTTGGGACCGCTGAATTTGACATGGGTTGCTTCCGGTTTGAACCCAACGGCCTTTAAAAAAGTCTCCATGGTGATACCTTTCCAAAGCCCATTGTAGGCAAAAAATCCCGGGCAGATCAAAAGGACGTTGCGCTCGACAGCAGGCATCTTGAGCAGATCGTCATAGGTAAACTGACCCGGCTGAGTCACCGCACCGGAAACATGCAGACGCCAATCACCAATGTTAACCGGATGGTTGGTTTGGCCCATCACATCAAACTCGGTCATGGGTGATGTCTCAAGATTGCGGGTATCGAGTTTAGCCGGGTTTTTGGCGACCAGTTCAGACATCTCCGTACCCTTGGGCAGGATCACCTTTTTGGCTTTGGCATAGGCCCATTGCAGGCCCAAGCCGGCTTTTCCAAACAACAGGGTGACGCCGGCGGCTGCGGCCAAAAGGATTTTCATCAGTTTGCGGCGTGTGTGCATCATTCTTTTACCTATAAAATTGTCTGGCATGAGGACAATAACATCTAAAAATAACAGCAAGCATATGGTAACAATATGTAGCGACCGGTATCCGGTTTCAATTGTTTTTTGACAATTGCGATCAACATATACATAGACCGCAACAGCGAGCCATATTTGCGTTTTGACCGCATGTTGCGAAGTGCCGAAAAAGGTTTTGCCTGATCCATTTAAAAAACAGCTCCACCTGACCTGCCACCGACAGCCGTACAGATCTGTAACAGTGATCGGTGAGCGTAGAAAAACGATTACCCCAATACCCTTATTCATTCAATGTCTGACGGGTGCCCCGGTCAATCCGCGCCAAGGTTTCAATCTCTTTGGCGACGGGGTGTTCCAACCGGGGTGTGAGGGCCGCGGTTGTCTGGTTGACCGCTTCCAGGGTTTTATGCATCAACCGTTTTGGGCCGGCAAAGATCCGTACAATGGCTTGGTATAAAAAGAAAGCTAAAAACAGGGCCAGCCCGGCGGTCATTAACGCGTGAATGAAAAATTCGGAGGCCAAATAATTCTTGGTAAAAAAAGCCAGCCCGGTCAACCAGCCCACATAGATCAAGATCACCACGACGGGCAGATTGAAAAGCAGTTGCAGCAGCCCATGGCTGAGGCCGTTGGCAAAACGGCCGAGAGTGTCGGAAAGGGCCTTTTCCCAAGCTCCGGAAAGCGCATTGTCCATGGTGGTAATGGAGGGTGGAGCTGTTTCCGCCTGCCGCACGATGGGATTAAAACGGCCTTTGATTAATCGCTCGGCCACATCGGGCCACTCTTGTTGCAACGTGCGCCGGTAGTTCTCCACGGCGGTGCGGCTTCCCTTGCCGCCTTCCGTCTCCTCTTTGGCGCTCCGGCTCTCCTTGTATTGGCGCCAGGTTTTAAACAGCCCCCACAGATTGCGCAAAGGATTGCCGGGGCGAAACACCGCCGCCATACCGGAGCCGAACATCAAAATCCGCGCCCACAAGGCTATCAGCCACCCCACCGGGCCGCTCCAACGCTGGGCCAGTTCATGGTAGAGCATCACATTGACGCCTAAGGAGAGATGCCGCTGGGCGTCGTTGAGTGCGGTCACGGCAGCGTCAAAGGCCTGCTCTTCGGCCGTTTGTATCACCTTCGCCGCCTGTTGCAGCGTGGCCCGGTCTTTTTCAATTTCCGCGGCAATGGTTTTTAATAGGGTGGTTTTGATCTGTTTGGCGTTGGCCAAACGCACGTTAGCACCCAGACCGGCCTGGTTGAGCGATTCGGTCAGCAGGCGTTGCAACATATTGAATTGATCAAAATCGTGACGGGGCCGAGCGGTGTCATCAAATTGCGGCTGTTGCAGATAACGCCGGGCCGATATGCCTAAAACCGCATTTATGGGCATTTGCCACGCCGCTGAGAGAATCTCTTTTAACTGAGGTAAAATCGTCGTCTGCAGCTCTTTTTGATGTTGACGGTCGCATTTATTGAGCACCACCGCCAACGCGTCACCGCTGAAACGTTGCACATAGGGGGTTAAAAAGTCAATCTGGTCACGGCGCTTGGGATTTTCCGCATCAAACACGCAGATCAGCACATCGGAAAGAGCAATGGCTTTCTGTACCAAGGGGATATGGTGTTCCAGCTCATTGCTGTCTGTGTCGGGCGTATCCACCAAAATCAGATGGTCGAGATTTCCCGGAGTGTGGTCGCTGTGGACCGTAACATGCTTTTGGCCCAGTTTTTGGATCAGCTGCTCCGCATCACCGGATTGCCGACAAAGAACCAGTGGTTGGTGAGTGGTCGGGCGGTCCCGGCCGGTCGGGGAGAGTTCGTCCACCCCGGCCAAAGCGTTTAACAAGGTTGATTTCCCGGCGCCGCTGGGACCGATAAAAGTCACCACCAATTTTTTATCGAGCCGCTCATGGAGCCGGCCGACCATCGATACCATTTCACGGCCCTGTTGGGCCAAAGCAGCCGCCGGCCGCCAGTAGGCCATGGTCTCCAAGGTTTCGCACAGCGAGGTCATATCGGTCTCTATTTGGTGGATGGCGGCGCGTTGGCGGATATCCGCCGTTTGTGCGGCTAAACTTCTTTGAGTCGGTTCCGGCATGTGACAATCCCCTTTTTAAAAGCGTCAATGTGCGTTGCGACGACAGCGGCTTGCTCTTGGCACCGCTGCAGCATCAATCCGGTGATTTCGGTTTCAAAAATGGTTTGAATCTCTTCCAGCTTACTATTAAGCCAGGTTTGGGCCACCGGCGCCAGCATCTGTTCCAGTTGCTGCCGGTCGGCCTTACGGATGCCCGAGGCGGCGGGCAGCGCCACCAGTGCATAGAGATCATGGAGACCAAACAAGCTGGCCAGTTTGACTTTTACGCCCACCGCACCCACCGGATCACCCGTGGAGAGAATATAGGTGACCGCGGCAGTGGCAGGTAAAATATTGAGAAAGGCGGAAAACGCCTCACGGGTTCGATGCCATAAATCCATTTGATTCCGCAATTGATCGGCCAGGTGCTGTAAGTCGCCATCCACCCGCCGGTTGATAGTGGTCAAAGTCTCTTTCCGTGACGATAGCTGCTGTGAAATGGCTTTCCAGGTGGTTTGCCGCAACTGTTCCTGAAGATCGAACACCACGGGGTGAGCGGGGATTGTCAGGGCTATTTGATCGGTACGGGGAGTGACGGCCAATTTTTCTTGAAACGGCATGCAATGTTGACCCGGTGTGCTGTTCAAGGTTTCGATAGTGGCGCGCATTATTTGGGCAATGGGGTCCGCCGTCGGCAATTCGGTGGTGATCCGATCACTAACCGCCTGTTTAAACAGCGCTGCTGCAGCGGTGAGCAAGTTGGCTTCAATTTTGAGCTCCGAGAGCGTTTCCCATTGTGCACCCGATTTTTGAGATGCGGGTGTGTCTTTAAACCAGCGGTAGGTTTTAACAATACCCCTGACTGGTAGGTCCAACACTTTGCCGGTTTTACGCATCATTTTTATATAACCGGGGTCCGATCGGGTCCAGATATGGGTAAAGCGCTTGATCAGCGCCTCAGCGGGAAGGTGTTTGAGCGCCTCTTTGGAGGCGATGCTTTGGGCGCTGTGCAGACCGTCGCGGTAAAGTGTCAGCACGGTTCGGGAACGGCGGGCGCAGTGGACCATTTGCTCGGCTTGCTCAAGGGCGTCGATTAAAACCGTATGGGCTAAATCAAAACGGATTTTGCGGGAGTTGATCGTGTTCAATGCGGTCTCCAGCGGCTGTAAACCGGGCGATACCGGAGTCGGCGCCATGGGGGTCTTCCCTTCAGCCACCTGGTTGCTTTCATCAACGCGATATACCCCAAGTATTTCATCATGGGCGCCTTTGCCGTAAAGGTGTTTGGCCACGGTTGCGGCGTGGACCTTTATCTCCTCGTTGGAAAAACCGGGATCCACCCGGTAGATTAATAAGGTCTTACGCCGCCCGATGGAGGTGAGCACCTGTTGCATAAACAGGCCGTTTTCACGGTTGTTATAATTGGCGTTGGTGAAAATGTAGATGAGCAGATCGGCCGCCTCCAGGGCTTTTTCGGCCAACGCGCGGTTGGCAAAGGTGTTGCCGGCTCCGGTGTCAAAGTCAGGTGTGTCTAATAAAATTAAGCGGTTGGGAAGATGGTGGGCCTCAATAAACAGCGGCTCACCCGGTTGCGTCAGGTCACTTGACCGGGTCAACGGTTGCAGGGACTGTTCGAAAACAGCCGTAAGCGCCGATTGAAAAGAGGTCTCCTTTGCAATTTGTTTAGGCAAGGCGACCAAGGTGCGGCGGTTGAGTCCGGCCACACCACCCGTAGGTGAGGCTTTTTGGCGGATCAATGTGTTAAACAAGGTGGATTTGCCGCTGGAGCCGCCACCACAAATGGCGGCAATTAAAGGAAAATCAGGCTTTACGCGGGTGATGATCTTTTGCGATACCGTGCGTTGCCATCGCTGGGTGTCGATTTGGCTGAATTGACCCAATATTTTTTCCATAGCCGCCAAATGGGTTGACATGGTATGGAGTGCCGATAGGAGTCCCTGATCCAGAAGTTTTTCGGTCATATTCAGTCGCCGCGGTTTCCGATTCACATGTAAGTTGCCTTCATTGCCGAACTGATGTTGAAGTATAGTATAACAGCTTGTAAACACAGTCAAATTGAAACTCGTCAATTGGTTGGGGGCGCTTGACACCCCTAGGGCCGAGGGCTATATTTGATGATGGTCAATAGCTGATTGAACCTATCACGGTTCCGGGTGTCTTAGCCATTGACAAGGTAATTTTCAGCCATTGGGCCGAGTGATGCCGCAAGGAAAGGAATGTAACATGCGAGTGCTGGTTGCCGTTATCGTCAGTTGCCTGGTTGGGACCCAACCGGTCATGGCCGCGGGGGCTGATGACGCCCAGGCGGTGGTGAAAAAGTCACTGAACAGTGTCACCAATATACTAAAGCAAAACCTGGATAAAAATACCAAAGAGCAGCGAATTGTCTCCGCGGTGACGCCGGTCTTTGATCTGCCGCTGATGGCGCGTCTCACCCTGGGTAAAAAACATTGGGGCCGCTTATCCGCCGGGCAGCGTCAAAAGTATAGCGATCTCTACATCAAGCATCTTCAAAAAACCTATTTGGGCCAGATCAACCTCTATTCCAATGAAAAGATTGTCTATAAAAAACCGGTTGAAAAAAAAGGTAAGGTCTATGTGCCCACGGAACTGATCTCGGAAAGCCAAACCACCCCGGTTCTTTATAAGCTCTATCGTGCCAAGGACGGCCGGTGGAAAATTTGGGATGTGGAGGTGAGCGGCGCCAGCGTTGTCTATTCCAAGAGAGCCGAGTTCGATGCGATCCTGTCAAAAGGGACCATTGAGGACCTTTACGGTAAGCTCAACGCCACCCTTCAATAACAACCCCCACATGTGCCCGTGATAGAGATTTTCCGGGCACACCGTATTTACGCGGACAGATAAAAACGGATGATACAGCAACTTCACGCCGGGATCGTGTTTTTTTTTGATCGTATAATACTACGATTCCCGAAAACGGTGTTGCTTTTATTGGTCCTGGCCTTGGGCCTATCAGCCTACTTTGCCACCCGCTTTCAGCTGGACGCCTCATCGGAAACCCTCTTAATGGAGGACGACGCCGACCTACAATATTGGCGTGAAACCATCGCGCGCTATGGTTCGGAAGACTATGTCTTTATCACCTATAAACCCCACAGCGGTGATCTTTTCTCCGATGAATCCATAACAACACTGGAAAAGCTAAAAACCGAACTGGCCGCCGTGGAAAAGGTGGCCGATGTGACCGTCATGACGGATGTGCCTTTGCTGGAAAGTCCCAAGGTGCCCATCAGGGAGCTGGTCAACGGGTTACGCACATTGGCCTCACCCAAGGTGGATCGCGAGCTGGCCAAAATCGAGTTCAAAGAGAGCCCGCTCTATCGCAATCTCCTGGTTAGCCCCGATTTATCCACTACCGCATTGCAAGTGACTTTTGAGCCCGATGAGACCTACCGGACGCTTTTGAAAAAACGGGAAACCCTCAAAGGGCAAATACACCAACCCGGCGCGGCGGCCGGTCTGGCCGATGAACTGGACCAGGCTAATGCCGCATTTGATATCCACCGTGATGCCATGCGTCTTTTTCAGCACAATCGCATTGTTCAGATCCGCCAGATCATGGACGGCTATCGTGACCGGGCCGAGCTCTTTTTAGGCGGTGTCAGCATGATCGCCAATGATATGATCGCCTTTATCAAAAGCGACTTAAAAACCTTCGGTATCGGCATCGCCTCTTTTTTGGTGCTGATGCTGACCCTCATCTTCCGGCGGCCGCGCTGGGTCTTTTTGCCCATGCTGTGCTGTTTGGTGTCAGTGATTGTCATGATGGGGCTGTTGGGGCTCTTTGGATGGGAAGTGACCGTTATCTCCTCCAATTTTATTTCATTACAGCTCATCATTACTATGGCCATCACCATTCATCTGGTGGTGCGCTACCGGGGGCTTCGCCGGGAAAATCCGACAGCCGGCCATCGTCACCTGGTGCTGGAGACGGTCCGTCTCATGATCACCCCCTGTTTTTATGCGGCGGTGACCACCATTGCCGGGTTTGGTTCACTTCTCTTATGTGACATCCGTCCGGTCATCAACTTCGGCTGGATGATGAGTGCCGGAATTCTCGTTTCACTGTTGCTTACCTTTTTAATTTTCCCCACAGTCCTGATGCTGCTCGGTGAAACCCTGGCGAGGGTGGAAAAACCGCCTAAATTTACCATTACGCCCCATCTGGCCCGATTTACCGAACAACATGGACGTTTGATCCTTTTGGCCGCTGTAGGGGTTTTGGCGGTGAGTATCACAGGGATTATGCAGCTTTTTGTGGAGAATAGTTTCATCAACTACTTTAAGTCGTCCACGGAAATCCACCAGGGAATGCTGGTGATCGATCAGAAGCTGGGGGGTACCACACCGCTAGATGTGATTATTACACTGGGTAGGCCCGGCCCGTCAGAAAGTGCGGACGAAGCGGCGGTTGAACCTGTTGATGCAAATACGTCGGCGGAAACAGCGACGGCCGATGACGAGTTTGATGCATTTGATGACGCCGAGTTTGACGCTTTTAAATCGGACGGGACCGACTCGGATCAATATTGGTTTACCACAGACAAAATGGAGCGGGTGTCAGCCATTCATCAATATCTGGAGGGATTGCCCGAAACCGGTAAAGTGCTCTCTTTGGGGATGATGCTTGAAATCGCCAAACGCTTTAACGACGGCAAAGCGCTGGATAATTTTCAAATGGCCCTGCTTTATAAGGAGCTGCCCGATGATATTCGGGCCATGGTGCTGGCCCCTTATGTGTCGATTCCCAATGACGAGGTGCGCTATACCGTCCGGATAAAAGATTCTGATTCCACTTTGCGCCGGGCCGCGCTGCTTGGTAAAATCAAAACCGACTTGGCTCAAAAATTTAACCTGGCGTCGGAAGATGTTCGGCTCACCGGTCTGATGGTGCTATATAACAACATGCTGCAAAGCCTTTTTATCTCCCAGATATCTACCCTTGGGTTTGCGTTGGCGGCGCTGTTCATTATGTTTGTAATCCTCTTTCGTTCCATTAAAATAGCACTCATCACCCTTGCCCCCAATGTGTTGGCCATCGGTTTTGTCTTGGGATTTATGGGTTGGATGAAAATCCCATTGGACATGATGACTATCACCATCGCCGCCATCAGCATCGGTATCGCCGTGGATAACACCATTCACTATGTTTACCGTTTTATCCAGGAGTTCGAAAAAAATGGGCATTACGTCGCGACAATGCACCATTGTCATGGCAGTATCGGATTTGCCATGTACTATACCTCCTTGACAATTATTATTGGATTTTCAATTTTGGTGCTATCCAATTTTATTCCCAGCATTCTGTTTGGATTGTTGACCGCCTTGGCCATGTTCATTGCCCTGGCCGGGGCCATGACCCTGTTACCGCAGTTGCTCATTACCTTCAAACCGCTGGGAACGGAAAAATAGATGAAAAAAATAGCGCCTAAAGCAGTTGCCCTCCAGTTTGAAACCAGGCAGACGCTGATGTCAACGGGGTTGACCCTGGGGTTGATGTTAATCCTGCTGCTGTCCGGCTGCACGCATCGAACCCGGCAGGGGGGGATAAATAATGACACAATGGCGGCAGCGCCCCCGAACTCGGTAACCATAGCAGCGGCGGTTGCCGCGTCCGAAGGAGCCGTTACGGAAACCCCCGCAACCGATGAAAGCGTTGACGAGGCGTTTGCCGATGATTTTGAAGATGCTTTTGAAAAAGAGCAGATTACCGTTGCTGACCCTTTGGAGCCGATCAACCGGGCGATTTTTGCTTTTAACGATAAACTTTATTTTTGGGTATTACAGCCGGCCACCAAAGCATTTAAAGCCGTCGTCCCCGAAGAGATACGAACCAGTACAGGGAACGCACTGCGCAATATCAAGGCGCCGATCCGTATTGCCAATAGCATCTTGCAAGGTAAATTCAAGCAAGCCGGCACCGAGTTCGGCCGCTTTTTTATTAACAGTACCGCCGGAGTGCTTGGCTTTGGCGATCCCGCGGCGCAACATCCCGTTTTTGAACACGACCGTGAGGATTTGGGTCAAACGTTGGCTGTTTGGGGCTTCAGCGATGGTATCTACCTGGTGCTTCCCTTTTTTGGGCCAAGTACCTTGCGTGACGCGGTGGGTAAAGTGGGGGACACTTTTTTGAACCCCCTGAGATACGTTTTGGACGACAGCCTTGAGGAGGCGGGGGTTGCGGTTTATGAGCCGATTAACGAACTCTCTTTCAGGCTGGGACAGTACGAAGCGGTCAAGAAAGGCTCACTGGATCCTTATGTGTTTATGAAAAATGCCTATTTGCAAATTCGGCGGGAAAAGATTGCCAAATAGGTGTTGCTGCAATGGCTGTCGTCTATTCGCTTGTGTTGGTTTCCAACAGCCGCCAAACCCGCAGCCATTCACTAACACCCCACGCCTGGGCGTCGCAGCCCCGGCTTTGGTGAGGAGTGTTGCCGTCCACAATTTCGGGAATATGCCCCAGGCAGCCGTCGGCTGCTAATTCCACACTGCTGGCAAGATAGGCTTTGGCGATCTTGCGGCCCGCTTTACCCCATACCCTTGCATAGGCTTCACAAAACAGCGGAAAGATCCAGGTCCAGGCGGTACCGTTGTGGTAGGCCGGTTTGCGCCGGGTGTCCTCGTCCCCTTGATAATAGCCCTGGTAAGGATGGTTGGGATCGTTGAGCAGTTGTCCGTTGTGATAGATGGGCAAGGGCTGTTTTACCGGCCGGTCGGCCAGGCTGCGGATGGCGCCTGGCACAAGGAGCTGTTCACAAGCGGCGACGATGGATTGTTGCGTCGTTAAGTCATCAACCGCCTCTAAGGTGACGGCCAGAAGCTGATTGGGGCGCAGGGCGTCGTCAGTTTCGGCGGCAGCTGCGGGCTGGCCCGGTTTGGCATGGAGGCAGTCGGCTAAATAACCTTCATCAGGCAAATAATAATAGTCTCTGATGGATGTTTTTATCCGGGTGGTCAATTGTTGCCAGCGGGTATTGTGGGTGTCAATGTTAGCCAGCAGGTCCAACGCGGCATACCACAAGGCCTGCAACTCAATGGGATAGCCTTGGCGGGGTGTTCCCGCGGGATGGTTGGTGTCCATCCAGGTGTAATGGGTCGGGCTAAAGATCAGACCGGAATCACGGTCCATATAGACCCCATTGGGGGCGCCTTGGACCATCGCCTCGGTGATGGAGATCAGCACTTGCCCAATGGTTCGGCCGCCGCAATCCGCGTTTAACAGGGCTCCATCGACTTCCATTTTTAAATGGTCGGCACAGGCGGTGAAAAACCACAATGGTGCGTCGGCTGTGTGACGGTCACCGGCTTTGTCGCCGCGAATCATGTTGGGGAGGGTCCCCTCTTTTTCAAAACGGCCGAATTGTTGCAAAACGCTTTTGGCTTCTCTGTGCATACCCGCAGCGATCATTCCCCGAACCACAATAAGGGCGTCACGGCCCCAATCTAAAAACCAAGGGTATCCGGCAATCACGCTCAAGTAAGGTTCGCGACGGACCACATACTGTTTCAGTGCACACGTCAGTGTTTCGGCGAGCGGAGTTGGTGTATAGGATGTAAGCGGTTTTTGAGCCTGTTTTACAATCTTTTTGTAAAATGAGCGGGGGGCCGCTTGTTTTTCTGTAATCGACGCGTCCAAGGTTGCGGTATCGTCGCCCTTTAAGTCCACCCTAAAATAGCCGGGGCTAAAAAGGTCGGAATCGGGATCCAAACCACGCGTTTTTTCCAGGGGTCGATGAACCATGTAGCGCCACTCCGATTCCGGAATGTAGGTGGCGCCGGAAAGGGTTAAGGTCAGCTTGCGGTGGGAGTCGGGTGCAAACATAACGGTTTGGGAACCATTCGTTAACGCACTTAGAAAACGGTGCTCCGGTCCGGTGTGGGCCTTGGTGACGCCATGGAAACTGCGGTCTTCCACATCGGGCCGCAGAATGAGGTGGACAGGCAGTTCATCGGGCAAAGTTGACTGCTCTTTTATCGCCGGTTTGCGGTAAAAGGTGATCAGGGTCCTGTTTTGATGGGGCACCATGGCCGTTGCCAAAGCCAAACAAACATGGGCGCCCTGTCCGGTGGGGGCCGCAAAATGCCACACACCAATACCGTTCATTTCATTGGAAAACGCTTCCAAACAGTCGGCATCCAAAGGTGTTGAATAGCCCTGGAAAACAACCCAGGCCCGGCAGCGGGTCAGCATGATCCAGCGGTCTTCAGGATAGTGGCGATTTACATTGGCGGCTAAAAGGGCGTCGTAGCGACTATTTAACTCGCCCCAACGCAGGTTGGCCCGCAACATCCCCCCGCGACCGTTGGTAGCTAAAAAGAGTTTTTTGCCGTTGAAGTCATCAGCCTTGGGACGCGTCAAAACATCGGGAATCTTCGGGTCCGGATCAGATCCCAGAAAGCGAATTGGCGCCGTTGCTGTTTCGATTTGCTCATCGCGATAGATCTGAAACCATAAATGGGCCGATCCTGCCCACTTGGGATCGGCGGGCCAAATGACGGTGAAGTGGCCATCTTTACCTTTTAATGAGGTTTCATTGGCCACAGCGATCTTTTCAGAGGTGGCGATTTGTATCCGAAAAGGATCTGCCGCCTTTAGCCATAATCCAAAACCGGGCGGGATCATCACCTCCCGATGGCTATCTTGGGGCCAGGTCCAGAAAATGAGCGGCAGTGGCTCATCATTTGCAAAAAAGGCTCGTGCCAACTTGGTCGGGCTTTGGTACATCAGATCGGCCCATGAATCGGGGTCAGAATCACTGATATCGGTCATACCGCGCCATTTTACCATTGCTTGCGAGGCTTTGGCCCGGAGACGCTGGCGGTGGACAAAAGGAGGATCTTCCAAAGGGAGCATTTCAACCTGGGGTAAATGCACCGGATCCGTCTCGTTTTGGGATAAACAAACCACTTGGCCCGGCGCCAGATCGACGGTGACCTCGCCGTTATTAAATGAAATACCTATGGATGTGCCGGTGATTAAATCCCAAGCCGGTTGTTCGTCAAATGCCGTTTCGGTATTGTCCCAGCGGGCCGTAACCGTATGGGCGTCGTCTAAATTGGCCGCCACAACAACCTTCTGGCCCGTTGGTAAAAAATGTCGTAACAGCACTGCGCTGTTGCCCGACCCGGTCTGAATCAGTCGGGTTTCCACCGCTTTGGAAAAGGCGGGATGACTCGCCAAAATTTGCTGCAGACGGCGGATATGGGCTACCTGGTTCTCTTCGCTGCCCCAGTTTAGCGACGAGGCCCCATGGACATTAATTTTTTCCGTGGCAAACCATTCCACGCCATTGGCAAACCCAAATGCGCCAAAACGGCTAAACAGTGCGCAAACAGCGGTCCGCATTTTCGCCCATTTTTTGGAACGAGCCGCCAGACGATGATTGTCGTGGGTCTCGGCGAAGTGGACCATCACCCCGGCGGTATGGTTTAACCGGTCGGCCTGGGGCAGATAATGGGAAACGGCCTCGCGGTCTTCATTTTGGAAAAGTTCCGAGTAGGCCCAGTTGAGCCCGGCCGTGGTTAAAAGGGCCTCGGTGGTGGCAACCGGGCCGCCCAGTCCTTCCAAGAGGAAAAGCGTATCGGGGAATTGCTCCCGCACCACGGCGACAATATAGCGCCAGGCGTCAATGGGAATCATGTAACCGGCGTCGCAGCGAAAACCGTCCACCCCGCGGCGGCACCAGTGTAAAAACAGCTCGGCCATGTATTGCCACAATTCTTGATGTTGATAATCAAGACGGGTCAAATCGGCCCAAGTAACCCCCCAGGCGCCGGGCTGTTCAATGTTCCCATGCGCATCGCGAACCAGCCATTGGGGATGGGTGTCGTGAAGTCGGGCGGCCCAACCGGTGTGATTGATGGCGATGTCCATCAGCACCTTTGCCGAACGGGCATGGATGGCCGCGATCAGCTCCAGAAACTGCTCGGTGGGGGTCGCCGCCGGATCAAACCGGGCCAAGCCCGATGAGACCATTTTAAAATTAAGGGCCGCGTAAGGGCTTCCGAAACGGCCCATGCGGGCGTAGGTGGTGGGGACCGGATGAACGGGCAGCAACAAAATATATCGGCACCCCAGTTTTTGGGTGATAAAGTCGAGTTCGGCGACAAGGTCGCGAAACGTGCCCGACGGCGGAATGACTGTGTATCCGCTTTCATCAAGCTGTTGAATTGTTTCCGTATCCACGGGCGGTATGGCGCGATCAGCCTTGTTAGGGCCAAATTGACGAACAAAAGCGTTGTAAACCGTATTAGCGCCGCAGGTGGCGGCCGGTTCCACCTTGATTTTGCAGTTATCCCCCGCGGGCCAGAAAGGGGTTGGGTGGCCTTCCTGTAAAAAAAAGCACTTGGCTTCGAAAAAGCCCACTTCCGTCAGGGGCAGTGTCAGGCTGTAACGCGTTTTATCCAAAGCGTGCATGGGTAGATCAAACCACGCCTTGGCCAAAACAGGCGCGCTGTTATCTACGGCGGCAATGATGTCACGCCGGATGACCGCCGCGCGGCCAAGATTGGTTCGCACCCAAGCCGCGCCTGGCAGGGGCTCTTTCAGGGTCAGCTCAAATTGAACCGTATCTCCTTGAAAAAGAAGCTTGGCCGTACCGGGCGGTGGTGTTTGCGTCAGATCGGTAGTTACAGGCATGTACCATGGACCTTTATGGAGCGTAGGGATTTAATTGAACTCGGTGACACCTTCAAGAATCAATCCGTCGGCAAGGGTGACCGGTTTGGGGGTGTTATTGGCAAGGCGGATCTCGCCTTGGCACACAATGTTTTGGCCAAAATGGACATCCCCTTGAATCTCAAGTGACCGGCAATTTTTTAAAGAGGGAACCCCGGCAGGAAAACGGTCGTCAAAATCATCCACTTTCCCATAATAGCGGCCATCAAGATCGATTTTAGGTAACATGGTTTTTACTGAAGCAGCTCGAGATAGAGCGTGGTCGTCCTTGAGCCGATAGCAATCCGAGCGGATGAGCATCAGGTCGGCACATTTTTTAACCGGCATAAAGCGGGTTCGGGGAACACAAACCGCCTGGGCACCGTCAAATAAGGATATGGCCGCACCCATGGCAGATTCGATTTGAAACACGGGCGGGCTGTTGCTATCGCGGGGATCAACGGTTTTGGGATTGACGATCATGGGCAGCGGCAGTGAGCTTTCGCTTTCAAAGATCTGTTTGAGCGCTTTTAGATCAATCCAGATGTTGTTGGTGTTAAAATAGCGAAAGACGTTAATATCGGTAAACGCTTCCAGCTCATCGGCGGGACACTGGGCCACCTCCCGCAATACAAACCGGCCGTTGGGCAGTTTGGCGAGGTGGCCGCCCTTTTTATCGCCGGGTGTCTTTTGGGCGACTTCCATCATGAAGGGGCTCTTTTGCCGGACAAAGTAGCCCAATAAAGTCGGATCTACCATGGCCCCCAAGTTGTCGATGTTGGCGATAAACGCATACTGGATGCCGCTCTTCAGCAATTCATGCAGGCATCCGGAAGTCAAAAGGGCGGTAAAGACATCGCCATGGCCGGGGGGATTCCACTCGTGATCCGGGTTGGGGGTCCATGTGGCGGGCGCGAGGGATTCTTGCAACACTTTGGGGAAACGGTGTTGTAAAAACGTTCCCGGCAAAGGGGTCTTCCCGCGCAGCACTTTGAGGGTGGCGGCGTCGGTGCTGAAACTGTTCATCAGACAAAGCCGGGTCTGTTGAACCGCTGTCTGGGCGTGGATGATGTCGAGGAATGTACGGCCGTTTTTAACGGACAGCAGTGATTTGGGGCCCTGGAGTCCCATGCCGGTGCCCAACCCCCCATTTAACCGAATCATTACGGTTTTGGAAAAGTATCGAGCGCCTTTGGCGGCCAAAGGGGCCAGTCTCTTGTAATCGGTCACTTCATCGGGCGTTATCGGGGCGATGTCACGGTTGGCAATGAACCCTTTTTCTCCCGACTGTAACTCCCGGTAATAACGACTAAATGTATCGATCACCACCGGCGCAAGCCCTGCTGCAGCCATCTTAGCTTTGAATTGGGCCAGATAATCCATATTCAACGCTTGGGTGCGATGACCGGCTCAATCCAGCTCAGCTCATCGGGTGCGTGCCCATACTGGATATCGGTTAGTGCGGCAAACAGTTTTCGGGCCGTGGGCCCGACGCTGCCATCGCCGATGGTAATCACTCGATCCTGATACTTTAACGCACCCACCGGAGAGATCACAGCGGCGGTTCCCGACCCAAACACCTCCTGCAAACGTCCCTGATCGTGGGCGCCCATCACCTCGTCGATGGTGATGATCCGCTCCGAGACCTTGAGGCCCCATTTGCGGCTCATTTCGAGAACCGAATTCCGGGTGACACCGGGCAGGATGCTGCCGTTTAACGCCGGAGTCACCAGCTCATTATCAATCACGAAGAAGATGTTCATGGCGCCCACCTCTTCGATCTGTTTGCGGGTAACGCCGTCCAGCCACAGCACCTGGTTGTAGCCTTCCTGGTGAGCCTTATCGCCGGCCAGCAGGCTGGCTGCGTAGTTGCCGATGGTTTTGGCTTCACCCACACCGCCGGCCACGGCGCGGACATGATCCTTCGAAACCCATATTTTTATCGGGTTAAACTCTTCCGCATAGTAGGCCCCCACCGGTGATAGGATAATCGAAAAGCGGTACGTGTGTGACGCACGCACCCCTAAAAAGGGGTCCATAGCGATGATAAATGGCCGAATATAAAGGGATGTCCCCTCGGCGGTGGGGACCCATTTTTGCTCCAGCGTCACCAGCTCTTTAGTCGCCGTCAAGGCAAAGGCCTCATCAATTGGGGGAATGCAGAGCAGCCGGCAGGAGTTGTTGAGCCGCTTATAGTTCTCTTGCGGCCGGAAAAGCTGTACACCGCCGCTATGAGTGTGGTACGCCTTGAGCCCTTCAAAAACCCCCTGGCCATAGTGCAGCACCATGGTGGAGGGCTCCATGGCCATCGGGCCGTAAGGTTCGATTCGTTGTTGGTGCCAACCCTTGTCCGGTGAGTAATCCATATTAAACATGTAGTCGGTAAAAAGGGTTCCGAAAGTCAGCTCCGAAGGGTCGGGTGGCGGTTTTAGGTTGACGGCCTGGGTGACGGGGATTGGCATGGGTCCTCCTGAAAACAGATTGTAAAGAGGTTTTGATCCTTGTAACTGACGTTTAGCCATCGCAGCACGGCCAGCGTAGCGCATATAACTTGATCCTAATCCGTTCATTTCGTAAAATCAAGCATACTTCCAATGGCCGTATCATTGATGAAAAGTCCCGCCCCTTTTAGGCTTTAAAAACGGACTTTTCATCGTCTGTTGTGGCCGCCGGCAGCCATGGTCGTTTATATGGTAAAAAGAGCGTTACATTTTTAAAAAAGGACTTATTGTTATACTATTCATCCAAATTGAACAATTGTGTGGTATAAGAGGAGTGGCTCGTTGATGAAAAGCGGCATTCTTTATAGCAGGAGGTGGTAAAATGGGAATTAAGTTGTACTGTAGCAATAAGGCATGTAAATACTATCATTCCGAAGAAAATAAAAAGGTGATCCCCGAAGAGTTTGTGGACGGCAGTAATCTGGCCACCTTTTTTTGCCCGGCCTGCAAAACACCGATGGTCCCGGAAGCCGAATTTGAAAAAGAGTAGCCTGATAGGGCGTTAAATGGTCGGCGGATTGGTTTTTTCAATATGACTGCGTTGGTTCGCCGGCATTTTATGCCAAGTCATCAGGTGCTATTTTAATGAACCCGAACATCGAGGTTATATTCGGGTTTATTTTGTTTTGCCACTTAGGGATGTCAGCCGGATAACGGCAAAACAAACAGTAGTGTTGTCTCTTAACCGCGCTGAATACCTTGACTAAAGATGTGAAAAGCCGTGACCAGGGTGCTTTTGAGATAATCCTTTCCGGGATTCATGATTTTTTTACCGGCCTCCCGGACAACAATCCCTGAAAAGAGCGACCAGAAGATATCGGCCATCTCCATGGGATGCTTTTTGATGAAAAGGCCTGCTTTAATCCCTTCTTCAAAAACAAGGGCAATGGCCTCCATGGATTTACGGGAGAGATCCTGTAACTGAGTGATCAGTTCGGGTGAGAGGTTTTTTAAAGAGTCGCTGGATTGCAGGTGGAGCATGTTGATGATAGTCAGCGGATCAAATTCATAGACATCAAACATTGCCTCGATTAACCGGGCCAGTTTTTCCTGGGGACCTGTAGCCGCCGTGGTAACCACATGTTCCATGCGGATATTAATATATTGCAGAATCCGCACCGAAAGCGATGCGTACAGCTCTTCTTTGTTTTTAAAATAGAGGTAGAGGGTTCCGGGGGAGAGCTCCGCTTCCCGGGCAATATCCTCCATGGTGGCCCGGTTAAAGCCTTTATCGGAAAAAACCCGTTTGGCAGCTACGATAATTTGTTGTTTGCGTCGTTCCCGCTCTCTTTCCTTACGCTCCTTGATACCCATAGGGCCGCCCCATGAATTTAATTTACTTTTCGAAAGCAACTTTAATTTATATGGAACGTTTAGTCAAGGGTTGTTTTTATAATACGCATTGTCCCAATAACCGGTAGGGGGAACACTGCCGGTATCAACCAAGTGTAACAGTTCATAATCCGGCAGACACCTTGGCAAAATCGGCACCTGGCAGATCAAATATTGAACTATTACAAATTAGGTGACGCGGGAGAGGTTCTGTTATGAATAATGCTAATTGGTAAATCCGTAATGAAACATTTCGTATTCGGTTTTCCCCCCTAATAAAGCATCGAATTTTTCCTGAATTTTCTGTCTCTCCTTGCTCAGCAGCCAACTTTCCCAGTCATCTGCCGTTTCCCATGAGCTGATCACAACAAACGTGTTGGGGCGATCAGAGCTCTTCAAGGTTTCGCCCGAGATATATCCCGGCTGCTGGGTGGCAAGCGCCCTCATTTGCCTGACTAGAGGAATGATCTCCCGGGCCTTTTCCTTGGGTACGTTGCGCGTGATGATGATTTTAATGGTCATTTTTACCTCCTGTATCTGCCGGGGTTCCAGAGACGGTACACTTAACTAGTGGCCGTCCATAATCAATTCCGGGGCACGACCTTTATTATTTTCAAACACTAAAGACTCCCCAAAGATCTAATTCGGTCTGTTTTCGAAAAGCTTTTCGTCTCGTTCTAATTGTCAGGGTCGTCTCCCCCGCAATGTATTTCTCTACCACGCCTCAGGATAGGCCACCTGGATAAAGCTCTCTTCCATCTTAAATTTATGCTCCCTCTCCATGGCGGCCAGGTCCAAAAAGACTGCTTTCAAATCGGGGTCTTTGCAGTTTTCAGCCAAGTTGGTGTAGTTTTTCATGGCCAGCTCTTCGTTTTTCATGGCAAGGCCGATGGCATCTTTGAGGTTCATATCATCATTCACCGCGGGCATCTCATAAGTCTCGGCCACCTTGAAATCTTTGTCAAAATTAAAATTGCGGCGCTCAATTTTTCCGCCGTTTAAGATATCGGCGAGTACCTTTTCATGCTTTGCTTCTTCAATTGAAAATTCTTCAAACAGCTCCCGCAGATAGGCATCTTTGACCCGCGCCGCGGTTTTGGTATAAAATTCTTTGGCATCAATCTCGTTTTGAATGGCATCGGTGATCACTTGCTTGTATTTTTCCAAATCCATTAAACCCTCCCGACAGTTTTTAGTCCTTATTTATCCATTAAATTCATGGCGCCTTCTGGAAAAAGCGATGGTGCGATTCTAAAAACATCTTAAATGATAAATATCGTACCTGCAAGGAGAACGCATATTTTTTGTTAGGAGCACATAAACCGTCAGGCCGGGACGCTTTGCCTAAACTTCTGCGTTTTTCCAGATAATCGTCACAATTATTCAATGTATCGACTTGAAGTCGCATCTGACCTGAATTCATTTGTTAAAATCCTTGTACAACAGGCTTGGCTGAATGCCCTGATTATTCTGATACTTGCCGCTGGCGTAGCGATCGTAGTCACCTTCGATGGTATGGTAATAAATCTGGCATACCTCGACCCCCGGATAGATTCTGATGGGCTGGATGCAAAATATCTCCAGGGTCCAAAAACCTTTAAAACCGACATCGCCAAAACCGGCGGTCACATGGACAAAAAGACCCAGTCGCCCCACCGACGAACGCCCCTCCAGCATGGGCACCAGGTTATCGGTCTCGGTATATTCGACGGTCCGCCCCAAATAGAGCCGACGCGGCTCTAAAATGAGACCTTCCGGTGGAATGGTGGTTTTTTCAAAGGCATTATCCCGCTTCATGTCCAGCGGTGCCTGGGCATAGGTCAACAACTCGTTGTGCAGCGCCAGATTATAACTGTTGGGATTAATTTTATCCGCATCAAAAGGATCGATCACAATGTCGCCGCCAATGCGGGCGGCGATCTCTTTACCTGAAAGAATCATATTTTTGATCCTGTGATTAAAAAATATGTTACTCCATGGATAATTTCTCAAAAAGCGCCTTGAGCCCTGGTTTGTTGGCAAAAATCTCCTCACGGGTCAAACCGTCCAACTCGTGGGGGAAGACGAGCCATTGGTCGGATTCGTGCACATAGTAGTCGGGCACAATGTCGGTGACATTACTGCCGGGTTTATACCATGGGGCCGCAATACGAATATCTTTGGGCATGTTCCGGCGCAGGCGCTTTTTTAAAGCGGCCAAGATGGCCTGGATGCTGCGGCAGCTGTCAAACACATCATCCACAATGAGCATCTGGTCATCCCAGTTGGCCTTGCGGGTGACGTAGCTTAAACCGTGAACACGAACCACCTTGTCTTGCTGATTGATCCCGAGGTACGAGGAGGTTCGAATCGCAATATGATCGGTGCGCACCCCCAGGTGATCCAGCATCTCCTGAACGGCGATGCCCACGGGTGACCCACCCCGCCACACCCCGATAATAAAACTGGGGTAAAAGCCACTTTGGTAGATCCTGAGTCCCAATTCAAACGAATCATTGAGCAACCCTTGGGCGGAGAGGTACTTTTTGGCAACCATCATTGGCCTCGTGAAACCGGTTAACATCACGCCTTTCCTTTACGCCAACCCGGCCAATTTGTCTATCATCCAATACCGTCCGTTGGGTCAAAGCGGTTGCCAAGAAAGCACCCATAGCGTATAAATCGGGAAAAAACAACAACCAATAAGGAATAAAAATGAAAAGTGATGAAGTCAAAAAAGGCCCCCAACGCATGGCTCAACGCAGCCTGATGCGCTGTTTGGGTCTTTCCGATGACGATTTTGACAAGCCGTTCATCGGCGTGGTCAACGGGTTTAACGAAATCATTCCCGGCCATATCCACTTGAACGAACTGGCCCGCGAGGTGAAACAAGGTATCACTGAAGCCGGTGGCAGGCCCTTTGAGTTCCCCATGATCGGCGTCTGTGACGGTATTGTCATGGGGCATATCGGCATGCGTTACTCGCTGCCCAGCCGGGAACTGATTGTGGACAGCATCGAGTTGGTGGCACGGGCCTACCATTTTGACGGTCTCGTCATGCTGCCCAACTGTGATAAAATTGGTCCCGCCTGCCTCATGGCCGCAGCCCGACTTGATATCCCCGCGGTAATCATCAGCGGCGGAGCGATGCTGCCCGGGCAGCATGGCAGCCGTTCATTAACGCTGGCATCGGCCTTTGAAGCGGCGGGCAATTTGGCCCAGGGTAGTATTGATAAGGGTCATGCGTTGTCCATTGAAAAAGCGGCCTGCCCGACACCCGGTTCCTGCGCGGGTCTCTTTACTGCCAATTCCATGAACTGCATGATCGAGGCGCTGGGCATGGGTCTGCCTTTTAACGGAACCATCCCGGCCACCTATGCGGACCGGTTACTGCTGGCTAAAGATGCGGGCAAAGCCGTTTTAGGACTGGTGGAAAAGGATATCCGGCCCTCCATGGTGATGACCCGGAAAGCTTTTGAGAATGCCATTGCCGTGGATATGGCCATCGGCGGCTCCACCAACACGCTCCTCCATTTAATGGCGGCGGCCAACGAAGCGGGCGTGGCCGTAACCCTGCATGATTTTGATCGTATCAGCCGCCAAACGCCCAATCTGTGCCATATTTCACCATCGGGGGACCGTCATATTGTTGATCTTCACGAAGCGGGCGGCATTCCTGCGGTCATGACCGCCTTGGCGGAAAAAGGACTGGTGGACATCTCCTGTCGGAGCGCTGCGGGCAAAAGTATGGCCGAGGCGCTGGAAGGTGCCCGAAACAGCAACCCAGCGGTTATTCGCCCCATAGATAACCCTTACGCACCCGAAGGCGGCTTGCGAATTTTACACGGCAACCTGGCTCCCGATGGTGCTGTGGTCAAAGTATCGGCTCTGCCCGATGACTGGAAAGGCCACACCGGCCCGGCCCGGGTTTTTGAGTCCGAAGAGGCGGCGGCCAAGTTTGTTTTCAACAACCAGGTAAAAGAGGGTCAAGTGCTCGTCATCCGCAACGAAGGCCCGGTGGGCGGACCCGGCATGCGTGAAATGCTCACACTAACTGCCGCCCTGGCCGGAATGGGCCTTTCCGAAAAGGTGCTGCTCATCACCGATGGCCGTTTTTCCGGCGCGTCTCACGGCGCGGCGGTGGGGCATATTGCCCCGGAAGCGGCGGCAGACGGCCCCATTGCGGCGGTGGCCGACGGGGACACGATTGTTTTGGATCTCGAAAAACGGACCCTTACGCTGGATTTACCGGAAACGGAAATTGAAAAACGGGTTGCCGCCTATCGTTTGCCTGAGCGTGAGATCCCTTTTGGTTACTTGGAACGTTACGCTGAAAGGGTGGGTCAGGCAGACCGGGGCGCGGTGTGGAAAAAGACCCCCAGGTGCATTATTTAAAAGGTAATCTCACTTGAAAAAGGAGAAGCATGTAATGATTCCGGCGGGCCCGGTCGTTTGCTGGAAGACCTGTTAGAGGTTAACGCCAACAACAGGGACACCCCGGACCTCAATGATTGGGAAATAAAATTCCACGGCGGAAACGCCCTGATAACACTATTTCACAAAGACCCCGAACCAAGGGGCATCATACGGAATATGGTGCATGGCTACGGCTGGGAGGATGATAAGAGGCGCATAAGTTTCCGGCATACCATTAAAGGCAGGTCTGAGCGGGGTTTCGTGGTTGTTAATGAACGGGATAGAATAGAATTGTCATTAGAAATGAGAATAAAGATGCTGCCGTCCCGCATTGGACACATGATACGATCTTGAATTCCGTTGGCAGGAAGTTGAGCCGGTTAATCCTGGTATCGGGCGTAGTTAAAAGGAACCCAGGGCGAGTTTATTTTAATTCAGCAAAGGCGCATTGGGAGGTAAACCTAAAAGGTTGTTGCGATGCCGTTGAAACAGGGTTGATTCTTGTTGATTTCGATGCCAGAACCAGTGAAGGCCTTGGCTCGCCCATTCGCTAATCATGGAACAAAATTTCGCATACACCTTTCCGATATTGGCCGACTTTACAGGTACAGCAAAACAATCACCCGGCGCATGGGTTAGTCAAGTGTATAATTCCCATTATTTTATAGCTGTAAAGTGAAGGCGAGGTTTTCCCCCCCCATTCTCCCAATTTGGAGAAAACAAAGGGGTCGCCGCCCATATTGACGAACCCCTTTAATTTATTTGGCTGGGAGACCAGGATTCGAACCTGGGTTGACGGAGTCAGAGTCCGTAGTCCTGCCGCTGGACGATCTCCCATCAAATTTATCCCGAAAATAACGAAATCAATTCGAGTCGTCAACCCCTGCCGACTCAATGACAGCGATGGCCCGGTCGATTCGTTGTAATGTTTCCGGCTTGCCCAAAACAGCAATGATTTCAAAAATGCCGGGGCTCACCGTCCGACCGGTGAGGGCCAGCCGCAGCGGTTGGGCGATTTTGCCCAATTTCAAGCCGGTAGCCTCCATTACCGCAATAAAAGGCGCTTCCAGCTTTTTTTCATCCCACGGCTCGTCGCAAGCGGCCAGCGCCGTCCGCAGTTGTTGCAGGGGCTCCAGGGCCGCCGGTTTAAAAAATTTCTTTGCGACCTTTGCATTGTACTCAAATTGGTCGTCAAAATAAAAGCGCGCGTTTTCCGCCAGTTCCAACATTGTTTTACTGCGGGTCTTGACGGTCGCGACCACCATCTCCGGATCAGGACCCTTGGCAATATCCACTTCGGCTTTTTCAAAAAACGGCCTGGCCTTTTGCACCAGATCTGGAAGCGCTGTTTGGCGGATATGCTCACCGTTTAGAGCCAAAAGCTTTTCAGGGTTAAACACCCCTGCCGATTTGCCAATATTGTCCAGGGAAAATTTTTCAATGAGTTCGCCCCGCACAAAGAACTCCTCATCACCAAAGGACCAACCTAGCCTTACCAGAAAGTTGATCAGCGCCTCGGGCAGATAGCCCATATCGCGGTAGGCAAGCACCGACAGGGCCCCGTGACGTTTGCGCAGACGCGATTTGTCGGCGCCCAGAACCATGGGCACATGGCCGAAAACGGGCAGGGGTGCATTCAGGGCCTGGTAGAGCTGAATCTGTTTGGGGGTGTTATTCACATGATCGTCACCGCGAATGATCGTATTGATGCCCATGGTGATGTCGTCAATCACCACCACAAAATTGTAGGTGGGGTGGCCGTCGCTGCGCCGGATGATGAAATCGTCCAGCTCGCTGTTGGGAAAGGTGATATTCCCCTTGATCACATCCCGTAAAAGCGTGCTCCCCGCCCGGGGCGCCTTAAAACGCACCACCGCGTCCTCGGTAAAAGGACGGTTTAGTTCCCGACAGGCGCCGTCATATTTGGGCTTGCCCCCCTTTGCCATCGCCTGTTCGCGCACCTCTTTCAGCCGCCGGGCCGAACAGGTACAGTAGTAGACCTTTCCCGATTCGATCAGGCGGTCGCTATAGGTCTGGTAAAGATCGTAGCGCTGGGACTGAAAATAGGGGCCGTCATCCCAGTCGATCCCCAGCCATTGCAGCGCCTCATAAATGGCATCCACCGACGCCCGGGTGGAACGAACCCGATCGGTATCTTCAAACCGCAACACAAATCTGCCGCCGGTATGGCGCGCGTAGAGCCAATTAAAAAGGGCCGTCCGGGCGCCCCCCAGGTGCAAATGGCCCGTCGGGCTAGGGGGAAAGCGGGTGACGACGGTCTCGTTGTTCATGGATATACTCAATATTTTCGGTTGATTAAACCCGGATTTTGCACGCCACGGATGGGTTCATTGGCAAGGCAGCAAGGGCGCAGCTGTATGCTAATACTGCGAGCCCTTGATAACACAGCCAATGGACGCAGCCCGGGAGCGTCCGTCCAGATGAAATTTTACCAACTGTTATCAATGATGGACTCGTAAAAAGTCGAAAATGGTCAAATCGCTATCAATAATTTCAATGGATTACAGCAGAAAAAATGCAAAAATCGGACTTTTTACGAGTCCATCATCAATGTCAAAACACCCAAACGGTGTTTAGGAAATAACCGTAAACATATGGTAACAAGCTGAAATATCAAATATAAATAATTTTCCGGTAAAATTTCATGCAAAATTCGGGTTAAAAAAGCGCCCCTCTAAAGCGCAGCAATTTTGGGTTTCTATCTATGGCCGGTCTTATCTTTAATCCAGACCGATAGCAACCCTCTTGTCAATAAGAGCGGGCATCACTTTATCAAACGGCACGGGTAAAACGCAAACCGGCATGGCTATATTGAAGTATATTAAATATCAATTATAACAACAAAATATAAGGATATTACCCCTCACAAGCTATTTAGCCTGACGCCATAATTTGCTAAAAAACCTCAAGTAACCGTTGCACAATCGCTTGCACAAAAACCCACCAACCCGCGAATCCCCTTTATACTATTGATATTATTTTGTTTTTATTACCTCAGGGCTTACACTTAACCAACGCAGCGTTTCTTGACCGATCAAATCGCAATTTATCCTTGACAAACGGACCACATTCAATTACTAAACATCTCACTTTATCAAAGTGATTGAAATGTTTATTTTTATTTTAAATTCAACTGGTTAAGGAAATTACTCATGGCTGTACCCAAGCGCAAGACATCCAAGTCGAAAAGGGACATGCGGCGGTCGCACTATAAAACCAACGCTCCGGCGGTAACCGAATGCCCCGAATGTGGTGAAGCGCGCCAACCCCATCACGCCTGCCCCGGTTGCGGCAGCTACCGCGGCCGGACTGTAATAAAGACAGACGAAGAGTAACGCAGGGAGTTGAATGAATGACGGAAAACAGACCAACGGAGCTGTACGGCCTGGATACCGAGTCCCGCCAAATGGTTGTGAATGTCGTTCGCCGGCTGCGCAAAAGACTGCTTACCAAGGAAAAAGTGCTGGAATTTGACGAAAAGGAGTTTTTTCCGGAAAAAGAGATTCGTCAAATGCTGGGACCCGATATCGGCCTGCAACTGATGTTTATCCCCGAAGCTTACGGCGGCATGGGCGGCGGCGCACGGGATTGTTGTGCCGTGACCCGCGAAATGTGCAAAATCTGCCTGGGTGTGGGCACCGCCTTTTTTGCCATTCAGCTGGGCGCCGACCCGCTGATGGTAGGGGGCACCGAGGAGCAAAAAGCCAAATGGCTGGGTGCTATTGCCGAGGGTAACACCCTGGTGGCGTACGCCGTCACCGAGCCGGGCGCCGGCAGTAATCTGGCGGCGCTCAAAACCAAAGCCGATCCGGTTTGTAACGACGATGGGTCAATTCAAGGATATCAAATCAACGGCGCCAAACAGTTCATCTCCACCGGCGGCTACGCCGACTATGTCACGATTTTAGCCAACACCCCCGAAGGCCCCTCCTTTTTTGTTTTGGAAAAGGGGACCGAAGGTTTTCACCAAGGCAAAGGGGAGATCAAACACGGCATCCGGGCGTCCAACACTTCCGCTCTAACCGTTGAAGACGCCTTTGTGCCTGTTGAAAACCTCATCGGCGGCGTTCCCGGCCAAGGTCTCAAGCAGGCCAATAAAGTGTTTGGTTATACCCGCTTGATGGTGGGCGCCATGGCCCTGGGCGCGGGTGAAGCCGCCCTTGAGATTGCCATTCCCTACGCCAAAGAGCGCATCCAGTTTGGAACGCCCTTGGCGGAAAAACAGGGCTATACCCACAAGCTGATCGTCCCCCACGTGGTGCGGCTAAAGGCCGCCGCCGCCTATATTGATGAGGTGGCCCATCGGATTGATGGCGGTGAATTGGATCTGCAGGTGGAGGGTTCCATCGCCAAATACTTTGCCTCGGAATCGGCCAACAATGCCGCCGATGACGCCATGCAGGCTTTGGGCGGCTATGGCTACATCTGCGAATATGAAGTGGAAAAGATCAAGCGTGATGTGAAAATCACCTGCATTTACGAGGGCACCAGCGAAATTCAGCAAAACATTATCAGCACCTTTCGCTGGAAAACCACCCGTAAAACCAAAGGCGGCTATTATCAGACAATTGCTGCTAACCTTGGGAAACTTGCCGAAACAGTCCCTGACTGCGGTCTGGTGGTCTTTGAAGAAGCGATTGGCCTGGTGAATCGGCTGATCGACGAGATGCACACACGGCGTCTGACACGCCGGCAGCATTTGATGTTTCTGCTGGCCGATATGGTCACCCACGTGGAAGTAGGCGCGGCCCTGGCTAAAAGGGCGGCCACGGACGGCGACCAGGACGGCTTGAAATGCGCCGCAAGAATCTTTTCCCATGACACGGCCAGACTGGTCGCTGATGGTGTGCGCCAGATTGCCCTGGGCTCCGGCGGTTTTAGCACCGACGAAGCGGCCTCTTTAATGACCGAGCCCATGTTTAGCGCCTACAATGACAGTTGCCAAAATCTGATGGCCGATATGGATACCATGGCTGCCATCATTTTCAAGGACGGTTTTACATTCTGATGCATCAGTTTGGAGACAACCATTTATTTAAACTTAATCCGGGAGGAACAAATGTCTATCGAAGATAAAATGAAACTAATTGTGGCGGAAAAATTGAGCGTCGATGTGAGTGAGGTGGTTCCGGAAGCGGCCTTTGTGGATGATCTGGGCGCCGATTCTCTGGATCTCGTGGAATTGATTATGTCTATGGAAGAAGAGTTTGACATCGAGATTTCCGATGACGACGCTGAAAAACTGGTGACCGTTAAAGACGCCGTCGATTACATCAACAACTTATAAATCAATGCTGCTGTTCAATCAATTGCGCAGCATCTACTGAAAAAGAGAGGCTACAATGAAACGGCGGGTTGTCATAACAGGGTTGGGGCTGGTGACGCCGGTGGGGATCGGTGTTGACGAATCTTGGTCGGCGCTGTGCGCCGGAAAATCGGGAATCGCTCCCATCACCCGTTTTGATGCCTCCGGTTACGCCACACAAATCGCCGGCGAAGTCAAAAGGTTTAACCCTGAAGATTTTTTAGCCAAAAAGGACGCCAAACGGCTGGAGCATTTTATTCAATACGCATTGGCCGCCACCCGGATGGCCATGGAAGATTCCCAATTGGTGATTGATGACTCCAATGGCGATCGCACCGGCGTGATTACCGGATGCGGTTTGGGCGGTTTGGCGCTGTTGGAGGAAAACTGTCGCATCCTGGAAACCCGGGGGCCCCGGCGGGTAACGCCGTTTTTGATCCCCATGCTCATCGGCAATATGGCCGCGGGGATGATCTCCATCCATTTTGGCGCCAAGGGCCCCAACGCCTCCCTTGCCACGGCCTGCGCCGCCGGCGCCCATGCGGTGGGCGACTCTTTTAGGCTGATCCAGTCGGGCAAAGCCGACGCCATGATCACCGGCGGGGTGGAATCGGTGATTACCCGCAGTTGTGTGGCCGGGTTTGGCGCCATGAAAGCGCTATCGATCCGCAACGATGAGCCGCAAAAGGCGTCGCGGCCCTTTGATAAGGACCGGGACGGCTTTGTAGTGGGCGAAGGCTGCGGGATTCTCGTCATGGAGCCGCTGGAGGCGGCGCTGGAACGCGACGCTCATATTTACGGCGAGATGGTGGGCTTCGGAATGAGTGGTGATGGGTACCACATGACGGCCCCCCCCCCCGACGGCGAAGGCGCGGCCCGCTGTATGCAAGATGCGCTGGATGACGCCGAAATTAAACCGGAAGAGATCGGCTATATCAATGCCCATGGGACCTCGACACCCTTAAATGATCTTTACGAAACCCGCGCTTTGAAAACCGTTTTCAAAGAACATGCACCCAAGGTGCCCATCAGCTCCACCAAATCGATGACCGGCCATCTTTTGGGTGGGGCTGGCGGGATTGAGACCGTCTTTACCGCCCTGGCAGCCTATCATCAAACGATCCCGCCCACCATCAACTTGGACAATCCAGACGAAGAGTGCGATCTCGATTATGTGCCGCATACAGCACGACAGTCCAAAATTGAATATGCTATGACCAACTCTTTTGGGTTTGGCGGAACCAATGCTTCGTTAGTGATTCGAGCGTATCAACCTTAATTGGTAACCGATTGAGGGCGTCCACGGGGCGCCCCTTTTTAAACATTGCAAAAATTATACGTTAGAAACGTATAGTTTGGTTGGCAGCTTTACGCTCTAAGCGTATGCCCGCTCTCACGGGCGACCTATTCTATCAATACAATCCATTGACAATTTAGCTGCTAAGACGAAAAGAGCCCTTGAGGAGAAGACAATGGTGGATGAAAAAAGAATTGCTATCGGTTGCGACCATGCAGCGTTCGCGCTAAAAGAGATCTTAAAGACAAACTTGATTCAGGCTGGATTTGACGTTGAAGACGTGGGTACCCACGGAACAGCCTCGGTCCACTACCCCGATTTTGGACAAAGCGTGGCGCGGTCGGTTTCCGATGGGACCATTCCCAGGGGCATTTTACTGTGCGGCACCGGATTGGGGATGTCCATGGTGGCCAACCGCTTTCCCCACGTGCGTGCGGCGCTGTGTAACGATCTTTTTTCCGCCGTCATGAGCCGCCGCCACAACAATGCCAACATTTTGATCATGGGTGCCCGGGTCATCGGCGATATTTTGGCGCTGGAGATCCTGGAAACCTGGCTCAACACTCCTTTTGACGGCGACCGCCACCAGTTCCGGCTGAATCTTTTTGATCATACACCGTAATCCCTTTACGAAGCTTCGGCCCGGTCCGGCGCCGCGATCTCTTTGTCGTGATATTTCCCCTGCAGGTTTGCCGCCCTATCTACTGATTTTTATAGACATTTTTTAGATGATCGGTTAAATTAGCGGACTTACAAACTGAAAACAGCCGGTCCCCGAAGGTGGATAAGACCGGTACAACGCGCAATAAAATAGTTCGGCAGGCCCAATGGCACTGAACATACCGGATAAACGGCCTTCATGGCCCGATTATTTTATGGATATTACCAACCTGGTAGCCCGGCGAACCACCTGTAGCCGCCGCATGGTGGGTGCGGTGATCGTCAAAGAGAAACGCATTTTGGCCACCGGGTACAACGGTGCGCCCAGCAGTATCCGCCACTGTAGCGCAACCGGCTGTCTACGCGAACAGTTGAAGGTGCCGTCCGGTGAACGTCATGAACTCTGCCGTGGGATTCACGCAGAACAAAATGCCATCATACAGGCAGCGCTGCACGGCGTCTCCATAAAAGGCGCCTTTCTTTTTTGCACCACCCAGCCGTGCAGCATCTGCTGTAAGATGATTATCAACGCGGGGATTCGCAAAGTCTATTATCAGGATGGTTACGCCGACCCCATGGCCGTTGAAATGTTTGCCGAAGCCGGAATCAAAGTGATCCACTATCCATCCCCTTCAGACGACGAAACGCCATGAAGTGCCCGTATTGCGCTGAAATAGATAACAAGGTGATCGATTCGCGTTTAAGCAAGGATTCGCTGGTGGTCCGCCGCCGCCGGGAATGTTTAAGCTGCAGTCAACGCTTTACCACCTATGAGCATATTGAAGATATCCCCATCATGATTGTGAAAAAGGATGGCCGGCGGGAACCTTTTTCCAAAGAGAAGATCCGCAAAGGGATTATTCGTGCCTGCGAAAAACGAAATATCAGTATCGATACCATTGATCAGTTTGTGGCGGATCTGGAACGCGATTTGCGCGAAGAGGGGCAAAAAGAGTTTTCGGCCGAACTGGTGGGTGAAAAGGTAATGGCCCGGTTGCATCAATTGGATGATGTGGCCTATGTCCGTTTTGCCTCGGTCTACCGGGAATTTAAGGATGTGAATGATTTTTTGGACGAATTGAAAAATCTGTTACGCAAATAAGATGGACGAACACAAGGACCGCCACTACATGCGTCAAGCCTTGGAACTGGCCGAAAAAGGTGCGGGCTTCGCCTCCCCCAACCCCATGGTGGGCGCCGTCATTGTTCGCAAGGGAAAGGTGGTGGGTACGGGGTTTCACAAACGCTTCGGATCGGCTCACGCCGAGGTCAACGCCATTGCGGCGGCCGGTGAAAAGACACGCGGCGCGGACCTGTACGTCACCTTGGAACCCTGCAACCATACAGGTAAAACCGGCCCGTGTACCCAGGCGATTTTAGCGGCCGGCATCACCCGGGCCGTGATTGCCATGCCGGACCCCAACCCTGATGTGACCGGCGGCGGTACCGCTTTTTTACGGTCACAGGGTGTTATAGTGGAAACCGGGGTGGCGCGCCGGGCCGCCGAGCGGTTAAACGAGGCCTTTATCCATTTTATTCGCACCAAACGACCCTTTGTGACGGCCAAATGTGCCGCCACCCTGGACGGCCGGATTGCAACCGCAAACGGCGATTCCAAATGGGTCACCGGACCCGAAGCGCGGGCTGAGGTCCACGAATTGCGCCATCGCCATGACGCCATTATAGTAGGAATCGATACGGTTTTGACCGACAACCCCAGTTTGACCACCCGGCGGGAGGGTCAACCGGGACAAGACCCCATACGGGTGATTATCGATCCTGAGGCGCGGCTGCCTGAAACGGCCAAAATGTTGACCCGTCCGTCCGACGCCGAAACATGGGTTCTGATCGATGAGAAGACCGAACCGGCCAAACAAAAAAAATTATTGGCCGCCGGTGCCAGACTGTTACCCCTTGCCACCACCCATGGGCGGTTTGACATGGCTGAGGTGATGGTCATGTTGGGGGCAAACAACATTTCTTCGGTACTGATGGAAGGCGGCGGTGCTGTTTTGGGATCGGCCTTGCGCGAAAGGATTGTACAAAAAATCGCCTTTTTTTACGCCCCCAAGCTGCTGGGCGGCGATGACGGTATTCCCATCTGCCGGGGCCGTGGTGCAAAGATGATGGCCGATGCCATGGAGATTGACGATTTAACTGTTCGCCCATTGGGTTCGGATATCTTGATGGAAGGTTATCTATAAATGGATCGTTCAAGCCACCGGATGAATAAAAGCTTATAAAACAGATGTTTACCGGAATAATTGAAAAATTGGGCGTTATCCGCCAAATCCAACCGGCCGGCGGCGGTAAGCGAATCTCGGTGGAGACGGGGCTGGACCTTTCCGAAACCGCCATTGGCGACAGTATCGCCGTCAACGGTGCCTGCCTTACCGTTGTGTCAAAGACCGGCTCACAATTTATAGCGGATCTGAGCCCGGAAACGGTGCTCAAAACCACCTTTTCCACCAAGAAAGTAGGCGCTCGGGTCAATGTGGAGCGGGCCATGCGCCTTGCGGACCGTATCAACGGCCATCTTGTTACCGGTCATATCGACGGCGTCGGTGCGGTTTCCGCCCGGAGAGAGGATGCCAACGCCCTTGTGATGGACATCACGGTGCCGCCTGAATTGGCCAAGTATATGATCACCAAAGGGTCGGTGGCGGTGGATGGGATCAGCCTGACCATCAACCGGTGCGACAATGATTCTTTTGGGATTACGATTATCCCTCACACGGCCCAATTGACCACCATCGGGTTTTGCGCCGTGGGAGATGCGGTGAACATCGAAACGGATATTTTAGGTAAATATGTCTCCCGGCTGCTTAAAGAGGATAAAAAGAAAGCATCGGACGGAGGCGATTTAGGGTTGGAAACATTGGCCCAACACGGTTTCCTTTAATACTGAAAGGTACTTGGCAGTATCCGCCAAAACCAATAGACGGGAAGCCGGGCCGGTTTGAGATTTTATGTGAACGCATTCGCGCCCCAACGGTAATCGAATGGATTCAAACGTTGGGACAACAGTGATATGAACTTTTAAACCACTCCGGTTCTAATGAGATTTTTGATTTTTGTTGTGGCCGCTTGTGGCGGCGGGTGGTTTATAAAAAGAAGTCGATCATAGCGTCATGCCAATGATTAGCATTGAAAAAGCGATTGAAGATATTCGTAACGGTAAGATGGTCATCCTGGTGGATGATGAAGGCCGCGAAAATGAAGGCGATCTCACCGTTGCCGCCGAAAAGGTGACCCCCGAACTGATCAACTTTATGGCCAAGTACGGCCGGGGGTTGATCTGCCTGTCGCTCACCGGGAATATGTGTGACCATCTGGGCCTGCCGATGATGGTGGACCAAAACAGCTCGCCTTTTCAAACGGGGTTTACCGTCTCCATCGAAGCGCGCCATGGGGTCACCACGGGTATTTCGGCGGCGGACCGTGCCACCACGGTCCTGACCGCCGTGGCCGATGACGCCAAACCGTCGGATCTGGTGCGTCCGGGTCATATTTTTCCGTTGCGCGCCAAAGAAGGGGGCGTCATCGTCCGTTCCGGCCAGACGGAAGGTTCGGTGGATCTGGCCCGTTTGGCCGGATTAACACCCGCCGGAGTGATCTGTGAAATCATGGATGACGACGGTACCATGGCCCGGATGCCTTCGCTTGAGAAGTTCAGCGCCAAACACGACATCGGGATCTGCACGGTGGCTGATCTCATCGAATACCGCATGCGCGCCGAATCCTTTGTCCGCCGCGCCGTAGAAGCCAAAGTACCAACGGCCCATGCGGGTGAGTTTACGGTAATTGTATATGAAAATGATCTTGAAGATATTCAGCATATTGCACTGATTAAGGGGGTTATTGACCCGGAAAAACCACTGCTGATTCGGGTTCATTCGGAATGTCTGACAGGTGATATTTTCAGCTCTTTACGCTGCGATTGCGGTGATCAGTTGGACCAGGCCATGCGCATGATTGACGACGAGGGCAACGGAATCATCCTCTACGTACGCCAAGAAGGCCGCGGCATTGGATTGGCAAACAAACTCAAGGCCTACAACTTGCAGGATGAAGGCCTTGATACGGTGGAGGCCAACGAACGGCTGGGCTTCAAACCCGATATCCGTAATTACGGCATCGGCGCCCAGGCCTTGGTGGATTTGGGCGTTCGTAAAATGCGGCTTTTAACCAACACCCCAAAAAAACTGGTGGGTGTCCAGGGGTACGGCCTGGAGGTGGTGGAACAGGTGCCGATTCAGGTGGCGCCCAACGAGTTTAACCGCTGCTATCTGGAGTGTAAGCAGTTGAAAACGGGTCATTTGTTGGGTTTGACATAATTACAAGAGAATGGAGCGAGTTGAAGGAGAGATGTATGCCCAATATCATTGAAGCGCCATTATCGGCCGAAAAAAAACGGTTTGCCATCATCGCCAGCCGGTTCAATGATTTTATCACGGAGCGGTTGATCGGTGGTGCCGTGGACGCATTGACCCGTTCGGGCGCCAAGGAAGACAACGTGGATATTATCAAGGTGCCCGGCGCTTTTGAAATTCCCCTGATCGCCAAAAAACTGGTCGATACGGGCGGTTACGATGCTGTGCTCTGTTTGGGCGCCATTATCCGCGGCGCCACACCCCATTTTGATTATGTCAGTGCCGAGGCCAGTAAAGGCATTGCCAAGGTGGGGTTGGATGCCAAAATTCCGGTTATCTTTGGAGTTATCACCGCCGATACTATTGAGCAGGCCGTGGAGCGTGCAGGGACCAAAGCGGGGAACAAGGGTTGGGATGCGGCCATAGCCGCCATTGAGATGGCGAATCTGGTTCAGTTGATTGATAAAAAGTAGCGACAGGAAGTTTTCAAATGGGTATTCGCCGCCGCGCGCGCGAAACCGCCATGCAGGCGCTCTACTATATTGATTTTCGTAATGGCGCTCACCCGCGCTTGGTCGATTTTTTAGAATCGGTTCCCGTGGCGGCCAAGGCAAAAGATTATTTCGAGACACTACTAAACGGTGTGTTGGCGGCCGGGCCTCAGTTGGATGCCGTCATTGAACGTTTTTCCAACAATTGGCGCGTCAACCGTATGTCCCGGGTGGACTGTAATGTATTGCGCATCGCTCTTTACGAAATGCTCTGCCGGGATGATGTCCCCGTCAAGGTGATCATCAACGAGGCGGTTGAAATCGGTAAAAAATACGGCGGAGAGGAGTCGGGAAGCTTTATCAATGGCATTTTGGACGCTGTCCACAACGCCCATAAAAAAGGGGCCATCAAGACGCCGGCATTAATCGCCTCAGACAACGCTTTTTTTAACAGATGAAACCGCCGACCCAAAAGCGCAGCCGTCGACCGCATCTGACCAAAAACCGGCCCGCCGGTCGATATCTGTGGCGCCAGGAGTGAGGAGACGTCAGGTGAAACGCACTATTTCCAATGAAGGAGAAGGAAATGACCCATCGTAAGGTAAGATTGACGGAAGAAGAAATCCCCAAGCAGTGGTACAATATTTGCGCCGATATCAAATTGAATCCGCCTTTGGGACCTGACGGAAACCCGGTTTCACCGGACATGCTGGCGCCGGTATTTCCCATGAATCTTATTGAGCAGGAGGTAAGCCAAGAGCGTTGGATCGATATTCCCGAACCGGTCCTCGATATTTTACGCATCTGGCGTCCGGCCCCTTTAGTGAGGGCCCGCAACCTGGAGAAAGCCTTGGACACACCGGCCCGCATCTATTTTAAGGATGAGAGTACCAGCCCGCCTGGCAGCCACAAGCCCAATACCGCCGTCCCGCAGGCTTACTACAACAAAAAGTTCGGAATTGAACGGATGACAACGGAAACCGGCGCCGGCCAGTGGGGCAGCGCCCTTTCTTTTGCCTGCGCCCATTTTGGCATCGAGTGCAAGGTTTTTATGGTACGGGTCAGTTTTGATCAAAAACCCTACCGCAAATCGATGATGCAGGTGTGGGGCGGCAATGTGGTTCCCAGCCCCGGCCCTGATACAAAAGCCGGCCAGGCCGCTTTGGAAAGAGACCCGGACACACCGGGCAGCTTGGGCATCGCCATCAGTGAAGCCATTGAGGCGGCGGTCAGCGACACCTCGGGCAAGACCCGCTACTCTCTCGGCAGCGTGCTCAACCATGTGATGCTGCATCAGACCATCATTGGACTGGAAGCCCAAAAACAGATGGAAAAAATCGGTGAATATCCCGATGTGGTGATCGGCTGCGCCGGCGGCGGCAGCAACTTCGCCGGCCTCGCCTTTCCTTTTGTCCATGACAAAATCAACGGCAAAGAGATCGAGTGCTATCCGGTGGAGCCGGCCGCCTGCCCGACCCTGACCAGGGCGTCCTTTGTCTACGATCATGGCGATGCCGCCGGTTACACCCCCTTGATGCCCATGCACAGCCTGGGGCACATGTTTGTACCGCCCCCCGTGCATGCCGGCGGGTTGCGCTATCACGGCATGGCCCCCACCGTCAGCCGGCTGGTGGTGGATGGTCTGATCACCCCCCGTTCCGTGACCCAGGTGGAGGCCCTAAAAGCGGGGGTGCTGGCGGCGCGGGCGGAGGGGATTATTCCCGCCCCGGAAACCACCCACGCGTTGGCCTGCGTACTTGAAGAGGCCCAAAGGGCGAAGGAGGAGGGCAAAGAAAAAGTAATCCTTTTCAATTGGAGCGGTCATGGCCTGTTGGATCTGGGCGCCTATGACCAATACTTTTCCGGCAACCTGACCGACTATCAATTGACCGATGAAGAGATCGCCAAGTCCGAAGAGGTCTTTGACCGGTTTCCCAAACCCGAGATGTTTAACTCGTAATGACGACGCAACCGTCACTGCCCGAAAGCAGATCGCGCCGCTGTCCGCGTTTGGGCAGTGAGATCACCTTCGCATACTGTTTAAAACACGCTTCGGAAGAGGGCCCTTGTTGTAAGGTCTGCGACTGCTGGTGGGAGCGGTTTGACGTGGTGGCCTATCTCAACCGGACCCTCGGTTCCGAGGCGGTGAAAAATTTGCAAGCATCGCAACCATCGTCCAAAGTGACCCGCCTTGTGGAGCTGATTGAGCAGGCCCGGACTCGCTGTGGCATTTTGCCGTCTGATGGTAAGGTCTCGCATAAAGAGACGTAAGCAAAACAGATGGCGTGGCAAAGGAGTAGTATGATCGTTGAAAAATTGGAAGTCGGCCCCATCATGGCCAACTGTTTTATCGCCGGATGCGAGAAGACGAAAAAATGCGCCATCATCGATCCGGGTGATGAAGACAAGCGAATTTTAGCCGCCGTTGCACAATACGGTTTGGAAGTGGCGGTGATTATCAACACCCACGGTCATTTCGACCATGTGGGGGCCAATGCGCCGGTCAAAAAAGCGACGGGTGCACCGTTGATGATCCACGCCCTGGATGAACCGTGGTTATCCTTTGTTGCGGAAAGCGCCTCCCGCTGGGGACTCTCCGGAGAAGATTCACCCAAGCCAGACCGGCTTATCGCCCATGATGACACCATAGCGGTGGGCAACCTGACCTTTACCGTCATCCACACGCCCGGCCATACTCCCGGCGGGGTCTCTTTACTGTGCGGCAACCATCTTTTTGTGGGGGACACCCTTTTTCGGGGATCCATCGGCCGCACCGACCTGCCCAAGGGAGATCACGACACACTGCTTGCCAGCATCCGGGAGCGTCTCTATGTGCTGCCTGACGAGGTGGTGGTCTACACCGGGCACGGGCCGGAAACCACCATCGGAAGAGAGAAACGCAGTAATCCCTTTGTGCAAGCGTAATATTAAATATGTGGCAACCGCGTAAATCAACCCGCCAAATCAAGGTCGGGGATGTTAAGGTGGGCGGAGATGCGCCTGTTTCGGTGCAGTCCATGACCAACACGCCGACCGAGGATGTAAACGCCACGGTCGCACAAATCGAGCGATTGACCGCCGCCGGATGTGAAATTGTCCGCGTGGCCGTACCCGACAGGGCGGCGGCCCAGGCTATCGGCCCCATCAAAGAACGCATTACGATCCCCCTGATCGCCGACATCCATTTTGACCACCGTCTGGCCATTGCCGCAGCCGAGGCGGGGGTGGACGGCCTACGCATCAACCCGGGCAATATCGGTTCTGAAGAACGTATCCAGAAAGTGGCGGCGGCGGCCCAGGCAGAGCGGTTGCCCATCCGTATCGGCGTCAACGCCGGCTCATTGGAAAAGCGCCTTTTGGAAAAATTCGGCGGCGCCACCCCCGAAGCGATGGTGCAAAGCGCCCTGGACCAAATTCGATTACTGGAAGATCTGGGGTTCGACGCCATCAAGGTTTCGCTGAAGGCCTCCGATGTGTATCGAACCGTTGCCGCCTACCGCCAATTATCGGAAATAACCGATGTGCCCCTGCACATCGGCGTGACCGAGGCGGGCGGGATCTATCCGGGGATTGTCAAGTCGAGCCTGGGCATCGGCATGCTGCTGGCCGAGGGCATCGGCGATACCTTGCGGGTCTCTTTGACCCGCGACCCGGTGGAAGAAGTTCGGGTCGGCTTTGAGATTTTAAAAGCGCTGGGGCTCAGACAAAAAGGCCCCGAAATTATCTCCTGCCCTACCTGCGGCCGCTGCAATATCGATCTTTTTAATATTGCCGAAACCGTTGAAAAGGCTCTTTTGACCGTTGATACGCCCATCACGGTAGCTATCATGGGGTGTGTGGTCAACGGCCCGGGCGAGGCCAAAGAGGCCGACATCGGCATCACCGGTGGCGATGGCGTGGGCATTTTGTTCCGCAAAGGCAAGCTGGTTAAAAAATTTCCCCAGGAGCAGTTGGTGGAGGTGCTTTTGGCGGAAGTCGACAAACAGGTTCAAACTGCAAAAACAGAAAATCAATCACAGGAATAGCGATGGCCAAAAAGGAAAAGAGCGCAATTTCTCCCACCCGGGCCGAGGATTACCCGGAATGGTATCAACAGGTGATTAAAGCCGCCGATATGGCGGAAGTATCGCCGGTGCGCGGCTGCATGGTGATCAAACCCTGGGGCTACGCCCTGTGGGAAAACATGGTGCGTCAACTGGACATCATGTTTCAGGAAACCGGTGTGCGCAACGCCTATTTCCCTCTGTTTATTCCACTCCACTTTTTACAAAAAGAGGCCGACCATGTGGAAGGGTTCGCCACTGAGTGCGCGGTGGTGACACACCATCGTCTGGAAAAAGAGGGCGGCGTACTGACGCCGGCGGGCCAATTGCAAGAGCCCCTGGTGGTTCGGCCCACCTCCGAGACCATCATCGGCGACGCCTTTGCCCGTTGGATTACCAGCTACCGTGACCTGCCGCTGCTCATCAACCAATGGGCCAATGTGGTCCGCTGGGAGATGCGTACCCGGATCTTTTTACGCACCAGCGAATTTTTGTGGCAAGAGGGCCACACGGCCCATGCAACGGCCGACGAAGCCATGGCGCGCACCCGTCAGATGCTGGATGTTTACGCTGCGTTTGTGGAAGCGTATCTGGCCATTCCGGTGATCAAAGGCGCCAAAACCGAATCGGAACGCTTTCCCGGCGCCGAGGAGACCTTTTGCATTGAGGCGATGATGCAGGATCGCAAGGCGCTCCAAGCGGGAACCTCTCACTTTTTGGGTCAAAATTTCGCCAAAGCGGCCGGCATCAAATACCAGTCCGATCAAGAGACCGAGGAGTATGTTTGGACCACATCCTGGGGGGTTTCCACCCGTATGATCGGCGGGTTGATCATGACCCACAGTGATGATGACGGCCTGGTGCTGCCGCCGAAAATCGCCTCGGCCCAGGTCGTGCTGCTGCCGATTTTCCGTAAAAGAGAGGATGAAAAAACGGTGATGGATTACACCCGCGCCTTGGCCCGGAAGCTGCGTGCCATCTACTATCATGGCCGGCCGTTGAAAGTGGAGATCGATACCCGCACCAGCGGCGGCGCCCGCGGGTGGGACTGGATAAAAAAGGGAATCCCCTTGCGGGTGGAGATCGGGCCGCGGGACATTGCCCGGGACGCCCTTTTTGTAGGCCGCCGGGATCTTCCCCATCGAGAAAAGCGTCCGATCCCACGCGAACCCTTTTTGGCCAATGTCACGACCGTTTTAGACGAGATGCAGCAGACCTGTTTTGACCGGGCCAAGGCGTTCCGCAAAGCCCATACCCACAAGATTAATGATCGTCGGGCCTTTGACGCCTTTTTTACTCCGGCCGACAAAGACACACCTGAAATCCACGGCGGATTCGCCCGCTCCCACTGGTGCGGGGATCCCGATTGTGAAGCCCGGATCAAGGAGACGTTGAAGGTGACGATCCGCGCCATCCCGTTGGAGGGCAATAAAGAGGAGGGTTCCTGCATCTATTGCGACAAGCCCAGTCGACAGCGGGTAGTTTTTGCCAAAGCGTACTGATGACAACATGTTTTAAAAGGGCGGTTTGTTATGCCGACGCATAAGCATCGAAATGATAAAGAAGACTTCCATGTTTATCCCTCTGCCGCCAAAAAAACAGGTTTCATCTCCAACTGAATAGACATTATTATTATCCCGAATTTTGCATGAAATTTTACCAACTGTCGTCAATGTCAAAACACCCAAACGGTGTTCAGGAAATAATCGTAAACATATTGTTAACAAGCTGAAATATCACATATAAATAATTTTCTGATAAAATTTCATGCAAAATTCGGGTTCATTGTCCGGCAAGTAGCGTGGATAAGGCCATAAAAGAAAAATATTCAGGTCAGCAATGATCCGTATCAACGATATCATCGACAAAGTGACCGCTTACAGCGCCGAAGCGGATCTTGACCTGATTGACCGGGCCTACATCTTTTCCGCCCGTGCTCACGCAGGCCAGGTAAGACTTTCCGGCGAGCCTTATCTGTCGCACCCGCTTGAGGTCGCAGGCATCTTGGCTGATATGAAACTAGATGCGATCAGCATCGCTTCGGGGCTTTTACACGATGTGGTGGAAGACACCCAATTTACCGAAGATGACGTCCGCGACATGTTCGGTAAAGAGGTGGCCCTTATTGTGGCCGGGGTCACCCGGTTGGGTACGGTGCCCCTTAAAGGGGCCAAAGCGCGGCAAGCGGAAAACATCCGTAAAATGTTTTTGGCCATGGCCGATGATATTCGCGTAATTTTGATTAAATTGGCCGACCGGCTCCATAACATGCGGACCTTAAAGTACCATAAGGCTCAAAAAACGCAGCAAAAAATCGCCCGTGAAACCATGGATATCTTTGCGCCCATGGCTGCCCGCTTAGGTATCTACTGGATTAAGAGTGAACTGGAAAACCGCTCATTTTATTACCTCCAGCCCGACACCTATACCGAAATTGAAGCGTTGGTGAACAAGGAAAAGCAGGCCCGGGAAGAGTACATCGAGAGCGTGCAGGCGCTTATCACCCAAAAAATGGCCGAAAAGGGTTTGTCATGTGAGGTACAGGGCCGCTTTAAGAATTATTACAGTATCTACCGTAAAATGGCAACCCAGGCGCTGGACTTTGAGGATGTCTACGACATCATCGCCTTTCGAATTATTTTAGATACCGATTCCAAGTGTTACGAAGCATTGGGGCACATCCATTCGCTTTGGAAGCCCATTGACGGCAAGATCAAAGATTATATCGCCCGCCCTAAACCCAATATGTATCAGTCGCTGCACACCACGGTGATCGGTCCGGTCAAAGAGCGGATGGAGATTCAAATCCGCACTCATGAAATGGACCAGGTGGCCAACTCCGGTATCGCGGCCCACTGGCGCTACAAGGAGGGGGGCAAATCCGATAAGGAACTGGACCACACCTACGCCTGGATCCGGGATCTGGTCGCCAACCAGGAAAGTATCCAGGACCCGGACGAGTATCTGGAAAATGTCCGTATCGATCTATTTCCCGACGCGATCTACGTCTTTACCCCCCGGGGCGATATTATGGAACTGCCTCGAGGTGCGACGCCCATCGATTTTGCCTATAAAATCCATACCGATGTCGGCCATCAGTGCGTGGGCGCCAAAGTCAATGGTCGCATGATCCCCTTGCGCACCGAATTGAAGACCGGTCAGCACGTAGAGGTGGTGACCAACAAGCAGAGCACCCCCAGCAAAGATTGGTTGGAGTTTGTCAGGACCTCTAAGGCGCGTTCGCGTATTCGCAATTGGGTTAAAACTCAGGAAAAGGAGCGCAGCATCAACCTGGGCCGTGAGATGTGCGAAAAGGCGTTCCGAAAACAAAAGCTCAACTTCAACACCCTGTCGAAGAAAAAAGAGATGGACGCCGTGGCGGCCGACTTTGGCTTTAAAAAATTGGATGATCTGCTGGCCAGTGTCGGTTACGGAAAAACAACGCCCTTGCAGATCATTCGGAAGATCGTGCCCAAAGATGCGGTCGTAACCGACGGCATCACGGAAATGGCGCCCTCTAAAGACGCCCCTGCCAAGAAAAAGGGTGATGGGATTACCGTTCAGGGGATGGACGACATGCTGATCCGCTTTGGCAACTGCTGCCAGCCAGTGCCCGGTGATCCGGTCATCGGCTATATCAGCCGGGGCCAGGGGGTGACCGTGCATCACGCCGAGTGTAAAAATGTGGCCCGCCTGGACCACGAACGCCATATCGACGTGGAGTGGGATTCGTCCCCTGAGGCGGCCTACCCTGTGGATATTTTTGTGGAATCCCTGGACCGGGTAGGGCTGCTCGCCGATATGGCCGGCGTCATCTCGAAAAGCGGCGCCAATATCATCTCCGCCAACACCGCCACCAACAAGAAAAAAGAGGTGTCAACCACCCTCACCGTGATGATCAACGACCGCAATCACCTGATCCGTTTGCTGGCCGATCTGCGGGAAGTGCGCAATGTGCGGTCGGTGTGGAAGTTGAAGTAAACATTTGAATTCCGAATAGAACCGTCTAAATCCAGGGCCGGGGCTTCTTCCAGGCTCCCCGTTCTAAAATCAATGCCCACATTCAAAAGCGCATGATAACGATTACCTCAGCAACTCATTGACCATCTCGACAAAGCCCAATCCGCCGGGCTTTACCGTGATCCGGTTAGGCAAGTCGCCGCTATAAAGCACATCTTCGCCAATCTCATCAAGAGGCTTTTCCATAATTCCTGGCTTATCGTAATCGCCGAACCAGCCGTTGACATGAATGGCGCTAATTCTGGCGTTTGCCCCCGCCGCTTGAAACAGCGCTTTGATTTGGGCCGCATCCTCCATAGAGAGCGGTGCAACATCTTCGCAGTAGTCGATCATCCGCTTCGCGAAATGCCTGATCCGCCGCCGCGTAGCCGGGCGCTTTTCTTGTTATCGCCTGTTGCAGACGGGTTGATTTTCCGGTTCCGCGACGTTTTGTATGGATTTGACCTAAAGCGCCGACCGTTTCACTCATACCGCAGCATAGGTCGGCATCCCCATGCCGACAGGCGGAGTTTGCAACCTGCAAGCGCTGATGCCTTGTCCGGCGGCAAAGGGTTGCCGCCCTACTTTTATCAGGTGAACGAAGGCTGTAGCAGGCTCGTAGGGCCAAAAGCGGATATCCTCCGACTACAGTCGAAGGTTTTGCGTTTTGCTTTCATAAAAGAGCGCTCTTTTCAGCGGCGGTCGTTTATGAAAGCAAAACGGACGGTTATTGTCGGAAGGTGCTGTCATCTGTTTCAAATTGAAGACCATCCGATTTATCCTTAGGAGCACTTAATCGGGGTAATAGGAATTGTCACCGTTTTGATTCATTTTCGTCACCTTTGCCTTAATTTAAGATTCCCAACGACCCATCCCGGTTTAGGTGGACCTCTAAAGCGAGACCTTTGCAGGACATCTGTTTTTGTTCACGTTCAAGGAAGGCGAAAAATATAACCGGATGAACATATTGGATATTTCGAGGATACCATTTTGAACCGGACGCCGGAATCGGGCCAAAAGGAGTGTTATGCAAAGGTCTCGTCCCGTGATATATCGGCGGGAAAGTCGTGCTCCAGATCATCCCGTCGTGAGAACAGGTGGATACCGCCATCAAAGACAAGTTCCAACACATCATCCGGCTGTACATCGGTCAGCTCCGCCGTACCCTCAGCACGATCAGGCGATATGACGATCCCGCCTTTCGATTTCACATCGAACCAGCCTCGATATGTCTGTTCGCTCTCGCTGAGTTGGCCGGGTTCATTCATCTTTCCGCTTGACTTGATCGTTTTCCCCAAGCCGTTATTATCAGATGTAGACATCTCGGCACCTCCCTCGTTGTAATATTTTGGTGCACACTATTCAATTGGACTGCCATGTGCAAAGATATTATAAGAACCTGTGGCTTCAGGTAAGAGAATCTGCAATCCAATTTAAAAACGGTGTGTAGCCCTTTTCAATGGGCAGGGCGACAATACAAGGCAGATCGTAGCTGTGAAGCTCCGTTACCCGCTCTTCCAACGCTTCAAACCGGTCGGCCGTGGTTTTGGCAATCAAGATGGTCTCCTGGGTTAAGTCAACCTCGCCTTCCCACTCGAAGATACTGGTCATATTGTCAATAATATTGACACAGGCGGCCAGATGTTCTTGAACCAGAGTGCTTCCGATGGTTTTCGCTTCTTCCGGCGAGCCGATGGTTATATAGACAAACACGATTTGCATTGCAAAACCTCCTGCCTGTTCCCATAAGCGGGTTAACGTGATTTAGCCACGCCGATTTTGGGGCACATCTCTTCCACCGGACAGCGGCTGCACCAGGGCGAGATGGGCCGGCAGATCACCTGGCCAAAGGCCACCAGTATTTCATTGTAATAGATCCAGTGTTTACGCGGCAGTTTTTTTCTTAAGGCAAACTCGGTTTTATCGGCGGTGCTGGTTTCAACATAACCGATGCGATTGCTGATGCGGTGAACATGGGTATCCACACAGATGGCGTCCATCCCGAACCCTTCGATGAGCACCAAATTGGCCGTTTTGCGACCTACACCGGGCAGCTCCAGTAACTTGTCAATATCGGCGGGTACCTCGCCGTTATACGTGTCAATCAAAATTCGGCTGATTTCTTTAAGCTGTTTGGCTTTGGTAGGGTAAAAACCGACGGGATAGATTAACCTTGCAATGGCCTTCCGGGAGAGCGTCACCATCTTTTCCGGGGTATCGGCTTTTTTTAAAATACGGCCCGTGGCCTTCACCGTCACCTCGTCTTTGGTGCGCAAGGATAATATGGTGGAAACCAAAATACCAAAAGGGGACGCGCCTCGGTTCGCCACCAGGGTCACCACCGGGGCATCCCAATTACGATAAGCCTTTTTTAAAGTCGCTGCAAATCGGGCAATATCCAATTTTTTGCTCTTTTTAGGGGTATTTTTATTCACTCGTTCTTATTAAAGAAAAGAAACCAAATTGGGGGAAAGTTACCATGTTCGAAAAAAATTCTCCACGGCCAAACCATGAAAGCTTCCGGCCGGTTTAATCCTGGGTCACCTTTTTTACAAATTGAATTACATCCGTCTCCATGTAAAAACCAGCAGAATGTAGATGTAAAAGCATCTACGTGAAGCATTTCATGTAAATTCCCCTTGACTTTTAATCCGTTTGCGGTTCATATAAATGCCGTGCTGAATTAAATTCATAAAATTATGACATCCAAGCACCGAACCTTGCAAAAAAGGATGAGAAGTCACCCGGTTGAGGCTACGAGCCCTTTGCACAAGGGGATCTCTCATGTGAAAAATACGTGCCGACAACAGAGAATAAAACACTTGATATTAATGATGTAACTTTAACTTTTGGCGGAATTAACGCCCTGAGCCGGGTTAACCTGGCTGTGGAGCCGGGAAAGATAACCGCTGTTATCGGCCCCAACGGCGCCGGAAAAACCAGTATTTTGAACTGTGTTTCCGGGTTCTATCATCCCACCAACGGCGACATCCTGTTTGGCGATCATCGCATCACCAAAGCCTCACCCCATCAAATCACCAAGCTGGGCATTGCCCGCGCTTTTCAAAATATCGAGCTTTTCAGCGGCTTGTCGGTATTGGACAATCTGATGCTGGCCCGTCACCGTCATTTAAGTTACGGTTTATTGGCGGCGCTCTTGTTTACAAGAAAAGCCTCATTACAAGAGGTTCAAAATAGAGATTATGTGGAAGATATCATCGATTTTATGGAGCTGGAAGCGGTTCGCAAAAACGCCGTGGGCAGTTTGAGTTACGGTATCCAAAAACGGGTTGAGGTGGCCCGGGCGCTAACACTGGGGCCTCAACTCCTACTTTTAGACGAACCCATGGCTGGCATGAATATTGAGGAAAAAGAGGATATGGTGCGTTTTATCATGGATATACAAAAAGAGCGCCATATCACCGTTGTGCTGGTTGAGCACGATCTGGGGGTGGTCATGGATATTTCCGACCGGATCTACGTACTCGATTTTGGTCAGTTGATCGGTGAAGGCGCCCCGGATGAGGTGGCTCAAAATAGCAAAGTGATCGATGCCTATATCGGTGAAGGTTGATGGCGTCGTAAACGTCCCGCTTACGGTGTTATTGCGGTTTATCAAACGCTCTACACACTAACGGTACTGTCTCGATTCTGACAAACCTCGGTGTCTTGTATATCAGCCTTTATACTTAGCCATCTATAGGCTATTACAAATACATCGAGGTTTATACCGGCCTGGATTAAAAGTATGCGCGATACCCAATTATCCCAATGTACCATCCCGCAGTTGCTGCGATGGCGTAAAACCCAGGCGCCGGAAAAAGTGGCTTTGCGCGAAAAAGATTTCGGTATTTGGCAGCCTTTTTCATGGAAAGAGTACTGGGAAAAGGTTCGTGCTGTGGGGATGGGACTCAAGGAAACCGGTTTTTCAAAGGGCGATAAAGTTGCCTTGATCGGCGACAACATTCCTGAACTGCTGTTTATGGCCATCGGGGCCCAATCCATAGGAGGGATCGGCGCGGGGATCTATCAGACCAGCCTGCCCGATGAAATCGCCGATATTTTAAATTACCTGGAAGTCAGTATTGTGTTTTGTGACAGCCAGGAGCAGGTGGACAAGCTTGTGGAGGTGCGCGAACGGGTACCGGGTGTTACAAGGGTGATTTACGAGGATCCGCGCGGCATGCGCGAATACCGTAAAGACGACTGGTTCCTTGAGATCGCCGATCTTTACCAAATCGGTGAAGCGGCCCACACTCAAGATCCCGAACAATTTGGACGCATGGTGGATGACGGCAACCCCGATGACACCTGTTTTTTGTGCCTCACTTCAGGAACCACCGGACTACCCAAGGGAACGATGCTTTCCCACCAAAACTACATCAACATGGGCCGTCAAATGATTGAGGTGGATTATCTGGAAGATGGGGACGAGTACCTCTCCTTTTTACCCTTTGCCTGGGTTGGCGAACAGATGAATGCTTTTGGAGTGGCGCTGGCTGCCGGAGTTACACTCAATTTTCCCGAATCCGTGGAAACCGCCATGACCGATTTTAAGGAGGTGGGGCCGCATTTTATGTTTGGCGCACCGCGGATCTACGAAACCATCCGCTCCCGGATTTGGCTGAAGATTGATGACTCCTATTGGCTCAACCGGAAATTTTACAACTTCTTCATGAAAATCGGTGAGAAAGCGGCTCACTTTCGCATGAGCGGTAAAATGATGCCCCCATGGTTGGGTTTCTTGGCCTGGTTGGGTACGCAGACGATTTTCCGGCCCCTGGTTAATCAGATCGGTTTTTTGCGGATGCGGCGCGCCTACACCGGGGGGGCCGCCTTAGGACCGGACCTGTTCACCTTTTACCAGGCCATGGGGGTTAACCTAAAGCAGGTCTATGGTCAAACGGAAATCGTGGGGATCGCTTATATGCACCGCGACGGCGATGTACGCCCGGATACGGTGGGTAAACCGTTGCCCGACACCCAATGCCGCATCAGCAAAAAGGGCGAAATCTTGTCACAATCACCTTCGGTCTGTCAGGGCTATTACAAGCTGCCCGAGCAAACCGAAGCGTTATTAGAGGGGGGGTGGCTCCACTCCGGGGATGCCGGTTATATTGATGATAACGGTCACTTGGTGGTGATCGACCGGTTATCGGACGTTATGCATACCCAAAAAGGGGAGATGTTTAGCCCCATGTTTTTAGAAAACAAGCTCAAGTTCAGCCCTTACGTTAAAGAGGCGGTCATTTTCGGCGACCAGGAGGAGTATGTTTCGGTGTTGATCAATATCGATCCGGTGATTGTGGGCAAATGGGCTGAAGACCGGGGGATTTCGTTTACCACATTTATGGATCTTTCGTTAAAAAAAGAGGTGGCCGATTTGATTCAGGGTGAGGTGGAACGGTTCAATCGAACCGTTGAGAAGCCCTATTTTAAAATCCGTCGTTTTTCAGTGTTGTACAAATTATTAGATACGGATGATGGGGAGTTGACCAAAACCGGTAAAATCCGCCGTAAATTTGTGCGTGAAAAGTACGACGCGCTTTACCAAGCCCTTTATGACGAATCGGTGTCTCAAAAAGAGGTGACGGCGGAATTTCAGTATCAGGACGGCCAGACCACCCGGGTGAAAACGATGATGCCGTTTTATACCATCGGCGATTAAACAAATGGGGTGTTTTTACCGACCACTAAAAAAGGTGCATAAATATACCGCCGTTTCAAAGGAGCCTGGAAGGGAATTGAGAAATACATTTATACCAAAATCCAATAGCCAGAAATTGTTATTGGTAGCATCGTCCTTTTTAGTAGTGGGCTATTTTTCTTGGACGATCAGGGAATTCCGACTGGATGACGCGCTTATTTATTTGCGTTATGTTAGAAATTTTTTTAACGGGCATGGGCTCGTTTATAATCCGGGAATATTATTCAATGGCCTGACTTCGCCATTGTTTGCCTACACCACAATAATTCTCAATTCGATTATTGGCAATTTGCAGGTCACTTCCATTTTTACCGGATTTATGTTTTTTTCCCTGGCCACGCTTTTGGGCGCGCTTATAACGACAAAAGATTTGGAGCAGGGACTTTTCACAATACTATTCCTGGGATCATTCAATTATTTCTATTCTACCTTTGGAATGGAATCACCTCTGTTTTTATTTTTTGTAGCATTATCGATATTTTATTACATGGAGGAGAAATATTTCCTTCTCGGGATAGCCTTGGGATTGACATTTTTATCTCGAAGTGAAGGTATATTTCTGTGTTTGATCATTACTTTGGATTATACGGTTAGGAAAAAAAAGCTTCCCCATCCAAAATATATGCTCGTTCCCTCGATTATTGTTCTGTGCAGCTTTCTTTTTAATAAATACTACTATGGCGCTTTTTTGCCTTCCACTTTCAGCGCAAAGATTTCTCATGGGCAGTCCGGATTCTGGGGCGACGGATTCCCGTTCTTGAACCTCGAATACATGAAAAAAGCGTTTTTTGCCGACAGTTCCTTGTTACTCATATTTTTTCTCGGAACTTCACTTGTTGGATTCGTAACCCGGCTGAGGGAAAGAGTGACATTCTTGATTACGGGATTTCTCTGTATCTTATCATTATTCTACATAACACTGAAAATTCCTAACTACCATTGGTATTATGCTCCTTTTTACTATTTCGGAATCATTTATTCAGCACTTGGCGTTTGGGCCACCATAAAAATGGTTATCAGTGTGGCTGGGAAAAAAATAAATGCATACTTTATCACAGTAACAGTTATTTGTTGCTATGGATTTTGCATATATAATAGCCTGGACCATTCGAACAAGTCGAACAAGAAAAGAAGCACACATCATTTGACTTATAAGAAAATAGGCATATGGCTGAAGGAAAACACACCAAAAGCGTCCTCTGTCGGCTTGGTCGAAATAGGCGCTGTTGGCTGGTATTCCGAGCGATTTATTGTTGACATCTTGGGGCTTACAAATAAGCACAATGCTGATTATATTGGAGACAGAGATATTTACAGCTGGCTGAAACATTATCAGCCCGATTATATCCTGACGCGTCAACCCATTAGAAGGTTTGAAATGTCAACCAAACTTCTTCTTGAAAAAGGGGCTTATAAAATCGTTGATGAATTCCATTTTCATAGGTTTAATCTTTTTTATAAGGATCCAAATTATGGTGATGACAACATTGCCATGCTGCCGGAAGCCCGCCTTCGCGCCTTAGCGGAGTCCGTCAAGGATATAAAATCAGTTCCTGACTCGAGAGAGGAAATCGAATCCGGAACCAACTGAAAGAATTGAATGCGTCCGCCGGGGCCGCGTTTTAGCGAGCCCTATGGACTCGATAAATATGAGTTATTTTTTTCAATTAGTCGTCAGCGGGATCGTGGTGGGGGCCATTTACGCCCTGTCCGCGCTGGGTTTTGTGTTGATCTATAAATCGAGCCGGGTGCTCAATATCGCCCACGGCCAGATCATCGCTGCGGGCGCTTTTATCACCTACGCCCTAACGGTCTGGGTGGGAGTTCATATTATCTTCGCTTTCATCTTAAGCATGGTGAGCACCTTTTTCCTGGCCATGAGCGTCGAAAGGGTTTTTTTGCGGCGGCTCATCGGCGAACCGATCATTTCGGTGATCATGGTGACGATCGGGCTCATGTCTATTATCGACGGCTTGATTTACCTAACCCCTTTTGGGTCGGTGAACTATTCGTTTCCTGCATTTTTACCCACGGAGCCGTTGATTTTCGGAGGGGTCTCCATCTCCTGGACGCAGTTGGTGGGGGTGCTGATCACGGCGGTGCTCATATTCACCTTATCCTGGTTTTTCAAAAAGAGCACCTTGGGAATCTCCATGCGCGCGGTTTCCGACGACCAGTTAGCTTCCATGTCGGTGGGTATTTCCGTTCCCAAAGTGTTTGGTCTGGCCTGGGCCATGGCGGGCCTTTCCGCCGCCGCCGCCGGATCAATCATCGGCAATATCACCGGGCTCAACTTTAACACACTGCACGCCTTTGGCATCACCGTTTTTCCGGTGGTGATCCTGGGGGGCCTCGATTCCATTTTCGGTGCGGTGGCGGCCGGTATTATCATGGGGCTGATCCAGCAGTTTGCCAGCGGTTATCTGGACGGCCACTGGGGGCTCAACGGCACGGCCAGCGTTCTGCCTTATATCATTTTATTGGTTATTTTACTATTTAAACCCCACGGTCTTTTTGGGACCCACGAAATTGAACGGGTGTAACCGATGTCTGTAAACCGGTGGTTCGCTACAGGGAACTTTTTTTCAACCTACCGCCAGGAGCAGCGGATTTTCACAACGCACCTGGATCGGACCGTTTTTACCCTTTTTCTGGCGGTACTGTTTGTCTGGCCACTCTTTTTTAAGTTGAGCAATAAATATATGCTGGTCATCGACAATACCCTAATTGCGGTGGTGGCCATCATCGGACTCAATCTGGTGACCGGTTTTGCAGGGCTTATCTCCATCGGTCATGCCGCTTTTATGGGGGTGGGGGCCTATACTCTGGCCTCTTTTTCCACCCTTATCGGTTCGGATCATTTGCTGATCACCCACTTTTGGCCATTGATGATCAGCGTGGCCGGCCTCATGGGCGCCGTTTTTGGGGCGATCGTGGGGCTTCCCGCGCTACGGTTAAAGCACCTATATCTGGCCATCGCCACCTTGAGTTTCCAGATGATTTTTGAGTGGGTCATCAATTTCGCCAACTTCTTTAATCAGGGGCAGACGATCTTTTTGGGCCGCGTTTTCTGGGTCACCGGCAAGGTGGGCCGCAAGGATCACTATGTTTTTTGGTACTATGTGATATTGATCGCGGTGGTGCTGGCCGGTTTTGGGGTGCGCAATTTGTTGCGGACCCGCTACGGACGCTGTCTGATGGCGGTGCGCGATAACGACCGCGCGGCAGACGCCATGGGAATGCACCCCGGTTTTACCAAGGTGCACGCGTTTGCGCTGGCCGGCTTTTTCGCAGGGGTCGCCGGCGCGCTGCACGCCTACCTCTATCGCGGCGTCGGCTTTGAGTCGTTTACCTTGCACCACTCCATCACGCTTTTGGCCATGGCTATCGTGGGTGGTCTAGGGACCTTGCAGGGCTGTTTTTGGGGTCCGGTCTTTATTCAGATGTTGGACCTTTCTGTGGAGGCGTTATCTGAAAAGGCCGGTGCGATTCTTACAGCCAACATGAATCTGGCCACCGCCTTGCGCCCGCTGGCCTTTGGGCTGGTGATCGTGCTCTTTTTGATGTTTGAACCCCGCGGCATTGCCAACTGGTGGCGGGTGGCCAAATCGTATCTGAAGCTTTGGCCGTTTCGATATTAGGTGAAACGGTCAACACATCCAATCATAAAGGAGGAGATGATGAAAACCAGACGTATTGTATGGACCGTTCTACTTGTGGCCCTTTTGGGCGCCGTTCCGGCCGTCGGGCCGGTTTTGGCTAAAACCTACAAAACCGGTCTGTCGTTGGCCCTGACCGGGCCCACCGCCGACGCGGGGGTTCCCTATGCCATGGGGGTTGAAGACTTTTTCCGCTATGCCAACGAGGAAAAGCTCTTGGGAGACGACACCATTGACTGCACCATTAAGGATGATCAATACAAAACCGACATCACCAAACGCAACTTTGAAGAGTTCCTGGATATGGATATCCCCATCTACCTCAACTACTCCACGGGCAGCACCTTGGGGCTGAAACGCGATTTTGAGGAAGAGCGGATGCCGACGATCCCGGCCTCTTTCCATGCCGGAAATCTCGTGGAATCCAACTACATTTTCCTGCCCATCGCCTCTTATTCCGAACAATGCGTCGGTTTGGCGGAATATGTGGCCAATAATCATAAGGGTGATAAACCGAAGATCGCCATGTTTTTACACCCTTCGGCCTTTGGACGCGCTCCTTTGGCCGACGTGGAAAAAGCCATTGCCGCCGGATTGAACGCTGAATTGGTGGAAGTGGTGGAACACGGCAAAGATCTGGACAACACAGCGACCTTGAAACGGCTGGTGGAAAACAAGGTGCAGTATGTGATCAGCCAGACTGTGCAAAGCACTATGGCCACCTTTATTAAGGATGCCCGGCGGTTGGGTTTGATCGCCTCACGTTTTGGTGAAGAGGGAAAGATCACCTTTATGGGGGCCCACTACACCGGTGGTAACGATCTGATCGCCTTGGCCGGTGAAGCAGCCGAGAACTTCTATTGGACCACGGCTTATCGGGTTATGTCCGAGCCGGGAGCGGGTACCGACTTCCAAATGGCCTTGGCCCAACGGTACGACCGCGATGAAAAGACCGCCAACTCCCACAACTATACCAACGGGATCATGGTGGCGCAGTTGGCCGTGGAGGCGATTCGCAGGGCCAAGGAGGCCGGTGAGGTGACCAATGAGAGTGTTTATGCCGCCTTAAACGGAATGAACGGCGACAATGCTTTTGTACCCGACACTACAGTGGGACCGGTAACCTACAGCGAAACCGACCGTGCTGGTGTGGACATACTGCAGCTCTATCGCGCCAAAGATGGCGTTTTTGTTGCCGAGGGCGAGCCGTTTAGTTCAGCGTACATGAAAAAAATTAAATAAGATGGCGTCCTAAAAATCCTCACTTGCGACGTTGTTGTGGTTTTGCAGACGCTTTGGCATACTCACCTGTATCGCTTTGACGCTGTAAAACCACAACACCTTGTATATGACCCTATGGGGAGCCAAAAAACAAACCCCAAGAATCAGTCGTTTTGAGGAGAAATTCAGTATGAATGCCCCACAACCGGAAAACCGATCCTTGTGTGATGTCAACAATATCGAGGTGGTTTATAACGACATTATCCAGGTGTTGCGGGGGGTTAGTCTGCACGTTCCCAAGCGCCACATTGTGGCGTTACTGGGTACCAACGGCGCAGGTAAAACCACCACCTTGCGAGCCATTAGCGGCCTGCTAAAGCCGGAAAACGGTTTTATCAAAGAGGGTAAAGTGACCTTTAAAGGGCAGAATATCACCAATGTTCTGGGTACCGAGGTGGTCAAGGCCGGCGCGGTAATGGTGCCCGAGGGCCGCCGGGTGTTTAAACACCTCACCGTTGAAGAGAATATCCGTGTGGGGTCCATCACCCGCAAGGAGAGCAGCTCCGAAATCATGGCCGAAATGGATAAAATGTATACCCTCTTTCCCCGGCTGCGGAACGTTACCAACCGTTTGGCGGGTTATTGCAGCGGCGGAGAGCAGCAGATGATCGCCATTGGCAGGGCGCTGATGGCGGCTCCGGAGATGCTGATGCTGGATGAACCCTCCTTGGGGCTGGCACCGCTGTTGGTGGAGGAGATTTTTGAAAACATCCAGGAAATCAATGAAACCCTTGGCACCACCATCTTGGTGGTGGAGCAGAATGCCAAAATCGCCCTCAACTCTTCCAATTACGCCTATATCATGGAGTCGGGTAAAATTGTATTGGAGGGAGTGTCGCAGAAGCTGAAGGAAAACCCTGATGTGAAAGAGTTCTACATGGGGCAGACCAGGGGTGGCAAACGTAAGTCGTTTAAAGAGGTGAAGGCGTATAAACGGCGCAAGCGCTGGATGTGATATGGCGTTGTAAAAATGGTCATCTGCCACGTTGCTACGATTGATCAGACTCTCGATATACAAACCGGTATTGTCTCGGTCCTGGTCAATCGCAACACCTTGTAACCGGGCCTTTTTTCTTAGCCATAAGTAGCGCTGAATAAGATTTATTTGGAAGCGTTGATAATTTATTAGTAATGAGGCCGGCCATGAAGGTGCTGATAGGATACAATGGTTCAACCGAAGCCGTGGCCGCGGTGGAGTTGGCGGCGGAGTACGCCAAGCTATTCGGCGGAGAAGTGATTTTGATGACATCCACTGAAGGGGGCGGACGCGAAAGCGCCGACGAGATTCATGAAACCCAGGCCCGTTTGAACGACGCCCAGGCCGATATGGAGAAAAATCAGATTCCCTGTAAAGTCGTTCAAACCGCCCGGGGAATTTCCCCGGGCGAGGATATTGTCCGGTTTGCCAATGAAAACACGGTGGATCTGATTGTGGTGGGCATCGAAAAAAAATCACGGACCCGTAAACTGCTCTTGGGTTCCACGGCGCAATATGTTATTTTACGGGCGCCCTGCCCGGTCCTGACGGTTAAATAGTATCAAAACGTCTATGGCCGAGCCGCATCCCGCATATTGTTATCTTTATGAGCGGCCGCTATGACAAACCGGATAAAAGTTGACCGACCCGAACCCACCTGCATGGTGATTTCCATTGATCGTCCCGATAAAAAAAACGCCTTGACCCACGCCATGTATACGGCGATCACCGAAGCATTGGGCGATGCGGCCGAAGAGCCGGCGGTACGAGCGGCGGTGATCACCGGAACCAACGGCTGTTTTACGGCGGGTAACGATTTAGGGAATTTTCTGGAAAAACCGCCTGTGGACCATGACAGCCCGGTATTCCGATTCTTGCAAACCATCGCCACGTTTCCCAAACCGCTCATCGCTGCGGTGGACGGTGTCGCAGTAGGGGTGGGGACGACCCTGCTTTTTCATTGCGACCTGGTCTATACAACGGCCAATGCCGTTTTTCAGCTACCCTTTGTCTCCTTGGGATTGACGCCGGAAGCGGCGGTCAGCTTTTTGCTGCCTCGGTTGGTCGGTTATCAGCGGGCAGCGGAAATTCTCTTGACCGCCGACCCGTTTGATGCGGATACCGCTTCCACCATGGGGCTCATCAACCAAATTGTACCTGCGGATCAACTGATGAAGACCGCATTGAAAAAGGCGCGAAAAATCGCTTCACTTCCTCCGGTTTCCATTCAGCAGACCAAACGGCTGATGAAGCAGCGCCTTCACCCCGTGGTGATGGAGACACTCCTCAACGAAGCGGAGGTTTTTGTCAGGCGGCTCAAATCGCCTGAAGCCCAAGAGGCGTTTAGTGCTTTTTTAGAAAAGCGGGCGCCTGATTTTTCAAAATTTTAAGCGTGGCTTTCTAAAAAGCATAATTTCTGCGTTGCGCTTCATTTCGTTATGATTGCGGCGTATATTTAGTACGCCTCGTCATTAGCTAACGGCGCGCCGCCGATGGCGGCGAAAAAAAGGGGTGCCGCCACACTAACCACATGGTTTTCCGCCACCGTCTCTACAGTGGCGCGGACAATCGGGTGGCGCCGATTTGGAGGTAATCCTGTTATGTTCCATTTGAGCCCTTTCTGTTTGATATTATTGTGAATTGTGGCAAATCCACTATATAAGGGGGTGGTTTTGGATAGACAGAGGATTTAGCTTTTGGTGAAAGCGAGTCCAACCTGGGAACCGGATGCGGGAGAACCGCACGTCCGGATCTGTGCGGGGGCGCCGGGTGATCGGTGTTCCTACCGAGAGAGATCTGACGGCGCGTCTCGGGTCAAAATTGCTGCGCGTTTTTGCCCTTGCGATGCTTGCAGCTCAACTCCCCCAAATGTGATTTCTTGTAGAGACCTATGGCGGATTGGAACCTTACAGAAACATTTGCATGTGAAGATCGCTACGTAAAGTTCGGAGTCACGGGAAATGGGCCTCCGGCCATAGTAGTGCACGGTACACCCTGGTCATCTTACAACATGAGGCGCATTATCCAGGCCCTTGCAGATGACTTTACTACTTACTATTTTGATTTGATCGGTTACGGTCAATCCGATAAATCGAATGGTGATGTATCTCTCGGCATACAAAACACAATTCTTGATCGACTAATTAAATTTTGGGGACTGGAAAATCCAGCAATCATCGGGCATGACTTTGGCGGCGCCACGGTATTGCGTACCCATCTGCTCAACAAGCAAGATTTCGAGAAAATAGTTTTAATCAATCCGGTTGCAATTTCGCCCTGGGGCTCGCCCTTTTTCCAGCATGTAAAAGCACATGAAGCCGCCTTTGCAGGAGTACCGGATTACATTCATGAGGCAATAGTGCGCGCCTACATCAATACGGCAGCATTTTTACCAATTGCTGATGACACGATGGAAAAAACTATTCGGCCATGGACCGGAGAAGATGGGAAAGCGGCTTTTTACAGACAGATAGCCCAGGCGAATGAGGAATTTACTGACGAAGTGCAAACCGTCTGTTCACAAATAACCAGGCCGCTAATGATACTCTGGGGCGCCGAAGATACCTGGATACCGATTGAACGTGGAAGGATGTTGCATAAGTTGATACCCGGCTCTTTGTTTTATGAAATCCCAAACGCCGGGCACCTGGTCATTGAAGAGCAATCAGCTTTGCTTATGAAAAAGATCAGGCCATTCTTAGTGAATGACGATATCAGATAACAAGCGCATGCAGTCGGACCGTTTCACTCGTGTAGCGAGTGAAACGGCCGCTGATGTGAGCCGTCGGCTGGGTTAAGAAATTACCGAAGAAGAACTCGAGCAGGCAGATCAGTATGAGGTAGAAGAGTATGCCCGAACCAGGGCGCTTTTCAAGTCTGGAAATACAGCCTGGGTTTACGTGGCGGCAGAACAAATAACGGTTGCCTGACATAACAGATTAACTCGGACCGCAAAGAGCGCCGCCGCGCCCCGCTTTTTGCGTCCGGTTATTTGCTGCACTATGTGTCACAAACAGCGTCATTGCGCGGTAGAACAGGAGGGTTCATATGTCACTAAGAACAAACATGTTTCTTGAATTGAAGCAAAAAGACATTTTGGAGCAGGTAAAGGAGTATGCGTTTGATTACGTCAATAAAGCTCCGGGACGCAATGTCTTTCCAACGGTCGATGCCGTCGTAAATCTTGATACATTTGAAGAGCCGCTACCTGATTCTATCGGGAATCCAAAGGAAATATTGGAACAACTGAATCTTTACGCTTCGGAGGCGACTGTTTCCCAGATTGGCGGCAGATACTTTGGATTTGTTAATGGCGGCGTCATACCTACCGCGTTAGCAGCACGCTGGCTTTCTGACGTATGGGATCAGAACGCCGCACTTTATGTAATGTCTCCGATCGCTTCAAAACTTGAAGAGGTATGTGAATCGTGGCTCAAGGAGCTTTTCGATTTACCTGATAGCGTTGTTGCAGGTTTTGTAAGTGGCTCCTCTTTGGCGATATTTTGCGCTATAGCCGCCGGACGTTATCGTATTTTCAAAAAACAAGGCTGGGACATTAACAGACAAGGATTCTACGGAGCGCCCCATGTTAGAATAGTAACAGGACGACAAGTACATGGAACAGTGGTAAAAGCCATTGCATTACTCGGCTTTGGCATAGACAATATAGAATGGGTTGATACGGATAACCAAGGCCGGATTTTGTCATCCAAGATTCCCGATCTTGATGAACAAACAATTTTGATTCTCCAGGCGGGAAACGTCAGTTCCGGAGCATTTGATGTATTTGATGAAATTTGCATAAAGGCAAAGCACGCAAACGCATGGATTCACATAGATGGCGCTTTTGGCCTTTGGGCAGGCGCATCAAACAAGTTGAAACATTTGACCAAAGGTATGCAAAGAGCAAATTCTTTTTCACTAGACGGTCATAAAACCCTTAATACCCCATACGGCAACGGCATTGTGCTGTGTGACGACAGGGAGGCGCTAACTCATGCTTTGCACGCGTCAGGTTCCTACATCGTTCGCAGCGAAAATAGAGACGGAATGTTCTTTACGCCGGAAATGTCGCGAAGGGCTGGAAGTATTGAACTTTGGGCGACGATGAAATATTTGGGAAGAGAAGGGATAGATGAATTGGTTTACGGGCTGCATCAACGCGCAACGCAAATTTCGGAAGAACTTGACGCAGAAGGATTTGATATATTAAACGACGTGGTCTTTAATCAGGTTCTCGTTGCGTGTGATTCAGATGAGGTGACAAACCGGACCATGAAAAACATTCAAGATGCTGGTGAGTGCTGGGTTGGTGGCGCAAACTGGAGGGGAAAAGCGGTCATACGCATTAGTGTTTGCTCATGGGCTACGACAAAAAAGGATATCAGCAGAGCCGTGAAAGCTTTTGTAACTGCGAGACATCAAGCTCTTAATATGCTAGACAGCAGATAGCAAGGCGCTGCACCGGACGCTAAAAAAGCGGCGCCGGTGAGCTTTATCGTCGGAGCCAAAAGCGGATATTCTCCGGCTACAGTCGAGGGTTTTGCGTTTTGCTTTCATAAACGACCGCCGCTTAAAAGCGACGCTCTTTTGTGACGGCTGCGCCGGCCGGATTTCATTCGGCCGGGCGAACCTGGCCGCCGAAGCCCCTGCCTTTAGGCGGTTGAAAATTCACTTCTCAGCGTGTTGGAAGCGGATACATCAAAACCGGTAATTGATACCAAGGTATCCGCCAAAGGCGGTATGGTCGTCCACGGTTCCCTTCCTCCCCGATACCTTATCCCTATACTCCCATTCCGCGATATGATAATCGAGCCTCGCGCCCAATTCGACGGCCCAGCGTTTTGAAAACGTATAGCGCGGTCCGGCGGTAACGGAAAAGATAAAATCCGTTCCGGGGTTTGTTTCGATTTCGAACCGCCCTCCGCCAACGGTGGCGCCTTTCGCATTATCGACTTCGATGAAGCTTACCCCCAAACCTCCAGTCGTGAACCATGACAAACCGCCTTCCGGGTCCTCGGCAAACCGCCTTTCGATCCAGGACGAAATCGTAACGGCGTCTCCCGTCGCATCGATGGGTTCCACAGATTTGTCCTGGTAAACGCCAACGATGGTCGCCGGCTCTTCCACGTCGAATTCCGCATAATAATCCAGACTTATACCGACCAGCCAATGGTCGGCGATACGATAACGGCCCATGATACCCCCGCCGTTCATGTCGTTCGTTGGCTCACCCCCATCGACTGTAACGATATTCCCCCGTACGCCGAATTCAAATTTATCGAGGTCCGCGGAGAGGGCCGCAAGCGATAATGCGGTCATGACGAATAGAGTAAAAAGTGCAACTTTAATGATTTTTCCCGGTTTCATATAACCTCCCATGTGTTAAAGTACCAATATGCATGTGTTTGTAAAATCTATCCCAAATGCCTTCGGAATCAAGCGTTAGGAAGATAAGCGTCACAAAAAAGGGGATGAATGGCATCCGTCCCTGCATCTGTGCCGTCCGGTGGAAAATTCTTTATTCCCACTCCCGCGTGGTATATATTCTTTAAAAAAGAGGAATGACATGAAGATTGTTTTGTTCCGATTGCGTTATGTGATTTTAATCGTCTTGTTGGTGGTTGCGGCGAACGCCTTGCTTGCGATGTATAATTTGGAACAATTCGAGACCTTTACAACCCTTGAGCTTCAACAGGAAGGACTTTTGTTGGCGTATGCCCTGGAAGCCGGAATCGCATCCCATGCCGAGGCCGCCGATACGCTAGAACTGCAGAAGAGAATCGATCGGTTTGTCGCCGCCCGGGATTTTGACATTGAACTGAATATCATCCTGTTGGACGGGAAAAAATCGAAAATTGTCGCCAGCAACATCAGGAGCAATATCGAGGACGCCTCGAAGGATGAACACAGGGACCTTCTTGCATCGCTCAAACATGGAAAACCCGTCATTTCCATTGGCGAAGAAAATGAGGAAGATGACGATGAAATCACGACGGATGACGAGCCGTTTGATTTCCACGCGCAAAGATCTCTCAACATCATGGTTCCCCTGATTGTAAACGAAAAAGGACTTGGAAGCATCAATGCAAGGTTGTCATTAGATCCTTTTTATAAAAAGAGAGATGCAATCGGCTTAAGCATACTAGCCGCCACGTTTATTGAAATGCTATTGGTGCTCGCGGGCCTTGCGATTCTTATGCGATTTTTGATCGAGGAAAGATCAAAGCTTTTGAAGGAGGAAACCTTGCGTTTTCAGGCTGAGCTCAAGGCGCTCCAGGCCCAACTCAATCCCCACTTCCTTTTCAACACGCTCAACAGCCTCTCCGTTCTGATCACCGAGGACCCGGAGCTTGCCGAGGAATTGACCATTGAAATGGCCGATCTTTACCGCGGTATTCTTGGTGCAAGCAAGAAAGTGTGGTGGACGCTGGGCGAAGAGATCGATCTGGTAAAAAACTACTTGAATATTGAATCCGTAAGACTAAAGGAGAAAATCGAGTTTTCAATCGATATTTCTCAGGGAAGTGAAAATATTCGCATCCCGTGTCTCATAATAGAGCCCCTGATTGAAAACGCCATTAAACACGGTATAAAAACCGCGGTGTTCGGCGGAAGAATTAAAATCGACATCATGTTGAACGGCGATCTGACAATAAAAGTGGAAGACGCGCTGAATACAAACGGTGATTACCCAACATCGTCAAGCCATTACGCAAGCGAAAAAACGGGAATCGAAAACATCAGAAAAAGGCTGCATATCCTGTATGGAGAAAAAGCGAATTTCAGTCTGGATATATTGGGACACGGGGCGGTGAGTACGATCATAATAAAAGACGCGGCAGATGTGAAACATGTCGAAATATGAAGCGATACTAGTGGATGATGAGGAATTGGCAAGACACAGGCTGAAAAAACTGCTGTCCCGGATACCAACCATACAGCTCGTTGCGGAAGCTGCAAACCCTTTTCAATGCCTGGATCTCATAGAATTGTACAAACCCGACCTGCTTTTTCTGGATATTCAGATGCCCGGATTGAACGGTTTTGAAATGGTCCAGCAAATTCCTGACGAAAAACTACCGGTGATCATCTTTGTCACCGCTTACGATCAGTATGCGCTCAAAGCTTTTGACAGTCTTGCCATCGACTACCTCCTCAAACCGATCAGGTTGTCGCATCTTGAAAAACTGGTTTCAAAACTCGAATCATTTGAAAACGCATTTCAACAAGCCGCGCAAAATGCCGGCGCAAGGACCCTACATGAAAACCCCCTGACGGATTATACCAAACGGTTTGCGTTGAAATACGGGAATAAATGGGGTATTGTGGAAGAAAAGGACGTTGTCATGTTTTTTGCCGAAGATAAGTTTTGCTACCTGCGCTCTGGCGGGAAAGACAGCATTATCAATTTTACACTTCGGGAACTGGAAAGCAAAATTGATCCCGCCGTATTTGCGAGAGCGCACAGGTCTTCCATCATATCGTTGCGATATGTGAAAAGCTACAAATCGATTGGCTCGGGAAGGCTTGAAATCACTCTAAAGGACGGCATAAAGGTGCAATCGAGCAGATCATATTTGCATGGTTTGAAAAAAAGCCTGCCGGGTTGATGATGTACCAAAATCATGGTTTCGGATCCGGCTTCCACGCTCCGGCTTGGGAACCTTGTAAAAATTATCTGACAGGCAGCCCTTTCGCCGCGTTTAGGCAGCGTCAGGGGACAGCGAGCTGGCGCCGGCTATCCTGATCCCCCCCCTTGCCAAAACGCAAGTATAACGAGTCAAAACACCAAAACGGTGTTTGGGAAATAACCGTAAATATATGGTAACAAGCTGAAATATCAAATATAAATAATCTTATGGTAAAATTTCATGCAAAATCCGGGATAATAGTGGTAAAAATCTTTGCAGTATTGTAAAACTTGTCTGAATTTGACCTGATGGTGATACTTTATATATGTCGCCATCAGGTCAAATCGAATCGATTACAGTTGAGGCGATTTGGGCGGATGTTCCTTTAAATACTCAATCCGATTAAGGCCGTTGATATAAGCCTTGGCGCTGGCGGTAATAATATCGGGATCAGAGCCTTTGCCCAGAGCGATCAGGCCGTTCTCCTGTAACCGCACCGTCACTTCCCCCATGGCGTCGGTGCCACCGGTTAACGCGCTGACGGTAAACCGCAACAGCTCCGAGCGGGTTCCTGTTATTTTGGCAATGGCGTTAAAAGTGGCGTCAATGGGGCCGTTGCCGTAGGCTGCATCGGTGATCTCTTTGCCTTCGCCGGCAATTTCAACAGCGGCCATGGGTTTGACCGTGGTCCCGGCGCTGACGTTGAGATATTTGAGTGTGAAGATCTCCTCGGTGCGCAGAATTTCATCGGTGACCAAGGCCTCTAAATCTTCGTCCATCACATGTTTCTTTTTATCGGCCAGGTTTTTAAAGTTCCTGAAAATCTGGTCCAATTCAGCATCCGAAAGATCATAGCCCAGCTCTTTTAGGCGGTCCCGCAAAGCATGACGACCGGAATGCTTGCCCAGCACCAACTGACTTTTATTGAGACCCACATCTTCAGGGCGCATGATCTCATAGGTCATGGGGTTTTTCAGCATGCCGTCCTGATGGATGCCCGCTTCATGGGCAAAGGCGTTGGCGCCCACAATGGCTTTGTTGGGCTGAACGATCATGCCGGTAATGATGGTTACCATGCGACTGGTGGTGTGGATCAGTTGCGTATTGATTCCGCTGTCATAGGGCATAAAGTTGGGCCGGGTGTGCAGGGCCATGACGACTTCTTCCAGGGAGGTGTTTCCGGCCCGTTCGCCGATTCCGTTGATGGTCACTTCGGCCTGGCGCGCTCCGGCACTGATGGCGGCCAGAGTGTTGGCCGTGGCCAGACCCAGATCATTGTGGCAATGAACGCTGATCATCGCCTTGTGAATATTGGGCGTATGATCCTTGATATAGCGGATCAGATCGGCGTACTCTTCGGGGATGGCATAACCCACCGTATCGGGGATGTTGATCGTCGTGGCGCCCGCTTCAATAGCCGCGCCGAACACCTTGCACAAGAAGTCGCGGTCGCTGCGGGAGGCGTCCTCTGCGGAAAATTCCACATTGTCAGTGAAGGTGCATGCATATTTCACCGCATCAATTGCCGCGGCCATCACCTCATCCCGGGTCATTCTCAACTTATACTCCAGGTGGATGTCCGATGTGGCGATAAAGGTGTGGATCCTGGGGTGCGCGGCTTGAGCGACGGCGCCCCAGGCTTTGTCGATATCTTTTTTGGATGCCCGCGCCAGGCCGGCCACTTGGGTCCGTTTCAGCTTTTGGGCAATATCCGACACCGCCTTGAAATCGCCTTTGGAAGCGGCGGGAAAACCCGCCTCGATTACATCCACTCCCAGGTTTTCCAGATGGGTGGCCACCCGCAGTTTTTCTGCGGCGGTCATGCTGGCCCCCGGGGACTGTTCGCCGTCTCTTAAGGTCGTGTCGAATATGGTAATGCGTTCGGTCATGAGTTGCTCCTGTTGTTTCGGTCTCGGCCCCAAGCGTTGGGGCAAAAGGGTTGCTTTTTTGCGGTTCTTAAGAATGCCGCCAAAGCATGGGCCGCAAGGAGCGCGTCCTTGCGGCGGGCCACCGAATCATACTCAGCTTATTTTGTGACATGGCTGTTTCCACTATTCATGTGTTGATTTGGCCAGTTTATACTGAAAGCTATCTTCCAGCGCCTGCCAGCTCGCCTCGATAATATCGTGACTGACCCCGATGGTGTTCCAGATCTCATCCTGATCGCGGGATTGAATGTGAACCCGCACCTTGGCGGCCGTACCGTCGCGGCCGTCCACCACCCGCACCTTAAAGTCCACCAGATTCATCTGGTTGATCTCCGGGTAAAAGTTGATCAAGGCTTTACGCAAAGCGTTGTCCAGCGCCCCTACCGGGCCTTTCCCTTCCGCGGCGGTAATTTCGTGCCGATCACCCACCGAAATTTTAATGGTGGCATGGGCATAACCGTCAAAGCCCTTATCCTTTTCCATGCTGATGCGGTAAGACTCCAGGGCGAACAACGGCCGGTATTGCTTGGTTAGTTTTTGGACTAAAATTTTAAAAGAGCCGTCGGCCACATCAAACTGGTATCCGGCTGCTTCCAGTTTCTTGACTGTGGCGGCGATCTTCCGGCTGTCGTAACCGTTACCACCCAATTCCAGATTCATCTGCTCGGCTTGATACTCAATATTGCTTTTCCCCGACAGGTCGGAAATAAGTACCCGCCGCCAGTTGCCCACCATCTCAGGGTCAATGTGTTCATAGGCTCGTGTCTCTTTGCGCACGGCCGAAACGTGGATACCGCCTTTGTGGGCAAAAGCGCTTTTACCCACAAAAGGGCGGTCGTTTCTGGGAACCAAATTAGCGGTTTCACTCACAAAGCGGGACAGTTGCCGAATCTGATTCAGGTGGTGTGACGCGATGGTGGAAATCCCCATTTTTAGACTCAGAACGGGAATCAGTGTGGTGAGGTCGGCGTTACCGCACCGTTCACCGTAACCATTGATGGTGCCCTGAACCATTTGTGCGCCGCATTGGACTGCGGCGATGGAGTTGGCCGCCGCCATACCGGCGTCGTTGTGGCAGTGGATCCCCATGGGTACCGGCCAATGGTCATTTCCCAAAGCGGTTTTCACGGCATCCATGATTGTTTCGATTTCAAAGGGCAGGGTGCCGCCATTGGTGTCGCACAGCACCAAAAAGTCGGCGCCGTTTTCCAACGCGGCCTGCAATGTTCTGACGGCATATGCAGGGTTATCCTTATAACCGTCAAAAAAGTGCTCAGCGTCGTAGATCACCTCTTTGTCATGTCCCTTGAGCCATTTCACCGACTCGGCAATCATGGTCAAATTCTCGTTCAGGGAGTTGTCCATTACCTTGGTGACATGCAGGTCCCAGGTTTTACCAAAAATCGCTACCGCCGGTGTTTGCGCCGCTATCAACATCTGCAGGTTGTGGTCCGCTTCGGGTGTGATCTCGGGTTTACGGGTGGCGCCAAAGGCCGTGATTTTGGTTTGTTCAAAGCGAGCCGTTTGGCACAGCTTGAAAAAATCGATATCCCGCTGATTGGAGCCGGGCCAACCGCCTTCAACATAGTGGATTCCCACAGCATCCAACCGTTTGGCGACGGTCAGCTTCTCCTCGGCGGAAAAAGCGATGTTTTCACCCTGGGTGCCGTCCCGCAAAGTGGTATCATAGATAACAACCGGCGCGTTGGAGGTCGCTTCCATCTTATTTCCCGCGGTTTTCCGGACGAAGCGCCCGGACTGCTTGTCCGGCGCGCCACATTTCGGAGTTATGGATTTCGTCCAGCTCTTTTTGGAGCTCTTCACGATAATTGGGCGCGCTGTTTTTTTCCAAAGTTCGGCGGGTTTCCGAACCGTTTTTAACACTTTCATAGAGCGCCTCAAAAACCGGCTTGACCGCGTCACGGAATTTGGGTGCCCAATCCAACGCCCCGCGCTGGGCGGTGGTGCTGCAGTTGGCAAACATCCAGTCCATACCATTTTCCGCCACCAGCCGGATCAGGCTCTGGGTGAGTTCCTCCACGGTCTCGTTAAAGGCTTCGCTGGGGCTGTGCCCATGCTTGCGCAAAAGGTTGTATTGAGCCTCCATGACACCTGCCAAACAACCCATCAGCACCCCCCGCTCGCCGGTGAGATCACTGTAGACCTCTTTTTCAAAAGTGGTGGGGAACAGGTAGCCGGAACCGATGGCAATTCCCAAGGCCACCGCCCGCTCTTTGGCTCGGCCGGTGGCATCCTGAAAAACAGCGAAACTGGAATTGATCCCGCTGCCGTCCAGAAAGTTGGTACGCACCGTCCGTCCGGAACCTTTGGGTGCGGCCAAAATGACGTCGACATCCTTCGGTGGCACAATTCCCGTTTGATCTTTATAAACAATACCGAAACCATGGGAAAAGTAGAGCGCGTCTCCGGGTTTCAAACAGGACTGCACCGTTTTCCAGGTGGTCACCTGGCCTGCGTCGGAGAGCAGATATTGAATCACCGTTGCTCGCCTTGCAGCCTCTTCGATGGAGAAAAGGGTTTTTCCCGGAATAAAACCGTCATTGATCGCTTTTTGCCAGGAAGCACCGCCCTCCCTTTGCCCCACAATCACCTTCAATCCGTTATCGCGCATATTGAGCGCCTGGCCCGGCCCCTGGACGCCATAACCCAGAATGGCGATTATTTCATTTTTTAATATTTCACGGGCTTTTTCCAAGGGGAATTCATCGGCTGTAATGACCTCTTCCATAACGCCGCCGAAATCGATGTTTGCCATTTTTGTTCCTTTCGTTACAAATTGATAAACCTTGAATTAATGAGATTCACGCCCCAGGGCAATCATGCCTGTACGGGCGATCTTTTTAATACCCATCGGTTTTAACAGCTTGATCAATGCTTTCAACTTTTCCTGGGTGCCGGTCACCTCAATGATGTAATGTTCTGTACCCACATCCACCACTTTGCAGCGGAAAATATCGACAATACGTAAAATCTCGGCGCGGAACTCCGCTTTGGCCTGTACGCAAACCAGCGCCATCTCCCGTTGAACCGAATCGGGACCGGTAAGATTGGCGGTTTTTACCACATTGATCAACTTGTTTAATTGCTTTTCAATCTGCTCTAAAATCTTGGCATCGGCCCGGGTGACCAATGTGATGCGGGATATTTGCGGATCTATGGTTTCCGCCACACACAAGCTTTCAATATTATATCCGCGCCCGGAAAATAGACCCGTCACTCTGGAGAGAACGCCGGGCTCGTTGTCTACCAACATGGTGATCACGTGTTGGTCGTCGATCATGGTATGACTCCTGTTATAAGTTGAAGACTGATTGTTCCGAGTTACACCAGCAACATTTCCGTGTTGGACGCCCCGGCCGGTACCATGGGATAGACATCTTCCTCCTTTTCCACCAAAAAGTCCATGATGGTGGGTCCGGGATGGTTTAGCCCTTCATTTAAGACCTCCACCACATCATCCGGCTTGAGGGCGCGTAGCCCTTTGGCGCCGTAAGCCTCGGCCAGTTTGACAAAGTCCGGTGCACAACCCATATCGGTACAGGCATACCGTTTTTCATAAAAGAGCTCCTGCCATTGCCGCACCATGCCTAAATACTGGTTGTTTAAAATCAGCACCTTGATCGGTAAGCCGTACTGCATCGCCGTTCCCAGTTCCTGGATGTTCATCTGTATGCTGCCGTCGCCGGCCACATTCACCACCAGCTTGTCGGGCATCGCCAATTGGGCGCCGATGGCTGCGGGCAGTCCGAAACCCATGGTACCCAAGCCGCCTGAGGTGATAAAGTGATCCGGCTGATCAAAATGGTAGTATTGGGCCGTCCACATCTGATGCTGACCCACATCCGTGGTGACAAGGGCCTTGCCTTGGGTCAATTCATACAGTTTTTCCAACACAAACTGCGGCTTAATGTGTGATTTACCCTGGGTATATTTTAAAGGCGTATTTTCTTTCCAACGGGCAATCTGATCAAACCACGGCTTGCGGTCTTTCTGATAATCACGAACGCCATTGGCTTTGACCAGTTTGATGAGCTCATTTAGCGCCAAGCGGCAATCCCCCACAATAGGGATGGTCACCGGCACGTTTTTACGGATCGAGGTGGGATCGATATCCACATGAACGATTTTGGCGTTGGGGGCAAAGGTATCCAGCTTGCCGGTCACCCGGTCGTCAAAGCGCACGCCAAACGAAAACATCAGATCACAGGTGTCCATGGCCATATTGGCACGGTAGGTGCCGTGCATGCCCGGCATCCCCAGCCAAAGCGGATCACTCCCGGGAAAACCGCCCAAGCCCATCAGTGATGCCGTCACCGGAATATTCAGCAGACGCGCGAATTCGGTCAACTCTTTGGAGCAATGAGATAAAATGACGCCGCCGCCAATATATATCATCGGTTTTTGGGCCTCTTTGGTTAAATCCAACGCTTTTTTTACCTGCTTTTTGTTGGGTTCGTAGTGAGGCTGATACGACTTCATTTTGGGTTTACCCGGATCTTTATATTCGATGGTTTGCTTCATCACATCTTTGGGTAAATCCACCAGAACAGGTCCGGGACGGCCCGAACGGGCAATGTGAAAGGCCTCCCGGATCCTCCGGGCCAGATTTTCGATCTTCTTCACCAGATAATTGTGTTTGGTGCAGGGACGGGTAATGCCAACGATGTCAACTTCCTGAAAGGCGTCGTTGCCGATGAGCGGGGTAGGCACTTGGCCTGTAAAGACCACTACCGGAATGGAATCCATGTAGGCATCGGCCAAACCGGTCACCGTATTTGTGGCGCCGGGGCCGGATGTCACCAGACATACACCGACACTATTTTTGGCCCGTGCGTATCCTTCGGCAGCATGGACGGCGCCTTGCTCGTGGCGCACGAGGATATGCCTGAACTCATGCCCGTTTTGTTCCATTTCATCGTAAATATCGATTACCGCACCGCCGGGATAACCAAAAATAGTATCGACCCCCTCTTCAGCGAGTAATTTTAAGAATATCTGGGCGCCTGTCAGTTGCATGATGCCTCCTTTGACAATGTTACCAAGGCTAAAAAAAACCGTTATCCGCTGAGCGGATAACGGTTTTTTAAATGCTGTTGGGTTTACTCAGACCATTATCCGCCCTGTTTCTGGTTAAGGACGATGACGCCCCCGACCAGAATACCGATCAGGCTGACAAGGCTAAGCAGATTAAACATGGAGTTGCACTCTGAAATAGTTTATTTGCTAAATCTGTAAGAAGATCCCTGGCGCTTGTCAAGTTAAATTTTGATTTAATTGAATTATTTTGCGCTCGGGTCACATGCGGGTGGTTGCCGAAATCCACAGCCACGGTTGGGACACACCCAGGATGTGCCCGTTTTTTTACGCACTTTTTCCAACAGATAGGGACTACCGCAATCGGGGCAGGAATGGGCCACCGGCCTGTCCCAGGAAGCAAATTTGCATTTGGGATAGCGGCTGCAGCCAAAAAATGTTTTACCACGTTTGGAAGTACGTTCCATAAGGTCGCCTTTGCCGCCGTCTTCGGGGCAGGGGACACCGATTAATGGCCCTTTGCCGTTGCCGCTGTTGATGGATTCGGTATACTTGCATTCCGGGTATCCCGTGCAGGCCAAAAAACGGCCGTAACGTCCCGATTTATATGCCATCGGACTTTCGCACCGAGGGCAAGTTTTGTCAGACGATTCCTCTTGGGCCTGGACCTCGGGGGTGATGACCCCTCTACCATCTCGCGTGTAGTTGCTGGTGTAATTACAGGCAGGATAACCGTCGCAGGCCAAAAAATGGCCGTTTTTACCCATCTTGACACTCAGTTGATGCGCTTTGCATAACGGGCAGTCAATCCCGGTGGGCATCCCTTGCCCCTTCATGCTGCGCATGCCGTCGATGGCGGCTTCCAGCCGTTCTTGAAACCCATTGTAAAAGGTTTTCAAAACCCTCAGGTGATTAATTTCGGCCGCTTCGATTTTATCCAGATTGTCTTCCATCCGGGCGGTAAAGGCGACGTCAAATTCTTCGGGGAAATTTTGCACAATCAGATCATTGACGATAAACCCCAATTCGCTGGGGCGAAAATAGCCTTTTTCACGGGTCACATAGCCCTTGTTCTGAATGGTCGATAAAATTGTCGCGTAGGTACTTGGACGGCCGATGCCGTTTTCCTCCAGCTCTTTGACCAGTGACGCTTCGGAAAAGCGGGGCGGGGGTTGGGTAAAATGTTGTTTGGGCAGCAGCTTTTTTAACGTAAGCACCTGCCCTTTTTCTAAGGGCGGCAACACCGTTTGGTTCTTTTTCGGCGCGTTGTTTTCAGTAAAGGCCTGGTAGAGTTTCATAAAACCGGGGAAACGGACATTGGAGCCGCTGACCAAAAATTGACAATCACTGCAATTGATTTTGACCGTTTGCTGATCTATCAAGGCCGGCTTCATCTGCGAGGCCACGAACCGTTTCCAGATCAGGGTATAAAGGGCCAGCTGGTCTTTAGACAGATGGCGGGCTAGATTGCCCGGGATACGGTCAATCGCTGTGGGACGGATCGCCTCATGGGCGTCCTGAACCTTTTTGCGGTTTTTAAAAAAGCGGGGTTTTTCCATCGCGTAATCGGGGCCTTCGGTTTTGCGGATCAGATCCAGCGCCTGGCGGGCCGCTTCCGGCGCAATACGCATTGAGTCGGTACGCATATAGGTGATCAGTCCGACCGGCGCCCCGCCGCCCAGCTCAATCCCCTCGTAAAGTTGCTGGGCCACCACCATCGTTTTTTTGGCCGAAAAGCGTAGTTTGCGAATCGCCTCCTGTTGAAGCTTGCTGGTGGTAAAAGGGGGCAACGGGTTGCGTCGGGTGGTTTTGTTGATGATCCGGTCAACCACAAAAGGATGGCCGGAGAGCGACAGTGCAATTTCATCGGCGCTTTCGCCGTTGGTGATTTTGATTTTTTGACCGTTCTTATGAGTCAGTCTGGCGTCAAACGAGGGAGGATCATTCCCTTCCAAAGTGGCGGTGATCGACCAGTACTCTTCGGGTTCAAAAGCAAAAATAGCCCGTTCCCGCTCACAGATGATTCGTACGGCCACCGACTGCACTCGCCCGGCGCTGAGGCCCCCTTTCACCTTACGCCACAGCAGCGGCGAAATCTCATAGCCCACAATACGGTCCAAAATGCGGCGTGTCTGCTGGGCTTCGTATTTGGAAAGGCTCAGTTCCAGCGGTTGGGACATGGCCCGCCGGATCCCGGATGGGGTCAGCTCGTGCATTAATATGCGGTGAAATTGGCGGCCCTTCTTTTTTAACACGTGGGCGGCGTGCCAGGCGATTGCTTCCCCTTCACGATCAGGGTCGGGAGCCAGATAGATCAGTTCCGCATCGCCGGCGGCCTTTTTTAACGCCCGGATCACCTTCTGTTTGCCGGAAATTGTGGTATACTTCGGTTTGAAGTTTTTATCGATATCGATGCCAATCTCTTTGGTCGGCAGATCCCGAATATGACCGACGGTGGCGGCCACGTTATATTGGCTGCCCAAATATTTTTTAATGGTTCTCACCTTGGTGGGTGACTCCACCACCACAAGGGGTTTGTTCAATTTATGCTCCTTGACGGTCGGGGCGTTTTATCAGCAGCGTAAACCACATTCCCGAAAAATTGCACTATACACCCTGCCGGTAACGGCGCCGGATGGATGTTGTCACGATTGTCGCAAACTAAACCGCTTTCCCGAAGATTGCAAGACCACCCCCAGTAATTCGAGCTGTAAAAGGATGCTCGATACCGTTCCCGCCGCCAGTCCGCTCTGTTTGACGAGCATATCAATATGAACCGGATAGGGGGTTAAAAGATCGTGGATTTGGGCTTGTTCCGTATTGAGGGAAGGGGGGGAGAGGGTCGTGGGTGTTTCCATTGCGGGTGCGATTGGTTGGCCGAACTCTTCTAAAATATCATCCGCTTTGGTGACCAATTTGGCCCCTTGCTGGATCAGTTGATGAGTCCCGGCGCTTTCAAAGGAGTCGATACTGCCCGGCACGGCAAAAACCTCCCGGTTTTGTTCGGCAGCCAGCCGGGCGGTGATCAGGGAACCACTGCGATCGGCCGCCTCTACCACAACGGTACCGAGGCTGAGCCCGCTGATCACACGGTTACGCTGGGGAAAGTGATGCGCTTCGGGACGGGCAAAAAGGGCAAATTCGGATACAACGGCGCCGTTTCGGATGATCCGTTCAAAAAGCGCGCGGTTTTGAGGTGGGTAGATACATGCCAACCCACTTCCCAGAACGGCGACGGTCTTGCCGCTATCGGCGGATAACGCCCCCTTGTGGGCGGCACTGTCGATGCCAAGGGCCATACCACTGATAATCGCCACTCCTTTACGGGCCAATTGGGCACTTAACTTTTGACAGGCTTGACGACCGTAAGACGTCGGTTTACGCGAACCCACCATGGCAATGGCGGTATTTGTTTGGGGCAGATTTCCGGCCACATAGAGATATGGCGGCGGATCGGGGATTTGAGCCAATAAGTACGGGTAATCAGGATCGTTTAAGGTGATGATCCGGTATCCTTGTTCCTGTATTTTTTCCAGTTCAGTTGAGGTCCAATGGGGCGCGTCAGCCCGGGCCACGGCGCTGATGAGGTGTGGGGTGATGCCGGCAATCGTATGAAGTGTCTGGGGTTTTTTGCGTGCGGCCCGCAACACCCTTCCCGGTGTGCCGCACCGGTTGATGAGCCGTTTAAAGAGCAGATTGCCGATGCCCGGAACATTTTTTAGGGTTATCCAGCTGTGCAGATCTTGCGCATCCATTTTTTCGGCCCCATCAATGGTCAATCGCATCTGTGCCGGCGGCGCTCGTAATCCCTTCCGTTCGGTCGTCCGGTTACACCCTGCGTTTGCGGCTTTGCCACAGCAAAAGGATGGCGCTGGCCACAAATATCGAAGAGTAGGTCCCGATCAGGACACCCACAATCAATGCAAAGGCAAAATCGTGGATAATCCCTCCGCCCAGCAAAAACAGGGCCACCACCACAAACAGGGTGGTCAGGGATGTCAGGATCGTTCGGCCCAAAGTTTCGTTAATGCTTTGATTGATAATGGCGGCCAGGGGCTGCCGGTGGAGTTTGCGCATATTTTCGCGGATCCGGTCAAAAACAATAATCGTATCGTTGAGGGAGTATCCGATAATGGTCAACAGCGCCGCAATGATCGGGAGGGTAAACTCTTTGTTAAAAAGTGAAAACATTCCCACGGTGATGGTGACATCATGGATCAGGGCGACAATGGCGCCCATGGCGTATTTTAGCTCTAAAAACCAGAAAAGAATCAAGCTGACAATGAGGGCGCCGACAATTAAAAAAACGATACTGACATTAAATAAAGAGAGAAAATAGACGGCCGCCATCAGTGTTACGGCTACCACACCGCTGAGCAGCCATTTTAGCTCAAAGCGTCCGGAAATATAAATGGTGATAAAAAGCAACGCAAAAAACATAGCCATCAGCGCTTTTTCCTGTAGCTCTTGACCGACTTGCGGGCCGACAAATTCAACCCGTCGGATTTCGGTTTTGGCGCCGGTAGCAGCGTTAAGGGCGGTGGTCAGGGCACCGGCCATATCGCTCCGACTATCTTTTTGGTGCTCCACTCGAATGAGGTATTCACGATCTTGGGACTGGCCGAAGGTTTGTACACCGGCGCCGGGGATATCCGCCTCGGTCAGGCCCGCTTTGATGGATGGGATTTCCACCGCCTGATCAAACTTCACTTGAATCAATGCACCGCCGGCAAAATCGATGCCGTAGCGGGGGCCGCCGTGGGCTATCAGGGAAGCAAAGCTAACGGCAATCAATAGTAACGAGACGGCAAAACCGAATTTGCGCTTACCGATAAAATCGATATCGATACCGGGTTTGATAAATTGCATATTTTAAAATTCCTTCGCTAAAAAGCGGAACGCCTAAATACTCAACGTTTTTGTTTGACGGTGGACTACTAAGTATTCAAAGATCATGCGGCTCAAAACAAGGGCCGTAAAGAGACTGGCGATAACACCCAAGCTCAGAGTGACGGCAAACCCTTTAACGGGTCCGGTGCCGAACTGAAAGAGCACCAGCGCCGCGATCAAGGTGGTGATGTTGGCGTCCAAAATGGTCAGGGTGGCGCGGTTGTAACCGGCATCCACGGCGGCCCGGGACGTTTTACCCAGCCGTAACTCCTCACGAATGCGCTCAAAAATCAGCACATTGGCGTCCACCGCGATACCGATGGTTAGAATAAAACCGGCGATCCCCGGCAATGTTAACGTCGCCCCGAATGCTGCCAGGCCCGCCGCCATGATCAAGATGTTAAAAAGCAGAGCTATATCGGCAATAACCCCTGACAGCTTATAGTAAAAGACCATAAAACAGATCACAATAAGCCCGCCGATCAGCATGGAGATAACCCCCTGGCGGATGGAATCGGAACCCAAAGAGGGCCCCACGGTGCGTTCTTCTAAAATATTGACCGGTGCAGGCAGGGCGCCCGCCCGCAGGACAATGGCTAGATCCCGCGCCTCTTCAGTGGTAAAGCGGCCGGTGATCCGGGCCTGGCCGCCGGAAATTTTCTCCTGGATCACCGGCGCCGAGTACACTTTATCATCCAAAACAATGGCCAACCGTTTCTGCACGTTCTCCTCAGTCACTCTGGCAAAAATTCGGCCGCCTTTATTGTCAAAATCCAGCGACACGTAAGGCTCGTTGTACTGGCTGTCGATCTGAACCCTGGCATCCTTTAGATTGGCGCCCGTTAATAAGGTCTGCTTTTTAATCAAGTATGGAATCTTGGTGGAGCGTTGGGTTTGGGGGGCAAAAAGTTCTTCGTAGAGAATTTCACTTCCCGCAGGGATATTGCCTTTTTCCGCTTCGGTCAGGCTGTTGTTTTCATCGACCAGTTTGAATTCCAGAAGAGCTGTTTTGCCAATGAGATCCTTGGCCCGACCGGTGTCACTGATGCCGGGCAGCTGGATCAAAATTCGTTTTTCACCCTGGCGGCGAATATCCGGTTCGGTAACGCCAAATTGGTCAATCCGGTTGCGGATTGTCTCCAGGGCTTGATCTACGGCCAACCGCCGGATGGTGTTGGACTCTTCATCAGGCAATTTCAGCACGACGGTCTTTAAACCGTTTTGGATTTTTTCTGAGACCAGCCGTAACTCGCGGAAGTTGTCATCCAAAAGGGCGTTTAATTTCTGCGCACCGGTTTCCGCATTGACCCGGACGATGATTTGATTGTTTTGGCTTTCTACACCCTTACTGCGAATCCGCGCGCTTTTCATTTGGCGGCGCAGCTCTTGGCCAATGCGTTCAATGGTACTGGTGACCGCTTTATCGGCATCGACTTCCAGTACAAGGTGCATCCCCCCTTGAAGGTCGAGTCCAAGGTTGATTTTTTTATGCGGCCAGATGCCGGGGTTTAATGTGGGCAACGTGTAGATGAGCGCGCCGACGATGACAACCAGGACGGCGATATTGCGCCATGATAAATTTTTCACAACAACAATCCTTCTAAATATTGATCCGTATCGTTTCCAATCCAAGATGAGCTGCCGCCATTAGAGGCAGACCCTTTTTGCAGTTACACAAAAAGGGTCGCTTCCAAACGAATAAAAAAAATCAGCGGCGAATGGAATCTAATTGTTACCGCCATCCGCGGTTTCAGGAGCGGGCGCGGGCTGCGCCAGGCTACCGACGTTGCCCCGGTTAAGCTTGATGCGGACCTTATCGGCAATCTCCACGGTTAAGGTGGTGTCCGAAGCGGAGGTGATGCGTCCGTAAATCCCTCCGGAGGTGATAATACGGTCACCTTTTTTTAGTGCGGCAACCATTTCCCGATGCGCCTTGGCCCGTTTTTGTTGAGGCCGGATCAGCAGGAAATAGAAAATCACGAACATCAAAATCAGTGGAATAAAAGAAGCGAACCCGCCAGCGCCGCCCCCCGCGGCACCCGCCTGTCCCATGGCATAAGCTGTGTTCAACAAAACAAATCCTCCTTGCATCATCAAATATAGACTTCTGTCCCGAATCAGATGGTTTCCGTGAGCATGACGTTCCATCTCTTATGTGTCCCGGTCGTAGCGGCTGCGACGATCACTGCTGGTTGGGTCATGGTTGTAAAACGTGCGTCCATATACAGCAATTTTAAATAAAACGTCAAACAGATCTAAAAATAGGAACCTGTCTATCTGAGCCGGTTCGGTCTGTCACAGGGTGTTAGGACTCTGCCGGCAGCCACAAGGTCTCCCCGTCAAATTCAATATGGTTGATCCGGTTGTAGTTAAGGGTGTTTAACAACGCAAACACCTGACCCAAATTAAAAACGATGATTTTACTTAGGGGTTCTATGGTGTGCAGATCCTGATCAATTTGCCGTGTTTTTAAGTTATAGATATGGACCATGTTTTCCGAAAATTTCAGCAATTTACCGAACCCCGAGCTTCTGCCTGTCCGCAAGGGCTCATCGGCTACAGGTGAAACCGTGATACCGCGTTTGGCAAAATAACTTTTGAGAAACTGGAAATGGATATTCCAGATATTATCGTCGGGTTTGACCACATGAAGACCGTAAGCCCCCATGGCGTTGCCGGCTTTAATTTGGGTGATAATGACCTCTTTTTTGTCGGCCAGCTGCTGTTGCAGTGTCGCTATTTCCTGTTGAATCGTTTTCTTATCGGTCTCTTCCGTTACCATCTTGAGCCGTTCCTGGGTCACTGCCAGCGCGTCGTTCAGATTTTTGTATTCGTTATAGACATCGCTGAGCTGCTTGAGCCGGTTGCGCTTTTCAGTCAAGGCCGATCGGACGTCAGGAGCTAACTGCGCATCGGACAATTGTTGCTCCACGGCGTCCAGCTCGGCTCGGATGTCGGCGGCCAGTTGATCGATTTCGGCTACGGTGGGTGTGATTTCCGCTGACGCACCGTCTGCCTGAAGATCACCCTCGCCGATTTGCCCACTTTTAATACGAATTTTGGCTAGAATATCGTCGAAGGGGATGGTGGTCTCTCCGATCTTTAGGGTGTCACCCGCTGTCACCACCATATCGACACTTTCATCGATTCCCAGGGCCGCTTTTCGTTCAGTCATCGCTTCACTTTCTCCCATTTTTTCAAAATCCACCACCGGCTCGGGTGCTACGGGTTGGCGCGCTTCGTCTGCCGTTTGGGAAGCAGTTTGATTGATGGCCGTTACCGGATCGGCGCTCTTTTTGCGCTGTAGCAGAAGTTTCCAGCCCAACCCGATGATGAAGACCAACAAGATCACCAGGATGACGGGCCAAAGGACTTTGCCGCGGGTATTGAGGGGTTGGGTCATGTTGCCTCCTTCCGGGTTTTAGGGCTGCCGGCTCTGGAGAATTAATTCACCGTAATTTTATGCTCCCCGGGCACTAAACCGGGATCGGTTTTGATGATGATGGAAATCTGCCGTCTCTGTTCAAGGCCCAGCAGCTCTTTGCGTTTCTTATTTAACAAAAAATCGGCCACCGCCGGGGGGACATACCCGGTGACGGTCCTGGTTTTGACCCGTATGCTTTTTAAGCTCAATTCCCGTAAAAAGGCAACACCCAAGGTGTCGGGGGTTGGAATCTGCCCTTTACCTTTACAATGGAGGCATGGCACATAGCTGCCGAATCGGATCGAAGGCCGGATACGTTGGCGGATCATCTCCATTAAGCCGAACATGGAGATCCGGCCGACTCTGGTTTTGGCGCGGTCAAATTTAAGAAAGCGTTTTAGGGTCTGCTCCACTTCCCGGCGATGTTTGGTGTCACGCATATCGATAAAATCGATGACAATCAGACCGCCCATATCCCTCAGACGCAATTGGCGGGCGATCTCTTCAGCGGCTTCCAGATTCGTTTGAAAGGCAGTGCTCTCTATGGATTTTTCACGGGTGGCTTTGCCGGAATTGACATCAATGGAGACCAGCGCTTCCGTCTGCTCAATGACGATTGATCCGCCTGATTTCATCTCCACCCGGTTTTCAAAAATTGAGGTGATTTTTCTTTCCAGTTCGTATTTAGTAAAAATCGGTTTGTCGCCTTTGTACAATTTGACAATCTTTTTGTATTTGGGTGAAATAATACCCATAAATTGGCGCGCCTCATTATACACCGCCTCGTTATCGATTAATATTTCAGTCACTTCGGGTGTAAAGTTATCCCGCAGGGAACGCTCTACCAGGCTACTTTCCTTGTGCATTAAAACCGGTGCGGCCATATGCATGACATTGCCTTTGAGCGTTTTCCAAAGCCGCATCAAATAACGGTAATCTTTGGTTAGGGCGGTTTTGGAAGCACCCTCGCCGGCGGTGCGCACAATCAGGCCAAACTCTTCGGGTGGTTTCAGGTCATGGATAATTTCCTTGAGTCGGGAGCGTTCCGCTTCCGCCTCGATTTTACGCGAAACCCCAAGGTTCCCGCTGCCGGGCATCAGCACCACCAGCCGCCCCGCCAACGACAAAAAAGTGGTCAAAAGAGCGCCTTTGGTACCCTGGGGGTCTTTTACGACCTGAACCAGCAGTTCTTGTCCCCGTTTGACCAATTGCCTGATGATGGGTTTCCCTGAAGGATAGTCATTGTAGTAATTGCTGTGGATGTCGTTGATTTGTAAAAATCCGTGCCGCTCGGCACCGTAGTCTACAAACGCCGCTTGCAGGCTCGGCTCAATCCTTGCGATGATGCCTTTATAAATATTTCCTTGGGTAATTTGGTGTGAGGCGCTTTCCGTATAAAAATCTTCCAAAAGGTTTTCCGCAACGCGGGCGATACGGCACTCTTCCGGGTCAACGGCGTTAATCAATATTTTCTTTTTCATGAACCGCTTTCTTGAAAGTTGTGCGGGTCAATACCACTGTTTGATCGGATAGGAATGCCCAAGCCCCAAAAAGTGGTATCACAGGCGTTATGATCTCTTTTTACGGTTAGTATAAATATCATTAACCATGGCCGTAAACAGCCACAACGAACGATGAAAGTCTTTCTTTTTGTACATATTTGGTAAGACTTTTCATATAAAACCTTTAAAAAATAGGCAATCATCTAAATGAAGTCAATTTATTTGTAAGGCCCAAAAATCCGTGATTGATTTTGTGTAAACCGGCTCATTGACCGATGTCGGCCCAAAAAACAACGCTAATCGCTATAAAGCCATCCCGACATGATGATTATGGAGCTACGACAACGCGATGATTCCAAAGTAACAACAAATACCCGCCCTCCAAACGCAACTATCCACCCCAACTCAAAAGAGACATTGCCTGATGGCCCTTAGCCCGGAAATTGCATAAAAAAAGAGGCAAAACGTACCATAAAGTCCATCACTTTTTCAAGCTGTAAAAGTCGTAAGGTTCAAGCCGATTTCAGCGGCGGGGAGATCACCTCCGATGCCGGGGTGTTGTTGCTCCGCCAGGCAGACCGCCGGTTACAGCTCACGCAACGCATCTCCAGGCAGATGAAAGACCCCCGGTGCAAAGAGAAGTATACCCATTCCCTTCGGGATCTGTTACGCAAAGGGCCTACGCCATCTGCCAGGGCCATGAGGACCGCAATGATCACAAAACCCTGAGAGCTGTTGACCGATCGTTTTCGTCAGGTGTGGCCCCGTGTCAACATTGTCTTTCGGCCGACAGTGGCTTTTGCCGCCATCACAGGTTCAACTGGTGCGATAAAAACGACGTTCATCTATAGCCGTTGAAAAGGCCTGTGATCATGACAAGCACGCCCTGTTACCGGCGATCGAAGCAGCCGCAGACAAGGGCCTGAAACCAGCGACCGTTTTGGCCGATTCTTTGTACGGCAGCGACGATAACGTCACCGCGGCGAAGAAAAAAGCAGTCACCGTTGTCTCTCCGGTCATGAAAAGCGGCAATACGAAAAAAATCCGCCTGTCCGCTTTTCGTCTTGCTACCAACGGCTGCGTTATCCAATGTCCCCAACAGCACCCGCCGGAGCGGGTCAAACATAAAAAGAGAAGAGGCCGCTACAGTATCGGGTTGAGCTTAGATCATGGCCTCAAGTGTTCTCATCTTCCCGGGTGTCCGGTTCAAGTGGGCAAGAAACAGGCCTATCTTCGGTACAGCGCCAAAGATGTTCGCCTGGCCCGGCGCAGGAATCATGAAGCAACGGATGCTTTTAAAGAGCGTTACCGCTTAAGGGCCGGTGTTGAGGCCACGATGAGCCGGTTGGGCCGCCGAACGGGGATCAGGTATCACACCGGGTCAGGGGTATGCCGGCGGTGCGCTTTGGTTCGACCCTTACAGCTCTGGGAGTCAACATTATAAGGGCGGCGGCTTACCGGGCCGCCGCAAAGCGGCGTAAGGCCTCACTCGGCAAGCCATTTCCATTTTCCAAAGAGCTGATTTCCACTTATCTGCCGAAATTTGGAATATTCTGTTACTTCAGGTCAAATCACGCCGATGCATACCCAAAATTGATCGCGTGACTGTTTACAGGTGTATCATTTTTTATTGGCGGCATAATTGCTCCAACTAATTGGGAGATGAACCGAAAATAGTTTCGATTTGGCTACGCATAATGGATTGTTGCTTGAATAATATCCAGACGTATTCTACAGGATTAAAAAGTGAGGTGGTACGCCCGGCTGGATTCGAACCAGCGGTCTTCAGCTCCGGAGGCTGACGCCCTATCCACTGGGCCACGGGCGCACACGGAATCGAACAATTAGGCCAAACCGTTGGAGAAGTCAAGCGCTGGTTAAGCGGTCGCCAGGATCCGGCGGGCCCTTCTTGTCCAGATAACTTTTAGCCTCCCCGATCACGTAGAGCGACCCGGCCACGCAGATACCCTCACCCGGCTTCCAGTTATGAGCTGCCATTTCAAGGGCCTCTGCGACGGTTGAAGCGGTGGTCACCTTAAGGCCGTATGTTGCGCCTGTTTTGGCTAAAATTTCGGGCGCTAACCCACGACCGGCAGATGGCCGGGTAACGATGACGTTGTGGCAATGGGGTAGCAAGGCGACAAGAATTTCTTCATAAGGCTTGTCATCCATAATTCCGATGACCAGTGTCCATTTTTTATCCGACGCCGATTCCAGATAGCGGGCCAACGCTTTGACTGCGGCCAGATTGTGAGCACCATCCAACACCATATACGGCTCCTGAGACACCACTTCCAGCCGGCCGGGCCACTGCACAGTCACAAGACCTTTGCGAATTGCCGTTTCAGGCACCTCAAAGCCCTTCCTTTGCAACACCTCACAGCAACTCGCAGCTAAGGCGGCATTCTCTATCTGATGATGCCCTAAAAGGGCGATTTCAAGCTGGCGGAAGGTGTGATCCAGGCCATAATAATGAAACCGGTTGTGGCCACTACGACGAACCGTAAAATCGCGCCCTAACCGAAAAAGGGGCGCCTTTAGCTCCCTGGCTTTTTTCTCAATGGTTTGACGGACAACGGGCTGTCTGGCTGCCGTGACGATCGGCACCCCGGGTTTAATGATACCCGCTTTTTCCGCGGCTATTTTGGATAGGGTGTTGCCCAAATACTCTTTATGCTCCAAGGAGATATTGGAAATAATTGAAATTCTGGGCAAGAGCACGTTGGTAGCATCCAAGCGGCCACCCATCCCGGTTTCAATGACCGCCCAATCCATCTTTTTTTGTTCAAAAACAGAAAAAGACATGGCCGCCGCCATTTCAAAAAAGGTCAGTTCACGGATGTTTTCATTGGCCCTGTGAACTTTTTGATAGGCACGCACCACAGCCGCATCACTGATAGGGATGCCATTGATCTGTATTCGCTCATTAAATTTGATTATATGGGGTGAGGTGAATAGGCCCACTTTAAAGCCGGACGTTTGCAAAATAGCGGCCAGCATCGACGCAGTGGAACCTTTGCCATTGGTTCCGGCAATGTGGATGACGTTGAATTGCGTTTGAGGATTGCCAAGCCGTTTAAGCACGACGGTGATGGTGTCGAGCCCCAATTTCATGCCAAAGCGCCTTAGGTTGAACATTGCGTCAAGGCATTGGGCGTAGCTTTTTTCACGATTCATGGGCTTTGTCGGCATTTAAAAAGCCCGGTAGAAGTCAATTCCACCGGGCTTTTCAATTTTTAAGATGCCAAATTACCGGCCAAAGCGGGCCCGCATGGAGGCGGCAATTCGCTGGCGGCGCAATGCTTCACGTTGTTTGCGCCGCCGGTATTCACTCGGTTTTTCATAGCTTTTTTTCAGCTTCAACCGCTTAAAAAGGCCGTCATTTTGAATCTTCTTTTTTAAGACCCGCATGGCCTTTTCAAGGTCATTGTCGTAGACTTTTACTTGAATTTCCTTCAACCGTATCGCCCCTTTCGTTCCAAACTGATCGTCTCCGACAGATGGTTAGTGTACTAATGTAAGGAACTATTAATAACGCCGGGTATGATTTCTGTCAAGCGTTATTGAGCAGTATTTCAATTATATTTTTCCGGTTTAACCGCCCTGACCAGGTTGGCTTCCATCACCGCCTCGTAGCCTTTTATTTGGCCCACAACATGGTTTTGACGGTCCAAACAGGTGATGTCCGCAATGATCCGGTTTTGCTTGGCGGCGCGTACTTCCAAAATCGCCAAGATGCCGTCTTGGGGAAACCGAGAAGTGTACTGTCGGTAATGGTGCGCGTAACTGGGCAAAGAGACCATTTGATGGTTTTCAAAACACCAAATGGATGCCATTTGAAAAGCGGCGTCCAATACCAACGGATCGGCCAGCCAACGGCTACGGAGCGGCTCTTTTATCCATTGTGATGGCGGCGGCGCTGACTTTAGTTCCGCCACCATGCCACTGGCGTTGAGGCAGTTGACTTCCACAATGCCCTGCAGGGTTTTACCGTAAAAAAGGATTTCGTTATAAATTGATTCCGCCGAACGCGCGTAAGGAGGGGCTTTTAACAAGGCTTCGGGGATATGGTAGGCCGGCGGGGCTGCCAAGGTGCTGCTTAAAATCGCGCGCCCGCGCGTATGGATCACCTCCCGGTCATCCGGATCGCCGTTGCGGATCTCAACGTGAATCTCTACCAGGTGATCTTTTTGCTTGGCTTTACCCGTTAAAAATCGTAGTTGTTTGCCCTTATTTTCAAGACGGATACCCTTTAAAAGATGAATTTCATCAAGGCCGTGTATCTTCAGCCCCGGATTTTCCAAAAGCGCCCCGTGGCTCATCCATTCGGTCATCAGGGCGAACGGCACCACCGGGCTGCCGTTGATTTTATGGGCATTCAAAACCGGATAGTGCTCAAGGTCAATTTGGCGATCATAGACGAGTGACAATGATGGGGTCTCATCTTTTTTTTTCACCGGGTGGGCGCTATCCAATAGTCCATTGCCTACCACCACTTCAATTCCGCGCCCACCGGCCATTTCGGTGATCATCGATTGTGCCCCGGCAAAGGCGGGGATCAATTCAATGCCACGCTGTAGAAAGGTGCGTTTTAGCGCTTCGGTGACCATACCGCTATCCCATGGCCCCCAGTTGATGCTTTTAACGCGGCAGTCCGGCTTCAAGGCAGCCACTTTTTGAGCCATTTTGTTGAGTACTTCGTTGGCCATCGCGTAATCGATCTGACCGGCGTTTCCCATACGGGCTGAAACTGAAGAAAAGAGGGTTAAATGACGTAGCGGATCTTCTCCAATAGCGGTCAGAAGATTTTTAAGGCCGGTGACTTTGGTGTGAAACACATGGTCGAATTGTTGGGTTGTCTTCTGGATAATGGGATGGTCGGCTAAAACACCAGCACCATGGATCAGGGCCGTGATCTTTCCATGGGCTTTGCGAATGGCGCTCACCGCTTTGGAGGTGACATGGGCATCTAAAATATCAACGCTCTTATAAAAAACTTTGGCCCCGCCAGCCAGGGATGTAAGGCTACTTAACGTATCCAAAATCTCCCGATTGGCCATATGGCGCTGATAAGCTGCCTCCAATTCATTGGGTGTAAGAGCCTTGTTTCTAAATTCATGCTTTAAGATCGCCGCTTTAATTTCATTTTCGGCGGTTAACGTCTTCAGCCACTGCGGTTCCGGTTGGGGTGCGGGGCTGCGCCCTAATAAATAAAAAATCGCGTTAGAGGATTTAGCCAGCAAGGTGACACATTTGGCCGTGATTCCCTTGGCGCCGCCGCTGGCCACCACCACATCTTGATCGTTCAAAGCCAGTTGACCGGGTTCGGTTTCATCCAACTCCAGGATCGGGGTGTAGGCCTGCCCGGCCGGAAGCTCCGGATGAAAGCCCCATTCCGGCCAAACGTGGTTGTCACTACGGGTAATGATATTGACGATAAATTGAGCGGCTTGCGCCGGGTTGCTCAAAGGAGCGACATCAATAGCGGTACAAGTGACATCGGGCCATTCCAGCCGGGCGGTTTTACTCATGGCAGCCATGGCGCCCTGTAAGGGACTGATATCGCCGGGGGAGAGCAGTCCAAAACCGCCGTCCAATCGGGATACCGTTGCAAATACCGCCGGATGGCGTTTGCCTGCTCGCTGTAGGTCTCCGCCCAGATCTTTGGTGAGCATCAAAAAATTTCGCAGGGTCTGGCTGCTCACATCTTCGGGGGCGATTAAAATCAACCCGCCGATAGTCTCAATTTTATTGTGAAGCACCTCAGTTTCCGTCGAAACCAGGGTCGCGGGAATTCCTTCCTGGTTGAGGGCCGCTAATACCGCTTCGGACAGTTGTGAACCATCATCCACAACGGCAACTTGTTGTTGTGAAGGCCAGTTAAGCGTTTTGCCATCACTTAATCGGCGGGTTTCCAACTCCAGGTCATAACGGGGTAATCTGGATGATGTTTCCAAGGGCCCTTCTTCCATATCATTTGGGGACAAGACCCCCGCTTCCGCATTCTCAGTTCCCCCTAACGGGCTGAGATGGGCAATCATCTCTCCCAAGGTTTTCAGTGTTGCGGCGGTTTCAGGATCAATGGAAGGTAACGCGGGAACCTGTTCTTCCAATGCCGAAAGGATCTCAACCCGTTTAATGGAGTCGATCCCCAAGTCCGTCTCCAACTGTTGGTCTAAATTGAGCATGTCAGTGGGGTAGCCGGTCAAGTTGCTGACGATTTCAAGGACGAGATCCTGAAGGTCATCTGGCGTTTCGTTACCTGCAGTGCTTTGTTTGTTTGGCTCGGGAGTCGGGGGTACGACCGGTTTCGATTTTTCCAACAATTTTTCTTCCGTTGCATTGAGTTGAGCGATCATCTGCCGTAACGTTTTAAACCGGGCCATCTGATCCGGCACCACGTCGGACAAACCGGGCAATCGTTCTTCCAATGTAGAGAGAATCTCAACCCGCTTGATGGAGTCAATCCCCAGATCGGCCTCGATGTCCATATCAATGTTGAGCATCTCCACAGGATAACCGGTGAGGTTGCTGACCACCTCAAGTAATGTGGGGGTCAGCTCTTGGGCGGCAACAGTGGGCGCTGATTGTTCTTGAAGCGGCGGGACCGGTAGCGTAGGTTTTTCAACAAGCGGGCCCTCTTCTTTTGGGGCCACGGATTGTATCTGAGGGCTGTCAGCGGATCTCAGCTCCGGTTGGGGAACCACCGCTTGCTGTGGCATAATAGGCAACGGCGTTTCTGCTGCCGCTTCAGAGGATTTTATGCCGGCCGGGGCCGGTTGACCGATGGAATGGATTAATTGCCCCAGGGCGCGGCTCGCTTCGGCTTGGGACTCCAGAAATTTCTCATGCGCCCGAGCAGTTTGTTGCTGCATGGCCTGAATCGATTCTAACCCTTCCTGCACCACCGCTGTCAACCCAGGCCGATTGCCCGCCTCAGGCGAAGCGCCAGGTGAAGAAAGTGGGTTGCCGGTATTGAAAGAGACCGCCGGTTCCGAAGCGGTTGTTTGCTGTTGCTGTGCTGCCGGTTGTCGTGCGATATCGGTTTTGGCCGTCGTCGCTCCTTTTTTCACTTCCGGTTTGCGGTAGTTGGCACCACAGATGGGCACTTTCATCATCGGCTCTTTTGTCTCCGGCGGCGGGGTTTCCCACGGGGTCAAATCCACATCATGTCCCAAGGCGGCCAGGTGTGAGAGGGCTGCAGCCAAATCAAGGATGCCAAACCGCCGTCCGGCAGAGCGGTCAACAGCCACCGTGTGATGGCCCCCCCGCTCGTTTAAAATGGCGCCCACCAGGCCGGTTAAAACACTTTTGGGACCAATTTCCACAAAGGTGGCAACCCCTTGGGAAAAAAGGGTCTCGATATTTTGAACAAAATTGACGGGATTGGCCAACTGGCACCCCAATTGCTTCCGCGCTTTAGCGCTATCTGTAGAATACGCGTTGCCGGTGGTGTTGCTCATCACCGGGATTGTGGTGGGGGTAAAATCAACCGTTTTTAATGCTTCCTGGAAAGGAATTTGGGCGTCGGCCACCAGATAGCTGTGAAACGCCGCAGCCACGGGTAACCTGACTGCTTTAATTTTCTTTGCTTTGCACATTCTAGCCGCCGCATCAATGGCGGTTGTACTTCCAGATAATACCCCCTGGTTCGGGCTGTTGCGGTTGGCCAGTACGATATCGGTATGGGCATCGGCCACCAATTGATCAATATCAGCTAAAGGCGCCTTGACCGCCAACATGGCGCCGGGGTCACCGTCGCTTTTGGCGCCGGCTTCGGCCATAAGCCGACCGCGGGTAATGGAGGCGCTGAAAAGATCTTCCCTATTGATCCACCCAGCGGCGTACAGCGCCGGCAGTTCACCATAGCTGTGGCCTGCGGTGGCATCCGGCTTGAGTCCGAATAAGTTAAGGACCTGTAACATTCCCAGGCTCACCGCACCAATGGCCGGCTGGGCAATGTCGGTGCTGCGTAAAGCACTCTCCTGACCCATTTTACCTTTACGGTCGCTGGCCGTCACCATAGGGTAGATGATTTCCGTGGGGAGGGGTTTCCATGAGTTGCTTTGGTTCAGTTGTTCCAGGGCAACCATGGCCTGGGGGAAAAGCGCCGCTAAATCTTTGGCCATGTTGACATATTGACTGCCTTGGCCTGGAAAGAGAAACGCCAATTTTCCAGGGGCCTGTTTACTACCGTAAAAAATATTGTCTCCCTGCCATGCCTGTGCGTTGTCGTTCTCAGCCATTATGGTTTTGGCCGCAGCCAACCTTGCAGGTAGATCAGTTGTCTCCGGGTCGGTTTGGTCAAAGACGACCAGCAGGCGGTGTTCTTTCTGGGAGTTGAAATTTTTGCGGCTTTCCATCGCCATCCGGGCAAACTGCTGCGAGGACAATCCATCCTGCGCCGCTTGATGCCACCGGTCCAACTCGGCGCTCAACGCTTCTTTACTATCTTCACCAAGGGCGATGATTTCAACACTGCCGTCCCATGCGATCACGCTTTTATTTGTTTGCGGTTCTTCTAGTATCATGTGAAAATTACTTCCACCAAAGCCAAAGGCCGATACCCCCGCGCGGCGGTGATGGTTGGCCGTTCGAAACCACGGCCGTGCAGCCGTATTGAGATAGATGGAACTATCATCAAGGCCCAACCTGGGATCCGGTGGATCCGCTTTTAGGGTGGGCGGTAAATTTTTATGGTACAACGCCAGGGCAGCCTTAATCATCCCGGCGGTTCCAGCCGCAGCCTTGGTGTGGCCGATCATTGACTTTACACTGCCCAAGGCCCGCTTTTTGTTACCGTTTTTGTTTGCGTCAAAAAGGGCGGTTAAAGCGGCGACTTCGGTTTGGTCGCCCACCCGTGTGCCGGTTCCATGAGCTTCAATCAATTCAACGGTGTCGGGGTCAATTTCGGCCGTTGCGTAGGCTGTTTGCAGCGCCTTGAGTTGGCCTTCTTTCCGAGGGGCGTAGATGCTCTGGGAACGGCCGTCACTGGCACTGCCGATCCCGCGAATCACTGCGTAGATACGGTCATTAGCGCGCTCGGCGTCGGTCAGCCGTTTTAGGGCTGCAATCCCAACCCCTTCGCCCAGCAAAGTGCCATCTGCATTAGCGGAGAAGGGCCGTACATCACCAGTAGGCGACAAAATTTGCGTCTCGCTGAAGCACTTATGCATAAAAATGTCGTTGATCGTGTCCACCCCGCCGGTAAGCACCATGTCGCTTTTGCCGGCCAGCAGTTCCAGCACGGCCATGTGAATCGCACCCATGGAACTGGCGCAAGCGGCATCCACCACACAGTTGGTACCCCCCAGGCCGAGCCGGTTGGCGATACGTCCCGCCACCACATTACCCAAAAGACCGGGAAAAGAATTCTCCTGCCAGGCCACGTATTGATCGGCAATTTTTTCCATAATCGAATCGGCCGTTTTGCCTGTAATGCCCGATTCTTCAAGTGCTTTGCGCCATTTGGGATGCCCCAGGCGCGCACCCAGAGGGATCACCAGTTCCTGGGTGCCGGTGACCCCTAAAATGACGCTGGCGCGTTCACGACTAAACGGGCGGCCGTTTTCGCCATAGCCGGCATCTTCCAGCGCCTGGCGCGCAGCGAGAAGCCCAAACAGTTGGGAGGTGTCGGTGGCTTCTAAAAGGGCCGGAGGAATGCCAAAGGCCATCGGATCGAAATCCACCGGTCTTAAAAAGGCGCCTTTATTGCAGTAGACGTGATCCGGTTTCTTGCTGTCCGGGTCATAATAATCGGTGGTAGACCAGTGGCTCTCGGGGATGCCGGAAATAGCGTCGATCCCATGGTAGAGTAAACGCCAGTACTCCTTTACTCCGGATGCTTTGGGGAAAAAACAGCCGATGCCGATAATGGCGATGGGTGTGTGGGTGTTGGATGAATGCTTAGTGGCCACAGGTCACTTGTCGGTTACAGTTTCTGTTTAAGTATTTCCATGGGTAGCGGTGCAAAAGAACCATCCAAAGATGATAAGCGGTTGTTTTGACTTTGCAACTGCCATAAACGGAGCGCCACGGCGGCGCCGTACATTAAGTTGTGAGCAACAACGGTGACTTTGCGCGCTTCAATGGGTTCCAGAAAAGTGCCGCCGACCCATTCGTTAAACGCACCCATGGCGGGACCGCACCAGATTTGATAGTCCAGCTGCCGTTCCGGGACGCCGGTGATGGCCCAGATGGACGATTGGCCCAAATAGGAGCGAAAAACCAGGGCCATTTTGTGTCTGGGGTCTTTTTGGGCCCGCTCGATTTGACGGGGGTCACGCTCGGCAAAAAATTGCATGGCGGCGTCCCAGGTCACATCAAAGGGTGCTTTGAAAAAATCCCGCTCTAATAGCACCCGGTCATTGGCCGGAATTTCTTCCCATGAATCATACCGGGTGTAAAGGTCATAAAGCTTTTGGGCTCGTTGGGGAAACATGGTGCCCCGTTTCAACACCTGTACTTTTACACCCATTTCAAACATATCGGCCGAAGGGGCCATCACCATATCAGCCTGACATGTGGCGGCCAACATTTTGCGAACCGTCTCCGAGGTGCCTGCTTCAATGCAGCCTTGGTTAACGGAGCCGGTCAAGATAAACGCCGCGCCCATGGCAAAGGCCGCCGCCGCCGCTTGAGGGGTGCCGATACCACCAGCCAAGCCGATTTTCGGGATTGTTGTGTAGCGGTATTTTTCCGCCATACGGTCACAAAGTGATCGCATGGTGGGAAAGAGTGCCAGGGTTGGGCGATTGTCCGTATGGCCGCCGGAATCGGCTTCAACAGTCAACGCATCACACATTGGAATTCTTTGAGCCAGCTGGGCCTGATGGTGATTGACCCGGCCGTCGTTCCGAAGCTGCTGAACAATCTTTTCCGGCGGCGGTGATAAAAACCGCCGGGCTACCTCTTCCCGTGAAATCTTGGCAAAAATACGGTTTTTACAGACCACGTTTCCTTGGGGGTCTGTTGAGATGCCCTGGAGACGATACCAAACGAGATTGGGTGTCAGATCCATAAAGGCCGAGGCGCTGATCAACGTGATGCCGTGTTTTAGATAGCACTCAACCGTAGACCGTTCCAAATCAGGCGTGGTGGGGGAGTGGATAAGATTCATGCCAAAAGTACGGCTCCCCAGATGTCTCTTGATCTGCTTAATTGCCTGCTCAACCCGGTCCAAGGTCAAACCGGCCGCGCCAAAAAAGCTCAACATGCCGGCTTCAGCCATGGCGACCACCATCTCGACCGAGGTGATTCCATTGGCCATGGCACCGGCCATATAGGCGTAATCCAGATGGTACTGGTCTCTGAATTCGGCGTCACCCAACTGGTGGGGATGAAAGGCGGGCGCATAGCCCAACAGCGGCAGCAAATCCGGTTGGGGCGATGTCGGCTCCATAATGATCTGTCCGGAGTGCCCCATGGCGAGCCCTTGGGAGGTTTCCACAAAAAAAACAGGCCGCGATAGGTCTCGGCATGCATGTGAAATGATTGCAGGGTCTGTCGCAAGGTAACTGCTGTCGCCTTTCCACCAGCCGTGTGAGTGTAACCCAAACGTTTTTGTTGATGCGGCGTTTGTCAGCGCGATGGTATCATTCAAGGGGTTCATCTGCCCGATAATTACCTGAAAAAGCATAAAAAAGATTAAATAATAAATCTAATCGGGGACAACCCTATCTGTCAAGATTTTATGAGTCCCCAAAATCCGCGATTGACAAGGGATTTATAACGAAAAAGGTTGAAAAACCTCGTTGATTCAGGTAGATAGAAGATGATCAACCCACTCACAACCCTCACCAACGAGGTGAGAACAATGATAAGACAAACCGTACTGCCTTTCAAGCCTGAAAAAACAAACGGCCTGATTACCCCATGCGGGACCGGCCCTGTCGGGTGAATTTGCCCTTGGGGTATCGACGAGGCGGTGGGGCGCTTTTTTCACGGTTACTACGATTGTCACTGCTTTTTGCCGTTATACGTCTTTTGCGGTAAACAGCTTCCGGCCGCCTGTCTGCGCCCCGGTTGGGATGACCCGGCCAGAGGGGCCTGGGGGGATATGAAAGCTGTTGACCGATCGTTTTCGTCAGGTGTGGCTCCGTGTCAAAATTGTCTTTCGGGCCGACAGTGGCTTTTGCCGCCATCACATGTTCAACTGGTGCGATAAAAACGACGTTCACTACATCGTTGGTATCGCCCAAAACAGCCGTTTGAAAAAGCAGGCGGCGCCGTTATTGGAGGCGGCGCTATCAGCGCATATGGCTACGGGTGAAAAAGCGCGGCTGTTTGGCGATATTGTCAAATCCACATGAGGTGACGAGGCGCCATAAATTGACTTCTTTATAGAGCGATACTATCATTCAGTATTCAACAACAGACCCTGTTCGCGAGTCCTTTGCGGGCAATTGCAGATACGGGGAATTTATATGAAACGTCTTACCAAATATGTACAAAAAGAAAGACTTTCATCGTTCGTTGTGGCTGTTTACGGCCATGATGGAGGTTAGTGGATACCGAAAAATCAGTCTACACATCGCTGGACGCCGTCGTGGAAATGGCTGTTGGTGGTATTATTGCCTTTACGGGGGGGGGTTCTTCCGCTTAACAGTTAAAGATGATTTCCCATGGGGTTGCCAAGATTGGATCCAGGCGCCTGAGCAGCGTTGTAACCTCGCTGATTTTATGTAATATCCCATGGAATGTGATGCTCGTCAGGGCTTTGAATCTCATGTGGATGTTGAACCTACATAGATATAGGAGGCACTCATGAAAAAATGGATTGTTGTTTTGTTTGCGGTGCTTTTTCTCTTTCCCATTGTGGGGAGCGCTGAAATGCCAACCCTGAAGCTGGCCATGGACGCCGACCCGGTTTCCCTGGACCCACAGGTGCAGCTTTCCGGCGGGATGCTGCAATTTTCCCACATGGTTTTTGATCCTTTGGTACGCTGGACACAAGAAGGGGAATTTGAACCACGTCTGGCCGAAAAATGGGAAAATTTGGATGACACCACCACACGTTTTTATCTGCGCAAAGGGGTGAAATTTCATTCAGGTAACCCCTTTACTGCTGAGGATGTGGTCTTTACGCTGGAACGGCTTAAAAAATCGGACGATTTTAAGGGCCTGTTTGAATATTTTACCGGCGCCAAGGCCGTTGATGAACACACCGTGGACCTTATCACCAAAGAGCCCTACGGGCTGGTAATGGCCATGGCCACCTAGAGCCTGTCGACAATTAGTATATAGTATGATATCATCGCATAAAAACCGTCATGGGAGGCTATGCGATGCAAGACCGGCACACATTAAGAAATGATCAATGGGAGCGGATCAAGGATGCATTACC